>Ga0247839_1004481_pt1 | contig 17922 bp, 13 predicted proteins | sample LaCruzMarch2015__6_FD_192405 | JGI IMG/M metagenome (GOLD analysis project Ga0247839, IMG submission 192405) | Freshwater microbial communities from meromictic Lake La Cruz, Castile-La Mancha, Spain - LaCruzMarch2015_16m | ecosystem: Environmental > Aquatic > Freshwater > Lake | place: Spain... | reverse complement strand
TTTCTCCAACGCTAGCTTTTCTTTCTCCTCTTTCACTTTTTGCTCCTCTAAGGCAGCGGCCTCCTCCTGCTTCTTTTTGGCCGCCTCTTGCAACTTTTTCATATCCTCACCCCAATCCTTCGAGTCCGTCTTTGCCGGATCCGCCATGGGAGGACGCGGTTGAGGAATCGAGCTTGTCGGACTTGGCTCCATTCCCGAAAGATCCGCCTTAGGGTTCTCCCCCTCCAGTCCGGGGACTTGCACCGCGGCCTTCGCGTTCGGCAAATCTTGGACCGATGCGGGAGTCTCCCCCTCAAACTGCTGCGCCCACCCCAACCCAGATAGGGCAAAAGCAAACAAGGCGTTCCACTTCATTCGCACACACCCAAAGTAATTCCCATCGCACACCCGTCAATCTCGCTCCTTCAAATACTCCCTACTATGATCCCATCGTGTCTCACTCCCTGGCCGCACTTCTCTCCGAAAAAATTAAACGCCATGGACCTATGCGATTCGATCAGTTTATGCAAATATCTCTTTATCAACCAGATATAGGCTACTACGCCTCAGGCCAAACCCGCCCGGGAGCTCAAGGAGATTTCCTGACCCCCGTCTCCCCTGGTCCTGTTCTCGGCCAACTCCTCGCCCTGCAAATTACCGAACTTCACTCCTTTCTTAACTCCCCCCCCACTTTTCATCTTATCGAACAAGGAGCTGACCGCGGACACCTCGCCCTCGACATCCTCTCCGCTCTCTCGCAAAGCCACCCTCATCTCCTCTCCTCCCTTCACCTTCACCTGATCGAACCCTTTCCCGCACTTGCCCAACAGCAAAAAGTCACCCTTCACCCTTTCCTCCCCAAACTTTCCATCCACTGGCATCCACATCTCGCCTCTCTCCCTCCTCTCTCTGAACCCGCCTACTTTTACTCCTGTGAATTAATCGATAGCTTTCCCGTTCGCCTCATCCGCTTCACCTCCGGCCAGTGGCACGAACGTTGGGTCACCCTCAAGCAAGACCACCTCGATTGGCTCGATCAGCCCGCCTCCCCCGAACTTCTCCAGCAAATCCATCACGGGTCCATTCCCACCATCGAAAACTTCTGTGCTGAAATCCGACCCGCCGTTTCCCTATGGATGCACCTTCTCTCCCAAAAAATCCAACAAGGCCTCCTCCTCACCCTCGATTACGGTTTTCTTGCCCCCGATCTTTATTCCCCCTCACGATCCGCGGGCACTCTCGTCGCCCTCCGCCAACACACTCCCTCGCCCGACCCCCTCGCTCACCCCGGCGACCAAGATCTGACCGCCCACGTCAACTTCACCGCGTTAATCGAAGAGGGGAACTCAAGCGGCTGGCAAAGCTACGGCCCACTGCCCTTCCTGTCCGCCCTCACCCGCCAAGCAACCCCCCTTCTCCGCCACGAGCCCACTCTTTCCGAAAAGTGGACTCGCAATTTTCAGCATCTCACGCATCCCTCTTTTTTCGGCCAAACCCACTCCGCCCTCCTCCAATCAAAAAATCTCCCGCCCTCCTATCGCCCCTCCATGTTTACTTTCTAAGCGGTCTTCAATTTTGAGGGCAGCTTGCCTCGCTCCATCAGCTCCCTCGCCATCGCCCGAGCCGCTTTCCCCTCCCCACCCAGCATCCGACTCAACTCCTTCTCCCGACTCTCCCCCTCCACCCGTTCCAGCCTCGCAAAAGTCCGGCCCTTCTCCACCGTCTTCGTCACGCAAAAGTGCGCATCCGCCGCCCCCGCCACCGCCGGCAAATGAGTCAAACACAGCACCTGATGCGTCTTTCCTAATCCCGCTAATCGCATCGCCACCGCTTTGGCCGTCTCCCCACCCACGTTCGCGTCCACTTCGTCAAAAATCAAAATCGGCACCTCATCCCGCTCCGCCAGAACCGTCTTTATACCCAACATCACCCGCGCGAGCTCCCCGCTCGAGGCAATCGCCCGCAAAGGTCTCGGCGGCTCCCCTGGATTCGGCGCAAACATCATCTCCACCGTCTCCCCACCCTCCGCTCCAGCGCTTTCCGCCTTCTCCAGCACCACCTCCAACCGACTCTGCTGAAATCCCAGACCCCGCAGCTGAGCCGTCACTTCTTTGGCAAACAGCGGCGCGGCTTTTCCCCTCTCCTTCCCCAACTTCCCCACCAGCACTTGATACATCTCCGTCGCTTTTTTCACCCCGGCCACCAGCTCCGCCACTGTGCCCTCCGCCTGAGCTAACTCCCCCTGCCGTTTTTTTAGCTCCGCCAACTTGGCCAAAGCCGACTCAACACTTCCCCCATATTTTTTTCGCACGCCCAAAACACAATTCAGTCGTGCCTCCAAGGCCGCCAATCGCTCCCCATCCAGACCCACCTCCTCTGCCCTTCGCTCCCCCTCCCGCACCAACTCCCGCAAGGTCTCCACCACCATCTCATTCTTCTCCCGCAATCCCACCGCCGCCTCATCCAGCCGTTCCCACTCCACTAACCCTCGCTGCACTTTCCCCAACTTCTCCAGCACATTCTCATCTCCGCTTTCCAAAAGACCACTCACCTCCCCCGCTAACTCCAAAATCCTTCGCCCATGCCCCGCCGCCGCGTGATCTCGCTCCAACTGCTCATCCTCTCCCACCACCAACTTCGCCTCCTCCAGCTCCTTCACCTGATGATCAATCAACTCCCGCGTCGCCCCATCCGCCCCCGCTACCTTCGCCCGAAAAACCTCCAGCGCCTCCTCCGCCTCCTTTCGCTGACGCCACCCCTGCCGCACTTCCCCCACCAATTTCTCCAAACCCGCAAAACCGTCCAGCGCCCCACGCTGCGCCGCCGGAGAAAGCAACGTCTGGTGATCGTGCGGACCGTGTAGGTCCACCAAGCGATCCCCCAACTCTTTTAACACCCCCAACGTCACCGCCGATCCATTCAGAAATTGCCGACCCGATCCCGTAATCCCAACCTGCCGCTTGATAATCAAAGTCCCCTCCCCATCCGCCTCAATTCCCTTCTCCTCTAACCACCCTCGAAATCTCTCCGCTCCCCCCAACTCCCCCTCGACCACACACCCCTCCGCCCCCGTCCGGACCAACCCCCGATCCGCCCGCTCCCCCAGCAAAAGCAAAAAGGCATCCACCAAAATCGACTTCCCCGCCCCCGTCTCCCCCGTCAACGCATTAAACCCCTTCCCCAACTCCCAACTCAACTCCTCCACCACCGCCAGATTCTGAATCCTTAATCGCCTCAACATAACCCCCAAATACATAGCAGAAGAATTTACGAAGATAGGGAAAATCTTGCCCTTGTTTCCCCTTTCCCCATCCCCAAAGGAAAGTCGCCACTGACCCCTCCCCTCGCTATCAAAATCTATGCGTCTGACCTTTCTCGGCACCGGAACTTCCCAAGGCGTTCCCCTTCTCACCTGCTCCTGCCGCGTTTGCACCTCCCCCGACCCTCGCGACCGCCGCTTTCGCTCCTCCGTTTGGATCGAAGACGGCCCTCTCAGCATCGTCATCGATACCTCTCCCGATTTTCGCTCCCAAGCCCTCCGCGCCGCCATCCCCCGCCTCGATGCGGTCCTCTACACCCACAGCCACGCCGATCATATCGCCGGCTTTGATGATCTCCGCTCCTACTCCGTCAAAAACGGAAACCGCATCCCGATCTATGCCGATCCCTTTACTCTCTCCCGACTCGAAAAAGCGTTCGACTACGCTTTCAACCTCAAAGAACGCAGCCCCGCTTACGTTTGCCCCGAACCGCACTCCATCACCGGACCCTTCACCCTAAACTCCCTCACCTTTGTCCCACTCCCCGTCCCCCACGGCGCCATCACCACCACCGGATTCCGTATCGATCTTCAGGGAAAACCCCAGATTGCCTATTTGCCCGACTGCGCCGCCGTGCCATCCCCCATCCGCAATCTCATCCGCCACATTCCCATCCTCATCATCGATGGGTTGCGCGAAGACCCGCACCCCACCCACCTCACCATCTCCCAAGCCATCGAAATTTCTCAAGATATTCAAGCCGGCCAAACGTGGCTGACCCACCTGACTCACCAAACCCTCCACGCCGAACGCGACGCCACCCTCCCCCCACCCGTCCGCCTCGCCTACGACACGCTCCAAATCACCTTGTAATCTTCACTCCAAAACCTTTTTCCCCTACGGTCTCCTTTATGTTTTCTCTTTCGCCACGCCTCTGGATTCTTCTTCTCGCTCTCGGACAGGTGGGACAGGCCGAAAATCTCCCCCCGCCACCCTCCCCAGGGCCCGACCTGTCCGCCCACACCGTCGTCGTTTTTAACCGTGCCGACCCCGACTCCCAATCTCTGGCCGATACCTATGCCAAAGCCCGCTCCATCCCCCCAGACCGAATCCTCGGACTCGACTGCCCAATAACCGAAGAAATCACTCGGGCCGAATTCGAAACCAAAATTCGCCAACCCCTCGACGAAATCTTTGTCGCCCGCGGTTGGTTGAAACGCAGTGAAACCATCCTCCCCAATCCCATCCTCGGGTTGCCCGACAACTTGCCCGTACAACAGGCGCAAGAAAACCCCATCTGGATCATGGTTCTGATGCGGGGCATCCCCCTGAAAATTGCCGAAGATACCACCGTCCTCCCACCCGACGCGCTCATGGTCCAGCTCCGCCCCAACGCCGCCGCGGTGGATTCGGAACTCGCCCTCCTTCCTCTTCGGGGTCTGCCCACCTACGGCCTGGTCTCCAACCCCTACTTCGCCGACAAGCGCATTCGCCCCTTTACCCAGTTTTTCGCCAACTACCTCATCATGGTTTGCCGACTCGACGCCCCGACCCCCGAAATCGTCCGCCGCATGATTCAAGATGCCGTCGATACGGAAAAGACCGAGCTCACCGGGCGAGCCTTTTTCGATATCCGCACCATCGAGAAGAAAGATGACCCCTACCGCATGGGAGATGATTGGATCGAACAGGCCTCCGTCCTCTTTCAAGCCCGCGGTTTCGATATCGAAATCGATCGCAAACCAGAAGTCGCCTCAAAGTGGATCCCTTGGGATCAAATCGCCTTCTACGCTGGCTGGTACACCTGGAATTGCGAAGGCCCCTTCGAGCTCCCCACCACCCGCTTCCGCAAAGGTGCCATCGCTTACCACATTCACTCTTTCAGCGCCGATACCGTTCGCTCCGAAACCAAAAATTGGGTCGGCCCCCTCCTCGCCCACGGAGTCACCGCCACCATGGGCGCCGTCTACGAACCTTACCTCCGCTTTACCCCAGACATCAGCCTCTTCGTCAGCGGACTACTCTCAGGTCTCACCTTTGCCGAATCCGCCTACCAATCTCAAATTGCCCTCTCCTGGATGGTTACCTTCGTGGGCGACCCCCTCTATCGCCCTTTTCCACGCAACTTTTACGAAAACTTGGATGCCGCCCAAACCGCCAAATCGGCCAATCTCCCCTGGCTGCGGCTGCGAAAAGCCCGCCTCCTCGCCAACTCTGGCTCCATCGCCGAGACCCGCACTGCCATCAACCTGCTCCTCGAAGATTTTCCGAAAAATAAAATTATCATGGAGGGCTGCGGCGACATCTACCGCGACCTGAACGAGAGAAAAGATGCCGCCCAACTCTATGAGGAGGAACTGGACCTGCTGGGTGAAAAAGAGGGGACCGATCGCCTTCGCCTGCTCATGAAGCTGGCCGAGGTGTTTCGGCGGGACGACAAAACAAAAGCCGCTCTCGAGATCTACGAAAAAATTGCCCAAGAATTTCCCGATGCAAATCGAGGAACTGGCATGGGCGATCGCGCGCTCTCCTTTGCCTCGGGCGAGGGAATTTCCGACCTGCCGCCCGCTCTCCTCGCTTATAAAAATGCCGTGGAAGAGGCCCAACTAGCCGCCGCCGTGGCCAAAGCCGCTGCCCAGCCGCCCGTGCAAATCAAACCCGAGGCCACGGCCGCAGATCAAGCCGCCGTTCTGAAAGCCGCTGGTTCCCGACCCGCCACCCAAGACTCCGCCACTCCCCCCGCTCCACCCCAAGCCCCCAAACCCACCACCAACTCCCCCACCCCTCGCTAGTTCATCAGCGCCACTCATGCTTGGGATACTTGCGCGCCAACTCCGCTCTCAATTTTGGATACGTCTCTCTCCAAAACGAACCCAAATCCTTCGTTACCTGCAACGGCCTTCGGTTCGGCCCCAAAATCTCCACCGTTAACTCCACCTTGCCATCGCCAATTCGTGGCGTTTTCTCCCACCCATAGAAATCCTGAATCTTACCCGAGACTCTCGGCTCTCGCCCCTTGCCATACTCGATCTTGAGGGACTTTCCGCTGGCGATGTCCACCCGTTCGGGGGCCAACTCCCCCATTCTCTGAATTCTCCCCCGACCCAACCACTCCTGCATCGCCCCCACCGCACTCCTCTCGTTCGCCTGTCGCCACGTCAAACAACCCTCACACTGCATCTCTAAAACAAGCCTCTGCGCCTCCTGATTCCACTCTGGCCACTCTTCCTCCGCCGACCACCCCCGCACCACTTCCAACCTTTCGACCATCCGATCCGCCTCCGCGCTCCACCCTGGCCAAACGCACTTTTTGTCCAACACCGCCTGCGCCAATACTTGGGCCGTCTCAGGTCCCGCCTCCACATCCCTTTTCTTCTCCTCCAAAATCAGATCCCGAAACTTTCTCGCCTCCACTTGCAAAACACGTCGCCCACTCTCCTCAAAGACCAGACCCCGACTCTCCGAGAAATCCCCCGGAAACATCTCCCGCAACCAATCCTCCTCCACCGCACTGACCAACCCCAGCATCACCTCCACCTCACCATCCGTTCGGCCAATCTCCTTCATCTCCGCCGCCACCACCAACGACCGATCCCGCACCACACTCTCTCGGCCAATCGATCCCCCCCGTCCCCCCGAAAGCCGACACCGCAAGGTTCCCCCATCCAGCCGACGCGCCAAATGATCGGAAAACCCGGCCAAAATACACTTCCGCAACTTTTCTCCCGACGCCGGACTCTCCTCAATCTTCAACCCCATCGCTTGCGACACGCTGAGTAAACGATCCCGTACCGCCGCCGCCTCACGGGCCGAGCCTCCATGAATCCCCATCCGGCCACACGCCCCCGGATGAAACTTCTCCCTCTCCGCAAAACGCAAAGCCCTCAACCAAACAAAGAGATCACTCTCCTCCTCCGCCTCCCACAAAATCTCCGCCCCCTCCCCCTTCCTTCCCGCCATCCTCTGCAACAAAGGCCGCCCCGAGAGAAGAGCCGCCATCCCCGCCGCCCCACGCAAACATCCCAGCGCCCCTGCCTCCATCAACATCCGCGCCAACCTCGGATGCACCGGCCAACCCGCCATCTTTTTCCCCGTCTCGGTTAACTCCCCTCCCACCCCCTTCGTCGCTCCCAAATCCACTAACAATCGCTCCGCCCGCACCACCGAGCTCTCCTCGGGCTTATCCACCCAACGAAAATCCCGTAACCGACCCGCCCCTGCCGCGGCCAAGACCAAAGCCACTTCGGCCAAATCCAATCTCCGAATCTCCGGCTCCTCTACCTTCGGTCGTTTCGACCAATCCATCTCCGTCTCCAATCTCACACAAACTCCCGGCGCCGTCCGCCCCGCTCGGCCCGCCCTTTGCGCCGCCGCGGCGTGACTGATCCTCTCCACCAGCAGTGTCTCCAGTCCACGCCTCGGATCGTACTTCGCCATCCGCGCCATCCCGCAATCCACCACCGCCTTCACCCCGTCCAACGTGAGCGAAGTCTCCGCCACATTCGTCGCCACCACCACTTTCGGTCGATCATACTTTTGCAAAGCTGCATCCTGATCCTTCGGCGACATCTCCCCATGCAGCGGCAAAACCACCGCCTCCGATCGGCCTAACCTGCCCTCCAAATCTCTCCTCGCCCGACCGATTTCATAGCCCCCTGGTAAAAAAACCAAAACGTCCCCCTTGCCCGCCCGAATCAAACGCTCCGCCTCCCTCGCCGCCACCTCCGCACAACCCGAACCACTCAAATCCTCCCTCTGTTTCAAATACTCAACCTCCACCGGAAACATTCGCCCCTCCGACCGCAACACCTCCGCCCCGATCCGCTCGGCCAACTTCTCCGTCTCCAGCGTCGCCGACATCACGATGAGAATCAGATCTGGCCGCGCGCTCTCTTGCAGATCCAAAATCCGCCCCAAAGTGAGATCTCCGTACAGGTGCCTCTCGTGAAATTCATCACAAATCACCGCCTGCACTCCCTCCAGCCGTGGCCGCGAAATCATCTGCCGGACCAGCACCCCTTCCGTCACAAAACGAATCCGTGTCTCCCCCGAAGTCTGATCATCCAATCGAATCGTATATCCCACCTCCTTTCCCAAAGTCACCCCACGCTCCTCCGCCACCCTCTTGGCCAACATGCGGGCCGCAATTCTTCTGGGTTGCAAGATCACCGCCTGCCCCCGCACCCCCAAAAATCCACCCTCGAGCAGCATTTGCGGAACCTGAGTCGATTTTCCCGAACCCGTCGGCGCCTCAATCACCATCCGCCTTCGACCCGCCCGCAGCGCTGCTCCTAAACTTTCTCGAATCTCCTCAATCGGTAAGTTCCACCCCATTCCCCAAAGCTAGCCGAAACTCAAAACCAAAGCCATGAGAGCAGGCCAAAAAGCCCGAAATCGCCACCTCTGCACCTCGCAACCGCGGGACTCAATCACCCAGCTAGGCGGACTCGGAGATGCCACTGGAGAATGCCAAGAGGGCAGGACCGGAAACGGCGGGGCTGGTGGCATTGATCCAACGTTCGACCGCACATTTGAATTTGAAGAGGAAAAGAAGAAGTCATGGTCGGTCGATTAGCCAGAACGGATCAACCAATTCCTCTTTAGGATGGATTCGATACCATATCTAGGATACCTATCTTTGATGTACGGCATGGTAAATCAAGCGGTCAAAGGGTTTGTGGAAGATAACCATGGCCCGGAAATGTGGCATAAGATCCACACCAAAGCGGGGGCGCCGGAAAGTTTTGCGGTGATGAGCCCCTATGACGATGCGATCACCTTTAATCTGGTTGGGGCGGCCTCGGAGTTGCTTCAGGTACCGGCCGAGAAGATTCTTAAGGGGTTTGGCGAATACTGGGTGGACAAAGTGGCCACAGTTCATTACGAGTCAATCATGACCCGTTCCGGGCAGAACTTTGTGGATTTTGTCAAAAATCTGGACCATATGCATCAGCGAATCCGAATTACTTTTCCCAATTACAATCCACCGTCGTTCCGGGTAAAAGTGGTGTCTGCGAGCGAGCTGCAGGTGGACTACTATTCCGAGCGGGCCGGACTTCTTCCTTTTGTCGAGGGTCTATTCATTGCACTCGGCCGTTATTTTCAAGAGGGCATCAAGATCGAATACGCGGATACGGAGAAGCTTGGACTACCCTGCAAACGGCTGCTCATCGAACACGCTCCGTTGACTTGAGCCCTCAACTCATCTCCCTTGCGGCCAAGGTTTTTGAGCGAGTGGCCCCTTTCTATATTCTCTGGGATTTGGCGGATCAGGTGAATCTGATTTCGGATCCACTGCGGCGATACTGGAAGATTCCGGATGATGTGCGCATGGGAAAAATTTTCCTCGAGCGTCCTTTCCGGGGGGAGCTTCGACCCGAGCATTTCCCCGAATTGACGGAAATCATCCTCACAGCCTATTGGGAGGACCGGGAAAATTGCAACCTTCGCGGGGAAATGATCTCGGTGGGAGAGGATCGGTGGATCTTCGTGGGGTTCCCCCCTGTGTCCTCGTTTGCGGATTTGCAGGCGCGTGGGTTTACCCTAAGCGATCTTCCCCTGAATTCCGGCGTGGGTGACTCCATCATTGCAATTGAATCTGCCCAAGTCTCGCTGCATCAGACCCAGAAGGCGCTCGAGGAACTGGAGAGATCACACAACGTGTTGAGCGAACTCAACCAAGTGTTCGGGCGTTTCGTGCCCGGTGCGTTCCTGGAGTCCATCGGCTTGAAAAGTCCAGCGTTGGCGCAGTTGGGGGACCATGCCAGCACAAAAGTGAGTATCATGTTTGCCGACCTTCGTGGCTTCACGACGATGAGTGAGCGGATGTCTTCGCGACAAATATTTTCCTTTTTAAACCGATTTCTGGCCTTTGTGGCCCCCAACATCCGCAACAACGGGGGTTTTGTGGTGCATTACACGGGGGACGGGTTTTTGGCGCTTTTCCCCGGGGAAATGGGGAATTCGGTCAGAGCGTCCGTGGAAATGCAACGTAGCCTGATCGATGCGATGGCGGTGGGTGGCTTGGGTGAATTTGTTGAAAAGACCAACCCGCCAAGGTTGGGGATCGGGCTCAGTTACGGCCCCGTAGAGATGGGCATCATTGGGGAGAGCGGGCGGTGGGATCCAGCGGTCATTTCCGATTCGGTGAATGTGTCGGCCCGGTTGCAGGAGCATACAAAATTGTTGGGGGCGCAGATCCTGCTGACTTCAGAATTGGCGACGGGGATGCACAATCCGCAAGCTTTCCACATGCGGCGGGTGGGCCAGATCGAACTCAGGGGGCGAAGTGAGAGGGTGGAGATATTCGAGGTATTGGACGGGTTGCCTTTGGCTGAGAGAACCTTGCGGATTCTAAATCGCAAAATATTTGAGGCGGCCATTCATGAATTTGAACGAGGAGACTCCGCTAGGTCGAAGGAGACATTAAGGAAATATCTCCAGATCTGCCCCAACGACTCAGCCGCGCTTTACTATCTGGGGCTATAGGTCGGGGTGGTGGTCAAGACGGAGGCAAAAGCGGCCGTCCACCCGTCAACCAACCCGAATCAAAATAGTCCTTCAATCCCGACTCCAAGGAGTACTTGGGTTGAAAACCCAAATCCCGTTTCGTGGCCGACATGTCCGCCTCCGTGTGCGGTTGGTAGAAGGGGTAGGGACATTCGAAATACTCCGGCTTGAGCTTGGTCCCCAACACCCCGTTCAGACCTTCCACCATCTCATTAAAACTTCGCGGCTGGCCGGACCCTGCATTCCACACACCCGACTTGCCCGACTTCATCGCCGCCATCGTCAGCGCCACAATGTCTTTCACGTAGACAAAATCCCGCTTCTGCTCCCCGCTTTTGAAAATTCTTGGCCGCTTTCCCAGCAACATCTGCCCCGCCAAATGCCAGGCCATGCTCGCTGGCACCCCCTTGTGTCCTTCCCGCGGGCCGTACACATTGAAGTACCGCAAACCACCGATCCTCCAAGCTGGCTCCTCCTCCTGAACTTTCTTGGCCAGATTTTCCAGCTGCACTTTCGAAAAGGCATACGCATTCGCCGGAGCCAGCGGATCCCCCACCCGATTCACCCCCGCACGGATGCCGTAGGTCGCCGCGCTCGTGGCATAGACGATCGGAGTTTTTTCGGGGCGCAAATACTCTAGCAGTCGGCGAAATCCCTCCACGTTGTCATGCGTCTGCATCCTCTGATCCTGCAGGGTTGTGTCCGTAATCGAGGCCAAGTGAAACATCGCCTCCGGCCTCCTTCCACGAAACTCCCCCTCCCAATCGAGCCGAGATATATCCGCCGCCACAAAATCCCCCCGGTACCCCTCTAAATTCAAAAACGATCCACTCCGAAAATCGTCCAAAATCGTGAGTTTGGCCGCAGGAAACTCCTCCTGCACGCGCAGGACCAAGTTGGACCCAATAAACCCACTCCCTCCTGTAATCCAAATACTCTTCATGGTTTTTAACGATATATAGATAGAAAGTTATTCCCAAACAGAAAAATCGTGCCTAGAAGTGTAAAAGATACAGCCGATGACCCACTCTATACATCTACCTAGTAGAGCTTTAAGATCGAAATATAGGATCGCGCTGGCCCTGTTTTTGGCTCTTTTTGGGTCACTCTATTCATCTTTACTCACAACTTGTTGGTCTGGGACGGAGGTGACCGCCGCCTCCAGCACTCCATCCCCCCTCTCCGACACTGAATCGGTCCAAAACACTCTTTTTGGGGAGAATAAGGTTACTCTCACCGCCGAAACCGCCGGTCTGTTCTCCATCAACAACCCGAACGACTACATCTACCTTCCTCAACTGATCACGGTCGGGTGGCAGTTGGACGAAATCGGCAATGAGGGCTGGAATCGTGGCAACACCGAATTTCTTTTCAGCGGCATGTTCGCCCCCACTCTCCAAGGTCCCAATCCTTGGTTCGCCGGTGGCCTCTTCGGCCCACGCTACAACTTCATCCAACCCGAATGGCCCGTTGTCCCGTACCTCGAATCCCGTGTCGGTTTTCTGTTTACCCACGCCACTGGAGCGCCCGACTCCCAAGGCCAAGATTTCTGCTTTAGCTTCACCATCGGGGCAGGGATCCGCATCCCCGTCATGGATCAACTTTCCGTTAACCTCGGAGTGATGTACCAACACATCTCCAACGCCGGCCTATCCGAGCCCCAAAATCAGAACGTCGGTCTCGACTCCATCGGCCCCACCCTCTCCGTCAGCTGGGCGTTTTAGTCTCGATCACCCGTTTTTTCTCTACTTATTCACATATCACTTGGGTTTCTTGAACCCACTCATATTCAGTGTTATACATATCAACTGCAATTCACATTTATGTCGTTCCTCCCAACTTATCCGCATATCACGTAAGCCCCTACTTTTATGCTCGAAACTCGCGATCTCCATAAGTCCTATCAAGCTGGCGACGCTCGCGTCGATGCCCTCCGCGGCGTATCCATCAAAATCCTGCCTGGCGAAATCGTCGCCATCACTGGACCCAGCGGATGCGGCAAAAGCACCCTCCTCCACATTCTCGGTGCCCTCGATACCCCGTCCTCCGGCCAAGCCTATCTGGAGGGCCATCCTCTCCACTCTCTTGACGACGACAAACTCACCGCACTTCGTCGCCTCAAAATTGGCTTCATTTTTCAATTCTTCCATCTCCTCCCCACCCTCACCGTCGAGGAAAACGTTCTTCTTCCCCTCCTCCTCGCCGGTCGCGTTACCCCCTCCGCCAAATCCCGCGCCCGTGAACTCCTCGCCGCTGTCGGTCTGAGCGATCGCTCCCACCATCGTCCTCACCAACTCTCGGGCGGCCAACTCCAGCGCGCCGCCGTCGCCCGCGCCCTCATCCACCGCCCCTCCGTCCTCCTCGCCGATGAACCCACCGGCAACCTCGATTCCGCCTCCAGCGCCATCGTCATCCAGCTCCTCACCCAACTTGCCCGCAATGAAAAAACCACTGTCATCCTCGTCACCCATAGCGACCGCATCGCCGCCGCCGCCGACCGCCAAATCGCACTGGTCGACGGCCGCATCGCCTCGTGAACCCCTCCTGGCTTTCTACCCTTCGCGTTTTCCTTTCCCACGGAACTCGAGATTTTTTCCGCCACAAAACCCTCTCCCTCCTCAACCTCCTCGCCCTCGCTGTCGGCGTTGCCGCCATTGTCGCTATCCAAACGGTCAATGAAACCGCTCTCCGCTCCTTCCGAGCCTCTCTCGACCTCGTCGCCGGCCGACCCGACTTCACCATCGAAGGCCAAGGATTTCGCCTCCCCGAAAAAATAATCCCCCTTTTGCGCCATGACCCGGCCGTGCGCGAGGTCTCCCCCACCATCCAACTCGTGGCCTCGCTGCCTAACCACCCCGGGGAGTTCCTCCACCTCGTTGGGGTCGACCCCTTTTCCAATGGCGAGCTCGTCACCTACCGACTCGAAGACGCTCTCCGCTCCCCCACCGATGCCATCGCTTTCGTCTCCGAACCCAACACCATCGCCCTCACCCGCTCCCTCGCCGAACGCCTTCACCTCCAGCCGGGAGACTCGCTCCTCGCCGTCTCCGCCGGACACCAAGCTAACCTCCGTGTCCGTTTTCTCCTCGAACCCTCGACGGACCTGATCGGTGCCGACGACCACCTGGCCATCGCCGATATCGCCACCGTCCAATCCGCCTTCGGACTGGCCGGACAAATCGATCGCGTCGAGGCCCTCCTTCAACCCGACTCTTCCGGAAAAATCACCGCCCCTCGCGCCGCTCTGCTCGAACGCATCACCCCCCACCTTCCTCCCCACGCCCGCGCCGGATCTCCCGAACGACGGGGCCAAGAGGTCGAAAAAATGTTGGGTGCCTTCCAACTCAATCTGACCGCACTCTCCCTCATCGCACTCGTGGTGGGAATGTTTCTCGTCACCAATACCGTCGCCGCCAACGTCGTTCGGCGCCGCTCCGAAATCGGCCTCCTCCGCTCAATCGGCCTCACCCGCAACTCCGTCATCTTTCTCATCGTGGCCGAATCCCTCCTTCTCGGCCTCATCGGATCTGCCTTGGGCATCTTCCTCGGCCTCCAAGTCGCCCGAACCCTTCTCCAATCGGTCGCGTCCACCGTCACCTCCCACTATGTCCTCCTCTCCATGCGGGACATTATGGTCAATCCTTGGAGCCTCCTCGGGGCCGGCCTCGCCGGACTCATCGCCGCCGCCCTCGCCGCTTGGTGGCCCGCACGCCAAGCTTCCCTCGTCTCCCCGGTCGATGCCCTTCAACCCGCCAACTCCGCCGATCGTGCCTCGACCCCGCAATCCCACCTCATACGCGCCTCCCTCCTCTGCTTTTTTCTAACCCTTCTCTTCTCCGCCACCGCCCTTTATGGCCGAATCCCTCGCACAGGGTTTCTCGCCGCCCTCTTCATTCTTCTCGCCGCCGCCTTTCTCGCCCCCGCCCTCGGTCGGCTCCTCTCTCTTCTTCCCACCCTACCCTTCGCCACCTCGATTTTGGCTCGCTCCGCTTTTCGTCGTGGACTCCATCGGCACGGCCTCGCGGCCGCGGCCCTCTCCGTCGCCGTCGCCATGGCCATCGGCGTCACCATCATGGTTCACAGCTTTCGTGCCACCGTCGATCAGTGGATCGGAGAGAGCATCAAAGCCGATCTCTTTATCGCCCCCTCCACCAATCTCATCGCGGGAGCCCTTGAACCTCTCGATCCCGAGGCCGAGACTCTCGCCCTCGCCACCCCGGGAGTCCGCGCGGTTGGTACCTACCGGGAAATCCGCCTTTTCCTCAATGGACTGCCCGGCAAACTCGCCGCCTGCCGCCTCGAAATTTTGCGCGTCTACAACCCCTTGACCTTCCTCTCCGCCCTTCCAGGCGATCCTTATGAGCTGTGTCAAAAAGGAGACTTTGCCATCATCTCGGAAAATTTTGCCCGCCGGCGCCAACTGAAACTCAACGACACGATTCTGCTCCCCACCCCCACCGGCCAACACCCCATCCGCGTCGCCGCCATCTTTCGCGACTACACCTCCGAGTCCGGCATCATCCTGCTCGACCGCTCCACCTACCGTCGCCTGACCCAAGACCCCTGCCTCACCAGCCTCGCCCTCCACCTGGAACCAGGGATCTCCCCCAACACCGTCGGCGACTCCCTTCGTGAACAACTCCGCCCTCGAGGCGAATTTCTCATCTACTCCCAAGCGGGACTGCGGGACGAAGCCCTGCGCATCTTCGACCGCTCCTTTGCCGTCACCGCTCTTCTTCGCACCCTTGCCATTGCCGTCGCCGCCCTCGGGGTCACTCTCTCTCTCACCGCCTTGGGCATCGAACGAACTCGGGAGATCGGCATTCTTCGTGCGACCGGCGCATCTCGCGGCCAAATTCTTCGCACCATTATGACCGAGTCCGCTTACCTCGGTACCACCGGAATTCTCCTCGGCCTCCTCACCGGTTTCGCCGTCGCCCTCGTCCTCATGCAGGTCATCAACCGCGCCTTTTTCGGCTGGACCATCGATTGGCACACGCCTTACCAGTCCATCTTCGGGATCGGTCTCGGTATGATGATCGCTTGCCTCCTTGCCTCCATCCCCCCCGCCTGGCGCGCCTCTCGCCTCTCCCCCGCCGAGGCCCTCCGCTCGGAATGAAAAAACTCCTTCCTACTCTTCTCCTCGCCTAGTTGACCCCCAAAAACTCCGTCTTACTATACCTATATGAATTTTGATTGGTCCGATTGCCACTCGGTTTGGACGGATCCGGAAAGGCTCAGTGGTGCTCCCGCTTTTCGGGGAACACGCGTGCCTGTTTCCGCTTTATTCACCAACTTAAAATCTGGGGCGAGTTTGGATGATTTTCTGTCTTGGTTTCCTGGTGTCAGCCGAAAACAAGTGGAGGAGGTTTTAGCCTACGCGGCCCAAGAATCCTCGGCACTCGCGCTCGGATGAAAGTCCTGCTGGATCACTGCGTCCCTCAACCCCTCAAAAATTTCCTCACGAGCCATGAGATTTGCCACGCGTATGAATTAGGTTGGCACGAGCTTCGCAACGGAGAACTTCTTGCCCAAGCGGAACAGACCTTCCAGGTGTTCATCACCTCGGACAAAAACATCGCCCATCAGAAAACATGGTCGGGCAGAAAAATGGCCGTTTTGGTTCTTTGGACCAACAACTGGCCCGAACTTCGAATTCAATCCTCTCGGATCGCTCTGGAACTCGATTGCCTGAGCCCTGGCACTTGGCGCCAAATGGACTAACCGCTGCCGAGGCCCTCCGCTCTGAATGAAAAAACTCCTTCCTACTCTTCTCCTCCTCATCGGTACCGCCGGCCTGGATGCGGCCGAGCCTTGGGCTCGCGCCCTCTCCCCCCGAGTTTGGTCTTTTCCTCGTGACCACGGAGCTCACCCCGAATTCAAAACCGAATGGTGGTACTTCACCGGGAATCTGGAGGACTCCAACCACCACCCTTACGGGTATGAGCTGACCTTCTTTCGCCACGGCCTGCAAACCAACCCCACCCAACCCAACTCCGCTTGGTCGATCCGCGACATCGCCTTCGCCCACCTCGCTGTGACCGATGTCCAATCCCGAAAATTCCTCTTTGCCGAAAAACTCAGCCGCGGCGCTCTCGGAGAGGTGGAAATTTCCCAAAAAGACATGCAAGTCCAACTCGCTGGCTGGAAACTCAATCGCCAGCCCGACTCCACCATGACCCTCAGCGCGACCGACCCCACTGCCAAAATTGGATTATCCCTCTCCTGCCAACCTCTTAAGCCCCTCACTCTCCAAGGAGAAAAAGGCCTCAGCCGCAAATCCGCCACCCCTGGCAACGCCAGCTACTACTACTCCTTCACTCGGCTCGAAACTAAAGGCCAACTCGAGATCGATGGCCAAAAGATTCCAGTGACGGGACTCTCTTGGTTCGATCACGAATTCTCCACCTCGGCCCTCGGCGAAAACCAGGAGGGGTGGGACTGGTTTTGCCTCCAGTTCGACTCCGGCGAGGAGCTGATGCTCTATCGGATGCGTAACCCAGGCAATCAGACCGATCCCGCATCTTCGGGCACCTGGATACCTGCCCGAGGCCCCACCTCCTCGCTCCAATCCTCCGACTTCACTATCACCCCACTCGATCAGTGGAAAACCGCATCCGGCGCCACCTACCCCTCAGGCTGGAAAATATCCGTTCCCTCGCTCCAGATTTCGGGCGAGGTCCAACCTCTTCTTCGGGATCAGGAACTCCAACTCAAACGCACCGCCAACATCCGTTACTGGGAAGGAGCCTGTACTTTTAAGGGCACCCAAAAAGGGAAACCCCTTTCCGGTCGCGGCTACACCGAACTCACTGGATATGCGTCGCCGATCGGTCAGGGAATGAAAGAATGAGAGTGTGCGCTTAAGCCCTTCGTAGCTCAGCGAGCTTGCCGAGACTGAGCAAAGGAGGGCGGCGCCGATCGGTCAGGGAATGAAAGAATGAGAGAGTGTAAGCTTAAGCCCTTCGAAGCTCAGCGAGCTTGCCGAGACTGAGCAAAGGAGGGCGTCGCCGATCGGTCAGGGAATGAAGGAATGAGAGAGTGTGCGCTTAAGCCCTTCGAAGCTCAGCGAGCTTGCCGAGACTGAGCAAAGGAGGGCGGCGCCGATCGGTCAGGGGATGAAGGAATGAGAGAGTGTAAGCTTAAGCCCTTCGAAGCTCAGCGAGCTTGCCGA
>Ga0247839_1004474_pt1 | contig 17938 bp, 14 predicted proteins | sample LaCruzMarch2015__6_FD_192405 | JGI IMG/M metagenome (GOLD analysis project Ga0247839, IMG submission 192405) | Freshwater microbial communities from meromictic Lake La Cruz, Castile-La Mancha, Spain - LaCruzMarch2015_16m | ecosystem: Environmental > Aquatic > Freshwater > Lake | place: Spain... | reverse complement strand
CATCTTTTCCTTCCGAAGAAGGTAGTTTTCCTTTCTGCGGCACTTTCTGTTCTAAATAGATTTCCCTACTTAGCCCTTCCCGTTAGGAAGTACGATGCTCTATACTGCCCGGACTTTCCTCTCTTTCGCAAAAGCGAAACAGCGATAAACCGATTTGCCTGGTTAAAGGTAGTTAATTTAGTTCTTAACTATCTTAATAATTTTAGAAGATTGGCTAGTGTTCAACTTTAACAGATAGTATCCGGCATTGTAATTTGAGATGTCTATCTTTTGATTTATTAATTCTTCTTCCGTAAAATTTGCAATAGTTGCACCTTGGGCATCGATTAATTCCGCGCTATTTACTAGAATTTCGGAGTCAAAATAAATAAAATCAGTTGTTGGATTTGGATACACATTAAATTGGAAATCAGCATTAGTGATTCCTGCATCCAATCCTAAATAATCCTCTTGGTATTCAATGGATGTTACATTATTATTTGTTGTTACCACTTTTAGCAGCCACTCCGTATTATTTAAACCAAACCATTCGTATTCTGTTCGCACTATTTGTGGCGTCCCAAACCAAGTCCCTGCTCCGAAAAACGTTTGATAAATCGAATCGATTTCATTAATATCATGCTTAATCCTCAGCACCTGGAAGGTGCCTTTTGGCGTAGTCAAACTTCCCCAACCATCAACCGTTGTATGTCGCTGTCTATACTGCTTATATTTTATATCGACAATTGGATTTAAGTCAATGTATGAATAACCACGAGAATAATGTTGATCGTTAAAATTTAAAGGGAATTTATACCTTGTTTCAATTGTATCTGATTTAAATGGAACACCTTGCCCATTAACAGAAATCGAATATCCAATTGATGTGATTGAATCATTGGTAGATTTCGTATACTGATTTAAATCACTTAATGACACAGGTAAGAATTGTGATAATTGATCAAGTGGTAAATCCTGCGTTGTATTAAAATAACTTGCGCGATAAGGAGCGGATGCTAATGGGCCATACGTTGTAAAAATCAAAATCGATGCAAAACCAATCGGATTATACTCTTTCAAATACTGACTATTTGCCACTAGTGTGCTGAAATCCCAATTATAATTAGCGCCTGTACTCACAAAGTCTAATCCAGGGTCACTCGCTTGACTCATTCGGATTGTATCACCAGAAGAAGGGAAACTAGGGGCGGTTAAGGTAATCTGAGAGTGGCTGTTTATTACAAGAAGCAGCGCAAGAATAAAAAGAATAGATCGCAACATAGAATTGAATTTTATAAGGTAAAGTTACTTTATTTAGTGAATAATTAAAAAAAAAGGAATTCGCCTTATCTTTACAAAGTGGAACGCGATAGTTTTATTGGGCAATTACAAGAACAACTAGGTGAATTAAGTTTGTTCAAAGGAGATGACATTCTCGTTCACCTCAGCGAAAAACAGTGCGTAAAAATGGGTAGTGGGAAGCACGAACTTACCAAAGAACTTGAGAAAATCATCAGCGACGCAAAGAAAATTGACAAAGAAAAAGGCGTGTTTCCTTTGTGTATAAGTTCCGGTGTATTGAGCTTTACCAATCAAAACAAAGAAGTTGAAACGCCCATTTTCATAACCCCATTAAAAGTTCAAGTTAATAGAATAAACAAAACAGCCACCTTTACAGAAATAACGGAAGAGGCAATTGTCAACCCATTTTTAGCGCACAAATTAGAAAAAGAATTTCCTCATACAAAAACACCTAATGGATTTGAAGTAGCGCCAACATTTATCGATTTACTTCGGGAGCTGGGATTTGAAAAAATAGATACTGAAGCAACCTATATTGGTAACTTCCATCACCATCGATTAGCCTTGATTGGTGAAATAGAACAGATCATTGAACAAAAAGAATGGTCGAATCCACTTTTGGAAATCTTCGGCGAAGAAATAAGCACAGAAAAAGTTTCTTTAGCCTTACCCAGAGAAACCTTATTTCCATTTGATCAAAAACAATTTGAAGTGTTTGAGCAATTGAGGGATGGGAATTGCGTCGTGCAAGGGCCTCCAGGGACGGGAAAATCGCAAGTAATCTGTAATGTTATTGGAAAATTATTATGTGCGCAAAATACCGCATTAGTTCTTTCTGATAAGCGAGTGGCATTAGAAGTTATCCAACAGAAATTAGATACAATTGGTTTAGGTAACTTGAGTATAATTACCACCACCCACTATTCTTCAAGAGCCTTAATTAACAGTCTTAAGAAAAATTGGGTAGCATTAGAAAATGAAATTCTAGATAAGGAAAGCACTCCATTCCTTGTTCAACATGAAATTGAATTGCTGCAGCAAGAATTAACGATCTTAAACCAAGCAGGATTAGTCGGAGGACTTACCGTTAGCGATTTTATTACCCTGAGTAAGGGTCGACAATTTAATGGTATTGAATACCGGAGTAATGCTCCAAGTATAAGCAGTTGGCTTGAACACAAAGATCAACTAGAAAAACTTCCCATCGAATTGATGCAGTTACTTCGCCACATCAAGGACATTCATCAACAAATTAAAACGATTCATCAGTTTGATACTGTTCTAAAAAATTGGTTAAAAGAGGCTAATCAACTTCAAAAGCTTTTTGCAATTGACAATTTTGGAGACTTTAAACTCCTTTTTGATAAGGCGAGGATTTGCCATCGGTTTTCTACCGATTACTTCAAGAAGTTTGAGCAAGTCATAACAGAGAAAAACAAGGAATTCTTAGCTTCTAAAAAAAAATATACAAAAGCCTTGCTTTTATTAGATAAAACTCAAGTAAGTCAAAAGCATTGGGTGAAAATTCCTAGCCCCATTGAATTAGCTTATTTGGAGAATAAACATCAATTAAAAGGCATCTTCAACAGATATTCGTGGAACAATGAAATAAAAAAATGGCTCAGAACGCCTGGGATAAACTTTAGTGATGCTGCAAAAACGTTGAAAAAGCAGCATGAATTAGAAAACGAGGTGCTGCAGTTAGAACTTAAATTTTCTGAGATGGGCATAGAAAATTTGAAAATAGACCTCGATATGATTGCCTCCTTAATTGAGGTTCAAGATCAAAATGAATGGGAGCTTTTTAGCAAAATAAGTTTAGAAGATCGCGCAGCACTAATTAGCAACTATTCGACAATTAACCAGCTCGTCACACAATTTAAGACACAATTTAATTTTACAAATGAGGTTGATTGTATTGCCTACCTAAGTGAATTATTAGCCCGATTAGATTATATTCTTCCATTCAGCTCTATCCTGCTTAACATTCCAAAAGACCTGATTGATTGCTACCAAAGTACCCTTGACCTTGACCTACTTGAAAATCAACTTTTTCACAGTACATGGACAACATTTAGGTCGAAGTTTCCTGTTTTTTCTATTCACGAAGCGACAAATTTATTGACTCGAATAACTAAAATAAACGGACAATTCGATGCTGAAGCTGTCGCATTAGCAAAGTTGATACTAATACAGCAGCAACAAAAATTCAATTCTTTTCATACATTATTGCAAACTCCAGCACACAAATTAAGCCCTGCACAAAAAGTAAAAAAACAACGATTAAAATCAGGGAAATCAATACTGGTAAAAGAATTTGCAAAAAAACGCAGTTACCAATCAATCAGAGAATTGCTTAGTAGCGATGCATCAGAATGGATTCAACTACTTAAACCAATTTGGTTAACGAATCCAAGCCAACTCGCAAGTAACATTCCATTACAAAAAAATTATTTTGATTTGTCAATTATTGATGAGGCGAGTCAATTGTTATTAAGCAATTCTATCGGATGCCTTTACAGGTCAAAACGTATACTAATAGCGGGAGATAGTCAGCAAATGGCGCCGAGTAATTATTTTAATTCAAAGGATGAAAACTCACTTACCTTACTTCACAAAGCGAGTTTTTATTTTAAAAATATTTATTTACACTATCATTTTAGAAGCGAACATCCTTCATTAATAGCCTATTCGAATGAATATTTTTACTACAATGAGCTGATTGCTTTTCCATCTGTTAATCAAGCGCGTCACCCCATAAATTTCCATTACATAGAAAATGCTGTGTACAACAACCGTACAAACGAAAATGAAGCCGAAAAAATAGCCAAGCACATCGCATCGTTTTTACCGAACTCAAAAGAAAAAATTGGTATTGTAGCATTTTCAGAATCACAGCTAGCCTGTATCTTTGAAAAACTTTCCGCTCCAGAACAATTGCAACTAATGACACGCATCGACAATGACACCATTTTCTTTAAAGCCTTAGAACAAATACAAGGAGATGAATGCGATCGATTAATCATAAGCTTTGGGTATGCGAAAAATGAAGAAGGGAAATTTGAAATGCGTTTTGGCCCCGTTAATGAAAAAAGTGGTGCTAAACGGCTGAACGTGTTATTTTCAAGAGCTCGAAAAAACATTGACTTTTTTGCTTCGGTCACCGCAAAAGATTTTTCTTTATCAAGCAATAATTCAGTGCGATTACTTTGGAAGTGGTTTCAATTTATCGAAAGTGAGCAATTAGACAAAAGCAGCATCGTGTTTCCTTTTAATTTAGCACTTACGCAAAACAAAAATAAATTGAGCTGTGACAATTGGGTAAATCTATCATCGAATGCTAGCGACATACTCACCATCACGAGAACCTTAAAATCGCGTGGTTGGGAATTATCTGTGAATTAAATGGGAAATTATTGTTTTTTTTCAGGGACGGGATCATGCCCATGCCCCCCTTTTGGATGACAAGATGCAATTCGTTTAATCCCTAACCATGAGCCACGTATTGGTCCCCAAACTTTTATTGCTTCTAAGGCATAACTCGAGCAACTTGGAGTATACCGACAATTGGCAGGAAATATTGGAGAAATAATTAATTGATAAAAACGAATTAATGCAATTAAAGGCCAACTGACTAATTTCACGATCCATTTCATGGCAATAAAGGTAACTAATTCAACAATAGTTTGTGTTAAAGTAATCTGTAACCATACATTTTATTGGTCGTTTTCAGCTACCTTTAATGCAACGCTTACTCATATGAAATCTCTCCTAATACTTCTGTCATTATTTTCAACTATGCTGCTTATGTCTCAGCCATTATCGTGGAATAACGAAAAAATCATTGTAACAGCAAATGGAACTAAAAACACCCTCTTAAATGCCGAAAACATTTTCGCTGATGGATGGGATGAATTAGCCCAAGCAAGATTTTGGCAAAAAATCATGCTGTTGTCGCCTGATTCATGCATCATTAATGTTGCATCAAACAGACAGATAATAGGGTATACATCAGTAAGAAAATGGGAAAGTCAATCTGAAATTGAAAAGGCCGCCTATAAAACAACGCTAAAAGCAGCTAATAATATTCCGCTTGACGAACGAATATACATTACCACAGGCAAGAATGATTTTTACAAATTTAAAGATGTGTTTCATTCTCTTTCGAAGGGAGTAGCTGTATTTGAAAAAAATGGCTTAGATCCATGGTACGCACAATCAATATTACTGATTGAAAGTCCAGGCCAAATAAAAAAATCAGTTGCAGGCGCTTATGGTGCATTTCAATTAATGCCTTCCGTTGCAAAAAAATATGGCCTCATTGTTACTGCTAGCATTGATGAAAGAACCGATTTTGACAAAAGTGCCTTGGCCGCTAGTAAGTTAATTTCTACTGTTTGTATTCCTGAGGCAAAAAAGATCTTAAATAGACATAACATTACTTACAAGGAATCAGATTTATGGTTTAGACTTTTTGTCATGCATTGCTATCATGCAGGTGCGATGAATGTCTCTGCAGTGGTTGACAAAATAAAACCAACTAAAGGTTCGAAAGATTTAATACTAAAGATGTGGACGACCACCGCCGCCAGCTTTGGGAACAATTCTCAAAATTATAGTCAACTTATACTTGCTGCTCAAATCATTCTCAATGACATGATTTATGCTGAATGTGATGACATTGTTCACTGCGGAACGAAATAATTATTTCCGAAATTTCACCGAAATAGAATTAACACAATGCCTCGTGTTTTTCTCGGTGAATTGTTCTCCAAAAAACACATGGCCTAAATGACCTTCGCAACCCGCGCAAATTATTTCAGTTCTTTTCCCATCACTATCTAAAATAAAGAGCACGTTTTTTTCTTTGTGCGCATCAAAGCTTGGCCATCCACAACCCGAATCAAACTTTGTGTCACTTTCATACAAGGGCAAATCGCACCGTTTGCAATGATAAGTACCCTTTTCCTTAGCCAGGTAATATTCGCCAGTAAAAGGACGCTCAGTTCCTTTCTTTTCAATAACATATGCCTCATCAAAAGTAAGGGCATTCCAATTTTCTTTATCTTTCATTTACACATCATTATTTCACCTGATTGAACAACAAGATTGGAGGGCAGATTGTTTGAAAATATACCTCCAGTCCCCAATCCTTGTGCTAAATTTATCGGGTAATTCCCGGTGAATTGCGCAATAGCCGACAAACCGATTGAACCTTCTAAAGCAGACGTCATCCACCAAGGAATATTAAGTTCCTCAGCCATCTCTATCCATTCAGCAGTGCCTGTAAGGCCTCCGTGCAAACTTGGTTTCAAGACAATAAATTGCGGCTTAATCTCTTCCAAAATCTTTATTTTTTCACTAGTTTTTTGAAAATACAGTAAGGTCTCATCGAGTGCAATTGGAATAATTTGTTCCATCGCTAAATCGCGGAGCAATTTACTATTTAGTGGAGCGACGGGTTGTTCAATAGAGTGAACATCTAACTTATTCAATTCCTTTAATGCGCCATAAACAGTTGATGCATCAAAAGCGCCATTTGCATCGACACGAATAACTAAATCATCAGAAGAATATTTTTTTCGAATACCTTTAATCAAATCCAATTCAGACGTAAAATCAATCGCCCCTATTTTTAACTTGATCGTTTTGAATCCTGCGGTAATTTTTTGTTCGATTTGATCCAACATGAATTCCTTTGTTCCCATCCAAACCAATCCGTTAATAGGAATCGAGCTCTCTCCACGGGAAAATGAATTATCGAAAATAATTCCATCACCTCTATTATTGGCATCCATAAGGGCACATTCCAATCCAAATTTTATGGAGGGTTCTTCTTCAAATTGCTTAAGAAAAGTCATTCCATTCTCCGAAAAAGACGTTTTATTTCCAGGTATAAAGAAATCCGCTAATGCAAGATATTTCAGTTTTTCAATTAGTGAACTTAGTTTTTGCTCGTAGGTAAATTCATCTAAAAAATCAGGCGATAAGCCCTCTATAATACTGCATTCTCCTGTGCCAAACAAGGTGTTTTCGTCATTAAAAATAGATAAAAACCAAGAGTTTTTTGTATGTAAAACGCCACGACTTGTCCCTGCGGGAAAAATAAAATTGAAGGTATGTTTTTTGAAATTTGCTTTCATAGTACTATTATTACATCCATTTCTTATACCACATTTGAAAAACAAGCAGGTACCAAACTTTATTGGTGTATTCTAATTTCCCGGCCTTAAAAGCCGCTACGATTTGATTAATTGGCTCCCAATTAAACAAGCCTTGATGATGAATATCGTGTTCATTTAGGTATTCATCGAGTAAGAAAGCGATCTCGTTCTGCATCCAACTAGCAATGGGAATCCCAAATCCTTTTTTAGGACGATCCATCAACTCCTTTGGCACGAGATCGTGAACTATTTCTTTCAACAAAAACTTTTTTACCCCTTTGTGATATTTAAATTCGTCGGGTAACTGAGCGACGTATTCAATTAAGCGATGATCTAATAATGGCTCCCTCCCTTCAAGACCAACATGCATGGTTGCCCGATCAACCTTTTGAAGAATATCATCGGTCAAGTACGTTTGATAATCAATGGCTAACATAAAACTTAATGGAGTAGAAAATTCCTTCAATAATTCAGTTGATTGATAAGCGGTTAGAATAAGCTTATTCTTCTTACGTAAAATCAAGCATAGATCCTCATCTGTAAATTGCTTGCTAAGCGATAACATAAAGTTTTTTTCACTCGGATCTTTAAGTAACATTTTTAATTTTTCATACCGCTGATGAAAATTATACTTATGTCGCAAAACAGGGAGTTTTTCAGCGGGAATCTTATCCATTAAATTCACCATCATCTCACGCATAAATTTAGGTGTAGCGCTAAATTTCCGTTGGTATTTCATCATATAATCATAGCGATTATACCCAGCAAAAACTTCATCGCCACCATCCGCACTCAAGGCCACTGTGACAGATTTCCTTGCCGCTTCACTTACCAACATGGTTGGAATAGCACTACTATCAGCGAAAGGCTCATCGTTATAATACGCTAAATCAGCAATTTTATCAATCGCTTCTTTCACGCCACAATGAATCTCTGTATGATCAGTTCCAATAAACTTAGCAATTTTAGCTGCCTCATCCGCTTCATTGAGGCCAATATCTGGAACCGAAATAGTAAACGTTTTTAATGGTTTCGGACTACTTTTTTGTAAAATCGCTGTTACCGCTGTACTATCATATCCACCACTTAAAAATATACCAACAGGTACATCAGCCACCATCCTGTATGCACAAGCAGAAGATAAAATTTCTTGTGTTTTATGCTTTGCTTCCTGAAAAGAGACCTTTAATTTAGGTTTGTTATATGAATCATACACGTTCCAATACTCACGAGACACCATCGACTTAACAAAATTCTCTTTGGAATCCGTATTTAACTGAAGGTAATTTCCCGGAGATAATTTAAAGCAATTAGCATAAATTGTGTGAGGAGCAGGAATATTTCCCACTTGAAGAAAAAGACTCAAAGCATCTTCATTCAATGCTTTTTTAAACGAATCTATTTGATGAAACGCTTTTAATTCTGAAGCAAAAAGGAATAATCCATCCTGAAAATAATAAAAAAATGGCTTTATCCCCGCACGATCCCTTACGCAAAAAACCTCTTTCTTATGCTTGTCATAAATGACAAAGGCGAACATGCCGATAAACTTATTAATGCAAGAAATTCCCCATTGCTGAAAAGCATGTAAAATGACTTCCGTATCCGAATCACCTTGGAATTTATGCCCAAGATCCAATAAAGCAAGTTTAATTTCCTTGTAATTATAAATCTCTCCATTGAATGAAATTGACAAGTTTTCATATACCATTGGTTGATGGCCAAAGTCAGATAAATCAATAATTGAAAGTCTTTGATGACCAAGACCAAAAACATAGTTTTCTTCTTCACAAACCAACACGCCATCTCCATCAGGACCTCGGTGCTTTAAGGTCTTTTTCATGGCCAACAGATTATCTCCTGTAGCGCATTTATTAAAATCAAGAAACCCAACTATGCCACACATATCAATTATCTTTTACAAGCGCTAATTCGTCCTGTGACTTTGATCCTTTAACTGTCAATAATAAATAAATAAAAGGAAGAATAATTGCACGAACTCTTACCAAAACACCAAATAATACGGAGGTTAATCCTGAAATGAAGCCAATAATAAGAACGAAAATTAAAGCAAACATTAAAAATTCATTTTTTCTAATTTTTTGTATTTTAACAAGGATGTTAAAGCTAACAAAAAACCGAAGCGTTAGAAAGAGAAGTAAGAGACTTTCTAGCCCATTAAAAATCAACGATGGACTAAGACTTTCCTGAATAAATGGACGATAAATCCCAAAAACTACACTAGATGGGAAAGCCGAAATTAAACCCATTGGAGAAACATCAATCGCTGCAATTTCATATTTCTGACCGGTATATAGTTGATTATTAATAAAATCTTGTTGAATGACGGAAGCCTCTGCCATTATATTAGTAATAATTTGAGAAGTAAAAAAAATATAGATCGTAAATAAGCCTAATGATAGATAAAGAAACCTAAATCCAACCTTTGCCAATGGGTTTGATTCAAATCTTTTCGTTATCCGCGCTCCATAAGCCATAATAGCCGCTGCTACAATAGCGATTAAGACAAACGAACGTGTATGATAAATTATATATGAAAATATAAGGACTTGAATTAGGTTCCTAAATTTTATCTTTTCACCAGCAATAATATGAAAAAGTCGAATTAACAAATACACCACGAAAATGTAAACAATTGTATCCTTGGATAAGCCCGTGCACCAAAAACAAACAGATGGAATAAAAATAAATGCAAAAATCAAATTCCCTCGCGCATGTTTTTGCATTTTGCCAACTAGTTCCATTAATCGCCAAGAACCCAAAAAAGAAAAATAACAAACGATTATACTCATAGCCGCATAACTTTTAAAAGTTATGATAGATAAGATGGAAATTAATTTACAAACTAACCATGCCTCATTCTCCCGGTACAACCAACCGGGGGGGAATCCTGTTACTGAATTAAAATGTTGGCCCAATAATTCTGGGGAGGGATTAGAAAAAAGACAATCAATATAGTTAATTGGAGATTCGAAAAATAAATTGCTTAATACATTAGCTCCTTGCCAATAAGCTACCGAATCGCCTCCTTTAACATATAAAAAATAATAGCCCCCAAATAAAAGTGCAAATAATAATTTATAAGACAGTCCGATGAAGAAAAAACTTTCATATTCTTGTGACGCTATTTTCCGTTTCTTAAAATACGCCAATGAAAAAATTAGCCCTAAAAAAAATAGAGAGATAAGGATTTCAATGATATCTAAGCGCTGGTCATTCAAAATAAACTACTTGCTGAAATTATATATAAGTTAATTGTGGTGATACTTTTCACCTTTCAAAATAGTAAAGGAACGGTATAATTGTTCTAAAAAAATAATTCTAATAAGTTGATGTGAAAACGTCATTTTTGACAATGAAATTAATTCATTAGCGCGCTCGTATACTTCTTTTGAGAAACCAAAAGCACCACCAATAACAAATACAATAGAGGTTTTTCCCTGGATCATCTTTTTTTCAAAAAAGGTAGCGAATTCATTGGAAGTATACATTTTTCCATTTTCGTCTAATAAAATCAACAGATCCGTTGCTTGAACTTTTGCAAGAATTAATTGCCCTTCTTTATTTTTTATTTCAGGTATTGACAATGACTTGGCATTTTTTAATTCCGGAATGTCAATTCTACTTAGATTGCAATAATGTATTAAGCGATTAGTGTACTCCTTTTCACCTTCGTTTAAGAAATTAAAATTTGTTTTGCCCACACATAAAAGTCTTAACTTCATTGTCAAAATTAACCAAATATTGCTATTCAATCAATAAAGGCATTATTTTTGACTAGAATTTGCGCTTATGAAAATCATTCTCATACTAATTTCAACTATTGCCATACTTTATAGTGATCCTTCCTATGAAGTTCCTTACGCAAGGATAGAAAATGCCTTTAATACGAATGATGCAAAAACCATTATTTCGTTTGGCAAGGAAAGAATTTTATTAAAAATACTAGATAAAGAAGGAGGTTACAGCCAAACACAAGCCGCGTTAATTCTTCAAGATTTTTTCACTAAAAAATCAAATGGACACTTTACTTATACTTATAAAGGGATAGAGAATGAAGAAGGGGTTTTTTGCATGGGATTTTACACTGTTAAAAATGAAAAATATAAAGTTTCATTTCATTTCAAAAAAATGAAAACCACCTACCAATTTGAATCACTGAACATTATACAAGAAAAGAAGTAGTCAATTTAAGTTAGGTTACGATAAAAAATTATCGGACTATTGTCATTTCATCAACCAAGTGCTTCGCATTGGAATACTTATCAATTACCCATAATACATACCGTATATCAACAACCACATTTCTGCAGCGCGATGCATCAAACATATAATCACTCATGGTGCTTTCCCAAGTACGATCAAAGTTGAGCCCCATTAAATTTCCTTCAGCATCAATAACGGGGGAGCCTGAATTTCCTCCGGTCGTGTGATTGGAACCTGTAAAACAAACCCAAAGTTCGTCGTCTTGTCCATAGTCGCCATAATTTTTTTCTTTGTGTAAATCCAACATTCTTGGTAACAATTCAAAATCTGGATTACCAGTATTGTACTTAGCGATAATCCCATCGAGGGTGGTGTGTTCCGTATACATCATGCCATCCGTTGGTGAAGAACCCTCCAATTGACCATAAGTAATCCGCAAGGTGCTATTCGCATCTGGCCAATGTTTTATTTCTGGGTACATGATTTTCCTTCCCTCCACATACACTTGTAGAAGTGCGGTCATCTTTGAACTAAAATCAGTGTAACCCGGAATCACATTCGACCTGAACTCAGTTAATTGTTTATTATAATGGCTAAAACCGGGGTCTTTTTCAAGCTTTTTTAAACTCTTTGAATTGAAGTTACTTAGGAATACAATAAATCTTTTTTCATTGGTAAAAATGGACTTTTCGTAAATCAAATTAGTTAATTGGTCCACTTCCAAAGCAACTTTTGAAAGGTCCTGTGTAGGATTCTTTTTGAAGTATTCTCTAGTCAATAAATTGAAAATTTCCTGATCAATTTGAGAATTATAATTTTTAAAAAACCCTTGTCCACTGGCTATTATTTTAGTTAACACCCCCTTCAACTCGCCGTTGGCTTCGTATTTCGTGTAGTTGGCAAGCAGATCATTTAACGATTTTGTAAGTTTAAAATACTCTGGACCAACGGAGAGGTATTCAACGCCCATGGCATAATTGTATTCAAAATTACTTTCGTTGGCTACTAGGTCATTCATTTTTTGAACAATTGTCCCATATTTTTGAGCCCACTCTGTATTTGACATGGCTCTGTCCGTGTATTCTTTCTCGCGCATTATTTTTACACCAACACCATCTAAATTGCTTAATCCTTCGATCTGTCCGATCCATTTTTTCCATGCATTAGCTATACTTGCTTGTTTGGCTGAATATTGTATTCGAATTAAATCGGAACTGCGCATCCCTTTATCAATTACTCCCAAAGAAAGATCCCTCATGTGAATCCGAGCCGGTCGTTCTTTTTCTATAATAAATTTCAAATACGAAGAAACAACGTGTTGTTCTGTTGTTCCAGGAAATCCATAAACCATAGTGAAATCGCCCACATGCCTATCTTTCATGGATATTGGCAAATAATGTAGTGGAGTATATGGAACATTTTTATCACTGTATGGTGCCGGTTTGTTGTCTGCTCCCACATAGATTCGGAATACAGAAAAATCACCCGTATGTCTTGGCCAAACCCAGTTATCAGTGTCGCCCCCAAATTTTCCAATAGAATTAGGTGGAGTCCCAACAAAACGCACATCCAAAAACTCTTCCTTTACCATCAGGTAGTAGGCATTACCATAATCAAAGGCTTTTACCTCAGCGAGGTAATGCGTTCCAGCGACTGCAGCAGCCGCGATTTTTTTCATATTTGCTTCAATGGTAGCTTTGTCTCCTTTTGAGCTTGCCCCAAATAGTATGGCGCTTGTTACATCCTCAATTCTTACAATTCGTGCTGCGCTTAGGCCAACATTTTTTAATTCTTGACTCTGATTTTGCGCCCAATAACCATTTTTTAGGTAATCATTTTCCAACGATGAATGCGATTGAATTTGAGAATAACCACAGTGATGGTTCGTTAAAAGTAGGCCTTTACTGGAAACCATCTCTGCTGTACAACCCCCACCGAATTGAAATATGGCATCCTTTAAACTAGAATGATTAACACTGTAAATCTCATCTGCCGATAATTTCATTCCTTTTGCCTTCATGTCTGACTCAAAAGCAGCAATTAAAGAAGGTATTAACATTCCTTCCTCTGCAAAAAGCACTTGGAAATTTGCGACTAATAAAAATAAAATCAATTGGAATTTTAAAGCATTCATAGGATTTTAACTAAAATTTTGTCCTCGAAGATAGAACGAAGTTTTCAATCCATGAAAAATTAGGTGAAAAGTAACTCATTAAAGTATTAATTTTGCTTCAAAAAAAGTGAAGGTCCTTTACGGGATAGAGAAAGCGCTCGACTCGTTAAAGGTCGAGGTTTGAATGTGAAGCACCTAATTAGCGTTCAAATATCAAAGAGGAACAACTTGAACTGTTCACACTTTTAACGCAAAGCAGGTAGTGGGTTTCAGTCAATGAAGAAAGGTTTAAGCTAGTTGATATGTGTTTGCTACTGGCATTGATTATTTGTCGGATACCTGTGTCAGATCCCGTTAATGTAAAAATCTCTACTTCATATTCTTCACCTACCCGAGCCTCGAATTCAATGGTTATTTCTGAGGCAGTAGGGTTAGGGTATAAATGGATGGCTGTATGCTCATTTGGCCCTACCCATAATTCCTGAAAGCCCAATGAACTGATATCTTTTGGGGGAGAAGGATTCAATTCCTCGGTTCTTTCCCAATGGTTAAAACCGTCATTTACCCTAAATCCAAATCCAAAACTTTCCTGATTAGATAAGTTTAATTTATCCGAATACCATGTTTCACCAATACAGCGACTAGGTTGAATGTCCAATATTCCGTAACCGTGTTTTGTGAGTTCCATTTTAATGTGCTGTGGATTGGCATTCGATAATACAGGAATAACAATTGGTATAGCCCATCCAAACCCCATTTCGTCAAAGTTTCCGCGGCTTATACTGGTTGGGAGCATTTCAACAGCAACGGAACCATTCCCCGTAGAACCGTCATATACGTTTGGGTCGTAGGGATTAACACTAAGATCGCCAAAAATGGTTACATGACTATCGCCTGAAAGTACAACCACATTATCAATGTTTTGGTTTTCGAGGTAGGATAAAAGTCGATCCCTGTCAGCATCGTATCCGTCCCAATTTGTATTGTCTAATACTCCACCAGAACCCAAACCAATGAATGCCGGAACTCCCTGAACACTCCATCCGCACATTAAATTTTGCATTGGAAGAATTTTCCATTTTGCTGTGGATTGAGACAATTCGTTCGTTAACCAAGTATATTGCTCATTTCCAATCATACTCGTTCCTCCGCTAATTGAATCTTGACCTTTTTTGGTAAGCACATCTGTTACAAAAATATCCATCAACGGGCCGTAAGAAATTTTTCTATGAACCATTGTAACATCATTACTATCGGGCATTTTGGATGGTAAATACTCGTACCAAGCTTCAAAGGGAGCGGATTCATGTCCCGCTTGAAAATCTACATCGTGATTGTCCCAAAGGGATACCCATGGGTGCATTCTCCTAGCTTCCCTCAAATCAGGATCCATTAGGTAGAATTTATGCCTCTCTCTCCATTCGCTAATCGTTACTGGATCAATGGGGTAAGGATTGGGTATTCGAATTTCTTCATCCGGATCTACGAAATCGTAAATGTAATCCCCCACATGCACTATCATATCAAGGTCTTGACGTTCAGCAATCCGCCTATATGCGTTGAAATAACCCGAAAAAATGCTACTGCAGGACATTATGGCTAAACGACTGTGATTGATGCCGTAATTGGGCGCCGTTCTCGTTCTTCCAATCGTGGAAAAATTTCCATTCATTGTGGAAAAACGGTAAAAATATTGTGTATGAGGCGTAAGTCCGTTGGCAATTATGTTAACAGTCCAATCTTTCTCAGGAAGTGCCTGAGCATTTCCACTTGAAACAATCGTTAAAAACATAGAATCTTCTGAAATTTCCCAAGAAATCAACTCCAAGTTCAATGAATTATCTGGTTCTATTCTTGTCCAAAGTACCACATCGTTAGGTCCTGGATCTCCGCTTGCAACCCCGTGTATGAAGGGGTGATGCATGTCGGGGTACATATTACTTGGTAAACCTTGAGAATAGGTAATATGAATAAATGAAAAAATATAGAAAAATTGCAACATCCTTAGCATATCGCAAATTAATAATTACATATTTTTCACAGTTTAATAAATTGTTAACTTATTATTTCAAATTATCCGGTATTCATTCCTGGATATTGCCTAGGTTGGTATTAGAATCAATGAGAATTTTGAAGTGTTCATAGGATTTTAACTAAAATTTTGTCCCCGAAGATAGAACGAAGTTTTTCAATCCATGATAAATTAGGTGAAAAGTAACTTATTAAAGTATTAAATTTGCTTCAAAAAAAGTGAAGGTCCATTACGGTATTGAGAAAGCGCTCGACTGTCGGAAACCAATTGTTACGATAGGAACTTTTGACGGGTTGCACCTTGGTCATCAAAAAATAATCAAGCAACTAATTGAAGCGGCTAAAGATATTAACGGAGAAACCGTATTGATTACTTTTTTTCCTCACCCAAGAAGTATTATTAATGCCGCTGAACCCGTTAAACTCTTACAAAATCAAAACGAAAAAATAACCAAATTACAAGCTCTCGGACTTGATCACCTACTTGTGATTCCTTTTACAAGAGAATTCTCAAAACTTACCGCGGTCGATTTCGTCAAAACTATTTTAATAGCTAAATTAAAATGCCATACGCTCGTATTGGGCTATGACCATCATTTTGGAAATAATAGAGAAGGGAACCTTGCCTTTTTACTTGCTAATGCGAAAAAATTTGACTTAAACATTATTGAAATCCCCGCCAAAGAAATAGATGCCATCAAAATTAGCTCTACAAAAATAAGGAACTCGTTGCTCCAGGGAGATGTTGAAACTGCCACTCTTTTTCTAGGATATCCCTATGAAATCAGTGGTGTGGTTGTTGCTGGTGAGCAGCTAGGAAGAACAATCGGATTCCCAACCGCCAATATATCTTTAAACGATTCGAATAAGCTAATTCCAAAAAATGGGGTGTATGCGGTTAAGACCGATATTCATGGAAAGGAACACTTCGGAATGCTTAATATCGGTGTTAATCCAACGGTGCAAGACACTTCATCGATTAAATTAGAAGTGCATCTTTTTGATTTATCTGCGGATCTTTACAATGAAAGTATTACCTTACAACTTATTAATTACATTCGTCCGGAACATAAATTCGATTCCATCGAAGCATTAACTAAACAATTAACTGAAGATGAAATTTTTGTTCGGAATTATTTTTCTTTGCAGTAGTTTATTCAGCTTTTCGCAAGTAAGTAATTTTAAAATTTATACCTTGGAAGAAGCCCTTCTTGTCTCGCCTGATAGCGTATATTCAATAGACCTCAGCCGAAAAAAACTTTATGAATTGCCCAAGGACTTGTTCCGTTTTAGAGAACTAAAACTCCTGAATCTTTCCAAGAACAAACTTTCGCTACTAAGTGACAGTTTTGCCGTTTTTAGCCATTTGGAGACCCTTACTATTTCATCAAATAAATTTGAATCTTTGCCTGCAGTTCTGTTTAAACTAGGCACATTACGTTATTTATTCGCAGCGAAAAATGAAATTACAAGCATACAAAATGAAATTCAATACATGCAAGCACTTGAAGAAATCGATTTATACGACAACCCCATTTCATCAATTGGAACGGGCCTACAGCAATTAAAAATGCTTAAAAAGTTAGACTTGCAAGGGATTATGTATGGTCCTACTTTTCATAACTATATCTCCCAAAGTCTTCCTAATGTAATGGTAAAAATGGACCCTCCTTGTAACTGCATGGAGTAGTTTTCAACAGCGATAGTCTAAAATAAAATGTAACTTATTAATCAGAATGTTACATTAATTCCTACTTTTGAAAGGTAATGAAAAAGCTGCTGTTCTCCCTACTAATTGCCTGCCTATTTTATATGGACCAAGGTTTGTTGGGGCAAAATTCGCTCACGTATTCGACTACTATTGCAAACTGCAGCGACTCCAATAGCGCAATGATTGCTGTTTACATAAAAGGTGGACAGTCACCCTACCAATATGTTTTGACTAGCGGTTCATCTTCAATCACCAACAGTTCGGGCATATTTTATGGATTAGGAGCTGGTAACTACAACGTTTCGGTTACCGATGCCGCCGGAATTGTGGTTTCTGCTAATGGAATAAGCATCTCGCCTAATACCTATTTAATGGTTACACCAAATGATACAACTAGCTGCCCAAACAGTA
>Ga0247839_1004472_pt1 | contig 17939 bp, 22 predicted proteins | sample LaCruzMarch2015__6_FD_192405 | JGI IMG/M metagenome (GOLD analysis project Ga0247839, IMG submission 192405) | Freshwater microbial communities from meromictic Lake La Cruz, Castile-La Mancha, Spain - LaCruzMarch2015_16m | ecosystem: Environmental > Aquatic > Freshwater > Lake | place: Spain... | reverse complement strand
GGTCTTGAGCACCGCCAGCTGTTCAGCACGGCGGGCGTATTTCTGCGCCTCGATCAAGGTCAGGCCCAAGGGCACGCTCCCGGGGCCTGGCCCCAGTGACAACAGCAGCTGTTGCCATGTCGCGCAAAGACCGCCGGCTGGTGGTCGGCTCAGGTCATCAGTTGATGGCTGGCGGCTTGCAAGCAGGCGCTCCGCAGGTTGCCCCAGTGCCGCTCGTCCCAGGGTCCGATGCAGCAACGGGGCGCGGTGGTCGCGTCCTGTCTGCCCCGCCGCCATGGCCACCACACCCGTTGCCCCGGCCTGCACGATCCGCCTGGTCTCCTTCCGTCTGGCTGCCAGAGGTAGCACCGAGGCACGGCGTCTGTTCCTCAATGGCGAGGGGCACATCAGCGCCGATCCCCACTGGCTGCCGCGGGAGCAGGCCCTGCTGCTGGCGCACAATCAGCAGCTGATCTGGGGATCAGCCGCCCGGGTGCTCGTGCTCTGAGCCCCCGAGGGCCAGCGGGTCTGGGATCGTTGGCCCTCCCTCACTGGCCATGGACTGTTCCAGGGCGTCCATCCAGTCCCACAGCAGCCGCTGCTTGTTCTTGCCGTCCAGCAATGCCGCCGGCACGGCGCGGGCAACGGCAGCGCTCTGGAGAGCCTGAACCATGTCCACCGCATGGGCCTCGTCGAGGGCCTGCACCATCTCGATGCCAAAGCCCTCGTCCGTGCAGAAGAACACGGCGTAGTGGATGGGGCCTCCAGCTCAGCACCTCTCCTTGGTAGCAATGAGGGCCCTTGGGCGCCATCACCATGGGCGCGTGATCGGCACAGGAAGCACTGCGCCGATCACGGCGAAAGACCAAGGGTCGCTGCACATAGGCCTGGCGCCACACGGCTTGGCGCAAGCGTTGGGCGTGCGCTTCTGCGAATCACCTGGGAAAGTCTATACAGTGATCAAAAATCAAGTTATCAAAAGATTTCCTTAAATTGTATCATGCAGCCAGTGCAAATAGCATGGGCCAAGGGGATAAGCAGGCGTCAATTACCTTGCGGTGAACCCAACAGTTGCATATCCCCTTGGCAAGGCAACCTCGACGATGTAGTCCCCTGTTTCGGGGAGTCTGGCTCCGTCGCCAGCCCTACAACCTGACGAGCATGAGTTCTCAAGACGACTTGGAGTGACAAGCCGCCAATTCAAGACGTCTTTTCCAGTTACCCAGAACATTTGGCCACGCCCCAGATTGAGAACAAATCTTTTGATTCCACCTGATGAGCCAGACCAGCTGCCGGAGTCAGATCCAGAGGCAAAGCCAATGCGAATCTGGGCTTTCAATGGAGATGGCACTAAGATTGCGAGCAAACTGATTGCCAGCAAAGCACTTCCAATTCGATGTTGGCGGAATCTGAAAATCATAGACCTGGGAATGCAGGAAGAGGTCGTCGCTGCAATTCTAGACCGCCTTCAGCGGCTTAAGGGCACCACGAAAAATACCGGTTTACCTTGGAAGTACCGATTGAGACTCATGTCCAGGCCGGCGTCAGCATTGGCCAATGGTCGTGGCAAGGCCGATTTTTCGTGGTGCCCTTAAGTCCATTGCAGAGCAGCTGCCGAGGTAGATGTAACGCATGTGCAGGAAACTACGCAGGGCTGTGAAGTTGAATGATCTTGAAGTCATGGGTGAAAAAGTCAAAAATGATTTAGTGCACACGGCGTAGCGTCTGCGTGCCGACATCGATCGGGTGTGGGCAATCTCCTACCAGCAGACCGGCCAGTGGCTACAGCGGGCCATCGCCGCAGCCGGCGGCGTTGCCCGCGCCGCAGACATCGGGAAGCAGGAGATCAGCAGCGGATTGCTGGTGCAGTAGAGGGGCTGGCAAGGGCAGGGGTCAGCACCCCCATCCGATGACCACCCCGATGAGCGCCGAGCGGTTTGCCGATCGCTTCCGCTTCTACTCAGGCCAGCCCCAGCAGCAGCGCGGCGTTCTGCAGCTGCATGCCGCCATCAGCTGCAGCGACCAGGGCACCGCGATCCTCGATGAGCAGGCCCCCTGGGCCATCACCTACAGCGAGCAACCTCCCGAGCCGCCAACTCCAGCCGGTGGCCTTGATCCCCGCGGTTCAGAGGAAGCCGGCATGGCTGGCCCGCAGATGGCGGCCCCGGTCCAGCCCGGCGACACCTATCTGCTGGTGAACGACCAGGACGAGGACATGGAGGCCTACGACCACAGCGGCCGGTTCCTCTGGAAGATTCCCTGTCTGGCCCGCGGCCAGGGCGCTGACACCGACTGGAGCCACACCAACACCGACACCCCGCCTGGTCTGTACCGGCTGGGGCAGCTGTACGCGGACTACGAGCAGAACCCCAACCCGCCCTGCTCCGACACCGCCATGGCCTACGGGTGGTACTCCTTCGACATGGAGGAGCTGGAGGGCCAGGAGGTGGCCGCCGGCAGGGCCGGGATCATGCTCCACGGCGGCGGCTCGGCCTGCGGCTGGTCCGGGGCCTGGGCAGCGCAGCAGCCCCTGCATCCCACCCTCGGCTGCATCCGGCTCCACAACGCCGATCTGCGCGACAAGGTGCTGCCCCTCTACCGCCAGGGCACGGTGTATGTGGGGGTGTTCCAGGAAAAAAGTGACGGTGGGCCAGGCCCCGGGGGGATGCACCTCTGGGGAGCCATCCCTGGCCCACGCCAACCTGCAGCACTGGCTGAACTTCTTCTGCAGCCGCGCCGTCACCGAGGCCAGCCTCGGCGTCATCCAGCCCCTCACGGCTGAGGAGGCCTGCGGCTTTCTGGGCTGCATGGTGGTGGAGACCGGTGAACCGGAGCTCAACAACCTCGATGTGGTGGAGGCCGGCAGTGGTGCCGGCCACGGCGCCATGCAGTACACCGGAGTCCGCCGCACCGCCTACGACGCCGCCCGCAGCAAGGCCATCAGCGCGGGGATCGACCCCAACAGCAACGGCTGGCAGGAGCAGTACTTCGTGGAGGAGTACGCCGGGCTGCACGATCCGCCCGAGGGTTCGCTGATCGGCTGGACCCGGGTGTTCGAGGACCGCCCCACCTCCATGGATCCAGCCGATGCGGCGGCCTACTGGACCGGTTCGGCTGCAGCAGCTGAGGGCTACTTCAGGCCCGGCACGCCCCACACCGAGCGGCGCCAGGCGGAGGCCCTGCGGGTCTGGGGGCTGCTGCAGAGCGGGGCGCTGGTGCTGCCGCCGGTTGGGACCTGATCGCCTGGGAGGAGCAGCGATGCAAGCCAACCCAGCACCCCGCCCGCCCAAGCCGCCGTTCGACCGCGAGCGGTTCGTCTTCAAGATCCTGGCGGTGGTGATCGGCACCCAGCTGCTGATCTATTCCCTCGCCGCTGGGGTCTGCGGCCAGCGGGCGCTGGAGGGGCGCTCGATCGGCCAGATCTGCCCCGGCACGCTGGAGCAGCTGCAGGGCGGTTTTGATTCCACCCTCAAGCTGCTGTTGGCGCTGCTGGGTGGAGCAGCGCTGTCGCGGATGGACCGGTAACGCCTGGAAGCGGGAGGGTTGCTTGCTCCGGGCCTCTCCAGTCTGAGGCCCGCCTGACGTCGGGCCTCCGCTGGGATCGGTCCCGTCGCTGCGCCGCTCTTGGCGCCGATCGTCATGGCCATCCAGTCCACTGGCTTCTCTGCTGCCGCCTCACCGTTCTGCCGGCCAGAGGAGGATCCATTCCTGCTGCTGGAGTCCTGCGGCAAAGCCATTGAAGGCATCCTGCGGGGTCATGCCGGCCGGCCGCTGCGGCGCACCTGGATTGATCGGCCCTATGGAGAAGATGATATCTCCCGGCTGGAGGAAGAGGTGCTGCCGGCGATCCAGCAGTGCCTGGCGCGGGTCGATGAGATCGATAGCGCCCTGGAAGCAGAAGCTCAGCTGAGCTATCTCCAGCAGGTGGAGGCAGAAGCTGCCTTGCGCCGTGGCGGGCTGCAAAGCAGTGGGTGCCTTCCAGTCGTTTGATGGATGCTGCGGGGGCCCTGGGCCCCCCTTTCGGCCTGCGCCGCTCCGCCTCTAGCGCCTGCTCGGGCTCCGCGGCTCTGGCTAAGGGTGGCCACAGCGCCAGTAGGGGATAGCCACCAGGGAAGGCCCTGCCACCAGCCAAACCGGGACCGATGCCCAGGGCACAGTCGATCGCTGGCCAGGGTGCTGCAGAGCGGGCAGCCAGGGCGCCGCTGCGCGGCAGACCGCATCAGGTCTGACGGGAGTAGCTGGGACAACCCTCGATCCCAGGTGAGCCAGCACCTCTGTTCACCGGGGCGCGTTGGGATGGCAGCACGGCACTTGCAACGTTGCCACTGGGACGTGGCTGGCAGGGCAGAGCGAAACCCCTCCGCAGCATGCCCCTGCGGCTCTCGCTGGCCAGGGCTGACGCAAGGCTCACGGGGCTCGCCCCTGGCCAGTGCTCACCTGCGGGGCGTCTGGTCGGTGTTCTCCGCTCCACCCCAGCCATGGCCACTCCCCAAGGCCCCGTCTGTGAAGTCCGCCTGCTTGTGGTTCACCGCTATCAGCCCGGTGTCCAGAAGCTCGGCACTGCCCCGCGGCAGGTCGAGTTCTTTGGCCGCCGCGGTAAGCCCGTCAAGAAGATGCGGCTTATCCCTGCCGAGAAGGCCTTCGCCTTTGCCCGCAAGCTGCAGGGCACCCCTGGCTGCACCGTCTCGGTCTGCTGAGCCCCTCGGGCTTAGGCCCGGCTGCCGGTTGGTGGCCGGGCTTTGAGCAGTGGGCTGGCAAATGTGGGTTTCAGCCAATCGAGGCCATGGCCACCCGCACCCGCAAGACCGGCACCGGCAAGACCAGCAGCAAGCCGCGGCGCAGCTCACGAGGCAGCAGCGCACCAGTGGCTGCTCCCACGCTGCCTGGCATCAGTGCGGCCGAGCGGCGCAAGCTGGCCCAGGAAGAAGCCCGCTGGCGGGCCGAAAGTGATCTGCGCACCCTGCGGCAGGCCGAGGAGATTCGCCGTGATCCCGGCCGGATCAAGCGGGCCGCCACCATGGCCGCAGAAGAGATGAAGGCCCTGCAGGCCGTGCGCGCCATCAAGCGCGGCGGCTGAGGCTCGCTCACAACCAGTGGCGGTAGCTGCTGCGCTGCCGGCGGGCCCGGGCTTTGGAGCGAGCACTGCCGAACTGGGGACTGGAGCCATCGCGGCGGCGCCGCACCCAGGTTCCTTTCCTGATCAGGCGGGCATCTTGGGGATTGGCACGGCGGGCGGCCACGATCGCCCCATAGCCCTTCTTTTGTCGGCTCTGGGCACGGGAGCGGGCCTGGCTGGCGCTGGCGGCCGGCACCACCGTGGCGGTGGAGCGGTTGCGCCAGAACACCAGATACCAGGCAGGCCATCGCTCTGCGGCAGGGTGATCAGCGCCGTGGTGCGGCAGCCCTGGGCGTGGTGCCCTTGACGGCCTCCAGGTAGAGCTCGGCGGTGCTCAGCGTCTGCAGATTCACGGCTCCCCCGTGCTCATGGCCCGTTTCAGGCACAGCTGCCGAATAGAGGCCGCTGCGCTGCTGGAACAGGAAGCTGTACACCGGGTGGCGGCGTAGCTCCTCCATGTAGTCGCCATCGCTGAGGGCGACACCGTCGGCGGTGAGGGGCTGGCCCTTGCCGTCCACCGGCAGCAGCCGCTCGCGGCCGTCGACGTCTCCGAGCTGGAAGTGGCCGCCGCACAGCGTCACGAAGGTGTCAAAGAACGTCCCCCGTTCATCGCCGCCCACGCGGCCCTCGGCTTCTGAGAAGAGGCGCTCCATCAAGCGCTCCTTGCGCAGGTTCTGCACCTGGGAGCGGGCCTCATCCCGTTCCTTCTCAACGCTGCGCACCCGGCGCAGGTTGGCCTCGTTGAGCTGGCGTTCCCGATCGCCCACCTGGCGTTCGAACTCCTCGCGCTTGCGCTCCGCGTCCTGCAGGCGGGCGTACTCGTCCGGGTTGATCTCCGAGAAGCGCGACAGCTGGGCACGGGCCTTGCGCAGTTCTTTTTCCAGCTGGTTGCTGCGGCGCCGTTCGGCCCGCAGGGGATCAGCAGTGCTGGTGGAAGCAGCGGGGGGGTCGTCGTTGTCACCCGTGGCGGTGCTGGAGTCCTGGGGAGTGTGGGTCTCAAAGCTGTCGTCACCGGGGCCGCCGTCGAGGCTGCTGGCCTCGTCGTCGTCGTCGAGGTGGTCGAGGTCAGCGGCTGGTTGAGCCGTCGTACCAGCGGGGCCCTGGTTGGGCTGCTGCTGGTGCTGGCGGTAGACCTGCCAAGGAGCAGCAGGGGCCAGAGGAGCTGGAGTGGTGCCGCTGTTGGGGCGGCTGAAGTCAGAGAAGGAGGAAGAGGGCATCACCCATCACGGCTGTGGTGCTGCGGGCGCCCCGTCCGGGCTGCGCTCGCAGTTCCTGTTGCCATGGCTGCTGGGCATGCCGGAGATGCCAGCTGTGCTGGGGGTAACCAAAAAATGCGCCTACCCTTATTGACCCTTCCCTGGCAGCGCGATAGCCATGGACAACAGCACCATCCCCGCGCGCGGCCAGCAGTTACTGGTGTTCCGTCCACAGCAGCTGGTTGACGCCCAGGTCCTGATTCGGGCGGTGAAAGGCAACCAGGCCGTTGTGCTCGATGCCAGCAGTGCAGACGATGGAGAAGCACAGCGACTGATTGATTTCGCCTGCGGCGGCATGGAGGCGATCGATGGCCAGGTGCATCGCATCGATGCCGAGACCTTTCTGTTCTCCCCAGCCCAGGGGCGGGTTGAGCACTTGCCGCTAAGCGCCTGAATCCCGTCGCCTCGATCAACTAGGTGGATCAACCGCTTCATCCACTGCAGGTGCAGAGCGCCGGGCCGGCAGGTAGATCCACTCCCCTGCCGGCAGCGGCGTGGAGGGCATGTAGCCCGGCGCCAGCAGCTGCATCCCGGCCGGGATGGGAGTGGTGGAGCGGTACACGGGCAGCAGCAGCTTGGTGCCTGACGGCAACGGCTCAGTGCTGGGCCAGCTGCTCAGCTCCGGGTTGAACTGGCGCAGCAGGGAGAGGCTGAGGTGCTGCTCGGCTGCAACGCTGCTCAAGGTCTCGCCCTCACCGGTGACGTAGGCCTCGCTCTGCTGCAGCACAGGGTTGAGGCTGCGCAGCTTGGCTTCTGTGGTGCCGTGCCGACCCGCCAGCACCGCCAGCGAATCCCCCTCGACAGCGGTGATCGTCTGGGTGCTCTCCAGCTGGGGGTTGATTCGCCGCAGCGTGGCCACGGTGGTGCCGTAGCGCTCGGCGATCAGGGTCAAGGCGTCGCCATCCCTGAGCACCAGCACGCTGTGGGGTCTGAGCACCAGCTGGATCGCTTCCCCCAGCAGCGGCTGCAGCAGCAGCCCGATGCCGCCGGGGCCGTAATCCGCCCCGAAGTGCATCACCTGGCAGCCGGCGAACTGGGCCCGCCCGCCACTGGGCAGCCCGCCCTCCGGTTGCAGCAGTGCCAGGTCCCCGAGCCACATCACACCCTGGCAGGGGGCCTGCACCGTGCCCAGCAGCGTTGGATCCCAGGGCAGCGGCGCTTCGTCGCGGAAACCTGGCGTGGCCCAGTCCTGCTCGGCCGCCAGCCAGTCGAAGGTGTTGCTGGTGCTCACCGGCAGGATCGCCGCCCGGCAGAGGTAGCCGTGGAGCTGCACATCGCCCGGATCGGTGAGGGCGGTGTCGTTGTAGCCGCTGACGATGCCGCTCTGCTCCAGGAAGCAGTCGATCACATGCCGGCGAATGGGTACCGGACTGCGGCTCTCAGGCCGGTCGACCTCGAACAGGCAGAGGCGGGCATTGGCGTAGGGCTGCAATGCGAGCCATAGGGGCGTCGCCGCGGGCTGGGCCAGCCGGCTGTCGATCGCTGGGGCGGCTGCAGGCAGGGACACCAGCTGGCCCCACAGCGGCGCACCCCGCAGGGGGTTGAGGCCCTGGTTGAGCGGTGAGAGGGGCTGCTCCATCGCTCAGCCCCGCACCAGAGATCCCCGGAACGGGTCTGGGTTGCACTGGCGCCAGTTCTGCAGCCTTGGCAGCAGCAGCGCCAGCTGGCCGATGTGCTGGCTGCGCTGTTTCCCCAGCACCACCGCCGGTGAAGGGCCTGCGGGATTCCACTCGGTATCGGTCTCTTCCAGCAGCAGCTCGGTGGCGTACTCCACCACCGCCAACTTGCTGAGCGGCAATGGGTTGGGCACGACGCCACCGGCTACGCCCTTGCGCTTGGTGCGGACCGGTCCATTCACCTCCGCCGGGGTCAGGGCCGCTAGCTGCTGGTCCAGCGCCGCGATGGCATCGAGGTGGCCCTGGGCGGTGCAGACCCCTGTGGGGTAGTGGGTCTGCAGCTGGGCCATCTCCCGGTTCAGGGCCGCCAGAGCAGCACTGGTCACCGAGATGGAGAGGGCGATGCGGAGGGCTTCTGCGTCACCTGGGCGCCAAGTGCAGGTGGGTGGGGAAGGATGGGTCATGCCCTCCGTTGCCAGCTCAGCCGCCACTGCCCCCGTTGGGCTGGGCCAGCCCCAGCTGCTGGCGCAGCTCTGCGCCATCGATCACTCCCCGCTCATGCAGCACCAGCCACTCCTGCACCGAGGGCTGGGGTTTGCGCGGTGGTTGCGGCGGCACCAGTGGGCAGATCTCCACGCTGCAGGCCGGGGTGTCGGAGAGCTTTTCGCCGGTGAGGCGGGTCCACTGGCGCAGCAGGGTGCTGAGCATCGAAGCCTTCTGGCCCGCCAGCGACTGCAGTACCGCAAAGCTTTGGCCGGCAGTCAGGGAAATCTCCAGCTCGGTGCGGGCTGGACCGTGGCCACCAGCAGGGATCAGGGCGTCGCGGCGCATGGCTTCTTCCAGCTGCTGTAGGTAGGCCCGGTGCTCCGCCAGCGACCGCGCTTCTATTTCGACCCACTGGAACTTGGCGCCCTCGGGGAGGTCCATGAAGGAGGAGGTGGAGAGCACCAGCCGCTGGGGGCGCTGGCCTTCTGTGCCACCGGCAGTTGCACCAGAGCCGAGGGCACCATCGCTGCGGCGGAAGCCGTAGGCATCCACCAGACCGGTGCGCACGCCCACCGGCAGGGCGGTGCGCGACAAAAGATCTTCGTATTCGCTGCGGCAGCGGTAGTGGTTGAGGTACTGGTGAGCCAGGCCCAGGTGGGGCAGATCGCCCTCGCCAAAGGCGGTCCCATCCACCGAGTACCAGAGGGCCGGCAGGTCAAAGCGCTGGGGCATCAGCTCCGGCTCGCCTATGGGCACCATGTCGTAGCCATCGACGGCACCGGGGTTGGGGTTGGCCTGCCAGCTGCGCAGCACCAGGCCGTCGTCCGTCACCGAGAGGCTGCGGTACAGCCAGGCCGCCGGATCCGGTACCAGCCCCCCGTGGGCATCGATCACCACCGTGGGCACCGCTGAATTGCCAGTGGCGAATCGGGGCGGCAGCGCATGCCGCAGCGGTTCCCGCCAGACGATCTCCACCGGCCCCGATGCCGGAGCGCCTGTGGCGCCATCGGTGGGCAGGCGCCAGTTGAGCAGGTCGCCACGGGGCACAAGCTGCAGACGGGGCAGGGATAGCCGGTCGCCCTTGGCGAGGGCTTCCAGCCGGTCCCCTTCCGAGGGCCAGCGGTGCTCGGGCGGCAGCTGCAGGATCAGACAGCCGCCATCGCGCAGGGTGAGCAGGTCGGCCAGGAACAGGAATACCCCCAGGTCGGTGCCCTGGCCGTCCACATCGGTGGCTACCCGGCTCAGGGAGTCGGGCAGCTCTTGCCAGGCCAGCCGCGACAGCATCCCCGCGTAGGTGCGCAGGGCATCGCGGTAGAAGCCGGTGGGCCGGGCGGCATCCAGCCGCTTGAGGTAGCAGGTCTCGGGCTCCTCGATGCCGCGAGGGAGATAGACCGGCCGGCGGCTGGTGCCGTCGGGGAGCTCCAGCAGGGTCCAGCAGTCGTAGACCAGCTGCAGGCGGTCCCGCAGGCCAGAGAGGGTGGGGTGCTCCAGCCAGGGGGGCTGGGCTAGGAGTTGGGGCTGGGTCTCTGGCGGGGAGGTGGAGCTGCTGGAGGTGGCTGACCTGTGGCGGCGGGTTGTAGGCACTGGCTGCGGATTGTGGTCTCAGCTCTTGCCATTCGCAGGAATGGGCCGTAGGAGAGGCCATGCAGGATTTGCATTGTTTCGGTCAGTGCATCAGAGGCAAGCAGGTCCCCCGGCGTGGGGGTGCTGAGGTGTTATCAGGGTCCGCAGAAGATCCGGGCGTGACGAGCTCACTTGCCAGGATTGACTGCCGCATTGCGGGTTTAGACTTCAACTGGCAGCAACTTCGGCTTCCTATTCGGATCACAAATAGAATGGCTATTTTCTTAGCAAAGATCGGCCCACCTAGCGCTAGGCAGATGAAGAATGCTGAATGGCTGCGCGCGAATAAGTTCCACAAACAGGCCAGCAATTAATTAAATGAAGTATCAGATTGAGGTAGAAATAGAAGCCGACGCCATTTGCGAGCGTCTATTTGAAGTCACAGTTAATGAATACATTGTGGAGCCCCTAGTCGATGAAAATCGCAGGCTAAGGGCACTATTGCTGTCTGTTGGCGTGCAGGACTACAGCAGCTACTTGCCGACAGTAACCCGCGATCCGAGCACAAATATGGTCTCAATCATGCTCAGGGATGGCGAGTTGGCCCATCGCCTTATTGACATGGCGCAACATATTGAGGCAATTGGCAGTTTCTGGCTGGGAATAGGCAAGGTTTACTGGGAAAGGTCGACAAGGAGATGGATCGGAGAAACACCAGAAGAACTAGACCTGCTTAAAGCTCTTCCAAGCGATTGGAAGCAGACCAGAAGCGAGAAGGAGCTTAAGATGAAAGTAACTCCAGAGATACTTGGCTCAATCATTGCCAATCGCAGTCTGCATGCGAATCTAACTCTACCAATGTCTTTTTACCGTGAAGGGTGTAATGATTTCAAGCGGGGCCATTATGCAAATGCCTTTGTCAACTTCTACTTCTATCTAGATGACCTTTATGGGGCTGGGGCCACAAAGAATAAGCAAGTCGAAGAGCGATTCAAAGGTTCGAAGCATATTCGGGCTGCTGTTCAGGAAGCCATCGACGAGCTGGTCAGCCCTGGCCCATCAGAGAACCTGGCCCAAGTAATGATGTTTCTTCGTGATGAACGCAAGTCACTTTCAGTTGATGGAATAATCGAGCTTTTTGTTCAAGTCCGAGGTAACTTGGCACACTTTTCCCAGAAAAGCACAAAGAAAAAAGGGCACGCGTTCAACCAGTTTGATTTTCGTGGGATAGCCTACTTACTTCAAGCTGTTTGCATTTTTACATTTACTCGACTGACCACGGGAGAACCGCCTAGGTGACTGCATCTGACTAACCACGCTATCAACCTGCGCCGCCGCCAAGAAGACATGGCTTGTATAATTGGTTTCTTGCGGCTAGGTGATGGCGAACATTAGGCATTCTCAACATGGCATCTGACCGAAAATACATTAATAGCTCGCTTATTCATTGGACTGGGCGTGCCAAGAATCAAGATGCTGCCTGCTCAATTTTGGAGAATATATGTAGGGAGCAGATTCTTCGTTTGACCTATTGTCCAACCTATGTTCAGGAGAACCTGAAGCCTCGTGTAGCGATGGCTTGCTTCACTGATATTCCGCTTGAGCATAGCCACGAACACTGTTCTAAATTTGGTCAGTTCGGACTGGCATTCAATAAGCAAAAGATGATCGAGTACGGAGCAAATCCTGTCCTCTACACGACCAGGAGGCATCTGGACCGTATCCGAAATATTTCGAACTTATTGGAGCGCATGAAAGATTTGGAAAAGGACAGGGAATGGCGCAGCGATGTTGAACCATTCAATTTCTCAGTAGATGAAACTATTGCGTTGATTGAAGTCCTTGGCCTGCTCCAAGAGTATTCATACAAGAATGATGATGGAACGGACTACGTCACTTACTCCCAGCGCGAGTGGCGCCTTACATTTGAGGTGTTACCATTTGCAGGTGGCACTACAGAGCATATTCCTGGAACGAGTAGCTTCTATGTGAGAGAAGGAATCAGCTACGGCGTCTTTAAGTTCGACAAATCTGATATCGAGTACATCATTGCCCCAGCCGGGTATGAAGAGCGGGCGCTCGATGCAGCGAGCATGCTCGGATGCAACGTAAAAATATATGAGTCCGAAGTGAATTGCTAGCAATTCTTTCAAACCGGCGCCGCTTAGCGACGCAGCTTAATTCAGGCGTTCAATCAACAGGAAAAGCAACCACCCGCACTGAGCAAGCATCAACGATCTGCATCCACTGCTCGCGGCTGATCTCCAGTCGCTCCAGCATCTCCGCCACACCTACTCCTGAGGTCAGCAATCGCTGCCCACGCGCGTGAAGCTCCCGCCATGTCGGTGGCACCTTCAGCAGGAAGCCGTTGTCCCGCAAAAAGTGCGTGATCTCCCCATTGGCATAGGTGCGCCCGTAAGGACGGAATGGGCCCCGTGATGGGTCGTAGCGCCGCGCCGCTTTGACAAGACCGATCATCGCCAGCTGCAGCAGATCCTCCTTGGGATGGACAGTGCGCCGAGCGAAGTTGCCGGCGATCCTCTCCGCCAGGTCCATGTGCTGCAGCGCCAGGGCATCGGCAGCGGCATGGGGCCGCACCGGCCGTTCCCGCCGGGGCCTGCAGCGCGGAGGCCTCTGACCCTGGCCTCTGGGCGGGTGACGGGCCGGCACCTGAAGATTGATCTCCAGCTGCTCTGCTCGGGCATGGCACGCCGGCCTGCAGTAGCGCCGTTGCCGCAGCATCCGCTCCGCTCCGGCGGCATCGCCCACCAACACCACCGTGAGCGGCAGCACCAGCTGCACCACAACTGCTGCCGGCTCAGCAGCCCCTGAGTTCGCCACTGCGGAGGGCTTGGGATGTTCCCGCACTGCGGACACCATCGGCTCGCTCACCGGCTCACCAGCAGTGGCGTCACCACCGGCTGGATGCCTTGGGCCTTCCAGTAGCGGCCCTCCAGCCAGAGGGCGCCGTGGCAGAAGGCATCCACCAGGTCCTTGCTGCCCTTGGGGAAGCGGATCGCTTCCTCCACCAGCGGCTGGGCGCGTTGGTGAAAGCGGATCTGACCGGCTTCCACCAGGGGGGCGACGGCATGGGCGCGGGTTTCCTTGCTGCCTCTGGCGGTGATCGGCAGCATCCCCGGCACGCGGCGCCGCAGCGTCTGCAGCACCGCCGGGCCGTTGGCGGCGTCCTCGATCAGCACGGCGTTGGGCCGCAGACCCTGCTGCTCCAGCGCCTCCAGGCAGCCCAGCAGGAAGCGGATCACCTCCGGCAGGCCAAAGCGGTGCCGGGCGGCCCAGAGCACCTCGATCTCCAGCTCCTTTGGGACCATCTGCCCCTGACGTTCACCCGATCGGGGGATGCCATTCCGGGCCGGCGGCGCCAGCAGACCCGCCAGGCAGAAGCCGCAATAGTCGCTCTCCGCCTCCCCCTTGAAGCTCAGGTCGCAGGAGAGGGCCAGCAAGGCGTACTGCCGCTGGCGGCCAGCAGCCGCTCCCGTTTCCTCACGGGGGAAGGGCGGCCGGATCCACTGCCTCAGGAAGATGGAGCCAGACGCTGGGCTGGGCCGCTGCTGGTACAGCGCCGCCCACCAGTAGGCCCCCAGACGCGCTCGGATCTTGAGCAGTTCCGGCAGGGGGAACCGCTCCGGGCACAGGGCTTCTCCCGCCTGTCGCCAGTCGGGGATCAGGGTGCAGGTGGGCGGCAGCTGGGGCCGTTCGGCCGGCTCCTCGGCGATGGCGGGCAGGTCCAGCACAGTCCACTGCTGGGGCGCTTCCCCTAGCTCCTGCTCATACAGCCAGCCGATCACGTCCTGGTGGTCCCAGCGGGTCAGCACCACCACCTGGGCCGAGAGGTTCGGTTGCTCCCTGCCGTCTGGCCCCAGCACCGAGGCCGGCTCTGCGCGGGTGAGCCAGACCGAGCGCAGCCAGTCGATCAGCTTCTGGCGCAGCGCCGGAGAAGCGGCATCACCAGGGCCCTTGTAGGGGTCGTCGATGATCCCCAGGCTGTAGCCCTTGCCGGTGAAGGGGCCATCCACACCAGCGGCGATGCAGCCACCGCGTTGTCGGGTGAGCCAGTTGCCCACCGCAGCCGAGTCGCGTGCCAGCAGGTGACCGGTCACCCGGTAAAAGTGGCGGGCTTCTCGGGAGTGGGCATAGGCCAGCTCGGCCGAGTACGACGCAATCGCCGCGAACAGGTGCGGGTAGCGCTGCAGGAAGTAGGCCGGGAACAGCTTTGACACCAGAAGGCTCTTCCCCAGCCGGGGAGGACAGGTGACGATCAGCCGGCTCAGTTGGCCATCCGCGACGGCTTGGAGCAGGTCGATCAGCAGCTCGGCCCAGCGGTGGAAGCCGTAGCGGGGGTAGGCCTCGGCGATGAAGCTCCGCAGGCTCTGGGGTTCCGATGGCTCGGCTGCGCTACTCGTGGGGAGGTGCAGCAGGCCGGCGTCACCCCAGGGGTCGAGCTCTCTCAGCAGCAGGCCGCCTTCTGCAGGGGCATGTGGCGTGAGCACTGGCGCTGGCATCACGGTGGCGGTGGTGCTCACGGTCATGCCCTCGGCTCCGGCGGCTTGATCGGTGCCCGCAGCAGGCCGCCGATCTCGGCGATCACTCGGAAGGCACCCACCGCAGCACTGAACTGCTCGGCATCCATCGCCCGGCGGGCGCAGTCATTCAGCGCAAAGATCTGCTCGGCCTGGTGGCGGCGGCGGTCGGAGATCAGCTCCTCCACCATTCGCATCCGTGCCAGGTCGAGATAGCGATTGACCGTTTTGACGTTGCTCACCCCCCAGCTTTCGCCCGCTTTTGCCCTGATCTCCAGCAGCGGCAACCGTTGTGCAATCCACAGCTGGGCTTCTGCAATCCGCCGTTCCACCTCACCAGCCGTGGCCCTGGGGGTCTGGGCGTGATGGGGTGCCCGCCGCGGCGGGTTGGTCTGGCTGATCGGCCGGCTGGGATCCACCGCCACCGGCGCCCACACCGACTCACCATCGGCGTCCTGCTGATCGGGTGCTGATCGCAGCTCCTCCACCGGATCAGCTGCGGCCTGGTTGGCAGCACGCAAAGGCATCAACTCAGAACGGCAGGGGCTGGGTCTTCGGGGGGCGGATGGTCCAGAAGGCGTTGCCGCGCTTCTCCTTGGCACTGCCCTGCTGAATCGCCGCTTCCTTGGCGGCCTTGAGCTGTTTCTCGATCTGCAATACCGCTGCAGGGAAGTCGTAGGTCAACCGGCCCGGGCTGTGGGAGAAAGCCCAGTCGTAGTGGGAGAAGGAGGGATCCAGCTGGCCGCTAGCCATCGCCGTGTTGAGGGCCTCCAGCAGCGGCTCGAGCTGCTGCTCCAGCTCCTTCTGCTGCGCCTTGAGCGCGGTGACCGCGTCCAGCAGGGCGTCGAGATCAGCGTCAGCAGCCGCATCGGCGGCTGGCGCTGGGGAAGCAGCAAGCAGGAGGTCCGCCATCGAGGAGCACCAGAACAGTTGCTCGGACATTCCCGAGCCTGCTCAATCTAGCGGCCAGTATCTGCTAGCCAACCCATCGATTCAGCTTGCGGCTGCCCTGGCTCTCAGAAGGGCCTGCGGGCTGTGCAGTAGCCGCTCCAGGCCGCAGCCCAGGCCGCCAGGCACTGCTCACGGCTGTAGAAGGTGCTGCAGGACGCTGCGCCGGGTTTGCTCCAGATCGTCTGGCCCAGCTCGTAGTGGTTCCCCTGAGCCGCCTCCAGCACCATGTAGCCACCGAGCTGGGCGGCAGTGGAATAGGGCCGGCCGTGGGCCGACAGGGTCTTGAGGTCGTAGAGCACCCGCACCTCGTGGCCGCGCCGCTCGCTCAGCGCCGGTGAGATGTAGGCGCCATCGAAGGCCCCGGCCAGGTTGCGGGTCAGGCAGCAAGTGAGCCGTTCGCTGGCAATCACCTGCACCTCCTCCCAGAGCGGCAGCTGCAGCAGCGGCAGGATCCAGTCCCGGTACTGGTGATGGCCGCTCAAGGTCTCGGCTTCCAGCAGGGCATCGGCGGCGCTCTTGCCCACCAGGAAGCGGACCTGGCTGTAGTGCTCCAAGGCCGCGTGCACCGTGGTGCCGCGCGGCTCCCAGATCGGCCGCTTGGCCTCAATCGAGCGCTTGGCGGTGTCGCTCAGGCCATGGGCCAGCACGCCCGTGATCGAGACCGGGAACAGGTGATCGCCCAGCCAGTACCGGTGGGCTGCCTCATCCCGCCAAAGGCCGGGGAAGGGCTCAAGCCAGGTGGATGTGGTGGTGGTCATGGCCGTTTCAGCTGTGACGCGGTGTGACGGTGGGCGTAACAGCCGAGATGGCCGGCCGGCAGTGGCTTCTGGGGGTGCCTGTAACGATGTAACCCTTTTTCAGATATAGAGGCATTAGCAAGCAGCAGTGTCTGATTGAGCGGGTGTGCATTCGTCTTTGAATTCATAGGGGGCTCTATGTGCTCCCTGGGGCGTTACATCGTTACGGAGGCCCAGATCGCTTGTGGTGCATGGGATCTGGGCGTTACCGCTGCTGTTATGTATGGCCGTTTTGTAACGGCTTTCGGTTACAGCACGCCCAGGGGAAGCGCAACGGCGCGGCTGACCATGCCAGCGCCACAGAAGCGCACCGGTCCGGCCCGTTGCGCACCAGCCAGGCGCAACAGCACCACCGGCCAGCTGTTCTGCCAGGCGGTATCGGCGAGGAAGTGCTCGATGGCCTTGGCGGTGTTGCTCACCAGCAGGCGGTCCTGATCCACCCGCAGGCCATGGCGCCCCAGGGTCTGGGCTGCCAGGCCAGGGCTCACGTCGATGCAGCTGCTGTGGCAGGCGGCCAGCTCCACCAGTTCACCGATGGTGCGGGTGACGGGCTTGTCGTCGGTCTCCACCCGCACCTGGCGCTGCAGGATCGTCTGGATGCAGCGGGCCTCGTCTGGCACTTCGGTGCTCTGGCTGTAGCTGTCCCAGTTGTGGTACTCGATGCACTCCTCAGCCTCCTTCTGGCTGGGAACTGCATCGCTGAGCAGCGACCAGGCCCCGGCCATCAAGGTGCCGTACTGATCCCCCAAGCGCTGGGAGTCGAAGTGGCGGGCGGCAGCCGCGGAGAAGACCACGACTGACTGGCGGATCACCGGGATCAGCGACACGGTCCTGGCGATCAAGCGCCGCGCCAGCTGCGGGGTGATGTAGCGCTCGAGATCGCGATCGAGGCTCTGCCAGTGGGCCTCGCGCTCCTCCTGGCCCATCTCGGTGGGCCCGCGCAGGGTGAGCTGGGCAAAGCGGCTCTTGTCGGCTCCTTGTTTGAGAGCGGTGGCGATCGAGGACATCAGGAACATCGAGCGCACCCGGTAGCGGCTGACATCGCCGCTGGGGGAACCCTTGAGCATCTCGGCGCTGCTCTCGCTGCTGGCCACCCGCGCCAGCGAGAGGATCGCCTGCATCCGCTGCTGGTCGCCCTTCTCGTTGCTCTCCGCCTCATCGAAGACCACCGGCACGGCGTCTGAGCAGATGGTCTGGCGCAGGCCGGCCTCTGTCGTGGCGCCCGACACCGCCAGGCGCAGGTCGCCGAGCAGGGGCACCACAAAGCGATCGAGGATCTGGCTCTTGCCCGAGCCGGCACCGGCGGTGAGCCAGAGGTGGGGCCGCCAGCGCAGGGCTCCGCAGATCGGCGCCAGCACCACCCAGCCCTGCAGCAGGGTGCCGGAGGCGGGCACCTCCCAGCGGAAGCGGTTGGCGATGCTGACGATCACTGCCGCTTCCTCCACGGTCAGGGGCTTGACGCCGCAGGGCCCCTCCTGGCGTTCGAGGCGCTGGTAGATGTGCCGCGAGCTGAACGGCTTGGTGATCGGGTGCTCCCTCTCGGGGGTGATCAGACGATCGCCGAGGTGCAGCACGGTGCGGCCCTCATCCCACCAGGCGCCGCGGCCGCGGATGCGCTCCACCGCAAAGATCCCCAT
>Ga0247839_1004469_pt1 | contig 17949 bp, 17 predicted proteins | sample LaCruzMarch2015__6_FD_192405 | JGI IMG/M metagenome (GOLD analysis project Ga0247839, IMG submission 192405) | Freshwater microbial communities from meromictic Lake La Cruz, Castile-La Mancha, Spain - LaCruzMarch2015_16m | ecosystem: Environmental > Aquatic > Freshwater > Lake | place: Spain... | reverse complement strand
TGGCCTAATTGCAACCCCGGTATCTCAATCAGATAGTAGCTTGCTGTGCCGGCAACAGTGATCGCCGGAAGAACGATTGAATAACAGATAAGCAGCGTTACTCCATCTCCGTAGCCTAACGTCTTCGTCTTGTGTAGCAATGGCTCCAGCGCGAAGATAATTGGCGGATGCCAGAGATAAACCGAATAGCAGATGCGGCCATAGAACCGCGTCACTTTGTTGACGATGATTCTCCAGGGCGCAAGCCCGAGGCCGACGACGATCAACACGTAGAAAAATGACGGGGACTGACCGGGATGAAGCGGGAGCGCGTAAGGATTCATCGCCAGCCATAGTATCCCAGCGAGCCCGGCCGCAGTCAGAAAATGTCCGAGGCTATCTCGTTGCCCATATGCCGACAGCGCATTGACTGCGTGATAGGCGGCTATACCAAAAACAAAGGTTGAGAAATGTGTGATAACGCTTACGTTGCTATAGTGAAATAGCGTCTCTGGCCCTCCGTTAATCGCCGCCATAATGCGGAAGAACGCAGCAGATATGATGATTGAGCCGATCGCTATTGCCAGCGATCGCCATACGTCCTTAGCGACAAGGTAGACGAGCGGGAACGCGGCATAGAAAAGCATCTCCGTCCCAATCGTCCATGACGCTCCGACCACGCCGCCCACGTCTGCCGGAAACATGTTGAAGACGAACAATGCACTTTTGACGATTTTGTCCACGTCGAACGTCTCGCCGTGAAGGAACCACTTCACCGCGATGGCGTGGATGATGAGCACATAGAACAGCGGCGCGATGCGGGATAGCCGACTGATCGCGTAGCTCACCATAGGTCGGTCAGACTTGTAATGACTTGGCATCGTCATAGTCAGCGAGAACCCGCTCACTATGAAAAACAGCTCTACCCCGGTCCAGCCATAGCCTAAAACCGGCTTGATCAATTCGGGTATTATAAGTTTCGGCGAGATGATCAGAGGGGCATGCATCATGGCTACATAAAGCGCAGCTAGGCCACGCAAACCATCAAGAAATTCCAACCGTTTCATGACGCAGCCCCCAAGCAATATTCGACGAGGCTGATTACGGCCGAAACAACCGTTTGTGTTTCTCGTTACCACCCTTTCCGGTGGCGCTCAACGGCGGTTCACGGAGTTTCGGGGAGTTTCGGGGACGTGTGTCTTATCCGCCAACGGACGACATAATCCGCGTCGCCGAATGAAAATTTCCGGGGAGCACGAAGCGGACTGCTTCACCGGCCGATCTCCCTCCCCTTCCCTTCAAACACGCTTGCCCCGGTAGGGCAGCACCAGCTTCTGGCACGGGCGGATGAAGTCGGCGTTGGGCACGCGGCCCTGGTTGGCGCGATAGATGATGTTGTACCGGCTGCCCTTGCGGTAATGCCGGTTGGCGATGGCCCAAAGGGTATCTCCGGGCTGGACCACGTAGACCATATGCTTGCGGCCTTTGCGGCGGATGCTGCCGGCCGAGCAGGTGCGGGCGTGGCGGGCGTCATGGTCATCGCGCGAGCGCCAGCCGCCAACGCGCGCGGCGGAGCTTTTCACGCGCTTTGTACGCCGCGCGTCTGGTTCTGATCGTGCGGAGCGCAAATCGGCATCGTCTTCGACATCGATTGTGAACTCGAGCTTCTTAGGGGCTTCCCCGCTCTGCGTGTCCGCAAAGCTGCGATCTCGCGACAGTTCGCTTTCAGAAGGCAAGGGGCCAGGCGCGGGTGCCGGTGCGGCAACGGCTGAAAGCTTCCGCGCCTTCTCCGCATCCTTGCGCTGGGCTTCTTCGAGCCGCTTCAGATTGTCTTCGATTTTCTTCGCTTGCGCGTCCTTGCGGGCTTTGTCGGCAGCAGCGCGCTCGGCATCGCGCGCCTTGGCAGCATTTTCTGCGGCCTGGCGCACACTGGCTTGCTCGGCCAAGCGCTGGGCTTCGGCCTGCGCTTTCTCGGTGGCGGCAGCGCGTTCTTCCGCCTCACGCAAGATCTTGGCCGCGCGCGCGCGCTCCATTTGCACCTTGTAAGCTGCTTCGCGCGGTTTGCCGCTAGTATCGGCCTGCGGGCGCGGCGGCTTGATCACGGGCTCACTGGCGGGTTGCGGCGCAGCCTCCGCCGTGGTGCCGGGATTAGCAGGAACCGACAAGGGAACCGCAATATCCCGCTCATAAGCGTCGCTCGCGTCCTTCAACCAGCCGCGCACAGCATCGACGCCAGATTGGATGCCGGACTGGATCGGAGTGGAGGCGGGTTCATTGGGTGCTGCTGCGGGCTTTGCCGGCGCAGGCGTCTCGGGCGCTTGCGCCATTTCGATCCGCGCCCCTGGAGTGACGGCGGGTACGGCAAGCTTGCTCGCCACTTCGTCGTTGTAGGCTTCCGAAGCGCGGTTGAACCAGCCAGCGACCGGAGCAACCACATCGATGCCAGAGCGGGGTTTGACCACCGGCTCAACGGCGGCATCCCCGGTGCGAGATTCGGTTGGCTGTTGTGGCGGCACGATCTGGGAGAACTGCTTGCTCGCGGCCGTTGCCAAGTCTTCAGCGCGGGACTTTGTCTCCGCCGCCGCCTCCACCGCCGCGCGTTCAGCCATGTCCTTGCGTGCCGCAACGCTCTCGCGCGCGCCGCTCTCGCCAAGATCGCGCACGCGATCGTAGGCGACGATTTCTTCCCGGCCGGAGAAATTTGCCGGAATGAAGACGCGCACTTCATCGCCGGGCTGTGTCGTCTCACGGCCAGCGGCAAGCGACGTGATGGAATGATCACCCGTTTCCAGCTTGCGCTCGAGAGCAACGACCCAGCGCCCGCTTGCATCGACGACAGCCCCACCAATCATCACACCGGACGACTTGATAAGAACTTGGCTTCCGGGTGTGCCATCGCCCTCGAGGCGCGAAACGCCCGACCGCTCAATGACGATGCGCGAAAATTTTGGCGCGGCCACATCGGGGATTGGAGCGGGCGCGAGTTTGGGTTGGTCATCGACAAAGCGATAAGTCGTTTGTGCGTTCGCCACCGAAAACATCGACATCCGCGCCGTGCCCGGCTGAATGCCAGCATCGGATGATTTGGGCAGGATGGCTCCTGCCGCCGCACCTGCCGCCGCAACTGCAATAATGGCCCCGCATAGCGCTCGGGGAAACACGGTTGGTTCAGCAGGACGCATACGGGACTACACTTTCCGCCGCATTCGACAGCCGCGCACACGTGCGGGACTTTTGCGGCAACTCTGAACAAGGCATTGGTGGCAGAACGCGAATGCTGTGCCACGAGCCCGCTTTTTCCAGCCAGCTCAAGACCATAATATGGCGACTAAATCGTCCAAACTAGATTAATCCGGCCCGTGGCATGAAAACTTGCCGGGTTGGCGGAGCTGAATTCGTCCCCTGGGGACGTAAAGTTGTAGGAGCACGACCCACCACAGTCCTGCCGCGCTTGAGCGATGTGGTACTGCGCCTTGGCATCCCACCCGCGTCACACCAATTCTAAGGCGTGCGGCTAGACTGGACACTGACGCCCAACGGCAGCCTGAACCTGGATCTCAAATGAGCAAGAAAAAAGCATCGCCCTCGAGCAAAGCCAAGCCGGTCCGCAGTGTCTGCGTCTATTGCGGATCTGGCAAAGGCAACAACCCGGTCTATGCAGCGGCTGCCACCGAACTTGGCCATGCCCTCGCCGCCAATAATCTGGGCCTTGTATACGGCGGCGGCGGCCTTGGGTTGATGGGCGAGGTGGCCAAGGCAACGCTCGCTGCGGGAGGCTATGTCACGGGCATCATCCCGAAGTTTTTATCCGAACGCGAGCACATGCTGCGCGAAGTGGACGAACTGATCATCACTGAAGACATGCACGCCCGCAAACGCCTGATGTTTGACCGCTCCGATGCGTTCGTGGCTTTGCCAGGCGGCATCGGCACCTTGGAAGAACTCGTCGAGCAGTTGACATGGTCGCAACTTGGCCGCCACGCCAAGCCCATCGTGATCGCCAACATCGGCGCGTTCTGGACGCCGTTCTTGAGCCTTCTCGACCACATGAAGGCCGATGCCTTCATCCGCCCAGGCCTGGAAGTGAGCTTTGCCGTTGTCGATAGCGCTGCGCAAATCGTACCGGCAATCGACGCGGCCATGCCGCCTCCGCACATCAATACGCCTGTCTCGGAGGCGCTAGAAAAACTTTAGCACGCGAATGCTGCGGTCTGACCATAAGCCTTGATACCGCCCAACATCGGCCCGATTTTGCAGCTCCCTCTGTCATCGGCGAAGAGCTGAATGCACATCTTGCCGAGCGGGAGAGTGGGGCCATGACGGTACTCGTTGAAAAGGGCCTACCGGCGGTGCTGCAGCCAAGTCTTAATTGGATTCACAGCTTTGTGCTCGGGGCGTTTGCCGTCGCCGGGATAGCACTCCTCGCTTGGAGCCTCGCGGGCCTTTCTGGAGTGGCCGTGGTGATGATGGCCGTTGCCGCCGTGCTTATTTTCGACCCAAAAATTCCTGGACTATCGACGATGGCGCTTTACGCGGGAGAAAAGCAAACCGATCCCAACGGCCAAATCGTCAGTCTTGTCGAAGTGCTCGCCTACCGCGCCGGATTGCCAAAGCGCCCCGACCTCTATGTGATCCCCAGTCTGACGCTCAGCGCTTTTTCCGCTACCGATGAGACAGGAGCGCCCGTGATCGCTGTAACCGAAGGTCTGCTGCGCCGCCTCACGTTGCGCGAAACCGCGGGAATAGTTGCCCATGAAATCGCCCACATCCGTAACGGCGACCTGACCGCGTTCAAATTCGCCGACTGGCTGTCGCGGCTGACACCGGTCATGGCCCTTACCGGGCTGGCACTCGCGTTCGCCAATCTGATCCTGGCCGCCGAGGGGTTTCAAGCGGCACCGTGGGCCGCCGTCGTGTTGCTGTGCTCCGCACCCGCACTCTCCAGCCTTTTGCAGCTCTCGCTATCGCGAGCCCGCGAGGAGGATGCCGACAGCGTCGCGGTGATGTTGACAGGAGACGCCATGTCGCTCGCCTCCGCCGTCAACCGCATGCAGGCAACCACGGGCGAGACGTTGGACGATGTGCGCCTGCCCATCCCGGCCCGGCGCATTCCCTACCCCTCCCTGCTGCGCGCGCACGCTCCAGATAAAACACGCATTGCCCGCATCCTGGCCGAGCCCCGGCAAGTCAGCGCCGCGCCGTTCGATCCGCTGGTCATTGTCGAGCAGCCTATGGTGTCGCTTGTGGGCTATGGACCCGGCGACATGCGCGCCCGGATGCGCTGGATGGGATTATGGTATTAAAGGTGGACTTGAGATCACACGAACACGCGCCCATGCGCCACATCTGTGTCGCAATTGGCCTGTTCAGCTAAGGTTCAGCGATTGCGCGCTTCTGTGGCGTAAACCCCTTCGCTCCTCGCTCGGGATCGTCCTGAGTTCGGCCGTGTGACCTTCGGTTCAAAAGTTGGATACCCTTATGATTGCTGACAAAGGCCTTCGCAGGCAGCCTCACTGCTCATGGCGCCTGACCTCCCTCGTGGCAGCGGCCTTGGCGGCCCTCGGCGGTGCCAGCTTGGCCGCCGCGCCGGCCTTTGCTCAGTCCGGAGGCTATAATTCCGGCAGCGACGGCTACGATCAGAATGACGGTAGTTATGAATCGGACCCGAGCGGGGGGTACAGCGATACTGATGACGAAGACGGCTATGAAGACGGCCAGGACGCACCAGACGTCGCTTATTTCTACGACGAATTGGAAGACCAAGGCTCATGGGTCAGCCATCCCGAATATGGGCAGGTCTGGACCCCGCGCGGCGTCGACCGCGATTGGCGTCCGTATACCCGTGGTACCTGGGCCAACACCGAAGAGCATGGCTGGTACTGGGTGTCGGACGAACCCTTCGGCTGGGCTACCTATCACTATGGCCGCTGGCATCTGGATGATGGCTATGGCTGGGTTTGGGTCCCGGGCACGCGCTGGGGACCTGCATGGGTTGCATGGCGCTCGAGCGATGAAGAGATTGGCTGGGCACCTCTGCCGCCCGACTCCTATTGGGATCACGGCCATGGCTTGCGCGTGAACTCGGCCATTTACGAAAGTCCCCGGTTCTCGTTGTATTGGTCGTTCGTGCAGCCGCGGTACGTCACGACGCCGCGCGTCTACACCTATTTCGCACCGCGCGAACGCCATGCGGTATTCTTTTCGAGAACCCGCCCGCAAACCAATTATGTGTTCGTCAACCGCCGCATCGTCAATCGCGGCGTCTCGGTCACCACAATCGAAAGGGTTACCCGCACCCGTGTAACCACCGTGCGGGTGAACGCTTCCGACAACCGGACGTACCGCACCATCCGCCGCGACTCCAACAGCATCAACGTCTACCGCCCCAAGCTGACGCGCGTGGTCGTTCGAGACCGGCCGGGCCGAAAGGCCGTCATCGACCGCAGCACCTGGCGCGACGTGGACCGCCGCCCCGTGCGCAAAGTCCGGCGCGATGATCGCAGGGATGACAGGCCCGCTGTTCGCCGAGACGATCGGCGAGATGACCGCCGCGACGTGCGCAGGGACGACCGCCGCGAGCGCGACTTGCCGCGAACTGGGTCTCCAACTCCGGTGTTTCCTAACAACAACGTGAGCGTTCCCGATGCGCGCGCAACAGGCTTCGCGCCGGGCACCCCGGCCGACCGGGCGGTTCGCAAGCGGGAAAATGACGGACCGCGTGGCCAATTCAGAAGCGATGCCGACCGCAAGGCCGACGCCCGGCGTGCGCGGGAGCGCGACGTTGACCGTGCCCGGAAAGCAGATAACAGGCCCCAGAGGAGCGGCTCACCAAACATCCAAGTCTATCCAAAGGGCGGCGGTGAAAGAAATGTGAACGCCAACAAGCCCCCTCAAAAGAAGAATAAGAAGAACGAGAAAGACAACTAGGGCAAGCGGCCCGATCCTGGGGGGTGGCCTCACACACAGTCTTGCGGGATACGGCTGTTTTCGCGTATCCCGCATGTATGACAGTTTCACTCCCTCTACGCCCGGCGCATGACGAACCAGCGGCTCTCATTGCTCGCATGCGGGCTGGCGAACGCGGAGCCATTGCCTCTGCCGTGACGAAGCTCGAAGCATTGCGGCAGGGTGCTCCTGAGTTATTGCAAGCCATGCAACCGCACCTCGGCCATGCGCTGGTTGCAGGCTTTACCGGACCACCGGGAGCCGGCAAGTCAACCCTCGTCAATGCACTCATCCGCCATCTGCGTAGTCTTGGTAAAACAGTTGCGGTTATTGCCGTCGATCCATCGAGTCCGGTTTCAGGCGGCGCGATCCTCGGCGACCGCATCCGCATGACGGCGGCACTCGATGACGACGGCGTGTTCGTGCGCTCGCTGGCCAGCCGCGGCTATCTCGGCGGGCTCTCGCCCGCAGCCGTGCGCATTATCGATGCATTCGATGCCTCTGGCTTCGACGTCATCCTGCTCGAAACCGTCGGCACCGGTCAAAACGAAATCGACGTGGCCGAAGTCGCCGATGTGCGCGTCGTGATTGCGGCCCCCGGTCTTGGCGATGACATTCAGGCTATGAAGTCAGGCCTGCTCGAGATTGCCGACGTTCTGGTGGTCAACAAAGGCGATCGCGACGGCGCCGAGCAAACCATGCACCAATTGAAGGGCGCGCTTTCCATCCGCGCGCTTCGCCGCCATGATGTGCCGGTGCTCAAAACCACGGCCACCACGGGCGCTGGTATTGAAGACTTGATGAACGCCGTGTCAGCAGTGTCCGCGCGCGTGACAGCCCTGCCCCCGGTGGAGCGCCGTCGCCGCCGCGCCCGTTATCTCATCAGCCGGGCTGCGGCCGATCTCGTCGCCGCGCGCATTAAAGAGTCAAATGCGCTCGATCACTTTGCCGACCAGGTACTCGCCGGCACTCTGGCGCCAGACGAAGCGGCAAAGCGCTTGTTGCAGGGGTAGAAGTGATTTTCGCTGCGAACCGTTATCGTTCCCGTCATGCGGCGGCTTCGCGCACGCCGAGGTAGGCATCGAACGCTGACCAGAATTTGAGCCGGATCGCGTCGTTTTCCTGCAAAATTTCGTGGCGCGCCCCGGGCAAGAGCAATTGGCTGCCCACCTTCAACCCGACGCCGAAATCTTCGATGGCGCGCGGCTCGACGATCTTGTCGTTCCCTGCCGCAAACATCAGCATCGGTACCTGGATCGAGCGCGGGTAATCCGGATTTTGGACCATGGCCATCGACCGGCACGCGGCACGCAGCCACGCAATGGTCGGTGACCCGAGCCCCAGTTCAGGCGCATAATCGAGGACCGCCTTGTTGCGCGACCACCGTTCCCGGTCCGAGGTCAACAGATTGCCCTCGAAGGCCGATTGTTCGGCAGCACCCGGGCCACCGCCCAGAACATAGTGATCGCCAGCCCGCAGCAGGTATCCCGTCTCGGCATAGAGACTCATGAACGATTGCGAATATCCCGAGCGTTCGGGATGAATGGCAAGCATGGGAGCCACCAGCACCATGCGATCGAACCATGAGCCGGGGCGAACGGCATTGCGCAGCATGATATGGGCGCCCATCGAGTGAGCCAGCGCCACATACGGAGGCGGGCAGTCGGGCAACACCACTTCCTTCATGAAGGTGAGGAGATCCCGATCATAGTCTGCAAAGTCGCGAACATGGCCTTTGCGCATATCGGGCAATTGACGCTCCGATCCGCCCTGCCCGCGCCAATCGATAGCGGCGACCGCAAAGCCACGGCGGCGCAGATCGGCGATGACCTCGAAATACTTCTCGATGAATTCTCCGCGCCCGCCAAATAGGCAGACGGTGCCGCGCCGGGGGCCCCGTGTTGCGCCCCACCGCGCAAAACGCAAGCGGGCGCCATCGTAACCGCTCAGTAGCCCGGCATAGGCACCGCCCGGAACGGGATTATGAGCCAGCGAAACAAGATCCATTCCCTCACGTCCCCTCGTCCGTGCCCCCGGCCGTGGCGCACTCCCGGCACAACGGGTATCACGATTGCCGGCGGCATCGGAAGGGGAAGTGAGCACAGCGTCGCGCTGCAAATCCTCAGTAGCGCGAGGTGAAGCGCGACCGGCGATCAATCGGGCGTGACGACAGTGTGCGCCCTGTGCAGCCGTCGATGTGCAGTTCGAACACACGCCCAGTATGAACGCGCGTGGCCTCGATCACGGCGACGTCGCGGCCGTAGTTTGAAAGATGGAACCCGCCCCAACCCTCGCCGATGAGGCGCTGTTTGACTTGCCAGCCCGCAACACAGCCCCGGCGATCTCCGTTGCCGAGTTCGTTTCGTGAGTGGCGCGGCTCATAGCCCTTGTCGCGAGGTTCATAGCCGTTGCGGTCGATCGGGTCGTCTCTATCGCGATGCTCATCGCCGCGATACTGGCTCACCTGATCGTCATCGTCATCATCGCTGTCGTCATCTTCAAAATCGTCGTCGTCATCATGGTCTTGGCCGGAGCGGCTGTAGTATTCAACGGAGGGAAGATTGTCCTCACCGCTGTAATAGGGCCGGTGTTGGCCATAAACCCGGCCACCATATCCCCCGTCTCCAAGATCGCCCGCCATCGCCGCCGGAAGCGATAACGCCAACCCGGCAAGAGCCATTATGGACAACAAGGCTGGACGCAAAAGGGACATTTGACACTCCTTCTTGTGCTTCTGCTGCATAACCGGGTGAGCAACAAACAACTCACATTGTTGCATGGTCGGCTCCGCTACATGAACGGCAGATGAAGGCGTGCGTCAAATCCGTGTTTTATCAAAGAGGTGTAACGCACCGGCCGCCGGGCCGGCCAATACTTGAAAGTGCGAGCACCGTCGCAACTCTTAATTTACACGCCCTCGATAGCGTGAGCGCCAAATTGTCAGAAGATTGGGCGATTCCGGCAAGCGCGCGCCCCAGTGTTTGTGAAGGACTGAGCCATGGCTAAAATTCGCGGCACCAGCGGGCGAGACAAGTTAACGGGCAAGAGCGGGGCCGACCAAATTTCCGGTCTCTCCGGCGACGACCGCCTTTATGGCAAGTCGGGCAACGACAAGATCGACGGTGGCGCTGGCCATGATCGGATCTGGGGCGGCAATGGCAATGACGCCATCAAGGGCGGCTCGGGCAACGATACAGCCTTGGGCGACGCCGGCAACGACAAAATTTACGGAGGCACGGGCGGCGACATTCTATCGGGCGGCACCGGAAACGATCTCATCCTTGGCGAGGCCAACGCAGACGAAATCCGCGGAGGCTATGGCCTCGACACGCTCGACGGCGGCGCAGGTGACGATCAGATTTATGGCGATGCCGGCCACGACACCATCACAGCTGGCGAAGGCACCGACGTCGTCTTCGGCGGGATGGGCAACGACACGATCGACGGCGGCGGATTGAACGACGAACTCCACGGCGAGGACGGCGACGATACGATCACGGATTCGAGCAGCCACTCGAATCTCCTGGTGGGCGGCGAAGGCAACGACGTGATCACTGCCAGCGGAAGCGCGACGGGCATTCTCGTGTTCTCCGACCTCGAAGGGGAAGCTGGCAATGACCACCTCGTCAGCCTCGCGGGCAACAGTTTGCTCAATGGCGACATCGGGGCGGACACGCTCAATGGCGGGGTTGGCTCCGACACCATGCAAGGCGGCGTGGACACGGACATCGACGTATTCGTTTTCAACGACGGCGATGGTACATTCAATTCGTTTGGCAACGGTCAGTACGACGACCAGATCCTGGAATTCACCGACGGCACCGATGTCATCGACCTGACAGGTCTTGCCACCGGTGCGCAGAACTTTGCTGCACTGGTCATCACAAACGATGGGACCGGCAATACTATAGTCAACTATGGGTCAGGCAGCTTCTTGATTGATGGCGTGCTTGCAGGCAGTCTTTCGGATCTCGACTTCAGATTTTAGAAGCCGCGCTGCGGCCCCCCTCCGGCAAACTGGCAGCAATGGCGGTTTGCAGACCCCTGCTCTATGCGCTGCCGATAAAAATGCCGGCTGCAAGCACCAGGGCACCTCCGAGAACCACCTGGAACGTGGCACGCAGGAACGGTGTCTCCATATACTTGTTCTGAATCCAGACGATCGCCCACAACTCGATAAAGACCACCACGAAGGCGATCATCGTTGCCGTCCAGAAATCAGGAATGAGATACGGCAGCGCGTGGCCGAGTCCACCGATTGTGGTCATGACGCCAGAGGCAAGGCCGCGCTTCCACGGAGCCCCGCGGCCCGACAGCTTGCCGTCATCGTGTGCGGCTTCGGTGAAACCCATTGAAATACCCGCACCCACCGACGCCGAAAGGCCAACGAGAAATGTTGTCCATGGATCTTGCGTGGCAAAGGCCGTCGCGAAGATTGGCGCCAGCGTCGATACGGAGCCGTCCATCAGTCCAGCAAGGCCCGGCTGAACCCAAGTCAAAATGAATTGGCGGCGCGCGAGCACCCCTTCTTCTTGCCGTTCGCTCTCGCCTAGATTCTCCTCTGTCAACCGGCCCGCAACGGCCTCATGTTTTGCCTCGGCGCGCGCAAGATCACCCAGCAGTTTACGGGTTTCCGCATCTGTGGCGCGGGCTGCCGCCTCGGCATAGAACTTTCCAGCCTGACGCTCCATATCGGCCGCTTCCTGACGGATCCGTTCGAGGCCGAGGTTTTCAACCAGCCAAATGGGACGGCGGCCGAAGAAATCAGAAACGTGTTCACGGCGCAGAGGAATGATCGTCTCGCCAAAGCGCTTGCGATAAAGTTCGATCAGCCAGCGCCGGTGTTGATCTTCCTCGTCAGCCATGCCGTCGAACACTGCGGCACTGGCCGGAAAGTTTGCGCGCAGCTTGGCAGCATAGGCCGTGTAGATGCGGCCGTCTTCTTCCTCGGCTGAAATTGCCAAGGCCAGAATCTCTTCTTCCGAGAGCGCCGAAAAGCGCCGCTTGCCGGAAAAGCCACCCAAAGACAAACCTGAAAACATCGTGCGTGCTCCGTGCCCCCGGGCATGATTGCCCATTGATGCGCCCGGGACAGTCTCGCTCTTGCGCCAATCGGGGATCACAATCAACCCCGGTTGGCTCCAGTGTGAGATGCCGTCTTGTCCGCAAACAGCATGAACAGGCCAAGCTTGCGTTTGAAGATCAAGATGTAGATCACATGCAGGCCGACGAACAGGAATAGCAAGTTGGCGAACGCCTCGTGAACCTCCTCGATCCAATCTTCCCCACCCTCGTATTCTCCCTCGCCGTCATCGGCCAGAGCGGGGCCAACGAACGCCACAGGGGTGGCGCTGAACCGCGTCGGAGGACCGGTTCCTGTCACTGTGCCGTTGACCGCGGCAGACCCGGTGAAGAGGTCTGGCTGATCTAGGGCAATGCCCGTCGCGGTGACAGTCAACAGGCACGCGATCACGCCCGAGAGCAGTATTTTGCTGGCCGCCGGATGGTAGCTAAAGCTGGTGGCCTTGATTTCATGCCACGCCGGCAAAAGCCGTGTGAGCCCGATCTGACGCGCGCCAACAAGACTCCACAGCAAGCGGAAAGCAATCAGCACGGCAACGCCATAACCGATCCAACGGTGCACCCAACCCATTTCTCCGGTCAGATAGGCGAGCACACAGGCGATCGCCAAAATGGCGTGGAAAATCCGTAATTTCTGAAAATCGGTCATGAGGTCCTGCGCCGCTACATTGGTTTGGAATTTTATCGAGGCAATCTACACAGACGAGCCGGCGGAGATCTGCCGCCGGCTGACTTTCTTGTGCAGGCCCCGGCCTAGCCTGCAGGTTTGGTCCAGTCTGTGCCAACCGGATTACCGCTCACCGGATCGATGAAGAACTCGACGCGGTTGCCTTGGCGATCCCGCGTATAGATCTCGGCACAGGCGTTTTTCATTTTCGACCGGTTCACCTGGTAACCGTGCTCCCGAACGATTTTCTTGATGGCATCGAGCGTCATCCAATGTTCTTTTGGCGCAACCGTGCAGGGCGTGCCAAAACTGCCAGCCGAGGCGGCCGTTGCGAAACACATCGCAGCGGTGAACGCTCCGATGGCTGCGCTTTTGATCTTGATCATATGAAGCACTCCTTTTCATTGATACGGGTCATAGCGGCAAGATGCCCCGATCAGCTGCCTTTGCGGGTCACCGTGGCGGTGACGGGATCGAGGTAAATCTCCGAGGATTTGCCGTCCTTGTCGCGAACCTTGGCTTCGGCGCAACCGTCTTCCAATTCGATCTTGTCGACGGTGTAGCCCTGCTCGCCGAGCTTGGACTTGATCTGATCGACCGTCAGCCATTGTTCTTTCGGGGCCTTGGTGCAGACTTCGTCGTCGCTGGCCAGCGCCGTGGAAACGAGACCGGAAAGAGCAAGGCTTGCTGCGATGATAAACTTGCGCATAGTGTTTTCCTCTTTGAAACTGGACGCTAGCGAAATGCCATGCCGTCACTACAGCCACCATGCACGGTTGCCCGTGACCGGACCCTGACGCCCCGCATCAGCCTCCTGTCATCTTTGCCGTCCTAGAGATATGACCGCTCTCCGCCAACAGGATGCCACGTAGTACATGCCCCGGCGTTTTACCCTTCTGAGTATCATGCTCCTCGCTGCCAGCCTCGCCACAGCTCCGCCAACGCATGCCAGCGACGACGAGCACGACGAACACGAGAGGCGCGATAAATTGCGGGGCGCGGTGGCGCGTGGAGAAGTGATGTCACTGGCCGATGTACTGAAGACTGTCAGTCCGCGGCTTGGGGGTGAAATCGTCGGCGTTGAGATTGAATCGGGAAAGAGGGGCTGGCTTTACGAATTCACTTATGTCGATAGCAAGGGCCGCATCTTCGAGGCCTATGTCGACGCAGCGACGGCTCAGATCATGAAAATCGAGGCCAAGTAATGCGTGTTCTGGTCGTTGAAGACGATGAGCGAATTTCTGCTGGCGTGTGTAAGGCTCTGCGCGCGGCTGGCTTCGCCGTGCATCCTGTCTTCGACGGCGAGGAAGCTTGGTTTCAAGGTGATACCGAAGATTTTGACGTCGTGGTGCTCGATCTTGGCTTGCCTCAGCTCGACGGATTGACTGTCTTGAAGCGATGGCGCGAAGCCAAACGCACCATGCCGGTGATCGCGCTGACAGCACGCGGCAGCTGGATGCAACGCGTCGAAGGGATTGATGCCGGTGCCGACGACTACCTGCCAAAGCCGTTCCAGATGGAAGAGCTGGTTGCCCGCATCAGGGCGCTTCTGCGCAGGTCAACAGGTCATGGCTCGTCTATCATCGAGATCGCAGACCTCAGACTTGACCAACGCCAGATGCGCATCAGCGTCAGCGGCGTTCCCATTGACCTGGCGCCCTTGGAGTATCGTGTTCTCGCCTATCTAATTCTCAATCATGGCCGGGTCATTTCGCAAGCCGAACTCAACGAGCACATTCACGGCACCGACAGTGCACACGATTCCAATGCGATCGAGGCGCTGATTGCGCGGGTCCGGCGCAAGACCTGCAGCGACGCCATCACCACGCGCCGCGGATTTGGGTACATCATCGAAGGCAAAGCCCCATGACGTCCGGGTCGCTGCGGCTGCGGCTGATCGCATGGGGTACCATCGCCATCATCGCCGCACTGATCGTCGCTGGAACGGGACTTTCCTTCCTCTTTGAACGCCACGTCATGCGCTCGCTCGCATCCGATCTTGAAACCGACTTGCGGCAAGCCATCGGCACCGTCGAACTCGATGCAAGCGACCGCCCATTCCTGCGCCGCGCTCCGTCAGATCCGCAATTCACCGAGCCTCTCTCGGGTCTCTATTGGCAGGTCAGCACCGAGGCTGGAGGCATCACGCGCTCTCGCTCGTTGTGGGATGTCACACTGCAACTCGATCACGACGCGCTCGTCCCGGGTGAAACGCACCGTCATCGCATTACGGGGCCGGGCAACGGCAAACTTCTCGCCGTTGAACGAAGTGTGATTCTCCAATCGAGAGCCGGGCCGGTGGCGGTGCGCGTTGTCTTTGCCGCTGGAACCGAGCGCGTTCAAACCGTGCGCCGTTCGTTCGAGGCTGATTTGGTGCCAGCTCTCGCCCTGCTTGGAGCCGCGCTGGCGGCAGCCATGTGGATGCAGATCAGTCTCGGACTTCGCCCCCTGATGCGAGTCAAGGAAGCCATAAAAGGTGTGAGAGAGGGCCGCGCGCAGCAACTCGACGGCCCTACCCCAAACGAAGTCGAGCCCTTGGTAGCGGAGATCAACAGTCTCCTTGCCGCTCAGGCGCTCGAACTCGAACGATCCCGCGGGCGCGCCGCAGATCTGGCCCACGGGCTGAAGACGCCGCTGGCCGCACTGGCAGCCGACGTGCGCACGTTAGAAGAGAACGGCGAAACGGAGATTGCCGCGCACATCAAAGATGTTGGCGAGGCCATGCGCCGTCATGTGGAACGCGAGTTGACCCGCGCGCGCATCCGCGGCACTCCGCGCGCAGGGCTGCAGCCGTCGACCCATCTGCGGCCTTTGGTGGAGACGCTGTGCGCCATGCAAAAGCGCTCGGAAGCTGGCAGCAACATCGACTTCGAAATCAAGCTACCAAGCGCGGCGGCTATTGCCATGGATAAGGCTGACCTCGCTGAAGTCCTCGGCAATCTCATCGAAAACGCTGCACGCTACGCCCGTACAAAGGTGCGCGTGTCACGCAACGCCGATGGACACATCGCTGTCGAAGACGACGGCCCGGGTATACCGCTTGCCCTGCAAGACGCCGTATTTGAGCGCGGACGCAGACTTGACGAGCGCACAGCCGGAACAGGGCTGGGCCTTGCCATCGTCCAGGATGTGCTTGAAGCCTATGGCCGCAAGCTCCGCTTTGAAACGTCTCAGCTTGGCGGCCTCAGCGCTACTTTCTGAAGTTCAATGTCACGTCGACCCAGCCATGCGGACGGCATGCAATCCATGCCGCCCACGTTCGCAAGCGCGGGTTGGCCAGCGTCCAGCCGCCGCCCGGGCGGGCGCCTATTTCAAGTTTCCGCAAAAGCGCTGGATGCGCGTGCAGGCTTCTTTCAGCGCGTCCGTCGATGTTGCATAAGAAATACGGAACGAGGGCGAACCGGCAAACGCCGCGCCATGCACACACGCCACGCCTTCTTCCTCGAGCAACGCCGTAACAAAATTCTCGTCGGTCTTGATGAGAGTCCCCTTGGCGCTGGTCTTGCCCATCAATTCCTTGCAGCTCGGATAAACGTAGAATGCGCCTTCGGGCTTAGGACACTTCAAGCCGCGCGCCTGATTGAGCATAGACACCACAAGGTCACGGCGGCCGGCAAACACGGCATTGTTCCTGGCAATAAAGTCCTGCGGACCATTGAGCGCCTCGACAGAGGCCCATTGCGTGATCGACGAGGGGTTGCTGGTCGACTGCGATTGCAGTTTCGACATTGCCTTGATCAAAACTTCGGGGCCGGCGGCATAGCCCATGCGCCAGCCGGTCATGCAATAGGCCTTCGAAAGGCCATTCATGGTCAGCGTGCGGTCATAAAGGCCCGGCTCCACTTCGGCCGGCGTGCAGAACGTCAGGCCATCATATATCAGGTGTTCGTACATATCGTCGGTGAGCACCCAGACATGGCGGTTCTTCGGGGCCATCAGCAAGTCGGTCAGCGCCTTCAATTCAGCCTGTGAATAGGCAGCCCCCGTCGGGTTCGACGGCGAGTTGAAAATGAACCACTTGGTCTTCGGCGTGATGGCTTTGTCGAGCACGTCCGGCTTCAGGCGGTAGCCATCTTCGAGACGCGTTTCGGCAAAAACGGGAGTGCCGCCGCCGAGCAAGACGATATCGGCATAGGATACCCAGCACGGCGCCGGCATCACTACTTCGTCGCCCGGATTAAGCGTTGCCAGAAGTGCGTTGTAGAGCACTTGCTTTCCGCCGGTGCCGACCGAGACTTGGCTGGTCTTGTAGTCGAGGCTGTTGTCGCGCTTGAACTTTGCGACGATGGCCGACTTCAGTTCGATAATGCCGTCGACGTCGGTATACTTGGTTTTGCCCTCATCGATGGCGTGTTTGGCCGCGTCCTTAATGTTCTGCGGCGTATCGAAATCGGGCTCGCCCGCCGAGAGCGAAATGATATCGCGCCCCTCGGCTTTGAGCTGGCGCGCCTTCATCGAAACAGCGATGGTGGCGGAAGGCTGGATACGATTGAGGCTGTCAGCGATAAAGCCCATTTGGCGAAGCTTTCGAGGGAATCGGTTGGGGATGATTGCTGCAATGCAGCACCAGAGAGCCCGGACGCTAGTCCCGGCATTGTTGAATTTCAATTGCAAAAAAGGCGAAATCGAAGGGGCAAGGCGGACATGCCGCGGGCTTTGTGGCGCACCCACTTCTTGCCGCACTGCAATAGCTCACGTGGCTGTTCAGCAACATGAACACACTGTTATGCAAAGACCCGCAGTTCGCCATATTACCGGCCTGCCGCCGCCACACGAACGCATTGTTCTGTCCCTGCAACAGATGAGGCTCTTTTGGGCCGAGAGGGGAACTCAAACCGATGACCGCTAAATCTCAGAACCGCGCCGTCCGCCGCTTTTTTGCCGATAGCCTCGCCGGGTTGGGATTGTTCATCGTCGCAACCGCATTGGTCGCGGGCACCGATGCATTTTCCGGCACCCTCGCATTGGCCCATACGGCCAACTTTGATACCAGCATGGCCCTGCCGGCTTCGAGCAGCGACAGCTCAATCTTGGTCCTTGCCCTTGTTTTCTCGCTCCTTTTTGCGTTCAACGCCGCTTTCTTCCGCCATCTTAGCGCCTACTCCAACGCGGGGCAGAGCAACGAATAAGCACGCCAACCAGCCGATCCGCGTTGGTCCAGCCCTCGAAACCATTCGTATATGAAGCCGTAATCCCTGTTCAGCCGAAGCTCATGAGCACACCTTCGACTGGAAAAAACTTTCGTAACGGCCTATATCTGCACGGTTCACAGGAAC
>Ga0247839_1004468_pt1 | contig 17949 bp, 28 predicted proteins | sample LaCruzMarch2015__6_FD_192405 | JGI IMG/M metagenome (GOLD analysis project Ga0247839, IMG submission 192405) | Freshwater microbial communities from meromictic Lake La Cruz, Castile-La Mancha, Spain - LaCruzMarch2015_16m | ecosystem: Environmental > Aquatic > Freshwater > Lake | place: Spain... | reverse complement strand
GAACTTTTTCTGTTTATTTTGATTTTCTGATTGCAAATTTAGCAACAGAAGCAAATGTAAAAACTAACCAAGTGACAATCTCTTCTGTAATAGCTTCTAATGCTTCATTATCTATATCTATTGCTTGCTTGACCTCGTTTTTAATTTCGGCCATATATTCATCGGTTACACCGGCTTTAATTTCCTTAATAGCTAATGGTAAATTTACAATAAATTTCGGAATTTTTGCAAGATAAGGAAGCAATCCCAACAATTCGCCAAAACGAATTTTTTTATCATCAAGAATTTCAATTGAAGCATCAAAAAACTCTGCTACAATAACAACACATATTTTTAAACTTTTCATATCAGTTAAACCTTGTTTTATTTTTTGAGGAATACGATTCTAACCTGTTAAGTAGAAACTTTATTTTTCTTTCATGTCCTTGTACCAAGTCCAAAAGTTCATTGATAGTTTGTTGTTGAACATCAACAGCAATGCTTAAATTTTTGATTTTTGTATCTTTATCCATTATAGTATAATTTGACACAAATATATTCAAATAAATCTATTTTCTAAATCTTTTATATAAATAATAACCACCCAAAGTTAAAAAAAAAAGAATAGGGAAAGATGTTAATAATCCGGATGCACCTAAAGGGCCTAAATCACTACCACCGCAAGCATCACTAAAATCACCTCTATTTATTGCATCTAAATAAGCTTGCCCTTTTTTTCTTTTTAATGGTATTCCCTGAACTGCTACTGGATTGGTTGATGCTGCATACTGAGCAAATGTATAACCAGGCCCTGCATTTTGCCGAAAAGCTTCTTGAAAGGCTGCTTCGTATGTTGTAATATTCTTAACAGCCTGCATGTACTGTGATAAAGCCATTGCTGCATATTTTGGCTGCTCTAAAAGTTCCGGATTTTGAACTAAATCTATATTTTCACCATAAGCAGCATTTAATTTATTACCAAAAAATCTATAATTATCTTTATAGGTAATACCATTAAATCCTCTACCAACATATTTAAACCCCTCTGTTGGACTATTACCATAATTTCCACCATAGACACAATTAAAAAAATTATAGTCTGATGTTTTGCATTGGTTTATATATGCTTCCGAAGCATTGCCAAGTTTTGAACTAAATATTGCTCTAATATTTACATTAGGAGTTGTTGTATATCCTATTTCTTTTAAAGTTAAAAAACCTGATTCACCGCCACAAACACCCATAACGGCTGCAATAGCTGCTTTTGTATAACCATCTGATTTTAGTCTGCAATAGACCAATTTTTCATTATTATTCATATTATGCCGGTTGATAATTTTTTTTAGCTAATCCTGAGAAATCTAATGTATTTGCATTATCACCAATAGCAGGTAAACTACCATATTTTGAAATTGCTTTATTGTACATGTCATTTACATCATGTAAAGGAATATCAAAATGAATAGGGTCATAATACCCATAAAAATCAATACCCCAACGCATTTTATATTTTCTTGCAATTTGTCTAATTCCTGTTGCTTCCCAAGATGCTTTAGGCGATGCCATATTTAAGAATACACCATTAGGAGTTAATAAGCCTAAATCCATTGCAAGACCATAAAAATGATAATCTTTACCAACAGCGCAACAGGCCCTTACTTGCGGATTAGTATTCCAAATATTTAAACTCTTCTGATAACCTCTGTGAGTAGATGTTATTACAACTTTATGACCTGTTTGCTCTACTTCAGCAACAAAATCTCTAAACATATTTCTAACTGCCGGATGCAAAAGTCTTATTTTTGCTTCTAATTCTTCTCTTAACATACTTCTTCTTTTTGTTAGTAATAACAAAATTGCGGCAATGCCTAAACCACTAAATATTAGTTTTTTAGTTCTTGTCATTACAATGTAACTACTTTATCTCTGTTCATTTTGGCCCAAGTATTCTTATAAGCCTTTCTATAACTCATATAATGTTCGTAATTTCCTTTACCTGTATAATCTCTCATACCTTTACGCAACTTTATTTCATGCGCTCCACCATGATAGGAACAAGCACCTTTATGACTATCTGAATATGTTCCATCTTGACAATGAGTTAGTCCTTTAGGATGATTATATTTGTAAATAGAACCAATTCCCGCATCTACCATTCTATTGTATTCATTTTTTGCTCTACTACCTTTTCCTTTTAAACCAAAAATACTTGTAACAGTATCAAGATTGCTATAAGTAGAACCAATAGTGCAACCTGCAATACCAACTTTCGGAGCGGTCATATCTCCTTCATTACCAATAGTGCAACCTGCAATACCAACTTTCGGAGCGGTCATATCTCCTTCATTATCGGGAGGTAACGGACTTTCTTTACCTGTTGAACTACTTTTTTTTCTTAAAAGTAAATATGCACCAAGACCCAATGCACCGAGTATTAAAATTTGTTTCTGTTTCATGTTATTGCTTATTTTATAAATGCTTATCTATTCTATCTTTATAGTCTTGATATATGTCATTCAGCGTTTTAACTTGCTCTTTATGTTCCTCTCTTAAATCATTCATTTGCTTACGCATATCCTTTAACCAAAACCACAAAACAGCTATAACTCCAAAATTTGATATTATTTTGAAAATTTCACTTTCAATTCCTAATTCAGCACCGGTAAACATTAACAAGAAAGAACCTACCGCTGCATCTGTTATATTGTTTCCCATTTATTTTTTTCTACTAAAGAAATAATAACCGGCTATACCAAGTACAGCCAAAATGATTAACATACTGCTACCTTGCTTTGGTTCTGTATTTTTAGGAACAACAGGAAATTCACCGCCTGAAGGAGGAGGAACGTCACCACCGCCTGATGGAGGAGGAACGTCACCACCACCGGTAGATGGTGGTGTTGGGCCACCTTTCCATTTGTCAACATCTGCTTGCGTTAATAAAGTTGTATTTCTACCTGAAATATAGTTTATTGCTCTATCATATAAAGCCATATCAAATTTACTTTCAGTCATAGTTGTTGCATAATTAACAGGCAATATCAATTTATTTTTAACTATTGTAATATCATTAGAATACATAGGTGATTCCTTTATAATTACAGGGTCACTATCAATTATTTCTGTTTCTGATTTAACTGTCCTTGTTACTTTTTTTAAAACAATCTTAGAATTATTACCACTTGCAACATATTCCATAATATATATTGGCTGTGGAGCACCTCTTAGTAATGCTTTCTTGTCGGTAGGTAAAGGATTCTTTTTTATATAATCCCAATAAGATTTTACAGTTGACCATGCAGGGCCTGATGCGCCCTCAGTAACACTTGTAAAATAGTTTAAATATATATCTGAATATGCTTTAGCAATATTACCTGCTGCAATAAACTTGTCTTTAATAGCTTGCTGTGCTGCTTGTTTACCAGCATTTAATTTTTGAAACAAGTCTGTTCCAAAATTTACAAGACCACCAACTATTTGAACACCTTGTGAAATCAATTCTGCGTACATAATACTTTTTTTTATTTTATAAATTTATTGTTTGAACTCTTTGCCATAATGCAGTAGCTTTATTATCACTATAAGGGCCACCAAACCATGTCATATCATCCATAAGCTGATACATGTTTTTACCTGTTGCTGCTCTAAGTCCATCAGAAACTTGTTTTATTTCAGCATCACTTAATTTTGTTTGAGTCTGCTCTAAAATATCGTATCTGTACGAACAATCAGTATAACAAGATGCAACAGCAAAAGTCTGCCAACCTTGTACCCATTTTGATACTGTATTATAACTTCCGGCATAAGGAAAAACTATTGTTGGAAATGTAGGAGCAGGTGAACCACTACCACCTGTATCAGAACCATTTGCACCTGTATTATCTAAACCTGAACCAACTTTACCGGTAACAGCCCTAATGATGAAATATGTAGCTACAATTCCAACTCCTAATATTCCAATATCAATTGGATTTAACTTTATACCTGTTTTCTTTTTGGCCATTATAAATTACCTGTTGTAGCCTTTTTTGAATCGTTTGTCATTTCCCATTGTTTACCTATATACTCATCAAAAGTACCATTTCTTAAAAAAGATGTTTTAGGGTTATATCCAAAAATTTGACCTGTGCTAAACTTAACTGCTTCAATGCCTAAATCCCATAAACTTATAGGAGTTGGCAAAAGTTGCGATGAACCCATATATAAATCAAGAGCAGTTTCTGTATTAGTGCCAAAAACTCCATCTATACCCTGTGGATTATAACCTGATTTTGTTAAAAACAATTGAACAGCTTTTACTGCATCTACATTATTATCTGAATTTCCTTTCAGTAAATCTTTATTTATTACTGCTTGTTTAAAACGAACAAAATCTATAGCACCACTACTTTGAGTATTACTTTGAGTAACAGGGCCTGAAGGAGTAGGAGGAGGAATTACAGGGTCTTTTGTTGGCTCTTCTTTTGCCGGCCCTCTTTTAAAACTACTAAATAAAATGTAAGCAACTGCTGCAATACCACCTACTATTAAAAAATCCATTATGTTGAAACCACCTTTTTTATTATTCTTAGCCATGACTATATTTTATATTATTTACTGTAAAAATACTTTATTTTCTGCTATTTTAAACTATTTTATATATTTTTTTTGTAATGCAGGCAACAGGTTTTTATAAGCATAATATCCTAAAGCAATAACAGCAACAGGTATAGCTATTTTTAATACCTTAGATGTATTTACAATTGCATCTGTTCCACTTTCAACTGTACCAACAATATTTTGAACAATACCTGTTAAACTACAATAAACAGGAGCAGTAAATCCACCGCCTGTATCAGTTATTCCTTTTGTAGCAAAATATCTTACAAAATTAGCGCAATCTCTTGGGCAATAATACCAATTATTTTCTAACGCTGCGTTTGCTCCTGAATTTTGGCTATTAAACCATGCTGAACGCCAAATATCATTTGCTTTTCTTGTCGAATTATATTTTCTTTCTAATGCCTTATGCCAATCTACCCAATCTTGACAAGACCATGCTTCAACATCATACCACCAACCATAATAAGTATCATATACAGGCTGAGAGTTCCATAAAATAGGTCTATCAACAGGAACTAAATATCCAATTTTATCATTTCCTGTATCATTTCCATAATCGCCTGATTCAACAAAGTCTTTTTTATTGTAAAATGGCATTTTTTCTGCCATTGCCAAACCTAATAAAAAAGATGCTTCATTTGGCATCATAGAGTAATATTTATTTTCAGGACTATCCCATTCTTTAAATGCTTGTTTAATAGCTAATGCTTTAGGCATTTTACCTGATAACATATTTACATAACTATACCAATCATATCCCTTCCATTTATTAAAATCAGGCATTGAGCTACTTTCTACTTTTACAACATCAGTTCCGGCTACTTGACTTTCTGATTTATTACTTTGAAATGTAGTGACATTTGCATTAACAGGAACTGCATTAAACGCTGTTAAACTTGTGCCTGTGTTTCCTGTATTTGCCGGAGTATTATTACCTGTTCCTGTATTTGGCCCTTCATCAATAATAGGGGGCGTACCACTTTTATATGTTAAAAGCAAATACGCACCACCTATCAAAGCAAGCGCAGGAATAACTTTAGAATATGTTTGTTTTTTCTTTTTCATATCTCTTCTACTGTTGCAGATACTCTGAATTGTTGATTATTGATACTTGGTAATATCATTAAGGCAATTACCTGTGCCTCACCATTTATTTCATTACCTAAAAACTGATTAACAACTTCAACCAATTCTGAATGGTGTACATGCTGACTAACATTTACACAAAGGTCATAATCTGTTATTTCAAAAAAACCATCAATATTATTAGCAAAGGCTAAAGGTTCTTGAGTACCAAAATTTCCAAATGGAAAAGTATATGACAATAAACTTGGTGGAATATTTGTGTTAGTAATTGTTGGATTTAAAACTAACAAAACAGAAAATGGTTGATTTTCTGAAGATTGAACTTGAAAATCTTTTAATCTTAAAAATCTATAACCTGTACCAGTCTGCAATCTCTTAAAAGCCATACCTAAATAACCGGAAAGAAAACCTGTTGTATATTTTTCACTTGCAGCATTAAATGTTAATCCTGCACAACCTAAATTTCTTGATACTTCACTATTTGAACAATTGTAAATACTACAACCTCTAAAAGTAATTAAAAAAGAACTACCAATTTTGATAGCTTCTGCTCTTACAAAAACTTGTTGTCTTGGATTATCAAAAATAGCAGGATAACTTGTGTTAATAAAACTATCTACAAGTATTTCTTGTCCGGAATAAGATAGATAAACATTAACTTTATTTCCTGAATAAATATATTCAAAGTAAAAAATACCTCTATTTAATTCAAAATCAAAAACAACACTACTCGGCCCTGCTCCATCTAATGGGTCATACCAATTTTTTCTTATTTGTGAATAAATAATACCTAAAGAAGCATTTTTCACTACAATCAATTCATCAGCATTAGATAAATCAAAATAAACACCTTCTTTAATTAAGTGAGGAAATGATGCGCCTAATGTACCTAATCCAAATGTAGTTATTACGTTTTTTGATTTTATATTGTTTAAATCAACCCATGCTCCATAAACAGAACCTTCTACATTAGATGCGCAATTTTTAGTTTGAATTGCTGCAATTGTTCCTAATGGGTCGTATGTGCCATTTATAACTATACCGCTATTATAACTAAAAGTTACTGTACCTGTTTTAAATCTTGAAATATCGTACTTGTTTAAACCAGCATCAGGAACAATATTAACATAAACATTTCTTTTTTCTATTCTTGTTAAATTATCTGTTGTAGATGATGTTGTATAAGTAGTCTGTATAACTTCTAATTCATTAGTTGTATCAGGAGTTTTAAAAAAAACTGAATAAGTATCTGTTTGTATTTCTTTAGAATTAAACACATATACTATTGTACCTCTTTGAACAGACAAAGTATCTCCTGAACTTGCAAAAGTTATTTCAGCTTCACTTGTGCCATTGTTTTTGATAGCTAAAGCATTGCAATTAAATGTATCGGATAAGTTACTGTCGAACTTTGAAATTCTTACCATGATAAGTGTAAATTATATGAATTTTACTAATTCCTGATTGAAAAATTGCTCTCCAAATTTCATTGAAAGGCTCTGAAATAGGAGCATAAATTTGTATAGGTTGCGATAATGCCGGCAAAAATATTTTTCCACCATATTGTGTTTCAATCTCACAATCATTAGCACCTAAATTCCTAATAAGAATATAGGTCACATTTTCTAATGAAACGACATTATTGAGTTGGTCTAATACTACTGACTGTACTGTACTTTTTTGCATATTACTTTTTGTTAATCATTTGTCTTAAACTACCTCTTAACTGCTTTAATATTTCAGGGTTTTGTTCTGCCAATGCCGACAATTCTGATAAAACTTCTGCGCTTTCATCAGGGAATACTTTTTCAAGTGAATCCATGCTTTTAGCAACTTTTTCTTCATATTGCTCATCGTCATCAGAATAAGCGTTACCGCTTTCATCATCATCATTTCCTGAAACCTTTGTAGGCATTTCAACCGGAGCAGCACCGAGCAGTTTACCCAAAAGTCCTGCGACAACCTGAGAAACTACCGGATGCTCCATAATTCCCAATATCTTATCAACTGTATTTTTTTGTCCTTCAGATATTCCCTCTATTTGGGCCTGCATGTCTTCCAACTTTCTCTGATATTCAAATTCTTTCCTTAGACTATCCAACTGTGTTTGATGTAGTGTCTTATAAGATTCTAATCTTTCAGAAACCATTTTATCTACATCTTGCTTTGAATAACCGGTATTTATAACCTGTTGACCATTACTTGATGTAGAATAACCAGCTATGCTATTTGACTGATTAACTTGATTTTCTACATACATAGGATTTACAAAGGTCATTTGCACAGGAGCAGCATCTGTTTTATTTGTATAAAGGCTAACAAGTATGTATTTATCTAAATATGGCATAGTTCCATTTAAAGAATCAATAAGAAATTCAAAACTACTATCTACATCAACTATTTCAGTATTTTCTTGTGCTTTTTTACCTTTTGCTGACTTTGTATTAGAATGATAAACTCTCCAAACCGGTCTTTTTGTGCCATACTTATTTGTTTGTTCCCACCAAACGGATATGTCTTGTAACAGCTTTTCTTTTAAATCTTCCATTGCGCTTGCTTATTTTATTTATAAATAGGTTGAACATAGTAAATCTGAAAAATCCCTGATGCACCGGCCAATTCCGGAACTAAGTTAGATATAAATAAAGCTGAACCTTCCCAATCAATATCGCCTGCTATAACAGCTTGCACAGGTAGAAAATTAAAACCTGACTTGTCTAACTTGTTCATATTGATTGTATTTCCTAAAACTACTGGAAAATTATCTATAACAATAGTAGTGCCTCGTTTTAAGGTAATATATGATGATTCTTTTCTTTCAAAACCTGTACTATTTCCTGTATTAAGTATATTTCCGTAATATCCAAGTCCAATACCAACAATAAGGCAATCTTTAGGAATACCAATTGTACTGTTTTTCGCCAATGAATAACTGCTTTTATTTGCTTGTAATATAATTTCAATTTGCTTTGTTCTATAACCGGCTATGCTATAATTAGAAATATCTGTTTGAGCAGGAAAAACATTTAATTCTTGCGCAGGGTCATAATAAATAATGATTAACTCAAAATCGTTACTCATTTCACTTAGAAGACCTTTTGGAAAGAAAATTACACTTCTTTCCCAATCTACTTCACCTACTTTTCTTGGCTCAAACATAATGAGTGCGCCATTATAATAAACACTCCCTACATCAGGGTTAGTTGATGCTTGTCCAGCAGTATCAACAACAGAATACAAAGGATGACTACTGATTATATCAAGCGTGTCTTTATCCTTTATTGTTACAAATGCCTGATATGCAACAGCAGGATTAGCAAGAGGTAATCCATTTTTAGAATATGTTTCTTTTGTTGATATTGAATATTCTTTTACCCTTGCTGCAATTCCGCAAATATAGGCCGTTGGTGGAATACCAAGAGATGTTTGACTTGCTATGTTATATTGCAATGTTCCGGCCTGTAACTGAATAGTCACATTTTTGTAATTGTAACCGGTAATGTTTTTTATATTATTGTAATAAAGCATGACATTTTTTTTTAATAAAAAAGGGCATAGTAATTAAACGCTATGCCCTTTTACTTTCTTATAAAGTAACTTTTATATATATTGATGAATATTCTACTAAAGAATTACACCATTACGAGTTAGTTCACTAACTGAAGCAGGCTCAGAAGCATTACGAACAAGGAAACCCCAAAGAGTAAATACAAGAATGTTTCTATCAGCTTCGGTATCAGTAAAACCAATGTTTGTTGCATCAGAACCTTGCGCATAAGTAAAATTAAATTCATTGCGTTTTTTACCCTCAAAAATAGGTACAATTGGCAATTTAACAAAACCTTCAAAAATATCTCCGGAACTTGCTTGCAATTTCTTAACAGCAACAGTTGTATTTGCATCAGAACCTGTTTGAGTTTGTGGAACTCTACGGAAACGCTCTAAAGACATTTTATTTACAACTTCATAGGTATTAGATTTTAAGCCCAAATTACCTGAATAAATACCCTCTAATGCTTGTGCTTCAGAAAGAGCAGGAGCAACACCCACACCACTAAAAACTGACAAATCAGGATAGCTATATACCGGCTCATTTCCGTTATTTCCCAATTCAGTATAAAACTCTTTTTGTAGTCCAACTCTCATGTAAACCGGAACAAAGTTATCCGATTGAGAAAGGAAATTTTCCAAAGGTCTTTTATTGCCATTACTACGACCTTCACCCAAAGTAAAATTTTCAGATGTAGAACTTTGTGTCAAAACCTTTTCCAAACGGATATAACCTTGTTGAATGTTAGCAGCAGGGCCATAAATTTTACGCAGTTTAGCTAATACACTACTTTCTGCATCAATAGGAAGAATATTGTTCATTTTAATTTAGAATTTTTAATTTAAAAAATGTTTTTATATTACATTACTGTCAAACCGCCATCCATTGAAAAATCTCCGGCAATCATATCAGGTTCAGTACCTATGCCATCCCAACGCTCAATACCATTTAGGTAATTATCCTGTTGTCCTAAAGCACCCATAAATGTCGGGCCTGTTCCTATTTCATAAGAACCTGTTCCGGAAATGCCTGCAATAGCTGGAATTAGTCCACTTAGAAGATTAGCAATACCATAAGCAGCCATTCCAAGTCCTGCATTTACTGCATACTCGTTTTTGATGTATGTCAAACCAACTCCAAGAGCAGCTTTTAATCCATCCTTGATTTTTTGGTCATCCTGAATTGCTTTTACAGGAATTTTAGATAGCAATGGGTCTGCAAATTTAGCAGCAACCAATGCTCCTGCGGCCATAGTCAAGAGTTGAGTTACAGGTACAGCACCAACGCCATACATACGATTACCTCTTTTGCGACCACGTTTTTTTCCGCCTTTTTTACGATTTATGAATCCGGCCATTTTTGCACAAATTTTACAAGGTTTCTTTTTCATAATTTATTTCAATTTATTTAAGCACTTTTTTTCTTACGAGTAGTTTTTGCTCTACCTGTACCAACCATAGTACCTTTGAGACATTTACCAACGGAGTAAACACAGAAAAACTGTCCTGATGTAACAACTCTTGACTTTATTTTTTTATCTCTTAAAACATCTGCGGCTTTAATAGCAGCAGTTCTTGAATAATGACAACTTTCAGGAAGCGGAGCGGCTTTCTCAATAGCTTTTGCAGTAGTTCCTCTTCTTAATGCAGCTTTAGTTTTAACAGTACCATAAGAAGTAGTCTTTACTTTAAAAGTACCTGCTTTGTATTTACTGTTAGCTCTATTCATTTTATTATATTGTTTTTCTGATAGCATTGAAAGATATTCTGCATACTGCTTATCGGTTAATGTTTTTTTAGTAGGCATATATGTATTTTTAAAATTGTTTCAAATATTATGCAACGGTAAAATTAAAATATGTTTTCTAATAAAAAAAATATTTTACAAATTATTTTTCATTGTACCTGTATAAAATAATTCCACCAACAATTAAAGCACCAATAATAAGCAATCCTTTTAATGTATCACTTCCTGATTCTTGCGGAAAATTTAAACCTGTATTATTCGGCAATGTACTACCTAATCTGTAATTGTTTTGCTGGCCAAGTCCTGAAATCATACTAATTTTAGTCATGTCGTAATCTTTTTTATTTTTGTATTTTTTTTCTCTATTAAAAAAATCAAAAACTGTGTCTATTATAATATCGTTACCGTTTAGATGCGCTATAACATAAACATGAGTTAATGACTTTCCTGAATAACCTGTAAACCTTACACTATATGGTATTCCCAAACACCTTAATACATGAACAATGAAAACTGTTTTACTTTTACAATCTCCCGAACCTCTTTCCCATAAAGCGGCAGGTAATAAAATATCTTGTCTACCATCATCATCAACTTGATAAACAATTTTGTATTTGACAAAACTCCATAAATCCCTTAAACCTTGTTCATCTCTTCTAAATCCTTTGCAAAACTCTTTAAAACCTTTTTTAATATCGGAATTGCATCCTTTTAAGACAATGTGAATAATATTTTGAGTATCTCCTTTTTCGTAAAAAGTTTCTTCTTGATTATCAGGAACAGGTATTAAACCAACATTTATCATACTAAAGATATATTTGTTTCAACAGGAACTCTATACATGTTTGTTTCTAAAACACCTTTTAATTTTATGACATTTATCAAGGTACTATAAGTTCCGGTCTGTGCTAAACTATTTGTAATGTCTTGTATTAGCTGTGTACCTTGAATATTTAAGTTTAAATATAATGTAGCTTCACCTTTTGCTGGAATTAAAGCACCTTGTGGTATAATTACATCAGATAGTTTTATATTCCCATAAAATATTTCTCCTGTAAAATTGGTTACGGTAACACCAACCGGAGTATTGTTAATAACTTTCATAGGTAAAATTACTTTTATAAACGGAGGAAAGTTTGCCAACCCTCTAAAATCTACATTAGGCCTTCCAAATTCATAGCTTATATTATTATAAGCATAATTTATAATTTGTTCAACTAAATACTTTCCTAAAAAAAATGCTCCTACAACAACAAGAGCTTTAAAAGCTATATTTTTATTCTTACTTTCTTTCATGTTAATAATAATTTTATACTGCTATCTTGATAAATGCTTATAAGAAAGTCTGCTGCATTGCGAGCAGAACTTCCTATTAAAATTGAAGCCTGTTCTTTTTCAGGTACAAATAAAATTTGACCTGTACTTGTAATTTTTAAATATGTAACTTCGTCTGTTGTGTCTGATATTTTAGTCTTTTTCTCAACTAAAAAATTGGCATCATCAGCAAAAACATTTTTCCCTATTTGATAGCCTAAAAAACCACAAACAAAAGCAATAATTAAAGTTCTCATAAAATGGTTTTTAAAAACCGGAAAACTGTTTTTGATGTAGTTTTCCGGCATATATACCTATGACAAAACAAAGATTGGCACAAATATAAAAATATTTTGATAAGAAAAATATTTTCTTACAATTTTTTATAAGCAATTCTTACAATATCAAAAGACAAATTGCTAATTATCTTATCAGATAACATTCCATATTTATCTAAACTAACTAAAATAACTGTTCTTTTATCTATATCAATATAAGATATGGCCCAATGACTATTATCAGATATTAGTTCATAAATACCATGTTCAGGTACATAAGTATCTCCTACATTCCAATACAAAAGTATTTTATCAAATACATATGCAGGCAATATTCTCATTCGCTTAAAATCAGAATAGTTTATGCCTATTACTCGCTCAATTATATCAGGATTATAAACTCTATTGAACTTTGTTGTTGATATTCCTAACTGTTTTTTTAATTCCCCTTTTTTCATTGCTTTATTTTTATTTATTTATACATATTTTCACTACAAAACTAATCAAAAAACTATCAATTTTTATAGCTTTTTACTAATATAGGCCCAAAATTGGCCTATTTTTTTTTGGATTTTTCTTAGGATTGAAGTCCTATACCATATCAAATAGTAAGAAATACACTCTGTACCTCCTATTGATACAGTTCCAAGATAGTCTAATTTATATACTTTGCAGTCATTTTCTACCTGAAACTTGATTATTTGCTCGTCAACCGGCCTTATAAGTTCGGAAAAATGATAACTTTCTAATAACTTAACCATAAATTTTACTTTTTTCAATTGTTGTATAATCTCCTTTAAATAGGCTTATGCTAAAATCGTCATAATCAGAAGCATCTAAAGTATTTAAACGGCTTGATGTAAAAGTTTTTATTTTTGATAGGCCCATATTTTTATATTGGCCTACTCTAATATCAATATCATCTTTGTAAACATCAGTTCTCTTAAAAGTTCTAATTACTACATTTATAGAAATTAAATCAGCAGCGTTTCTATCTTTCCTGTGGCCAAAAACATCTTCTAAGTGCATGCTACTAACAACAGCAGCAGTAATAGACCTAATCTGAATAAAATCGCTATAACTCAATCCTCTATCATTTAAGACCTTTGTTAAATATATAAGATTCAAGTCTTGTGGACTTTCAATTCCTATAATATCACATAAGTCAGTAAAAATGATTTTTTCAACAGAACATTCCGGCCCATACATACTTTTAGCCTTGCTTATAATTTTTTCTCTTGCAAGTTCTGGAAATTCTAAAAAATCTTTGTACCAATCAAGCATTTCAGAAACATCTTTTTCAGTATCTAAAATGGCAATCATTCTTTCTATGTCATTTGAAATATTGAAAAAATATGGATGAACATCTATTAAATTATTTTTGCTTATAGTTAATCTCTTTTGTAACCGGTCATATTTGGCATGAACCAGTTTTTTTACTTTTATTTTATAACCTTCATCTATCAATTTTAAAGAAACCTGCTCAACGGCACTTGATTTACAAAAAATTGCATCAACCCAATAAAAATAAACTCCTTCAACCTGTTCTGTAATTTTCATCATTACTTTTGAAACTTCATAAGAACAAACATAAAACAGATTAGCTATTTCTCTATCGTAATCAAAAACTGTTTCAATTAAAACACCACCTACAAAAACATCAATTTCTTTTTTTGTTGCCAATGTTCCCAATGAAACCAAACGGCATTTTTTAGAATACTTTAAACAAGTATCTCCTGTAAAATAACTATTGTCTTTGTATTGCTTCCTAATTTCCATTTTTCTTGCGACATGAGTAGTACTTGTTTCCTCAAGAAAAAACTTGTCAAATGTCTTTTGACTTAACAGACCTAATTTAACAGCAGTTGATGGATAAGCAGCAGTAATATCTATTTCATAAATATCTTCTGTTTCAAAGTTTTCAAATAAATCAAACTTGCTTCCGATATAAGCATTTATATTGATACAGTCTTTGTATTGATACCTGTTCTTCATATAATTACCAATGACTTCTTCTTTAACATTTTTAATAATTCCTAATTCATGGTTTAAAAGTTTTGTGGCCATGTCTTTTCGAGGATTATCAGAAAGATAAAACTTTGTTTTTTTACAATGCAAATATCTTCTGTTACTTGTCCGGACTTCTTTAAAATCTAATTTGTTACGAATGAATAAGCTTTTCATATTATCGTAATCTCGTTTCTTTAAATAAGACAATCCCATATTGTTATTTTGTTTTTTTGTCATGGATAATAACCTGTTACTTTAACTGTGATAAAAATATTTCCGTCATCATTTTCGATATATGAAGCATCATAAATAGGGTATCTAATTCCATCGCTTAATTCTCTTAGACTATCCCAAAAATCCCTTCTGTCGCTACCTTGATAAACTATTGTGTCATCAAAATCAATCAATTCTATTTCTGCAAAATTGGTATCAGTTATCCTATCATCAAGTGCATCAGGGTCACTCCAACCGGCCTGCCCTTCAACTATCATAAAAGGCTCTTGATATGTATCTGTAAAAATTGGCATGTTTGAACCTTGATTTAAAACATCATCATCAAGCTCGTCTATATCATCATCATCTAAAAAATCCTCTTCATAGTCTAAAGCAAAATCCATTGCGTCATCTGCTGACAATCTTTTTATATCATTTGCTTTACAATAGTTTTCATAAATTTTTAGGAACTGATTAAATCTATTTTCTGTAACTCTTTCCCAACCGGCCTTACTTCCAAAAACTTTTGCTGCTTCAAAATATTTCCTTTGCTCTATATCGTATTTAGCCTTGTATGATGCAGCAAAACTTTCAATTGCTTGTATGTTTATAAATCCTTTGGCCCTTCGTACAGAATCTAAATAAGATTGAATCCTCTTTTGTGATAGTTTTTTCCAACCCTGAGTTTTACCATACAACCGTACTGCTTCCTTTGTACGCTTACTATAAATTTTTTTCTTAGCCATACCTATACTTTTGAAAATAATAAAATAGCCGGACTTCAGAAAAATCCGGCTATACTAATCAAAATTACTTTTTACCTTTTTTGATATAGGTTTCTTCTGTTTCTGTTGTTGTTTCAGGTTTTTTTACAGAAATAACTTGAAAAGAATGATAAGAATTTTGTCCATCACTTTGCTTCATACCTTCGTACATTAAAATAAATGGTATTGGTCGAGGACTTTCAACATCAATTCCGGCAAACTTTAAAGTATTTTCTAAAGTTGAACCAAAAATAAAAAAATGAAAATTACCATTGCCTGACTCCATGCCTGTACAATTTTGTATTGCAAACATGTACTTGAATGTTTCATCACCGTTTTTCATCTTAACGGAACTGCGTTTAAAAAACAATACCTTCTGATAAAATGGGCCAATCTCTTCAAGCTTTAATGTAGGATAAGCAAGATAGCCATTAGCGACAACTTCTCCAGTTGCTTGAGCTAACTCAATTAAATCTTTTGTTTCATTCTGCAATGCAATCCAATGTACATTAGTTGACAAAATCCAATTTTCTAAGTTTTTCATAAAAATTAAAATTAAAAATGTAAAAAAATTAAATGTCTATCTCTTGAATTGTAAGATACATATTTACTTCCGGCATATCATCTAAATATTTTACCGGTACTTGCTTAAAGTAATAACCAACTTTTTTGATGTTGGTATATGCTGTTTGATAATTTATTGCTTCAGTATCAAGACCTGATTTAAAAGAAAGTCTTATGCTATTAGCTAAAGTAACGGCATCAACTAAGGAACTTTCTTTAGCAACTATAATACTGTTCAAAATTACAAAATATTTCTTTTTCATAGTCTAAACTTTTATTAAGTGTGTTTAAAAAGTAAATTTAAAATGCAGTAATAATCTATTGACTTTCTTTTTGTGTTCATAATAAATTTTATAAGAGTGAAAAATAGCCGGCCCGAAAGCCGGCATTATACAAATATTTTTTTTTCCCAATAACCGCTATCTGTGAAACTAAAATAAGTAGTTCCAGCGACAATTATATGGTCTTGTAATTTAATATCCATTAAAATACCTATTTCATTTAATCGTCTTGTTATATCAATATCGTTCTGTGAAGGTTGATTTTTTCCGCTTGGGTGATTATGTACACAAATGAAACTTGATGCACCACAAATCAACAATTTCTTAAAAATAATCCTGCTATCGCATACTACCACACATAAACCACCTATGCCTATTAAAATACGGTCTATTAGTTTATTTTGCCTATTTAATGCCAAAATTTCGAACCTTTCATGATCTAAAAACTGTAAATCTTTTACTAACTGATAGGCATCATTAGAACTTTTGATTATAGGTTTTTCATCAGGTGAAAAAATTAACTGCTTTGCGGCTGTTATTTTTTTTGCTGCAGCTTTCCCTGCTATATATTGTATCTCATTTTCACAAGCATGCAAAACATTGATACCTGACATTTTAATTTTTTGCGCAGCATTTAAGCCAATTAAGTTTTCTAAATTCATTTTTGATAATTTTAAAAAATCAATTAAGCCACAAATATAAACATAAAAACAAATAATTTACAATAATTTGTTTTATTTTTTTTTATTTATTCTTCTTTTCGGTTTTTTATATTTTGGCATAAAATTTGAACTATTAAATATAATTAGATGTGGATAAAAATAAATTTTATTTTTTTTTAAATTTACTTCTGAATAATCAAAATAAATATTATCTTTATACTGCAATTATATTTTTTAATCTTTAAATATTAAAATTATGAAAATTGAAATCTTAGTAAATGTTAAATCATTAGATGATTTAAAAATCGAATTTAGAAAATTTGCGCTCTTATATCATCCTGATAGAGGGGGAGATATTGAAAAATTTAAAACATTAAATAATGAATATCAGTATTTAATTAAAAATTTATCATTATATAATGAGGAACAAAAAAACAATGAAAATATAAATAATACGGCCAATGACATGGAACAATTTGCCGATATAATAAATGAACTTATAATATTTTCAGATATTGAAATTGAAATAATAAACAAATTTATTTGGGTTAAAACTGATAAGGGCCATAAAGCGAATGAAACCTTGAAAAAATTAAAATTCAAATTTGCGACACAGAAAAAGTTGTGGTATTGGCATAATATTAAAAATTATAAAAGCTTCGGGGAAAGAGATATTGATGAAATAAGGGCTAAATATGGCAGCCAAAAAGTAAAATTCAATAAAGTCCAAAAATATTAAAATTTATTTATATTTATTCAACTTTTTAAATTTAAAAACTTTCAACAATGACAATTCAAGACCAAAAAGAAAAATTTATTGAAAATTTTGAGTTATACGTGAAAAGTAAAATTCAATCAGATTTTGAAAAAAATGAGTATATCCATTTTACTTTAGATTTC
>Ga0247839_1004465_pt1 | contig 17961 bp, 14 predicted proteins | sample LaCruzMarch2015__6_FD_192405 | JGI IMG/M metagenome (GOLD analysis project Ga0247839, IMG submission 192405) | Freshwater microbial communities from meromictic Lake La Cruz, Castile-La Mancha, Spain - LaCruzMarch2015_16m | ecosystem: Environmental > Aquatic > Freshwater > Lake | place: Spain... | reverse complement strand
GTTGACACTGATTCACGCCTCAATCGGGCTCATCCTTTTTCCTCCCCCCACCACAGCATGCAGACGCTCCGGCGCGGCGCGCCGACGCTCCGGCACGGCGTGCCAACGCTCCGACATGGCGTGCCAACGCTCCGACATGGCGTGCCGACGCTCTGGCACGGCGTGCCGACGCTCCGGCACGGCGTGCCGACGCTCCGACACAGCGTGCTAACGCTCCGGCACGGCGCGCCAAGGCTCTGGCATGGCGTGCCGACGCGCAGGCACAAGGTGCCATTTCGATTGTCTGAAGTATCATCGACATACCTCTCGGAAAACCACTCTTCCATTGAATCGCTTTCGAGTATGGAAACCAGATTCTCGAAATCACACTCGTCCAGCTCGCGAATGTTATTTACGGGAGTCTCGAACATTTTTTGGGAATACTGGTTAAAACGACGATCAGCTTTCAAAAACGCGCTCGGTGAAATCCAAGTCGCTCCACTTGCAGACCCGCTGGTAAACTCCACCGCAGGATACTCCCACGCCTTCTTGCTTGAGACTGCATCGAATTTCTTCTGCCAAATCCAGCACGCCCCTTGTGTGGGCAGTTGCAATCGAGATCAAGCGCGCCTCTTCGCTCTGTCCTCGAAACACTCCGGTGGCCGATTGGATTGAGAAACTTGGAAATGTTTTTGACACCGTTTGAACGAGCCAATCCTCATCGGCTGATTCAATGCGCTCCGTGCGGGAGCCTACATGCAGAGTGAAAATACGCTTAATCCTGGGACAAACCACTCTCTCTTGGCAGGGGGGCAACCGCACCATTGAGCCATCCCGACAGTCGACCAGATCGATGCTCTCTCCGTTGAAAGAAAATACCGCGAGTTGTCCAAACGACCGACCAAGTTCAAGCGCGGCAGTCGCTTCACATGCCACGCCCCAGCCGGGTTCCACATGGGAGCCATCCGGCGAGCCTCCAAAAACGCGAAAACGTTGCAGACCGCGCTTTTCGAGTTCCGCTGCCAGATTTTGATCAGCCATTCGATTTGCCGCTGCATCGGCCACCACCCCATCTGGATTCCAAGCCGTGATGACCCAAAATTTCCGCGCACGCTCGCTCCCGAGCATCTCGAATCGCGTATCCAGAAACTTTTCCTGCAGGTCGTTCATTTGAAGCGATCCATCATTCTTTCCAGCGCCGACCTTGGGCGTGGCTTTGACTGGGCGGATGCTCCTGGAGATGACCAATCGTTTTTCGTGAAGACAGAGCTGAGGGCGCAGGCGCGACCCGCGCAGGCGTAATAGAGGTTCGGCAACAACCCGGGCCTATAAGCCGCGTTCGGGATGAACATCGTGTAATGAAGGCAGCTTCCATCGTGTAGGTAGCTCCCGAATCCGTAGCCAGCTGGTCTATCGAACAACTCCCCCTTGTTCATGGCCAGGGCGGCTCCGATTGTTTTTTCCTTTGCCAGATCGTGGAACGGATAAGTTTGCCGCAGGAACAGCCCGTTGCCTACGACGGGGTGTTTCTCATCCGCTTTGAGCTGGCAGAGCGAGGAAAAGTCCCCATAGGGGAACTCCACCGTAAGCCCGGCCCCGCCGGCCGAGGCCCCGAGGGAAGGCGGGGCTTGCATGTGTTTATCGACAGCGGACTGGAACTCGGCCGGGCTCCATTTTGAATTTTCCTCGCCGCTCATTTTCAGCAGTCCTCCGAATCCCTCCACAAGCTCATCGGGCTCCTCCCGCATTCCAGAAACAGGATGACCACTGGTCGCCATCTCTCCATCAGCCATCACACCAATGAGACCGGCCGCATTGCGCACCTCTTGAATTTGAAGCATGGCTGCCACGCTCAAGAGCGGTGCCATCCAACCCCGGATTCCCTCATGAATCCTCACGCTGCAGGAAAGTTCCACCGAGCGTGTTTCTTTGAGATACACGGGCCCGGACATCGTCGCCAAGGTCATGAGCATATTCAGGGCCGCTTCGGTTTTCGGCGTAAGATCGCAATTTTTCAGCAGCTCCGTGCGGATGCGGACATAGTCGGCCACATCGCCATCCGGCCCTGTTTCGCGATGGGTTACCTCGATGTGCTGTGCATGTTGGTCGGCCCACCATGTGAGACCTTTGGGTGTTTCGATCATCCACTCCGGATCGATGCGGAGTTGCTCGGTCTTGAGCCAGTTGATTGTATTTTTTCCGGGGTTCATAAATTATGCCTTAATAGCCGCAGCGTTCCATTCAGGATTGAGGAATGCATTGACCACACAAATAAAAGATATTGCGCATCGGCGGGTGTAGTTTTCGCCAGCCGTTAAAGACTCGGCATTATCAAGAATTTGCAATCCGAACCTTTCATTCACTCCATTTGCCACAACGCTTACGACCTCTTCGATAGAGCAGCAATTCGGAGCAGCCTTAAATCCCTGACCAATTAAATCTTGCTGGACTTGCAGGAACCAAGCATTTCGCGACTCTCGGACTAGATGGGTCTGAGCTATCCCTGCTTGGACCGTGTAAAGAATCAGACTCGCGTCCCATACTTCAGCCCGCCGTATCATTGGGCCGCAAAAATGTAACGCATCAGTGAACGTCACCACCGCACCGTATAGGCGCGGATTTCTCTGGTCGATGAAGCAGTCTAAAGTCTTTTGGACTGGATTTCCTTGCGCAATTTGTTTCGGACCATATTGAAGGCATCTTTCAAACCACTGTAGATGAGGTGGCAAAAAATGTGTTACCAACTCTGCGATTTGAATGGTCCCTGCATTATCAAATGGGAAGTATGCATCAAAAAAATTGAATCCAGCAAGGTATGCACCTTCTAAATCTTCATCGATAAACTCACCGACCTGGGCGCATAGATATGTCATTACTTCCTCCCAATCACTCATTAGGCAAGTTTTTGAAGAAAGGCATTCCGGCAATTTATTTTCCTTTGATCTATTCCATATGGGACCGATTCTCCTGGATGGCAATTCAATCTGACGGGGAAGAAAAGGATCCAATGCCCTGTCCACGAGCTCAACAAACAAGGGCTCTATTTTTCCATCGTAAAAGTTTCCACCTTCACCATTAGGAATATGCGGCGGTTTTAGGCTTATTTTGTTGCTGAGTTTTCGCGAGTATCGCAGCCAATCTTCTCGACTGGTTTGCGGGCCTTTCACTCTCATCGAAAAGGCAATACAAAAAATAAGCCCTTTCTGAACATTAGCTGATAAACCAAATTCCCGCGCATCTTTTTCCCATGCCATAAGCAAAGGTGTTGGTTTAGGTTTTGCGTTCCAGAATTTCATTAAATTTTAACTATTCAGTTTTGGATCAGATTTTAAAATTGCCATTCACTCATCATTCTTCCTGAGCCAGTTGATTGTATTTTTTCCGGGGTTCATAGGCTTGATTATTTTACCACCGCCTCATATCCCGTTGGGGCCGGTTTGCCGGCGGCAAGGGCGGCCTTCAGCACTTTCGCGTGCGAGCACATACCCCGATATTCAAAACCTGGGCATGTGCAGGTGACATCGCCCGCTTCGTAGGTCAGCGTGTAGGATTTTTTTGGGTCAGATTTGCTCACGGCCCGGTAGATTTTTGATGCGGGGCGGCTCAAAACCCGCGCCAGTGCGAGCAGGGCGTCGCGACTGAGCACAGGCTTTTTGGCATCGCCGCCGGTCGCGTGACTCGCGGCACTCTCATGTTCCACTTCCTTGAGCAAGGCCTCGACCCACTCCTCATCGGTCATTGGAATATCGGGATCGGAAATATTCGCGGAAATGCGAGAAACCAAGGCCTCCAACTCGGAAAGAACATCCCGTGTGGCATCCGGGGAAAGGGCCTCACCATCCACCACCGCGCTGATGAGAGCGGATTTGGTTTCCAAGACTCCTTGCACAAACTCGTCGATGGTTCCGGATGCCACATGGTAGCTCACATTCACCGAACCGGTCTGGCCGATGCGGTAGGCACGGTCCTCTGCCTGCCAGTGATTCGTTGGCACCCAGTCGAGGTCGTTGAATACCACTTGCCGTGCTGCAGTAAGGTTAAGCCCGACTCCACCGGCTTGGATGTTAGCCACAAAGATTCGCACCTTGTCGTCGGTTTGAAAGGAATCGACCAGTCCCTGCCGTTTTGCTGAGGGAGTAGCGCCAGTGAGGAGAACACAGCTCGCACCGAATTTCTTAGCGATCTTTTGGAGCGGCTTGTCGAAGCAGGAAAAAACAATCGCCTTCTCTCCCTGCTCGACGATGCCCTCCAGCAGCTCGATCGTATTGTCGACCTTTGCTGACGCAATTTTCTCCCTGGCCTTGGTGATCTTGGCGAGAAGCCGAGCGCGGTCTCCACGCGGAGAAGTGCCGGCACGCGAGGCCATGAGCGTTTCGACAACCTCGCGAATCTCAGCCGTTGCTGTGCCTCCCGGTATTTGCACGGGCACCCACGAGCGAATCTTCGGAGGCAGATCAAGCACATCCTCCTTCCGACGGCGAAGCATGACTCCGTGAAGCTGGGTGGTGAGTTCCTCCAAGTTGCTGGCCCCATCGGTGACCCATCCATAGCCACTGTGCTCGGCCGCGCAATAGCGCTTGGCAAAGGAGAGGAAGCTCTTGCCCATCGCATGGCGGACGAGTTGCAGAAGCGGAAAAATGTCGCGAGGACGATTGGTGAGCGGGGTTCCTGTGAGGGCATAGACCAGCGGCCCGTCTTGCTCGCATAGCTTCATCGCGTGGCGATTCCGCTGACTGCTGTGGTTTTTGAGATAATGCGCCTCGTCGAAGATCAATCCCTTCCAATCGATCGCTTCCAACTCATCCAGCCTCTTGCCGAGGATGTCGTAGTTCACGATCACCCACCCGGAGAAGCCCGCAAGCGCTTCGCCGCCGGAGGCTCCCTCCACGATGCGGCATTGGGCGCTTGCATCAACAAGCTGGATTTCCTTTTTCCAGTTGTGCTTCACGGAGGCTGGACACACCACAAGATAGGGCCCGGCAGGCTCCGCATGGCGGGTAGCTACAATGCTCTGCCGAGTTTTGCCGAGCCCCATGTCATCGGCCAGGATCGCACGGCGGCGGCCCAGTAAAAATGCAACGCCCTCGACTTGGTGCGCAAAAAGCCCATCGGAGAGCTTGAGCGCGTCTTGAAATGCCGCTTCCTCGACTTCGGAGGATGGGATTGTGGATTGGGTGGTGGTTTTCATGTCAGGGGAGAGCGTAAAAATGATTGTGAGATTATGAAAACAAGCGGCGTGTCATATGTGTCATCACCAGCCCTCAAGAAATGCCGCTGTTGCCTCGCGGGAGTTGAGGACTTCGGCGGTGGCGTCCCAGTCCTCATCGAGGTATTCGTAGGTTTCCTTCAGAACGAAGGGACTCTTCTGTTCGTCCGTGACAAGTTTAACGATATCGGTTTCCTCCAGGGCTCGGTCTTCGAGCATTTCGGAAACCCACTTGTCGGTGATGAAATCGGGCACTGTGCCGAAGATGTTTGTGATCGCCTGAATTCTACAGGTTAGAACTTGAAAGAGCCTCTGCTCCACGCCGTGGTCGTATCGCAGGTTGCAAAATGGAATTCGCTTTCCGACGGTTCCGCGTTGGACGCGGCCCTTTCTTTGTTCGAGGATTGTCGGGTTCCAAGGCAGGTCCAGATTGATGAGGCTTCCGAGTCGCTGAAGATTGAGTCCAGTGCTTGCAGCGTCGGTTCCAACCAAGAGCTTCAAGACGCCTTTTTTTACTTTCTCCTTCAGCAGTTCGCGGTCGATGCTCTGGACCTTGCCGTCTTCGAAAAGTTTCGAAGTTGAGCTGCTCGCGTAGAGTCCGATGGGCTGGTCCAAGTGCCCAGCAAGGAATGAACAGAGCGCAAAGGCGGAGTCGTAGTATTGGGAAAAAACCAACGCACCCCGGTCGAGCCAGGTGCGACCTTCGAATACCGACTTCAAAATTTCGAGCACACGCTCGAACTTCGGGTCGCCTTCGGTGTCGATCTGCCGCTTCAACTGGTCGCGCAACAACCCCAGAAGGCCTTTTTCCGAATCCTCCAGGGGATAGATGCTGTCTCCTTCTTCGTTTGAACCATCCTCGTCTTCGATTTCCTTGCCCTTGAGCATCCTCTCGGTCGTGTAGAGACCGGCGTAAATGGAGCTGCCCACGCGGCGCTGGAGAAGCGTTTTGATAAAGCCCGCCGCCTTGATCCGCTGGTGGAGCATCCGTGAGAAATCCTCGGCCAGTTCCAGCGCCTGGCGGACGCTGTGGGTCGAGACCACTGGTCGATCGTCGCCTACCGGCACGAGTTCGATTTTGATCAGTTTGCCCTGCTCCTCCAACCGTTCGCGGGAGCGTTTGATCACGCGAATTGTGAAAGGATTCAGTTCACGGAGATCGAGCCTTTCCAGCTCCTCCAAATCGAAGGGGTCGATCTTGTCGAAATCGGAATTGGTTGCTGCATCCGAATCCTCTGGAACGCCGAGAGTGCTCCGAATTAAGCGAAAAACATCCCTGTGAATTTGTCGCGGCAGCGGATCTTTCCACCATTCCCATTTCTCGTAGAGGGCCTCGATGCGAATCTCACCGGCGAGCAAATCAAACGCGGTTTTGTTTGTGCCATCCCTCCAGCGGCCGAGATCGGATCCCAGCACTTGGGGGTTTCCGACAGACAAGACATTCAGAAGGTCCCAGAGTTCAATGGGGTGGAGTTGCACCGGAGTGGCGGTCGCAAGAACCATTGTGCGCGTGCGGCCTGCGAGTCGCAGCGCGAAATCATAGAGAAGGTTTTTCTGCGGGGCCTGCCAGACCTTGGGCTCGCGAAGATTTGTGCGGCGGATTTTGTGGGCCTCGTCCCACAGGACACAGCTGTAGCGTTTCTTTAAAAGATCCTCCGCCAATTTTCCGTTGAGTCGGCTCCTGGCCGCACTCAACACCACCGAGGTCGGGATGATTGCGATCCTGCGCGGGCAGTTGAGGACATCCTCCTCCGTTGAAGGGTGGAATTCATCGCGCTCTGTTAGCCAACCTTTCCCTGTCCAGAGGGCAGAGGGGGCGGCGAGTTTGTCGAGCATCTCCTCCTGCCATTGGTTCACGACCGCCTTGGGGGCGAAAATCAGGACGGGTTCTTTTTCCAAGGTTCCGATGAGTTTGGCGAGTCCGCCGAGTTGGATCGTTTTTCCGAGACCCACGCCATCGGCCAGCAGGAATCTCGCACCCTTGCCCGGCTGTTCGGCGTAGAGGCGGTGTTCATCGAAAGCGCGTTTGATGAAAAATTTCTGGTGCTCCCAGAATCCGAACAATTCCGTGCAAGTAGGCACCTCGGCCAGCAGAGAGGCTATCTCGGGGTTTTTCCGCCACTCGCCCACATGCTCGATCACTGTTCGCTCGCCCAGTCGGCCAATTTGTTTGACGATGAATTCGCTGATCGGAAACCCTCTCGCCCAGAGCGCATCGAATTCCTCTTGGACCCAGTGCACACTTTCCTTGCTGTCGTCCTCCCACACGAGTTCGTAGTTGAAACGCCATGCGCTCTCGCTGTCGTTTGCGCTTCCCATGAACGAGGTCGCCCGACCGTCGGGGTAGCGTAGCACCCCAGCTTTTCCATGAACAAATCCGAACTCGCTGTCGGGAACAATGCGGATTTCAAATTGGCAGCCTTTCTTGCCGGTCACCAAATCTTGCAACAATCTCAACCGTTCCTTGGCCTTTTCGCCATACACATCGACGAGGTGGGGAAAGTTTCCGCTGTTCCACACCATCCGGAGAAGCGAATCCTGCAGTTCCGCCTGCCGGGGGCCTGTGGCTTGCCGCACGGCATGCACATCGGCGGGATTCACCTCCGTGTTGCAAACGATCCGGACTTTGGAAATGCCGCCTAACTCAGCCGCTGCCAACTCCAACAGGCTTGACTGGAAATATCCGGCTACCCGATCGTAGCTGGCAGCGCCCGCCAGCCGCTTGGAGAGGAAATCCTCATAGAGACTCTTTCGCCTGGAGCTGAACCGCTGGAGAGCCATAAATCAGAGGTGTTCAGGTGGTGGCGGATGTCGCCACTTTTTCGGCGAGATCGGAAAAAGACACCATCGGCAGCGTGAAGGCATCCCACGGCCCTCGTGCGGTCATCGAGTGCACAAAGTCGCGCGCCGCACCGTAGAGCGCGGAGGTCCCGTTAACCTTCAGGAAAGTTTCCATGTCGAGGTCCTTGGGCAGACCATTCGCAAAGCCGAAATAGCCGACGATTTCCAAGTGGAACTCATAGGGGAGGTTTTGGCCCGGCTTTACCTCTTGATTGACCCGCATGCACATGGACCAAGAGGGGCGCTCGGCACCGGGTATGGGATCGAGGGGTTCGATGATGCTGAAAACCCTGAATGTCTCCATATCAATATCGAGCTCCTTGCTGGGATCAAAGGATTCGACCGCGCGAAATGTGAATTGCGGCGTGATGTAGCGGACGAGTTGAAGGATGGAAAACTTCATGCCTCAGTCGCCTCCTTGGTCTGCGGGAGAAGCGAACGCCTTGGGAAAGACCGCATGGCAGGGCGTGACGGCCTCATTTTGCTCCAACGGATCGGGGAGCGCGATTCGGACTGCGGCTGAACGGAGCGGGCTGGTGGAGAGGAGAAATTGAAATAACCAACCACCGGCGTCGAAGCCGGAATGGCCTTCATCCAAGGCGAAAGAGCCTCCTTCATGCCGGCCCGCTCCAGAAGATAATCCAGCGACACCGCGCCATCGTGCAGAGCGCGGATCAGCAGCCCGATGACCCGCATGGGCCGATAGCGGCCGGTTTCCCAGCGCGTCCAGCTTTTGGCTCCCACTTGGAAGAGTTCGCCCATTTGCTTTTGGGAGAAGCCCAATCGCTCGCGCAGGGTCTTCATCTCGCCCGGTGTGAGCAAGCCCATGGCCCTGCACTTGGTCTCTTCCACCAAGCGGCTGCCTTCCTCGGTCATCAACCACTCGCCGATTTCAGCATCCCACTCCATCGGGATTTGGATTGTGATGAGCCGCTCGATGCCTTCGCCCGATACCTCGGGCACCGACACCTCGAATGGCTGCATTTCTATAGTTCCATTTTTCATAACGAATTTTTATAACTCACAGCGCAGGCGTTTCTTCTCCGGCGGGTGCGCCGAAAACAGCAGCACCTTCCTGCCGCCCTCGCGCAGCATGATTTTTCCATAAGTCTTGCGACCTTTGAAGAGGAAGAAAAACTCCCATGTGTCGCCCGTGGGATAGTCCATGGTGACTGGACAACCGACCGGGTTTTCCGACTCCAAGAAGTCTAAAAACGCATCCTCCACCTCGCCTTCCGAGTCGTTCGGAAAGCCCTTCTGGAATTCTTTTGAGAAATCCTTGGTCCGCTGGATGAGCCGTAAGTCGCCCGTTGCGATTATCCGACACACCTGCTCCAGCCAACGCACAGGAATTACCTGAAGTGGCATACCTGTTTGCTGGTTGGAGTATTTTCACGGACGAGGAACGGTATCATATGATACCGTTGGGTCAATTCTTTTTTTTCTTGCCCGTGCATTTTTTTCGTTAGCCCCGGTGGTTTTCGACGGCGAGGCGCAGGGTTTGGACCAAGGGCCGCACTTCGGCCCAGGCCTCGTTGGGCTCGGTGGCTTGGTGGATGTAGCCCAGTAGAACGAGGTGGCGGGTTTGCCGCTCGGCCCAGAAATTCGTCGTTTCGACGAGGTGCTTCACGGCGCGCTCGGCATCCGCACCGTCACCGAGGAGCTTGAGGGCGTGGTAGAGTTGCCGGGTGACGCTGTGCGGGAACTCGCCACGCTGGCCAGCGGACACATCCTCCCAGCGGGTCGCATCGGGGCGAGGAAACTCGGCGGGGAGTTTCGACCTGGCGGCATTTGCCTCGGCGCGGCCGAGAAGTTCGGAGGACTCGCTTAGTCCATATGCTTTACCGAGGTCTTGGAATGTTCCCACCTTGGCGGCACCTCCGGCCTCAAGCTCCAGCGACTTGAGCAGGAATTTCTCCTCGGGGGAGAGGCTCCTCCAGAACTGGTAGGCGCTACCGCCATCGGGTGTGCGGCGGAGCTGCTCTTCCAAGCCCAGGGGCACGAGAAAATCCGTCGCTGTGCGTTTGGCTTGGTTCATGAGGTCGCGGAGCGCCGAGGCGCCGCGCTGCTTGTTGGGAGTGCGGAGTTCCTCCATGAGGTCGATGCCATCGATGCTCGAAAAACCGGTGACCACTTCAGCTGCGACCGCTTGGGCCGCGAGAAGGTAGTCAGTATCTGTGTAGCCACAGCCGTGGACTCCGGCGGCCAGTTGGCTGTCGCGCATATGACGGATCGTCTTTTCCACACGGGCCTTGATTTCGGGGAGAACGAGATCCACGAAACCCATCGGCGCATTGGCAGGGCGCTTACGCAGCACCATGTTGTAGGTCGCCTGCACATAGTTGCCGACGCGAATGCCCGCGCCGGGAGTCTCCGTGGCCACGCTCCACACCTGCTTCACCTGCAGGCCGGCAGCCCACATGATCATGGCAAGGTCCTCCCAGACATCGGTGTCCTTGTGCGTGAACATTAGGACCTGCATACCGTTCTCAGGCATGTTGGCAGCGAGGCGTGTGTAGCACTCTGCCATGGCCGCACGGAATGGCGCGTCGTCACCCTTGACAGCCTCGTCCCGCTTCGAGTCGGTATACCAATCCGGGAAACACGCTTTGAGGTGGGGTTGATACCAAGCCAAGAAAAACTCGGAGAGTTCTTCGTAGTTCACCGCATCTGCGTAAGGCGGGTCGGTAATCCAAAGGTCACATTTGGTCGTAATTTTACGCGCATCAGCGAGCGTCGGGTTGGAATTTGAAGCATTACCTAAATTTTTGTGCTTTGGCACTAATTGAGCTTCAAGCGCAGTAATACCCCGCCCGGGAAACTGAGGAAATGTGTTTAGAGCTTGATTATAGAATGTCCACTTTGTCCCACCTATCCCGCCACCTTGGCTCGGGAGCCAGTGACAGATTCGGCTATTGTAGTTGATCAGTGAACCAATGATCAGTGTTAGAGCTTTCCTAATTTCAGAGTCAACTTTTGCAATCCGCTTCGAATATTCAGCCGCCATGAGTAGTTGGCGTGGCGTGAATAGATGGTGCCAATGGGTCCATCCGCGCTCTCTTTGAGGGCGACAGGTCTCACTGCCATCCGCGATCCTCCAATTTGGAACGAACCCCTCGTCCTGCCACTTTGGAAGATTCTTGGTCACGGTTTTGAAAATCTGATCCTCAATGGCGAGATCATGTGCGACCGGCGCACGATAGATCATTTCATCCGGAACGATTTCCTTGCCGGCGGCATCATACTCGGCAGGTTTGCGCCAGCGGATGCAGTAGAGGCGCTCGCCAAAGAAGTCGCCGTCGCGCGGAGAAATGTCGGTTTTCTCCCAACGCCGCAGCCCGCCGTGAGCTTGAATGAGGTGGTCGAGCGGGATTTGCCTCCGGGCGTTATCAGTTTTTTTCTGTTTGTGGAGAATGTCCCAGAGGTCCTGTGGACAGACAACATCGCCGCCCTGCCGGGTGGCCTTGCGGGCAGCGGGCAGTCCTTCTTTGTCGAAGCGGACCTTGAAATCGAAGCGTTTGTTTTTGGTGTCGGGCACGAGTTCCACCCATGCGCCGAGCTTCGGAGCAATTTCCCAACTACCGGAAAGGGGAATCCGCCATCCATCCCACTCAGGCACGGTTGTCTCTAAGCAGTAGAGATAGGCTTCGGCGCGCCAACCCTCGGCACTCGTCTCCAAGCCTTCTTGCTGATACCAACTGGAGATATCCGCATAGAGCTTCTTCTGGGCTTTGAGGACGCTCTCGTGGAAAGCGGGATCTCCGGCGATGATCTTGAGAGCGCCCCAAGTGATGAGGCAGGCCACGGGATTCAAGTCCGAGGCGTAGACATCGCAGCCCAATTCGGCGGCTTCGAAAGGAATCGAGCCCGAGCCCGAAAACGAATCACCCACGCGTAGCGTGTGGCCGAACCGGCGTTTCGACATTTGCTCCACCCACTCGCGGAGGTTTTTGGCAGTGGTGCCGCAGTAGGCGTTGATCTCGGTCCAGCTCTCCTCGGGAGGGCCATCAATCTCCTCCACGCGACCCGTGTAGCGGCGCTGCAGAGCGTGGTTGACGGAATAGAAAACTCGTTTTTCCAGCGCGGCGCGGCGTTTCTTTTGTTCGTCTGTGAGCTTGCGCTTCCACTTGCCGTCCTCCGCGAAGAGGTCTTGATCCTTCTCCGAGGCTTGGGGAAAGCAAAGTGTGTGGAAGTCAGGAGTTTCGGTTCCGTTCGCCGCCAGGCCGGGGTTACGGCGCTTCCACATTCCAGCGTTGTCGAGGCACATGAGCCGCAGGAAGATTTCCAAATCGTCCGGCCAGCGGTCGGGATCGTCCGACGACTCAAACAACGAGGCGAGAACGATCGCCCTCGTGAGAACAACCGGCTTGGCTCCCCACCATTTGCCCAAGGTGGAAAGAACCTTGGCACCTTTCGCATCACGCTCCAGGTAGCTCTCCAGCGAAAGTTGAGCGATGGGGAATTGGGTTTCGAGAAGAGTTGGCATAGCTGGTCAGAAAAGGTCGGGTTGGATCAGGCGGTGGCTGGGGTTTTCTTGCGTTTTGACGGTGTTGGCTTCTTTGTAGGGTTCTCTGGGGTTTTCCAAAGCTTGCGAATGCCCTTGCGGTAGTTGACCGGCTTGGAGGGTGGAGTTTTTTTTTGAGCTGCTGCGGATTCCACGATTTCCATGAGGCGCGGGGCGGATCGCATGTCACCGGGCTCTGCCAGGGCAAAAAAGAGGGCACGCCTCCAACCCCGGCCGAGGGCTTGGGAAGGGTTGCTTGCGCGGGAGTAGAGCCACCAGCGTTCCTCACGGGCGAGTTGGCGCCACCCTGCGAGCAAGAGCTCCGTATGGGTGGCCTCGCCATCCTCCATCAAGGCCCAAAAGAGGATCGCCAACTCACGCGAGACGAGCGGGCTCAGGGCTTGGTCGCCAGTGTGAAACTTCGCCTCGCGGGCACCTTTCTCGAGTTCGTCCATGCCGCGCAGGAGTTCGCGTTGCGCATCGGTGGCAACCTCGCGCCAGACGGCTGCAGGGAGATATGCGAGTTCGCGGCGAGGGAAGCCGCGCTCGTTGCGCTCCAGCAGAGTGAGCCGGCAAGTGCCGTCGCCGGTTTCCACGCTAAGAATACCGTGCTCGCGGTCCTGATCAACGCTGCCGAAGGAGGGCAGTTCTTCTTGCGTGCTCATTGGGTGACGAGATTGGGGGCGATTTTGATAGAATTATCCTTCTGCCACTCGATGAGTGCGCGACCGGTGGGAAATACGATGCCTCCGGTGGCTTCGAGTTCCCACTCGGCATCGGGAAGCTGGGTGTCGAGGAAATCAAAAGACCGGAGCACCTTGTCTGGCTCGAGGCGGGTCTTGGCATCCCAAGAGATTGCCACACGGTTGTCGGTCTCGGCTTTCACCGTTTTTGCGCGGCATCCGGCGAGAAGCGAACCGTTGGGCAGCTTGGTCAGGAAGCCGTGGACATTAAGTCTAGAAACCAGATCCATCGACCGCAGCGCACCGCTGGACAGCGTGGCGGGCTTGTCCAAATCCAGACCGGTCGTAGTGGGTTGCCCGTCGTCGTCATCAGGAACTTTCTCCTTTGGCACGGGAATGGAAACCTCCGCGTGGGCGGTCGCCTTTTCGGCAAAGACCTTCACCGTTCCACCCTCTTTGACTTCGATACCCTTGGCTGGATAGGGAGCGCCGTGGTTCGCGGGATCGCTGCCGTCCGAGGTCCACTTCACGGTCGCATCCTTGGGCACGACCCCGAGCTTGAGAGTGCGGTGGCCGGGCGTGGTGGCTGGTAGGAAGTCATGCCGTATGGCAATGCGGTTCTCGATGCGGGTTGGTTTGCCGTCCTTGTTACGGCCGGTGGAATCCTTTGCTTGGAAGACAATGAGCATGGCCTCGGAGACATAGGCTTCGTCGTGCTTGATGCGTTTCTCTGCGACTCCATCCTCCGTGACATACAGGGAGTCGGCATGGAGAAGTTTGATGTCTGTGGTGGTTATTTTTCCGGTCTTCTCGTCGCGGTCGTATTCGATGGAGACTGTGGCCTCCTCGACGAACGGTGGCTTCATGATCTGGCCTGCCTGCTCGCGCCACTCGCCGGCCGTGAGAAGAGTATCCTTCATGCGCTCCAAAGTGCCCGGCTCGGCCCAGACCATGAGGCCGCGCGTGGCGGCCGAGTCGAGGATTTGCTCCCAGGACGCGCGACCGGTCGAGGGGAAGAGGAAATTCTCAACCCGTGTTCTCAGGACCCGGTAGGATTTCACGCGCTCGGTCGCCGCAGCGGGCGGCACGGTTTGGAACTTGTGGGCCGAACGGAGGGTGCTCTCGATGACGAGTTCGCCCTTGGAGGAGTTTTTGTCCCCCTCAAATTTCACGCTCTGGCCCGTGCCATCCTCTGTGAAGCTGTCGAGCAAGGTGGTGTCGGTGAGTTTGGAATCGCCAGTAGAGGGATCACCGAGCGGATACCACAGCCGCGCATACACGGAACGAAGGGCCATGAAGAGCTCGGTCTGGATATTCGTGCGCTCCTCGCGGGCCTTCTCGTATTGGGCATCATCGGTGGACATGTCCTTGAGAACTTGCTTGATCGCCCAGAGGCGCTTGGCGTGGTTGCGGATTCGCACAAGCCCGGCGGGATCGACGAGAGTCAGAAAGGCCACGCGGTTCTTGAATTTTTCATCCGCGAAAAATTTCTGGTAGGGCGCATCGTGGTGGCAAATGACAAGTGTGGTCTTGTCGCGGGAAAGCGAGATTTTGGAGAAGTCCGGATGGATGTGGACGGTCTGGTAACAACGCTTCTCGCGGGGTTCGAACATTTCCTTGAGCTTCGACTCGATCTCGTCGTCACGGTCTCCGTCCGAGCACATCTTGAAGTAGGAGTTGATCTGCGCGTTGAGGTTTTTGACCCTGTTGAAAAACAGGCTGCCACTGCGGAGTTGGTCAAGATACCAGCAGTTCTTCGAAAGCTCATCGATCGCGCCCGAAAGGCCGGTGATATCCTCGCCCGGCGCGGCAAGGTATTCCGCAATTTCCTCTTTTTTGAGACCGCGCGGGCGTGTCTCGGAAAGCGAAGCGACATAAATCCATTTCGCCACTTTCACTGACTGGCCGCTTGTGGCGCTGGCGAGGCTCTCCGCATAGGAGCTACCTGAGTTTGCGATATCCGTCTGAAGGGCATCAGAGAGAGTCCTCTTGATCTCCTTGAAGCGGGAGGCAACCTTCGCATCGTTCAAATCTGCAGAGGTGAGAGCGAGGAGTCGGTGGCGGGCAACCTCGGTGCTTCCTTTACTCCAGATCGATCGCACAATCGAGGCCATCAACCGGATCACATCCCGGGTTTTCTGGAAGCCGGGGTTGTCATTGAATGTGGCAATAAGGTGTTTCGTGGAAAAGTGGAAGGGATAGGACGACGCGAGTTCATCCTTGATGGTCGGCAGCGGGCGCTCGATCAGGCCGGCTCTTTTTGCGGTTTCAAGCTCGGCAAAATAGGCGTCAAGCAGAGCGTCTTTTTCATTGGGGGTGATCTGAATTTCCTTGAAAAGGCGCTTGCGCAAGATCGCGTAAAGTTCGTCCTTTGTGTTGTCGACCGGTGAGATGGCGACAGCGCCCTTGCTCATTTCATTGTCGGCGCTCTGGAGAGTGCCGCCCAATGACGAATTGGAGCGCATGATTTTTGCCAAATCTTCCTGCCCTTGCTCCCAATCCTTCTGGAGATCCGCCACGACGACAGCGACCTGGGAAGCCTCTTTGTGGTCCCGCACAGCCCCGAAGAGATTTGTGAGCGCAATCGCTGTGCGTTGGGAAAAACGCGCCCCCTCCTCCTTGTCGCCAACGGTGCTGGCGTGAACGAGATAGAATGCCAGCTCATCCAGCAGGATCAGGCCGCTTTTGTTTTTTAAAGCATCGGCCCATTGCTTTTCGGAGGGAGCTGAATCCGGTGAAAAGTTCACACCGAGTTGCTCCCCGAGTGCGACCCAGATGTTCTTGTCTGTATCCCGACCAGTGAAGGCCACAACGAAATCCGGATTCGTGATTTTCGGTTTGGTTGTGAAGGGAACCGCCGATTTCAGGCTCGGGAATCGCGCGAGGATTCCACTCACAATCATGCTCTGGGTTTTTCCGCCGCCCATCGCCTCGGAAAGTTTGTAAATCGCCCTTGCGGCGCCACCGGAAATCCGGTCGAAGACCTGGTCGATCAAGTCCTCCATTCCCGATGTGAGCACATTCGAGTCGAGAAACTCGCGGGCTTCCCCTTCCGAGAGGTCCGCAAGCGAGGCAAGATTGACGACGAAATCCTCCGAACCATCGAGGACCGATTGGCGAGGGATGCAGCATTCAAGTGTTTTCATAGATAGGTGTTCTTCAGCACATGTAATCGCAGGCGAGGTAATCAAGGAAGTCTGCAACCTCATTGGTTTTAAGCGGCGACTCGTCCTGAGTATCGGCGGATCGCCAATGGGCACGCAACCATTTTGGGAAATTCTCAGAGCCGTTGAAAAGCTCGCTTCGGGAGCCGATCCACTCGATCTGGAAGCATTGCTTTGTAAGCGAATTGACCTGCGAGATCAGAGCAGGCGCTTCTAAATCTCCATTCCAATTTGCTTCAGCAAGGTCGCAAATTTTCTGCGACACTCCGGTGTAGTCAAAAGAGAGCGGACCGGGATTGGTGAGGAGAAGAAAGTTGGCAAGCACCTCCAAGCGTTCGTGAGCTGTTTCAAACCAAAGGACGCAACGCGTGCCTCCCCCCGCGCCTCCGGAGGCATCATTGTGGTAAGCGAGAGCGAAATCTTTGTCTTTCGCAAGATATGGAGAGGGCTCATTTGCAAAGTAGCTTTCCGCTTCCTCCGTCAGGTCTTCAATCATGCGAGGATTTATTCGCTTCAAGGCGAGTGGTGGTTTTTTTTTCATGGGAGTGATTTCAGTATGGGCCTAAGGATGCGATCCATTTTCCATTAGACGACTGCTGCGGCGGGTGAGAACTAAGCCAAGATTTGAAGCGGGCGATTCTGGTATTTCTCTCTGCGGACTCAGTAGAAGGGACTTTTTGGAGGTCAGCGATAAGATCAAGAATTTTCCCCTTCAGGACTCCTTGGATATGTCTGAGATCATTTACACTTTCAATTCCTCGGTAGGCCCATTTTAAACATTCCTCTAGAGCCGCATCAGGATTAGTTTCGGCGAGTTTGTTTTTCTCATCCCCACCAAGAATTTTTGCTGAGATCCTGTCAATGGGCCTTACTGACAAAGATAACGGATTTCGCCGGTTTTTCTTTTTCATTTCTCAACCCCAGTGCCGGGGATGCTGAAGCTCGTATATTTTTTCCCACGAGCCGTTGTGCCAACACGGAATCCGCGACCACCGACAGAATAGCCCAAGCCTGACTTGCTCAAGTTCACTCGGAACGGGCCAAGATTAACAGATTTGCGGTAGTAGAAAGCCATGGAAGTCGTTTTAGGAAGTCAGACAATAGTAAAGGAAACTACAGCGGGTCGAGTCTGCGTTGAAAAAAATCGGCCTTAGCTATTGAATAAATGGAGATTTCGATTTGCCATGCACAAAGGAAAACTCCTCCTGCTTCGCATAACAAGGTTGCAAGGGGTTCTGTGGGTAAATGCGATTTATGACTGTCTCGATGATGTGTAGGATTTGTGTGATCATTTCGAGGAAGACCCTATCAACCTCGATCAGACATCCGCTGGGAGAGGAGAATTTTTTCTGAAGAAATATTTCAGTCTGACAGTCTCCGGAAACGACCCTGCGTCCCGACTACTCAAATTCAATAAACGGCGCTATTTTTTTGAGAGTAACCGGCCCGATTTTGGTCACCAGAGCGAGGTCTGCGAGATTGGCGTAGGGACGATGAGTTCTAATGTTTTCGGCGATAACCTCCCCAATACCTGGCAAACTCTGAAGCTCCGCAGGCGATGCGCTGTTCACATTGATTTTGCCG
>Ga0247839_1004461_pt1 | contig 17980 bp, 21 predicted proteins | sample LaCruzMarch2015__6_FD_192405 | JGI IMG/M metagenome (GOLD analysis project Ga0247839, IMG submission 192405) | Freshwater microbial communities from meromictic Lake La Cruz, Castile-La Mancha, Spain - LaCruzMarch2015_16m | ecosystem: Environmental > Aquatic > Freshwater > Lake | place: Spain... | reverse complement strand
AATCGACTCTGCCATTATCTGCTGACGAGGTGGGCGCAGCTGCCTTTGCAGCTTCAATTTCAGACGGACTAAATCGAGCGGAAGTACTCATCGGCGTCTTTGCGGTCGGCATAGCGGCAAGAGATTATGTGAAGGTTTTCCCTCCGCCTTGACTCATCCCAAGCGATCATCGGCAAAATGTATATGCATTTTGCGGGCTTGTCAATCGGATTTTTGACGCTGCACCGTGTGTTTAAAACTCTGTTGCCCTGGGATTTGGTCCGTCAGCAGGGGAAAACAGCGTCGCGGAGCTTGCCCTGGTTACTCAAGAGGATGGGGTCAGGTCTTTCCTTTTGCCTTGACCCCTTGCCCCTCCTGGCCGCCGCGAGGTCCGCCAAGTGCGACCCCGTGCGGTCGGACGCAGCGGCGTACCTTGCCGCACGGGACGATTCCCTTGTTACTGTGCGACCGCTGTTGGAGCTGGTGCCCGGTTGGGAGGTTGTTTTGGGTGAGGTCGACTCCGGTTGCTTGACTAGGGGGGTAGTGAGACCTAATCTGTAGCCAGAGGGCGTATCTACGGTGGTTGGCACACCACGGCAACTGCCCGAGCGGTTTTCGCCCCGCGGTCCCCGCCGATCAAGCCGTGATCTCTGACTCAGGTTGTTTTCGAACCGATGGTTTTTAACATATCGAGAGATGAGCGATGAATAGCACGTTTTCCGTCACTAAAGATGGCGATGGTACATGGGTTACCCGCGATACCGATTCCGGGCGTACTACGAAAGCCTATCTCAATAAGAGCGAAGCGATGGTTGCAGCACGGGCGATCGCAAAAAGTGGTGGGAAAGTCATCATTCACGGCGTACAAGGGGATGTACAGGATGTCATTGGCGTAAAAGATGCGTCTCAGGCTGGAATCAGAAAAGCCCCTGTTCGGCGTCGATTAAGCAGTCGCGATGTCAACATTGCCATAGCCAAAGTCTTAGAGAAAGGATAATAACGGACTGCGCCGATGGCGTCCGAATACGATTTGAACGTTTTCATCAACTGCCCGTTTGACGAAGACTATACGCCCCTACTTGATGCCATCCTGTTCGCGATCTATGCTTGTGGCTACCGGCCGCGCTGTGCTATGGAAGCGGACAATGCGGGCGACATAAGAATCGAGAAGATCAACCGCATCATTTCTCAATGCCGGTTCGGGATTCACGATATATCTAGAACCGAATTGGACATAGCGAACGGCCTTCCCCGGTTTAACATGCCCTTGGAGCTTGGCTTATTTCTTGGCGCCAAGAAATTTGGCTCGCAGACCCAAAGAGGGAAGATCGCGATTATCTTCGATACAGAGCAATACCGATATCAGAAATTCATATCGGATATTGCTGGGCAAGACATCCACGCGCACGATAACCACCCGGGCAAGCTTATCCGCAGTATCCGCAACGCTCTCAACAGCGCAAGCCCCAATGGACGGATTCCAGGCGCGGCGGCAATTATCGACGGCTATGATCAATACCAGTCGAAGCGCCCTGAATTGATGCAGCAGTTATCTCTCGAAGAGGGCGATTTGACTTACGCTGACAAGACGCAGCTCATCGAGCAGTGGCTGCAGTTTACTGCCTGAGCGGAGCTTGCCGGCCTAGCCGGGGTGGATTGCTTTAGATGACCATGCTGCAGGAGTACCGAAAGGGCATATCTGTTATTCTGCAAGCAAGGGTTCGATAAGATCTGCGCTCGCTTCGATGCCGCTCGGCTCGACCGGCATGGGCCGCCCGGCGGCGAGCAAATCGGCGATGGGGCCAGCGAGCCGTCCGGCTCTTTGAGGTCCGCGAGGCTCAGTTCAAGGCAACCGGTTCCACTCAACGGTCGGCCACGAATCAAATGTTCGGGACGGGGCGAATGCCCCGTCCCGCCGCGGGAGGACTCAAGTGAATGCACGCAATGACCGGTTGATCCAGACGATCCTGTTGGTCAACTTGTGGCTGTGCGGCTGGGCCTGGGTCCAGGCCGGCGATGCCGATGCCCTGATCGCCGCGGGCGAGTCCAAGCTCAAGATCGGTGAGATCGATGCCGCCATCGTCGACCTGCGTCAGGCGGTCGTGGTGGACCCGGCATCCAGCCGCGCCCAGACCCGGCTTGGCGGCGCTTTGTTGCTCAAGCAGCAGAACGCGGCAGCGATCGACGCCTTCCGTGCCGCGATCACCCTTTCCGCGAACAACGCCGATGCCTTCATCGGCATGGCCATCGCCTATCTGCACAGCGGTGACGACGCCTTGGCCCGTGCCGCGCTGGAGGAGGCCAAGCGCATCGATCCGACGCGGGCGGCCAAGATCGATGAACTCATCGCCTCAATCGATCAGCGTGCGATGAGCGGCGGGGCGCATTGATGAGCGCGGAACAAGCCGGTGCGCCGCAAACAACGGAACCAGGAGTCCAAGACTTCAGCCTTGGCCCGGTACTCTGAGATGTCCCCGACCGCCGGTCGGCTGACCGCGATCGGCAGCACGCCAAGGCTGAAGCCTTGGACTCCTGCAGAGCGGCCTGGTCAGTGACCGCGGAAAAGGCGGGCCCGGCTGGAGGTCAACCGGCCCGCGCAAAGGCTTGCGGGTCGGCGTCGTCCTCGACCGACTGCACCCTGGTGTCCTCGTATCCCATCAAGAGTTCGCGCTCGAAGGCTTGCTCGTCGATGTGCGCCCCGAGGCGCCGGGCGATGGTGCGCATGTCGGCTTCGCCGCTGCCCAGACAGCCGGTGCCGCCCGGCGAAGGCGCCATGTTGAAGATGATGCCATCCCCGTTGGTGATCTTGGTCTCGCCCATGCGCAGCCGTCCGGTGCTGCGGTCGACGAGTAGCGGGCGCACGCCGCCAAACCCTTCCGCATAGGTCACATCGGCGACGGTCAGGGATGGGACGATCTTGCGGATCTCCTTGATGAAGAAGCGACGATTGAGTCCGGGGACCTCGTCGAGCAGACCGCGCAGCAGGTCGTTGCGCAGTTCCGGTGCCTTGATCAGATCCCAGAGCGCGACCGCCATCTGGTGGTCGAGCCGCAGCACCTGGAAGAACTCCCGGCCGGTCGACCGGTTGCGGCGCTCCAGTCGGGGCAGCATGAGCGCGGTGGGTCCGAACCGGGTCTTGCCGCTCGCCTTGATGTCATGATCCCCGTGGACGGCGGCGAATGGCAGGCGCCCTGGGTCCTGCACCCGGTAGACCTTGCCGTTCAGGATCTCGGGTGCGAAATAGAAGGACCCGGCCATGGGCAGGCAGGCATAGTCGTGCCCCAACCCCATCTGCTGGGCCATCACCAGCGAATGGCCGCCGGCGCAGACCACCACGGTGCGCGCCTGTAACAAGCCGCGATTGGTGTCCAGTACATAGTCCGGCCCGTCCCGCGTGATGCTCGCGACGCTGGTCGAGAAGAGTTGCGTGATCTGTCGGTCCGCAACCCGGTCCAGTCGTACGCAGGCGTGCGAGAAGGACTCGGCGAGTGCGGCGAAGTCGACCGCGCAATAGGCATCCGGCGTCCCGGTGGCGACGATCTCCTCCGGCCGCCAGGCCCCGTCCACCAGTGCGACATTGGGTTCGATGTCCGCAATCGCCCGGTGCTCCAGCAGTTGCATGCGCGGGAACAGATCCTTGAAGGTTTCGAACCGGCGGCGCAGATAAGCGCTCTCCACGGGCCCGACCCCCAAGACCATCTTGGGCATCGAGAAGATGATGCGGTCGCGGTCTCGCGCTGCCAGCTTGACCGCGTAGTTGATCACCATGGCACCGGTACGCCGCACCGCCCGCGCCTTTTCCAGGTTGTAGCTGGTTTCGAGGTCGCCGCAGTGGATGGTCTGGCTGTTGTTATGCGCGTGTGAGTTGACCTGTGCGACGCTGTCGCACTGTTCCACCAGGCAGAGCCGTTTCAGGTCCGTGAACCGGGCCAGTTGATAGAGAAGCGCGGTACCGGTTACGCCGGCGCCTACGACCAGGCAGTCGTATTTCGTTGATAAGGTCATAGTTTGGGGCCTTTACGCGCGGCGCGCGGCAAGTCGTTCAGAGAGCGCGGCCGCGATCGCGGGTTTTGTGCAGCGCAGCATTACCTTAACAGTAGCCTAAGTGGGGGGATTGAGACACCCGCTGATTGGCATTTCTTATATTAAATAAATCAATTCTTACTGTTGGAAGACAGAGTCCACTGTGTTTCCTGTCTGTCGACAAGTGGATGTGCTCGGCACGGGTGTACCCCTTGAGTTTACGGTGGCACGCGCCAACCTGTCGACACTTCGCACCGCCTGTTTGAAAAAACTTCAACTAAGCGCCCGCGCCTGGCTCAAGGAACCGGCCAAGGCGTTAGGTGGACAGACCCCATTGGCGTATCTGGGTACCGAGGTCGGTGCGGCCGAAGTGCATCGCCTGATCGCCCGACTGGGGCTGGGCATTTACCCCTGATGCTGGTGTATCGATTGGTCAAAGCGCGCTTCGCCGCGAGCGCCTTGGATGGCCGAGGTGCCAAGATCTACGGCGGGCGCTGGAACAGTCCCGGCACGTCAATGCTCTATGCCTCGCAGAGCACCGCGCTGGTCGCTCTGGAGTTACTGGTTCATCTGGGGCGGAGCGAGGTCCTGGGAGGCTATCGGCTGTTCACACTTGAAATCGCAGACGATGCGTTGATGCGCTTGGATGCCGCGTGTTTTCCCGACAATTGGCGCGCCGATCCCGCCCCCGGCGGCATCGTCGGCATCGGCGACGGTTGGGTGGCAGCGGGGCGCTCGGTCGCCCTGCGGGTGCCGAGCACCCTCATCCCGCGTGAGCACAACGTCTTGTTGAATCCGGCTCATCCGGATTTTCGGGCCATCGCCGGGGGCGCGGCTGACGAGCCCTTCGGCTTCGATCCCCGCCTGGCACCCCCTGTCACGCCGGGCGTGGTTCGCTGAACCTTGGAGGGTAGGGGCGGGTTTGAAACCCCAGCAATTCCAAATTTGGGCGGCACCGCGCGACCTCTGGTGGATGCGGCGCGCGCGACCGCCGTGCCGAGTCCCTGCCACCGAGCGGCGCGCCTTATCCACCCTACAACGGAGCCGGTTTCGTAGGGTGGATAAGCGCAGCGCATCCACCATCGGCCTCGCTGCCGACACGCTGTTGGCGGCGGCCACCCAAATTTGGAACTGCTTTTGAAACCCGCCCCTACGTCCGGTTATCACGTCCGAATGCTATACTCCCGCGGTTACGCCGTACCTTTTGTCACCCTGTCCAGTCCCTTGCTATGAGCGATCTTCTCGACCAACTGCGCCGCCGCCGTACCTTTGCCATCATCTCCCACCCGGATGCCGGCAAGACCACCCTGACCGAGAAGCTGTTGCTGTTCGGCGGTGCCATTCAGATGGCGGGCACGGTCAAGGGCCGCAAGGCGGCGCGTCACGCGACGTCCGACTGGATGGAGCTGGAAAAACAGCGCGGCATCTCCGTGACCTCATCGGTCATGCAGTTTCCCTATGGCGACGCGATCGTCAACCTGCTCGATACTCCCGGCCACGAGGACTTCTCGGAGGATACCTACCGCACGCTGACCGCCGTGGACTCGGCCCTGATGGTCATCGACGTGGCCAAGGGCGTGGAGGAGCGCACCATCAAGCTGATGGATGTCTGTCGGCTGCGCGATACGCCCATCCTGACCTTCGTCAACAAGCTCGATCGTGAGGGCCGCGACGCCGTCGAGGTGCTCGATGAGGTCGAATCGGTGCTCAAAATCCAGTGCTCGCCGGTCACCTGGCCCATCGGCATGGGCAAGCGGTTCAAGGGTGTCTATGACCTGCGCCACGACTGTACCTATCTCTTCAGCGCCCAGCACGGCGGGCGTATCCAGACCGGCGAGCTGATCCAGGGGATCGACAACCCGCGCATGGACGCGATGCTCGGCGATCAGGCCGACGAGCTGCGCGTCGAGATGGAACTGGTGCAGGGTGCCAGCCACCCGCTGGACCTGGACGCCTACCGCGCCGGGCGCCAGACCCCGGTGTTCTTCGGCTCCGCCATCAACAACTTCGGGGTCAAGGAGTTGCTGGACGCCTTTGTCGAATACGCCCCGCCGCCGCGGCCGCGGCAGACAACCCAACGTGTGGTCGAGCCCGTCGAGGAGCGCTTTACCGGCTTCGTCTTCAAGATCCAGGCGAACATGGACCCGGCCCACCGTGACCGCGTCGCCTTCTTCCGGGTCTGCTCGGGCAGCTACAGCAAGGGCATGAAGATGCGCCATGTGCGGATCGGCAAGACGGTCCAGGTCGCCAATGCCATCACCTTCCAGGCGGACGAGCGCCGCCAGGTCGAGGAAGCCTGGCCGGGTGACATCATCGGCCTGCATAACCACGGGACCATCCAGATCGGCGACACCTTCACCGAGGGTGAGGAACTCAAATACGAGGGCATCCCCTATTTTGCCCCGGAGTTGTTCCGGCGCATCGTGCTGCGCGACCCGCTGCGCATGAAGGCGCTGGCCAAGGGGGTGGTGCAGCTTGCCGAGGAAGGCGCCACCCAGGTCTTCCGGCCGCTGAAGAACAACGACATGATTCTGGGAGCGGTGGGCATCCTGCAGTTTGACGTGGCGGCCTTCCGGCTCAAGGATGAATACGGGGTCGATGCCATGGTCGAGCCGGTCGGCGTGCATACCGCCCGTTGGATCGCCTGCGACGACCCCAAGATGCTGGAGCGGTTCAAGGAAAAGGCTTACGAGCATCTGGCCCTGGACGGCGACGACCGGTTGGTCTATCTGGCCCCGACCAGGGTCAACCTGGGGCTCACGCAGGAGCGCTGGCCGGACATTCGCTTCCTGGCGACGCGGGAACTTTAGTATTCAATATAGGCTCCGTACCTGATATCCAGACAGACTCTTGGTGTAGGGGCGGGTTTGAAACCCGCCCCTAGGTCCGGTTATCACGTCCGACGGGGATCAACGTCAACTGACGCAAATCAAACGAGGTGATCGGCTTGGAAACCCAGGCAATCGAGCAATTGATCCGCACCGGTCTGCCGGGGGCGGAGGTCCAGGTCACCGGGGATGGCAGTCATTTCGATGCTGTCGTGATCAGCGAGTCGTTCGCGGGCCTGACGCCCATCAAGAAACAACGCCTGGTCATGGAGACGGTGAAGGTGCAGCTTGCCAGCGGCGAACTGCATGCGCTCTCCATCAAGACCTTCACCCCGGCCCAGTGGTCGGCAACGGAGGTCTAAACCATGTTCCTGAAACACACGATGACCGGGAAGATGATCGAGGTCCTGAGTTTGCGCGACCTCTTCAACCCACTGCACGACACCGTGATCGGGCGCTACCACTATGGCGATGGCGAGGAAGCGCAAGACCCGGAGAGTTTCGACAAAGGTGAGCTGGCCTTCTGCTCGGATGAACCCATGCCGAAGTGTTGGACCGACCCCGACTATCGGGGGCAGCAAAGCCAGTAGGGTGATTTCCGGTAACGGCCATGGAAGGAACATCAAGCCACCCCGGAAGATGGACGTCCCTCGTGGGAGCGGCGTCCCGCCGCGATGCGGTGCCGCGGTGACCGCGAACGCTGCGGTTCCACGCCCGGCCCCATCGCGGCGGGACGCCGCTCCCACGGGGTCGCTGCGCGACTTTCACGGTAAGGATCCATCGACATTAGGGGCGACTAAAGTCGCCCCTACAGTGGAGCGGGGGCGAGCCTGTTGCCGGTCAACCAGGCTTCTGCGCCACGGCCAGCACGTAATCGATTCCCTGGAAGGTGCTCGCCGGATTACGCGAGAGCATGAACCGCACCATGGGCCGCATCAGGGGGTGCAGCCGGCGGATGGCGTCCGGCTGCCCGGTGAGATACTGATGCAGCGGGCCGTAGACGTCGTTGCGGATGGACTCGACCCGGACCGACTCGAACTTGGCAACGCGCAGCCGATCGCGGTAGGCGTCGCGATTGTAGACATTGAGCTTCGGTATCGGGAACTTGCCGGACACCAGGCGCCAGGACCAGCGCTGTTTCAGGCGCGCGATCAAACCGGGGTGTTCCGGCAGGGGCAGAATGTCCGCCAACACCAGCCGACCGCCGGGACGCAGCACCCGATAGGCCTCGCGGAAGAAGGCCACGCGCGTGTCGAAATGGAATGCGCTCTCGAGCGCGATCACCAGATCGCAGGCGGCGTCCGGCAGCGGCAGCGCGGTCGCGGAGCCCTCACGCAAGTCGATCCGGTCGCTCAGGCCCGCTTCCGCCACCCGCGCGCGCGCCACCGCGACCTGAGAGGCGGTGATATTGATGCCCGTGATCCGGCGCGGCTGATACCGTTTGGCCCAGTAGAGATCCTGATCGGCGAAGCCGAACCCGACGTCCAGCACCTCATCCTCCTTGGTCATCCCGCCGGCATCCGCCACCAGGGCGGCCATGGCCTCACAGGCGTCGTCGAGCGTCTGTGCCGCGCGCCAGTACCCGAGGTTGAGCCAGAGTCCGCGCTCGGTTGGTGCATGAGTGGACAACAGGTTGTAGACCCCGGCGACATCCAGTGACTGGAAGGGGTTGTAGATCCAATTCACCAGGCGGAGGGAGTCGCGCAGCGACGGGGACGACGGGGCGGTGGACATAGTAAGACTTCTTTGAACGGCGAACCCACAATCTGGGTACGCTTGGCCGAATCACCAGTGCCGGGTGTGCCGGTGAGACAATTTTCGGAGATCGCCTAAATCTTGAGGCCCAAGGCCAATCCGGCGATGAAGGAGGCCGTGCTGGAGAGATTGTTGCCGACGAAGTCCAGGAAGGCCCCGCCGTTGACCGACAGCCAGGTGGCCCAGGTGTCGTAACGGACCTCCATGCCGGACCAGTCGACCTGGGCAATTCCGGCATACTGGAGCGCGAAGATGCCGAGCAGGATCAACCCAAAGATCACCAGCGCGACCTTGAAGGCCACCTTGAGCGCGTAGCCTACCGCCAGGCCGACCATGAAGGAGAAGCCGACTTTAAGAAAGAACGCCTCGTTGAAGAGCCCATTCGGATCGATCGGCGCGGCGGGTACGGCGGGGTTGAATTCCCCGACTCCGGTTTGCGCCGCGGCCGGGGCGGCAACGCCGAGCAGGAGCCTGGACAACCAGGTCGCGGGTCTCCAACGCCGGCGAAGGGGCATGATGCAAAGTTGACTCAAGCAGGAATATCCTTTCATTATCGAGTGGTTGACCGGTTGCAGGAGCGCCCGCGGGGGCGCTGCTTCAACCCGGCAAGACCCCGTGAGGGGCCTTGTCGGCGCGTGGTCTGCCGCGCCTAAGCGATCTGGGAGGTTTCGGTCTGGCTCTCGCCCTTGTTGTCTTTCCAGGAGACCTCGACCGGATCACCCACGGCCCCGCCGATGAACTTGAAAGACAGGTAGGGGTTCTTGGAGACACCGCCGCTCCAGGCGGCGGTCAGCACCACCTGATCCTTCCATTTACAGACGACCTCCTGGATAAAGTGTGCCGGAACCAGTTCGTTGGTCTTGCTGTCTTTGCGCAGGCCGGTCTCCATCGGATGGTTCATCAGACATTTGACAACCGTCTCGTTGCCTTCGAGCTTCGCGCGTACCTTGATATCGGACATAGTCGGTGACCTTTGGCTAAGGGGATCAACAGTGGATACCGGCGTGCTCAGCCGCCGCAGCCGCCGATGGTGACCTTGACATTCTTCGCGTTGCTGAAGAGCTTGTCGCCCTGCTTCACCACCGCAACCACGTCCGCCGTCTTGCCCATCTTGATGCGGGTGGAGACGAACGGCATAGCCGCCGCGCCGAGTGCGAAGGAGGCGACCAGGGGTGTGGCGTTGCCGGAGGCGATAATGGCGATGTACGAGATATCCGACAGGGTGGTCTCGACGGTAACGGGGACGACGGCGCCGTTCTCGGCAATGTCCGGGGCTTTGACGACCACGGCGTCATTGGTCTCCATGGCATCGCTGCCCAGCAGACCCTTCAGGGCGGCACTAACATCCTTGGATTCGAAGGCGGCGGCATTCCAATCGGCCAGGACCAGGCGCGGGGTCAGCAGCCCAGCGGCGACCGCGACGCCGACGGACCCGGCGGCTAGCGAGCCCTTGAGCAGGATTCTGCGTTTTGCGTCGATCATCAACTGTCTCCTCATCGAGCATCAGTGGTTGGGTTGGGTGGCATACGGCGAACCGTCCGGTTCTTGACGCCGACGCCTGTGCGCATCCGGCGTCAGCCTCGGAGGCCCCCGCCGGTTGATCGGTAGGCGTGGCTTGGTGTCTGCCGGACCGCGTGAAACGCGGCTTGAACACCGCCGCCGACGCTGCGTCTACCGTCTGTTCGGGAAGCTTACAGCACTCAAGTTGGTCTTGAAACCGGCATCGCTATTTCACTGGTTTGGTGCGGGCTGTTCGCTCAGGGCGCCGTGGCGGCACTGCCCCTATCGTTGCTGAAGTCGAACGGGTCAGGCCCGCGTTTTTTCTGATCCCGCTGTTCTTCCTTCCAGGCATCGACCAGGACCTGGAGCTGGGCCGAATCCTGATAGCCGAGCCCAGGCTGACGCAGGGCGAACTCCAGTTGTTTGATCGCCGGTTCCAGGTCGCCCTCCGTATACAGTCGTTCGGCACGGTACCGGTGAGTCGCGGCCTTGTCGCCGGATTGGATTGCCGCCTGGGTCAGGAGGTCATAGAGTGTGGTGTTGCCTGGACGTGTTCGCACCACCGTCTTGAGTTCCGCCATGGCCTGGCGTGGCTGTCCGGCCGCCATCAGTGCCTCGGCGTAGGCGCTGCGCAAGGCCCAGTTGCCGGACGACAGGGTCACCGCTTGCTTGAGGTGATCCAGGGCCTGAGCCGAGCGGCCTTGCTTCAGGTCGAGCTGCGCATCCAGTACGATGAACTCGGCCAGACTGGGTTGCGCGCCGAGCAGCTTGGCGGACTCCGTCTTGGCCTCATCGAGTCGACCCGAGCGCAGCAGGGCCAGCGCGTAGCCATAGCGCTCGGCGGTCTCGTTGAGGTAGCGGCCTTCCCGCAGCGATGCCTTGAAGCTCTCCAGCGACTTCTCGGGCCGGTCGTAAGAGCGCTCGCGCAGGCGGGCGCGCGCCAACAGAAAGCCCAGGCTGTCGGCGCGTTGGCGGGCGCCATACTCGTCGGCGCGGCCAAGCGCATCGCCGATGCGGTTGCTGTTCACCGGGTGGGTGCGCAGAAACTCGGGTGCGTTGTTCTCATAGACCCGGCTGGCTTTCGATAATTTCTCGAAGAAGCCGGGCATGGCGTAAGGATCGCGTCCGGCCGCCGCCAGGGTGGCGATACCGATGCGGTCCGCCTCTTTCTCGTTCTCGCGGGTGAAGTTGATCCGGCGCTGCATGGCCGCTGCCTGAATTCCAGCCAGTGCGGCCATCCCCGCATCCGCGGACACCTGCGCGCCCAAGATCGCGGCCGCCACCATCAGCGCCATCGTGGGCATGTTCAGCTTGCCCTGATCCTCGAGGCCGCGCAGCAGATGGTTTTGGGTGACGTGGGCGATTTCGTGGGCCACCACGGCCGCCAACTCGTCCTCGCTCTGGGCGGCCAGGATCAGCCCCGAGTAGATCCCGACATTCCCGCCGGGTCCGGCAAAGGCGTTGACCACGGGCTGATCGATCAGGAAGAACGTGAAGCTGCCGCCCGCGCTCTTATCCGCGGCCACCAGTTCATTGCCCAGTGACTCCAGGTAGGCGGTCAAGAGCGGATCGTCCAGCACCGGCAGCGCCGCGCGCACCTGGCGCATGAACGCCTTGCTGAGACGCAGTTGCGCTCCGCTGCCCATGACGGCGTCCGACGAGTTGCCGATCTCCGGCAGGTCGAACTGCGCGGCCCGACTCGGCCCCGGCGCCAGCGGACTCAAGGCCAGCGTCGCGGCAACCGCAAGTCTGACCGTGATTTGTCCCGCTCGGGAGCGTCTGAGACCTTGTGTCATGATTCGTTGAGATACGCGCGCGGCGAGCAAGTTCCAACCCGTGCGGCGCGGGCCGCATGGCGGTAGATGATAGGTGAGTCCGGCGTTGTCAGTGCGCAAGAACCATGGATATGCGTCCGATCCTTGGGAATCCGATCCGTCCCTGTCATTTTCGTGCGGCTTCGCGGCCCGTCTGAGTGGTGTGCCGCACCTGAGAACTAGGGTCCAGGCGTTCAGCGGTGATGCGAAACGCACGTGCGCAGTGTACGGCCGCTGTCGGTCTTGCACTTAACGTGAAATTTTTCTAACAATTCTTCACGCATCATTCATACGATTGAGGTTGTCTGAGCAAGCCGATCACGGGACAATGTTAGGGTATAGTTCGCACCGAATGATAATTGTCGGCAGGTCGTCGGTCTAGGGAGGTGCAAACTCGTCAGCAGATGAGGACGTTGCGCCGGGAGCCTTTCATGCTACTTTCGTTTTTTGTCAGTGCGACGATCCTGGGCTTGCTCCGCCCGCTTGCTCCGCGGTTGCGTCTGCTCGATCATCCGGGCGAACGGCGCAAGAACCACGCGCAGCCCGTGCCGCTGATCGGGGGCATCGCGATCTTCGGTGCCGTCATGGTCAGCGTCCTGGTGTGGATTCCCCTGGATCGGCCACTTGCCTATGGGCTCAGCGGTGCGGCCTTGTTGGTCGTGGTCGGTCTGCTTGACGACATCCTCGACCTTGGCCCTAAGCTGCGGATTGTCGCCCAGATCGCCGCCGCGCTGCTGCTGACGGTCGGCGGCGGTGTCACGCTGACGTCGCTGGGTGACCTGTTCGGCTTCGGCTCGCTCGATCTGGGGCTGTTTGCGGTCCCCTTCACGGTCTTTGCAATCGTCGGCATCTGCAATGCATTCAATATGATCGATGGCATCGACGGGTTGGCCGGCGGGCTGACGCTGATCGCGCTCGGCGCCGTGGTGCTGCTCTCGCCAGCGGATGGTGCGCCGCGAACCCTGATGCTGGTGACGATCGCCGCAATCGTTCCCTACCTGATCTGCAACCTGCAACTCTTCGGCTGCACCGGGCGCAAGGTCTTTTTGGGCGATGCCGGGAGTTTGTTGCTTGGTTACCTCGTCGTCTGGATGCTCATCACCGCCGCACAGTCCCCGGCAACGCTGGAGCCCGCGGCAGCCATCTGGATCGTTGCGATCCCCTTGATGGACACGTTTTGCGTCATGGGTCGGCGGATGCTCAGGGGCCGATCCCCGTTCTGCGCCGATCGGGCGCATCTGCATCACGTCTTGGCGCGCTGCTTCAACAGTCCACGTAAGGCGCTGAGCCTGATCCTGCCGGCGGCGGCAGTGTTGGCCGGTATCGGCCTGTTGGGGCAGGTCCAGCACGTCGCGTCGGCGGCGTTGATCTGGGCGGCGCTGGCGGTTTTCGCCCTCTACCTGTTCGTCCTGCGGTATGCGCCGCGGCTGTACCGGTCGCTGGCGCGCCAACGAACAATGGACCTGCGTCGGCGAACATCCACGTCCGACGCGTTACCGACGGTGGGTCATCATGTGGTGGCTGCTGAATCATGACCGCTGATGACTTATGACCGCTGAGGATTTGGGTGAATCGGAACTCGCCGCCCAACCACGCTGGTATCTGGTGCAGGCCAGGCCGCGCCAGGCGGAGCGCGCCGCGCTGAATCTGGAGCAGCAGGGCTACCGCGTATTTCATCCGCGGTTCCAGATCGAGCGGATTCGTCGCGGGCGACGGGTCATGGTCGAAGAGTCCCTGTTTCCGAACTACCTGTTCATCCGGTTGCAGCGTTGGGTGGACAACTGGTACCCGCTGCGTTCCACGCGCGGTGTGGCGCGACTGGTGGCGTTCGGCAACGAACCCTTGCCGATCGACGATGCTTTGATCGAAACCATCCGTCGCCGCATCGGCGATCAGTCGCCCGAATTGGTGCTGCATCCCGGTGAGGCGGTGCGGATCATCGCCGGTCCGTTCCAGGGCTTGGAGGCGATCTTCCAAACCCATCAGGGGCAGCAGCGTGTGCGCTTATTGATCGAGCTGCTGCACCGTCAGGTCGTGCTGACCCTGCCGTTAGGCGGTATCCAACGGGTCGGTTAGGCCGCCGCGGAGCGGATTGATGACGGCCTTGTCCACCTACGCTCTCGCGTGGCTGGAACGCTGATCTCGGCATTGATGACTGCATGCGAAAAAAGTAGTTCAATCGGAGCACGGCTGTGAGCGAGATCGGGATAAGAACAGGCAGGTTGACTCTGATGGGCCCCTTCGGGCGCACGGATTACACGGTACGGATTCTTGGGCGATTTCTCTGGTATTACCGGATCGAGGCGATCACGCTCACACGACTGAAAGGCAACCGGGCACAGCGGCCAGGCGAGCGCGCCCTCGTGCCGCGGCGGTTCATTCGCCACATCAAACAAGCTGCAAACTAGCAGAAGCAAGCAAGATGACTGAGCGCCCGAAAGTAAAAGTTCTTTTTGTCTGTATGGGTAATATCTGCCGCTCACCCACCGCCCATGGTGTTTTTCGCCATCTGGTGCAGGAGGCTGGCCTGGCGGCCGTGATCGCGATCGACTCGGCCGGCACCCATGGTTACCACCTGGACGAGCCGCCGGACGAGCGGGCGACCGCGACCGCCTGGGCGCGCGGGGTCGACATCAGCGACCTGCGGGCGCGCCGGGCCGAGCCGGAGGACTTTCTTGAGTTCGATCTGATTCTTGCCATGGATCAGGATAACTACCATAGCCTGTCGCGGATCTGCCCGCGGGGGATGGAGCCCAAACTCGGCCTGTTCCTGGACTTCGCCCCGGACCTGAAACGGCGCGAGGTGCCGGACCCCTACTATGGCGGGCAGCGCGGGTTCGATCAGGTGTTCGACATGGTGGAGACCGCCGCTCGCGGGCTGTTGGAGCACATCGAGCGCCGGCTGTTGTGAGCGCACTCAGAATTCGGCGACGGCGCGCAGGCTGAACACCCAGCCGTCGACGACATCCCCGGTGCGGTACTTGTCTTTCATGTACTGCACGTCGGCGGTCAGGGCCAGCGTGTCGTTGAAGGCAAGTCGATAGTAACCCTCAACCGCATTGGTGCGCGCCAGCTCACCGCTGCCGCCTTCCAGGTAGGCGTAACCGATACCGATATTGTCGCTCTCCCGTCCCCAGCCAGCCCCTTTGAAATCGAACCCGCCCGAGTAGTCGGCCTGATAGTCGACCAGTGCATCCTCTCGCTGCCAGCCCAGGCGCAGGAAGGCGCCGACAATCTTGCCGAACTCCTGATCAAAGGACAGCAGCAAACCGGACAGGTGTTCTTTGTCGGTCGGGTCCGGCTCCTCGGTCGGGTCCAGGTCAAGTGACGGGTCGAGATCCGGATTCGGTTCCGGGTCCAGCCCGGCGGCTGGGGCCAGGAAGGCGCGGGAGGTGCCGACATACATCACGCGATAGTTCCCCTCGCCCCAAGGTGTCTGCAGGTTGTAGTCTGCTTCGACGCCGAACCAGTTGAAGTTGTTCCCATCGTCATTCTCGCCGACATTCATCCCCAGGCCGCTGAGGGTCAGGCGGTCGATCTTCCAGACCAGTGCGCCGCCCACGTCATAGGCGGGGAGAAAGGCGTTGCGCGAGTTCACGAAGGCCTCGTTCATGAACTGGGTGTACTCGTCGTTGGCGTAGGCGTTCTCGTTGACGTAGAACGCCGGATCGATGATGCCGCCGGTGACCTGGACTTCATTGGTGTCGGAGAAACGGAAGGTGTGGGCATACCAGGCCTCCAGCAGATAGCTGCGGTCGCGGCCGTTGATGTTCCTGACATCCGCTTCCAGGTCCGCGGCCCACGGGGAGAGTGCGAACGGGGAGACCGGGTTGAGTCCGTTCCCGGCAGCGAATCCAAACTTGACGAAGAACTGGTCCTGCTTGGTGGGGTTGAAGAAGATCTCGGGCCGGACGGGAACGGCGCCGCGACACCCGTTCTGTTCGTCCCCGCCACCCGTAACCTCCTGACACTGGCCGGCCCCGGCGAGCAGCAGGTTGATCGAGAGTTGCTCGGTCACGTCGTAGGCACGCGCGGCCCCGGCGCAGAGGCTGATCAGGGCGATGGCGAGCGCGGAGCGGAGCTGTTGGGCGTTGCTGTGCATGAACTGATTTCCCCCGAAAAGATCAAGCGACAAAGGCCGGTGTTGCCGGATGGTGACTGCCGGTCGGGCTGCCCAACCTGGTGTCATGGATATTACGATTTATCCATTAGTATGATTCCGTCGCTCTGATGGCGTCAAACTGCACGACTGATGCCTGTCGCGCTTGACGATTGAGGCGTGACGCGCGGAACCATGGCTGCCTGATTGCCGACAGTCACCGCCGGCGCCAGGTGCGGGGCATCCGCAGACGCGCTGTGCAGATCTATTTCGGGAATAATATCCGTTCTCATTCGCAACTGCAAACTTGGCGGTCGCGCCGATCCACCTGATTCAGGTGAGAGACTCTGCCGAAGCGTCTAGAATCGGCACCCTGAAGTGTCGAGTCGCATGTTGTTTGGGGGTGCTATGCGTTTGGTCTGGGTGTGTGCGATGCTGGTCGCGGTGTTGGCGCTCGTCGGTTGCGGCGGGAGCAAGGTGGGGCGGGGTAACCCGGAGGACTTACCGGTGAGTTGCGTGGCCAAGCCTGCGAAGGGGAATTGTCGGGGCCGCCAGACCAAGTATTATTTCGATTATCGTGACAACCGCTGCAAGTCCTTCACGCATACCGGCTGCGGCGGCCGGGTGCCGTTCGAGACCCTGGAGGATTGTGTGAATTATTGCGGGGCGACGCCTTAGAGGGCGCGCGGGCGTGTGATGGAGATCAGTTGCGCGCAGCCGCGCGGCAATTGATCCCAGTCGTCCGGCATTTCCAGTCGCGCCAGGGTCCCGGTGGTGAGCAGTTTCCCGTCCTGCGGCGGGTCGAGGTCGTCGCCGCTCAGGTGTAACAACAGATCATCGAGGCCCGGATTGTGCCCGATCAGCAGAACCGTATGAGCCGCGGCCGGGCAGCGTCCGAGCACATCGAGCAATGCGGCTAGCGTTGCGTCGTAGATATCCGTGTCCCAAGCGATCCGTTCCCGGCTGATTTCCAGCACCTTGCAGACCTTGATGGCGGTCTGGCGCGCCCGCTGGGCGGGCGAACTGACCACATGGTCAGGCACCAGGCCCTCCCGGTAAAGCCAGGCGCCGACCTTGGGGGCGTCTTGTTTGCCGCGTTTGGCCAGCGGGCGGTCGAAGTCGGACTTCGCCCGTGAATCCCAGTCGGACTTGGCGTGGCGGAGGATCAGGAGTTCCCGTGGCATGTGGGCAAGGCTCGACGCGACAGAGTGAGGAAAAGCGTTCAGTGGCCCTTGTTCTAAGGGGCGCCGCCTTTTTAACACAACGGTCATTTTCCAACTACCTTGGCGGCCAGGGACCGCGGCGCCCCTGGAAGCGCCGCGCACCCGCGCGGGTGGGTCCGATCAACGCAGCTCAGCCAGGATTCGGTCGATCATGCCGCGCGCCTGACCCAGGTATCCCGGCCCGAACAGGTTCAGGTGATTGAGGATGTGGTAGAGGTTGTAGAGGATTTTACGGACCCCGTAGCCAGGGTCCAGCGGCCAGGCCTCCCGATAGGCGGCATAGAACTCGGCGCCGAAGCCGCCGAACAACTCGGTCATGGCCAGATCGGCCTCGCGATCCCCAAAGTAGACCGCGGGGTCGTAGATCACCGGCTGGCCGTCGGGCAGATACCCCAGATTGCCGCCCCACAGGTCGCCGTGCAGGAGCGAAGGCTGGGGTTGGTGCCCCAGGAGCTTATCCAACTCGGCGCGCAGGCGTTCACCGCGTGTCTGGAGCGCGCCATCGTAGCCGTTGGCCGCGGCCAGTTCGAGTTGGTAACCGAGCCGCTGGTCGCGCCAGAAGCTTGCCCAATCCGCGCTCGGTGTGTTGCGCTGCGGGGTTGAGCCGATATGATTATCGCGTTCCCAGCCGAAGGTGGGGGAGCGCGTGCGATGCAACGCGGCCAACTGCCGTCCGGCCGCGGCACCCCGTGCCGGTCCGCTGAGATCCAGGTGCTCCAGCACCAGATAGCTGAGGGTGTCGGTCCGGCCCCAGCAGAT
>Ga0247839_1004459_pt1 | contig 17985 bp, 15 predicted proteins | sample LaCruzMarch2015__6_FD_192405 | JGI IMG/M metagenome (GOLD analysis project Ga0247839, IMG submission 192405) | Freshwater microbial communities from meromictic Lake La Cruz, Castile-La Mancha, Spain - LaCruzMarch2015_16m | ecosystem: Environmental > Aquatic > Freshwater > Lake | place: Spain... | reverse complement strand
TAACGGTTTTCACCACGTTGGGTCCAGTCACAAACATGTAGCTGCTGTCTTGCACCATCATTACAAAATCGGTTAGCGCTGGCGAATACACCGCCCCACCAGCACATGGCCCCATAATAGCAGACAACTGCGGAATAACACCCGAAGCCAGTGTGTTGCGGTAGAATATATCGGCATAACCGCCAAGACTTACTACGCCTTCTTGGATGCGCGCTCCGCCAGAATCGTTAAGACCAATAACAGGAGCTCCATTCTCCATGGCCAAATCCATAATGCGGCAAATTTTGGTGGCATGCATTTCGGCAAGCGATCCTCCAAAAACAGTGAAATCTTGAGCAAATACATACACGGTGCGCCCATTGATGGTGCCATATCCTGTGATAACGCCATCTCCCAAAAACTTCTGGCGTTCTAGTCCAAATTCATTGCTGCGATGGGTAACAAACATTCCAATTTCCTCAAAACTACCTTCGTCCAAAAGGAAATGAAGCCGCTCTCTGGCCGTCATTTTTCCTTTGCTATGCTGCGAGTCAATGCGGTCTTGTCCGCCTCCAAGCCTGGCCTGTTCTTGTTTCTCGGTTAGTTCAGAAATCTTGTTTGTCATGGAATAATGGTGTGAAATGAACTGGTCAATTATACCATTGCCAGACATAAAAATGAATCAATAAGCGGACTTAAACTGGTCTAAGAAACGTTTATCATTTTCGAAGAAAAGACGCAAATCCTTTACTTGATATTTGAGCATGGCGGTGCGCTCTAAACCCATGCCGAACGCAAATCCTGAATATTCATCAGGGTCAATACCGCAGTTTCTAAGCACATTGGGGTCCACCATACCACAACCTAACACCTCAAGCCAACCGGTTCCTTTAGTGATGCGGTGATCGGCTTCGGTTTCTAAGCCCCAATACACGTCCATTTCGGCACTGGGCTCGGTGAATGGAAAATAAGACGGGCGCAAGCGAATCTTAGTTTCTGGACCATAAAACTCACGTGCAAAATAGAGCAACGTGTCTTTCATATCGGCAAACGACACATTTTTATCAATGTACAATCCTTCTATTTGATGGAAAATGCAATGCGCCCGAGACGATACTGCCTCATTGCGAAACACACGACCTGGCGCAAGAATGCGAATGGGTGGATTCTGATTTTCCATTACCCGAACTTGTATGGAAGAGGTGTGTGTACGCAACGCGAAGTCAGGGTCTTTAGCCACAAAGAACGTGTCTTGCATATCGCGGGCTGGATGTTCGGGCGGAAAATTGAGTGCGGAGAAATTATGCCAATCGTCCTCAATTTCTGGGCCTTCTGCCACGGTAAAACCAATGCGCTGAAATATGCTGACCACTTCTCTGCGCACCATAGAAACAGGATGGCGCGTTCCCATTTCAATTGGAAAAGGTGGAACTGTTAAATCCACATCGGGCATTGGGCCTCCAGCAGAATTATTTACCTGTGCTTGCGCCTCCTCAAATTTTCCTTCAGCAAACTGCTTCAAGGCATTCAACTGCTGACCGTAAGCCTTCTTTTGGTCGTTGGGCACTTCGCGAAACGCATCGAACAATTGCCCAAGCAATCCTTTCTTCGATAGATACTTGAGGCGATATGCTTCCAAATCGGCTGCATTTTTTAGACTGCAACCGTCTATTTCGGTTTTATAATTCTCTAATTGTTGGAGCATCGCTCTTGGTAATGAAACATCGCCCACAGACGCGTTTCTCTTTTAGGTTGATTCTAGAATTACTTCTTCTTAAGCACTTTTACCTTCATTGGTATCGGCACCACAGGGCGATCGGCTTGGGCAGTTTGTACTGCAGCAATTTTGTCTACCACATCCAACCCTTCTATCACTTCGCCAAAAACAGTGTATTGCATATCCAAATGAGGTGTTCCACCAATTTCTGCGTAAATCTTCTTTTGTTCTTCCGTGTAGGTAACGCCCAAACGCTCTTGCATTTTGGTAATGGTATTCACATCATATTTCTGACCTTGAACAATATAAAACTGTGACCCGGAAGAACTACGCAATGGGTTTATACCATCAGCCATACGTGCTCCAGCCAAAGCTCCTTTCTTATGGATAAATGCTTTTTTGATTTCCGCAGGAACAACAGGACGGTCGTCCAATTTTACTAGCGCCCCTTCCGAACCTCCACCTTGAATCATAAAACGATTGATAACGCGGTGAAAAATGCTGCCATCGAAATTTCCAGCAGATGCAATTTCAAGAAAGTTGTCGCGGTGCATCGGGGTTTCGTTGTAGAGCAACACCTTGATGTCGCCATAGCTTGTGCTAATTAAAACCACTGGTCCTTCGGCTTCTTGGGCCATACCATTCATCGAAAAGGCAGCAACTGCGAGCGTAAAAATTAGTTTCTTCATGAGTTAAGGTGTTTAAGATGTGTAACTTTGAACTGTTTTGGCTCCATTCTGACTAGATTCGTTAGTTTTGAAGCCGTGCAAAGTTACTTTTTGAATTCAACAGCAAAACCATGAAGACTTCCATTTCCAGATTTCTACTTCCAGCACTAGTATTCGCCCTTATTGCAGGTGTTTCAGCATGCAAGGAAAGTACCGATGCCGTTATTCGCGTAACGGTGGTTCAAAACGTAATTGACCAGATAAGTCAAGACACCGTTGTGGAACCAGTAGCTCAAGCCTTAGTTCGTTTTTATCAAGATGAAAAAGTTGGAACGCTTTGGTTAGAGGAAATAGTGACTACGGGATCTACAGGCGTGGCAGAATATGTATTTGCTAATCCTGCCATTTTGAAATACGATATAACCCATGCTGGCAGAAGCTCGCTCGAAAACTTTGTGATTTTGGAACAAGGCGAAACCGTAGAGGTTACGGTGAACTTGGATGAGCTGTAAGCGCTCAGTTTAACAACTCTGCATTTTTGAAGTAATCGATTACCGCTTCTTTCATTAAGCGGCTTTGCTCGTTAGGGTTCAATTTTGGAAGCTTCCCTATGGTTTTATAATGCGGCCAGCCGTCTTGGTCCATCCCTTCAAATTCATAATAACCATATTGGCTCAGCAATCTGCAGATGGCAATGTGCATCAAATCCAACTTCTCGTGTTTCTTAAACTCCCGCTGGCCTTGCCCTAGTTCTTGCACTCCAATAAGAAACAACACCGTTTCTAACTCTAACCCTTCTCCAAACTGAGCTTCTAAACGAGCAATTAGTTCGCGCCATTCGCGCTGAAAATCAATATCAAGCATGGCACAAATTTAGCATGGGCAAGCATCCTTCAGCAAAACACTATTTTTGGCATCCGCTACATTATGCGTTTTTACCCCTCATCCATTATCGTTAGGTTTATTCTCCCCTTCTTTTTGGCGCTTCTGTTGGGATGGTTTCCAGCTGTAGGGCAAACTGTAGATCAAGGAAACAATCTTGGCGTGCCGCTTGATATTGTTTTTTTGATTGACATTAGCGGAAGCACAGGAGGCATATTAACCTCGGTTCGCGATAAGTTTTGGGAGTTGCAAAATGAAATGTCGCGTCTTACTCCAACAGCAAATTATCGGTTGGGGATTGTGTGCATGGGTCGGCCTAGCTTCAAAAAGGAAAACAACTATATCAAAGTAATTTCTGATTTAACGGACGATATTGATGCTGCCGCTGCTCCATTTTTCGAGATCAAAGACCTTACCGCTCCTGGAAACTATCATTTGGGCTATGGCCTAGATGTCGCTCTCAACGATTTGTCATGGTCAAAAAATCCAGATGCCCTCAAGGTAATTTTCGTGACGGGGAATGGACGTGCATATTCTGGTCCTGGGTGTTCAAAGGCTATAAAAACCGCTAACGAAAAGGGCATTATTATTCACTCGCTTTACTTTACCGCCTACGATAATAAAGTGGAGCAGGACGAGTGGAGAGATTTGGCTTCGGCTTGCGGGGGAAAATACTTTCCTATTGGATTGCGAGAACCAAACATTCAGTTTGACAAACCTTACGACAACGACCTTCTTTTGGAGGCTTGCGCCATGATTAATACTACATACGTGCCTTACGGTCCCGAAGGTCAAGCGCGATATAAAGCGCAAACATCGTTGGACGAAGACGCGGAGTTGCAGGGAGAAAATCCGTTTGAAGCGCGGACATTTTTCAAAGCCACCGAATTGTATCAAGGAGAAAACCAATCGTGGGATTTGGTGGATTTATTAATTGCGGGGAAAATGAAAGACAACATCAATCGCAAGTATTTGCATGGCGTGTTGCAACACCTTTCGGACGGGGAATTGCGTTTGCATGTGACCGAAATGAGCTACGAACGCGGGGAGTACATTTCCATTATTAAAATGCTGACCACCAAGCGCGAACAGTACATGCGGAACGTGCGGGAAAAAATGATGCTCTATCGCTATGGTACTACATTTTTTGGGGTGATGAACCGAACGATGGTAGACATGGCGGTATCAAAAGGTTATGTACACGAATACTAAATAACCATGGAGTACTGGCTAGATGCGCTATTGGCCGTTCCGTTGCTATGGATGCTCTACAAGGGATTTACACGCGGGTTTATCATGGAAATTGCACGGCTCATTGCCCTAATTTCTGGTGTTTACCTTGCAGCTCGGTTCTCTACATTATTGGCCGAATACGTGTATAAAAACACGTCTATTACCTATGAGTTTCTTCCCATAATTGCCTTTGCGGTAATCCTCATTTCAGTGTTAGTTCTGGCTTATTTCTTTGCCAAAGCCTTGGAAGGAGGTGTGAAAATGGTGGCAATGGGATGGGCCAACAAAGCTGCTGGCGCATTTTTCGGCTTTGCCCGCGGTGCGTTTCTTCTTAGCCTCTTGTTGCTGTTTGTGAACCGAGTAGGCCTGTTGGACAGCCTAGAAGAACAAGATGCGGTGAAAAAGTCGTTTCTATTTCGGCCTATTCAATCTATTGCGCCATTTATGCTTCCTATTTTGGAGGACATTGACAAAGATGCCATTGTGAATAGCCTAAGTGAAAAGGCGGATGAAGTAGAAGATTCTATTCGCGAAATTATTCCCGAATAGCAGCAATACCCGGAAGCTGTGTGCCTTCCATATATTCCAATAGCGCACCTCCACCTGTAGAAACATAGCTCACTTTGTCGGCCAAATCAAATTGATTAACAGCCGCCACGCTATCGCCACCGCCTACTAGCGAAAATGAGCCATTGGCAGTAGCCGCAGCAATGGAGCGACCAATGGCTTCGGTGCCATGCTGAAATTTCTCCATTTCGAACACACCCATTGGGCCATTCCACAATATGGTTTTGGATTGCATGAGCAATTCGTGGTAGGCTTTTTCTGCTTTTGGCCCCACATCCAAGCCCATCCATCCATCAGGAATGGCGTTGCTATCGCAAGTTTTAGTGTTGGCGCCATTGTCAAAACGGTCGGCTATGATGGAATCTATTGGCAAGTGAATTTGAATCCCTTTGGCTTTGGCTGATTCTAATATCTGTTTTGCGGTATCCAAAAAATCATCTTCTACCAACGAGCTGCCTACTTTGCCACCCATGGCTTTCACGAAGGTGAAGGTCATGCCGCCACCTATGATGATGTGGTCAACTGTATCGAGCAAATTGGTGATAATGCTGATTTTGCTCGACACTTTTGCTCCGCCCATTACTGCCGTTAGTGGACGTTCGGCATTTTTCAGCACGCGGTCAACGCTCTCAATTTCTGCGGCTAGCAAATAGCCAAACATTTTATCGTTGGGGAAAAATTGAGCCACCACCGTTGTGCTTGCATGGGCGCGATGGGCTGTGCCAAACGCATCGTTTACATACACATCGCCCAAGTGCGCTAGTTTTTGGCTGAAATCGGTGTCGCCTTTCTCTTCTTCCTTGTGAAATCGAAGATTTTCCAGTAGTAATACCTGACCCATTTTCAGGTTTTTGACCGCATTTTCGGCCACTTCGCCAATGCAGTCGGCAGCGAAAAGAACTTCGGTACCTAACAACTGGCCAATATGTTTAACCAAATGCTTCAGAGAGAATTTATCCTCTGGCCCGCTCTTTGGCCGGCCAAGATGGCTCATTAGTATTACTGCGCCTCCGTCTTTCAGGATTTTCTTTAGTGTTGGTATGGCAGCCTCAATGCGGGTATCGTCCGTTATGTGGAATTGCGCATCGAGCGGCACATTAAAGTCCACACGAATAAGGGCTTTTTTGCCAGCAAAAGAATAGGTGTCCATTGTTTTCATGGCGCAAATGTAATAAGCTGGGAAAATGCAATCTCTAGAGATTATCTCCATTCCACAACAATTACTTTTGGAAAATGATATTGGTAACAGGAGGAACGGGGCTGCTAGGCGCACATGTGCTGTTTAGGCTGCTGCAGGAAGAAAAGCCAGTGCGGGCGCTGCATCGCAATGCTGCAAGCTTGGCTATGGCGAAGGACATTTTTGGCCATTATACTGATAATCCTGCTGCGCTGATGGAGCGCATCCATTGGGTGCAAGGCGATATTCTCGATATTCCTTCACTGGAAATTGCGATGGATGGTGTGACAGAGGTGTATCATGTGGCTGCGGCTGTTTCGTTTGACCCCAAAGACCGCGAATGGATGGATAAGGTGAATGTGGAAGGCACCGCCAATGTAGTAAACCTATGCCTTGGCCAAGCGGGAGTACGCCTGTGCCATGTAAGTTCGGTTGCGGCCATTGGTCGCACAGAAAAGCAAGACACTATTTCGGAGGCCACAGAATGGAAGCCTTCTAGCCGAAATTCGAACTATGGTGTGAGCAAACACAAAGCCGAAATGGAGGTGTGGCGCGGCATTGCCGAAGGGTTGGAGGCCGTGATTGTGAATCCGTGCATTATTCTTGGTCCAGGAAATTGGAACCAAAGCAGTGCTGCATTATTTACCAAAGTGTGGAACGGGCTGCCGTATTATACCCAAGGTGTGAACGCCATGGTAGATGCCCGAGATGTGGCCGAAGTGATGGTACAACTGATGAAAAAGCGCATTAGCGGTGAGCGCTACATTGTGGCTGCCGACAATTTTCCGCTTCGCCAAATTTTTGACGGCATTGCGGATGGTTTGGGTAAAAAGCGTGCTACACTAAACGCTTCTCCCGGGCTGATGGCCGTAGCTTGGCGGTTGGAAAAATTGCGGTGTTTGGTGATGCGCACAAAGCCGTTCATAACCCGAGAAACGGCAAATAGCGCCATTCACGTTAGCAGATACGACAACTCCAAATTGCTGAAGGCGTTACCCGAATTTCGCTATCGCCCTATAGAAACTACAATTACCGAGGTAAGCGCCATGTTCCTCAAGGCGCATGCTGGGCAGGGCGCGAGCTAGCTTCTGCGTCAAGTTCGGATAAGCGCTCCAACACTTTATCGTAAATACCGCTGATTTCGTCTGGTTTTTTGGAATAGAAAAATAGGGTGCTGTCGAACTCCGTTTTGGTGATGCCATGCTTTTTAAAAATGGCCTCAAACATTTGATTGTAGTTCGGTTTTAGCGAATCTGCACCTATCAGTTTTAGGTTTGCGGCCGTTTCTACCAAATGCATATCTACCATAATACCCACAAGACTATCGGATGCGATGAGATAATCTGGTTCTTTCTTAGCATCTGAACAAGAATACATAGAGAGTACTAGAACTATAAAGAGTGACGTGTGACGAGCGATGAGTGACGAGAAAATCACAGAAAAAAGAAATGAGCCAAGATGCAAAGGGAATGTTTTCATTTTTGAAATGTTAATCGTTTGCCCAATTCTCCTTCTATTAGTTCTCCATCGCTATAGGCCAAACGGCCGTTTACAAAGGTGTGGGCAATACTGCTTTGGAAGGTGGTTCCTTCAAAAATGCTCCATCCACATTTGTAGCGAATGTTTTCTTTGCTCACTGTCCACGGATTGTTTGGATTGACAAGAACGAGGTCGGCAAAATAGTCTTCGCGCAAAAAGCCCCGCTCTTCCAATCCAAAACAGATGGCCGGTGCATGGCACATTTTTTCAACCATGCGCTCTATGGAAATGGCTCCATTGCGCACATGTTCCATCATGGCCGGCAGGGCATGTTGCACCAACGGCCCACCAGATGGGGTTTGGAAATAGCCTCCTTGCTTCTCATCCCAAGTGTGGGGCGCATGGTCGGTGGCAATAATGTCAATCCTATCGTCCAGCAAAGCTTTGAACACTCCTTGGCGATCGGCTTCGGTTTTCACCGCTGGGTTCCATTTTAACAATGCGCCTTTCGTGGCATACATAGCATCTGTAAACGTGAGATGATGAATACACGCTTCGGAGGTGATGCGTTTCTTCTCCAGTGGAATAGTGTTGTCAAACAGATGCGTTTCCTTTTCGGTAGAAATGTGCAAAATGTGCAAACGCGTTCCGTGCTTTTTCGCCAAAGCTGCAGCTTTGGACGATGATAGATAGCACGCCTCCACATCGCGAATTATTGGATGAGCCGACATGGGCACATTTTCTCCATATTCGGCTCGGAAGCGTTCTGTGTTTCTGCGCACCGTGGCTTCGTCTTCGCAATGCGTAGCAATAAGCATGGGGCATTTGGAGAAAATACCTTCCAAGGTAGCCTCATTATCTACCAACATGTTGCCTGTGGATGAGCCCATAAAAATCTTAACGCCACAAACGTTTCGTGGGTCTGTGCGCAACACTTCTTCCAAATTATCGTTGCCCGCACCCATAAAAAACGAGTAGTTGGCTAAGGAAACCTGAGCCGCGCGGTCATACTTTTCTTGCAGCAATTTTTGGGTTAGTGCGTTGGGAATTGTGTTGGGCATTTCCATATAACTGGTAATTCCACCAGCTACGGCTGCACGAGATTCGGTGAACAAATCGCCTTTGTGCGTAAGTCCAGGTTCCCGAAAATGCACTTGGTCGTCTATCACACCAGGCATCAAAACCAACCCTTCGGCATCCATTTCATGCACACGACCTTGCACCGAAATGGAAGGCGAAATTTTGGCAATGCGGTCGTTTTTTATCAATACATCGGCCACAAACGAGCGGCCTTCATTCACGATTTTAGCGGAGCGGATTAGAGTGTTTGTCATTTGAGAGAATTTATCTTATGCAAAGGACGTTATGCAAAGTTCCTTATCAAAGCCCGAATTCGGAAAAAGAGAAACAAACCTATACCTAGAATCCTTAAAGGATACTCCGCAGCTTATTTCTTCCGCTTGGGATACGATTTAAACAAGCTTTTCAAGCGAATGCGGAGCACGCCAAATATGGCTTCCTTAAAAATTCCGCTACTCATTTTGGATTCTCCTGCGGTGCGGTCTGTAAAAATTATAGGGATTTCTAGAATATCAAATCCATATTTCCACGTGATGTACTTCATCTCAATCTGAAATGCGTAGCCGAAAAAACGAACCTTGTCCAACGGTATGGTTTCGAGCACTTCTCTGCGGTAGCACTTGAACCCAGCTGTGGTATCGCGAATGGTCATTCCTGTAATAAACCGCACGTAGGCCGAGGCATAATAGCTCATCAGCACCCGGCCCATAGGCCAGTTTACCACATTTACACCTTTGATGTAGCGCGACCCAATCACCAAATCGGCAGGATGGGAAACCGCAGCATCGTACAGTTTTATGAGGTCTTCGGGGTTGTGCGAAAAATCGCAATCCATCTCGAATATGAACTGATATTCGCGCTGCAATGCCCACCGAAATCCGTGAATATATGCCGTGCCCAGTCCAAGTTTGCCTTTGCGTTCTTGAATAAAAATACGGTCGGGATGCAACGCCATTTTCGCTTTTACAAGCGATGCAGTTCCATCGGGCGAGCCATCATCCACAATTAGCAGGTGAAACGATTTGGATAGCGCCATCACGGTGTCTATCATTCGCTCCACGTTTTCACGCTCGTTGTACGTGGGTATGATGACTAGGCTATCGGACACTGTTTGGGATTGGGTCTGCTAAATTAGGTATTGGGTGCTTGGAAGCGACCAAATGGAAATGGAAATTGATGTTAAATCATCCCAATCCGTTAAAAAGACCGGATTTAGTTGGCTCTTTCGTTAAAAATGACTTGGACAATGGTTTGCCCTACGGCTTTCAATGTATTGCGGTCAATGGAGCTGAGGTTGTCTGCTTGTGTGTGCCAATACGCGCCATAACCGGTGTGCGTTGTATTGTCGTGCTGCATGATTGCCACGCATGGAATGCCTGCTTGCGAGCCAATGTAGAAATGGTCGTGCAGTACATTTCGCGTTAGGTTAAACCGGAAATTGTTTTCGTAGCCCAATTTGTGAGCAATCGTCCAAACGTGGCGGGTTTGCTTCTCGGCATATTTCATTGATTCGCCTTCGAGGGTAAATGCAGCGTCTTTGGCTGCCACCATGTCAACCATAATGGCATACTCAGCTTTATATCCAGCCACATGCGGCTGTTTGGCCCAATAGCGCGCTCCCATGCAATAGTAGAATTCAGCATCGGGCGTGTCGCCTTCTTCCCAGCCTCTTCCTTGGTCTTCGGTATCAAAAAGAAGTATATCTACGCCAATTTCGGGAGATGTTTTTGCCAACAATCGCGCTACTTCGAGCAACACCCCTACTCCACTCGCTCCATCGTGAGCCCCGTCAATGGGTTCGTTAAAATGTTCGGGGTCTTGGTCAGATGTTGGTCGCGAATCCCAGTGCGCCACTAGCAAAATCCGCTTTTTCTTTTCTGGAGAAAATGACCCGATGATGTTCCGCATTGGTATGCGCTTTCCAGCAGCTACCGTTACCGAATCAAGCTGTTCCATCACTTGGGCACCATAGCGATTCAGGGTTTCAACCAAATAATTTCCGCACTGGGTGTGCGTGTCCGTTCCAGGAATGCGCGGACCGAAATTCACTTGATTGGCTATTTGGGAGTATGCAGAATCGGCATTGAATTCCGCAGCTGGCTGCAATACCATTGCATCCACATCGGCTTTGTAGTTTGGAGAACAGCCGGAAAAGCCAATTAAAAATGAAAAATTAAGGATTAAGAATTGCCGAAAGCGGCTTGAACTGCTATCGCTCATTCTAAAGACCATTCGCTGCCTTCCTTGCCGTCCATCACAGTAATTCCAGCTTGTTTTAAGGCATTGCGAATGCCATCTGCGGTAGCAAAATCGCGGTCAGACTTTGCTTTTACACGCATATCCAAAAGCAAATGCACCACGTTGTCCAGCGCTTCGGCACTTCTCGAATCGGTGGCTACCGATAAGCCTAAACCCAATACATCCGAAAAATAGGCGTCATAGATTTCCGAAAGTCGCGCCAATTCCCCTTTTGCTGGAACAGCTTTTTCTTGCCCGTTTTTCAATGCATTGGCATAGGTGGCTATTTCGAACAAGACCGCAATTGTTTGGGCGGTATTCAAATCGTCATCCATAGAGCTTTTGAGGCGCGATGCCCAATCTTCAGTTCGAGCAGACATTGCATCCGAAACACTTCCAAAATTCAAAGCGTTTCCTGCCAAAATAGTTTGCGCATTTCTCAGCTTGGCAAATCCCTTTTCGGCTGCTTGCAATGCTTCGTTGCCAAAATCGAGCGTACTGCGATAATGGGCTTGAAGTATGAAAAAACGAATGGTCATTGGGTCGTACGCCTTTTCCAACAACACATTTTTACCACTAAAAAACTCGTGCAGCATAATGGTATTGCCCAACGATTTGGCCATTTTTTGCCCGTTGAGGGTAATCATATTGTTGTGCAACCAATAGCGCACGGGCTCGTGGCCTGTAGCGCCTACGCTTTGCGCTATTTCGCATTCGTGATGTGGAAAAAGCAAATCCAAACCTCCACCATGAATGTCAAATGTTTCTCCCAAATACTTGCGACTCATTACTGAACATTCGATGTGCCAACCCGGAAAACCCTCGCCCCATGGTGACGGCCAACGCATAATGTGTTCGGGCGATGCTTTCTTCCACAACGCAAAATCCAACGGGCTGCGCTTGCCTTCTTGGCCCTCCAAATCGCGGGTATTGCTTTGCAAATCCTCAATTTTTCGTCCACTCAATTTGCCGTAGTTGTGCGCCTTGCTAAACTTTTCTACATCGAAATACACCGACCCATCGGCCACATAGGCATAGCCATTAGCCAGCAGCTGCTCTGTCATGGCGATTTGCTCAATAATGTGCCCAGATGCTTGAGGCTCGATGCTGGGGCGCAATACGTTGAGGGCATCCATATCGCGGTGGTAGCGGTCTTTGTAATACTGTACCACTTCCATGGGCTCCAACTGCTCTAAACGGGCCTTTTTGGCAATTTTATCTTCTCCGTGGTCGGCATCGTTTTCCAAATGGCCTACATCGGTAATGTTGCGCACATAACGCACCTTGTAGCCCAAATGGCGCAGGTAGCGAAACACTACATCAAAGGTGATGGCCGACCGCGCATGGCCCAAATGCGCATCTCCATACACCGTTGGTCCACACACATACATGCCCACATGAGGCGGACTAAGCGGTTCGAATACCTCTTTGCGGTGGGTTATGGTGTTGTGAAATTGTAGGGTAGAATTCATGTTCAGGCTGTAAGGGTACAAATATAGGGTAGCCCATTTGGGTAAAGGTACTCTAGCTTTGCAGGCAAGTGAACTTCAATTCCACTTCTGTAATCGTGCCCACCTCTTCTTCATTCCAATTCTCGCTGCAAAATCGACATACGCTTGTTGCAATTCCTTCAGCTTCGGGTATGGCCGTGGTTGGTGATTTTATCTACGTGGTGGGCGATAATTCACCATGGTTGTTTAAGTTGGATAGCAACTTTATCCTAGTGGAACGCATTGCCCTTTTCCCAGAATTGGACGCTTCTCACGACTTCATTTTCCCAAAAAAGGATAAGCCCGATTTGGAGGCGATGACGGTTTATCAATCCGAAAATGGCCCAGTATTGCTCATTTTTGGTTCGGGCACCAAATCGCCCCAACGGGATGTGTGTATTGAGGTAACGCTAGGCGAATCGCTAAGAGTAAGGCATTATTCGCTTGTAGCGTTTTACACCACTTTGAGAGCACATACAGGGCTTTTAACAGAGGAATTGAACATAGAAGGTGCGGAAGTTATTGGCGATGAACTTCTCCTGTTCAACCGAGGTGTAAACCTGATTATTCGCTACTCGCTTTCTGATTTCCTTCGCTACTTAAATGGAGAACAAGTTTGCCCTGTACCGCAGATTACCCGAATAACGCTGCCGAAAATTGATGGTATTGAATCCGGGTTTTCGGGCGCGGCACTGCTACCCGATTCGCAGCTCATTGTATTTGTCGCTTCGGTAGAAAACACTTCGAATTGGATAGATGATGGTGAAGTATTGGGAAGCTTTATTGGGATTCTGCCACTAAATCAACTAAACCAAAGCGCTGCTCCTGAATGCGTGTTGGTTTCCAATAAAGAGGAACATCGCGAACTAAAAGTAGAGTCTGTGGCTGTTTTCGCTACCAACGAAGCGGGCTGCTATGATGTGCTGCTGGTGACCGATAGTGATGGGGCTCAATCGGAGTTGCTCACAGGTAGTTTGGTATACACGGATACTACTTCGGTTGCTTGATGAGTGGAGTAAAATGAGAAAATGACAAATAACGCTTGGGTGTGAAAAATTTCCAACGGGCTAAAACTTACTTCGCCTAAGTTGTGTTAATGGATTTACGGGTCATTCCCTGTCTTTAATCGCACAATTTTATGCTTACGTTTGTTCCTGTTACTAAATTTGGGCAGGCCAAAGTGAAAGGAAAGCGTTAGGACTAGGCATCCTGTTGCTTTATTTTACGTTTTGAACCTGTTGTTACGATTACCTAGCATCGTTTTCGGTGCTGCAATTTGATAATGAAAAACGCATTTCTACTGTTTTCGGTTCTTCTTTTCACCGCTCCTAGCGCTTGGTCGCAAGGGTGTGATAATGCGGATTTCAGTAACAACGATTTCATAAATTGGACAGGCCGAACGGGCTCTTGCTGTGGCATTTCTACCCCAACTGCTGGCATTGTCAACGGCCGCCACACCATAATGACAGGCACCGGCACCGACCCAGTAGCTTGTGATCAAATATCCGTTGTAGCTCCAGGTTATACCACCTCTGCGCGGTTGGGAAATAGCAATGTAGGAGCCGAGGCAGAACGCCTATCCTATACCTATTTGGTTACCGCCCAAAATGCGCTATTCACCTATTCGTATGCGGTAGTATTCGAAGATCCAGGGCATTCCATTTCCGAACAACCTCGTTTTGAAATTCGTGTGCTCAATGCTGGTGGTCAGCTTGTAAGCCCACAATGTGGATTTTATCAAGTAACCGCTGCGGCAAATATTAGTGGATTTAGGGATTGTGGTGGCGTACGTTACAGAGCCTGGACACCAGTAGGAATTGACCTTTCTGCCTATGTGGGACAAAACATTACCATCGAATTCTCTACTGGAGACTGCGCGCTTGGTGGTCATTTTGGCTATGCCTATATCGTGGGCGAATGCAATCCTTTAGAAATTCAAGTGGATTATTGCCCTAGCAACAGCGACCAAGCCATACTTACCGCACCAAAAGGGTTTGACTATTTATGGAGCACTGGGCAAACCACCCAGCAAATTACACTGAACAACCCGCCCAATGGTGCGGTGTATTCATGCACATTGACTGCAGTAACGGGATGCCAAGTAACTGTGAATACCACCATTACATCTACAGCCGTAAACACCGATTTTAGTTTTCCTCCGCCTTGTCCAGGATTACCCATTCAATTCACAGACCTCAGCACATCCAACATTGGAAATATCGTTTCGTGGGATTGGAACTTTGGCGATGGCAGCACTTCTACCGACCAAAATCCTGTGTACACCTATCCGTTAAGTGGATTGTATAACGTGAGTCTTACCGCTATGACCGATGCTGGCTGCATGGCTTCGTATTCTACTACGGTTGATGTGAATCCATACCCACAGGCTGGAATGGCTGCACCATCGGTGTGCGACCAAACGCCTACCCAATTCATCAACACCACCCTATTCCCTCCTACTATTGGTTCGTGGCGATGGGATTTTGGCGATGGAACCCCTTTCAACACTACCGATTGGAATCCGTTGCACACCTATGCCGCACCTGGAAACTACAACGCCCAACTCGTTACTTTTTCTCAAAATGGTGCGTGTGCCGATTCGGTTACGGTAGCCACTTCGGTAGCACCTCTTCCTGTTCCGGGATTCGACTTTTTGGACGTTTGTTTTGGCGAAACCGTTGATTTTACCAATACCTCTGTTGGCAATATCACCAACACGCGTTGGAATTTTGGCGACAACAGCCCTCCTAGTTTCTTTGCCAGCACATCGCATGACTACATCGCTCCAGGAAACTATAATATCACCATGCGCATTATTAGCCAAGAGGGGTGCATCGATTCGCTCACTCAGGCCCTTACGGTTAGTCCTACGCCAATTTCTGATTTTGCTGTAGATGCCGAATGCGAAAGCGTTCCTGTAAGTTTTACAAACTCGAGCAGCATTCCTCCTGTTGGTAACACCATTGGAAGTTGGGTTTGGGATTTTGGGGATGGCAGTCCTGCGAATACTACTGATTGGGAACCGCAACATCTCTATCCTGCTTCTGGAACTTACGATGTAACGCTCATCACGCGGTCGCTCGATTTGCTTTGCACCGATACCCTAGTAGACTCTGTGCGCATCTATTCCTTTCCTCAAGTCGATTTCTCGTTCCAAAATGTTTGCTTTGGTAAACCTGTTGAATTTGTAGACCTCTCTTCTGGTGAAATTAGCTCGTGGGAATGGGACTTTGGTGATGGTAGCCCACCCAATTTCAACGCCAACATAAGCCATACCTATCCCAACCCCGGCACGTTTACGGCTCAACTTACTGTGACTACCATTTATGGCTGTTTTGCGGTGTTGCAGCAAGATGTGACGATTTATCCATCTCCCACCGTAGCTTTTACCCACAATGAAGTATGCGATGGCGATACTATTCAGTTGGCCACGGCAGCTAGTGTTCCTGCTCCTGCGGCTATTGTGAATTATGGATGGGATTTGGCCGATGGTAGTCCTCAAGTCAGTGGCCCCAACGTTTCGCATTTGTATCCGTTTGCAGGTAATTTCAATGTGAAGCACTTCGTTATTACCACAGAAGGATGTTTGGATTCGTTGGTGCAAACTATATCGGTTCATCCCAATCCTGTGGTCGATTTTTCGGGAGAACCCACCGAGGGTTGTTCTCCGCTTTGTGTGGATTTCTTCGACCTTTCGGGAATTATGACCGGGTTTAACCAAATCCATGTGTGGGATTTTGGCGATGGAGGCGGTATCTCGCAGCAAAACACCAGTCATTGCTACATCAATACTACCACCAATGTGGTGGATACATGGCCCGTTACGTTAACTGTTACTTCCAATGAAGGCTGTGTTTCAACCGTTACCAAACCCAATTACATCAGCAACTACCCAGTTCCTGTTTCGCGTTTCGACCTCACCCCAAAACGGACTACGCTTCTATTTCCCACTATCGATTTCACAGATTTAAGCATGGATGCTGTTGCATGGCTGTGGTCTTTTGGAGACGAGCAAGTAGACAATACATCCACTATCCAAAATCCGCAATACACGTATTTGGATTCGGGCACTTACTCCATTTCGCAAATTGCCTTCAACCAATATGGTTGCACAGATACTAGCACGGCCACCATGGTTGTGGCTCCTGCATTCACGGTTTATATCCCAAACACATTTACGCCTGATGAAAACGGAGTAAACGACCGTTTCGTGGTTACAGGAACAGGAATCACAGGGTTCGAAATGAGCATTTTTGACCGTTGGGGTAAAGAAATTTTTTACACGAAAGAAATTGAAAAGGGCTGGGGTGGAGATGTAGACCACAGTGGAGATGTAGCCAAAAATGACAGCTATGTGTATTCCATTGTTGTTATCGACATTTTTGGAAATCCGCACCGTTTTTATGGGCGCGTAACGATTCTAAAGTAAGGTCGTGCGGGCATTACTGACCATAGTTCTACTTCTAAGCCTTGGACAACTTGCCAAAGCTCAGTTGGTAATTGACCCTTCCTACACAGCTGCACAATTGGCCGATATTGTGGTGGGCGATGGCATTGTGGTAACTAATGTGGTGCTCAATTGTCCGACAGGTGGAAGTGCATTTTTCGATGGTTCGGCTACTAATGTGGGCATCCCAACAGGCATTTTGCTCACTTCGGGCTCTGCTACAGTGGCTGCTACCGCCAACAACAATACAGGCGGAGGGGTTTGCAGTGGCGCTCCTGGCGACCCCAATGTACAGGTAGTTGCCAACGAAACTACCTATGATGCCTGTATTCTCGAATTTGATATTGTGCCTACATGCTCGGTACTCAACTTCACGTTTGTCTTTGGCTCCGAAGAATATCCCGAGTACATCAATCGGGAGTTTGCGGATGCTATGGTTATCACGGTTTCGGGTCCGGGAATTGTGGGCGTACAAAACATTGCAATGGTACCGGGCACAGCAACACCTGTAGGCATCAATACAGTGAATAGCAGTGACAACAATCAATATTTCGTAGGTGGTGGTTCCATCCAATACGATGGGTTTACTACTCCGCTAACTGCGTCTGCAAATGTCACTTCGTGCGAGCGGTATCACATTAAAATAGCAGTAGCCGATGCTGCCGATTGTATCTTCGATTCGGGCCTATTTATAGCAGAAAATAGCTTGGACTGTGGCGTGAGCAACGCAGTGATGACCGATTTTACTGCTGGTGCAAACCAACCCATTGAAGGCTGCCGCGATTATACCATCGACTTTTGCCGCCAAGGCAGCACTGCCACAGCATACAACCTCAATGTTAGTTTTGCAGGTGTGGCTGTGAACGGGGTTGATTACACCTTGCTGCCCAACACCATTCCTTTTGCCGTTGGCGAACAATGCAAAACAATAACGATTACCCCAATTGCAGATGGACTGCTGGAGGGCGATGAACCCCTTTTGTTCATTTACGAGGCCATCTCAGGAAGTTGTGTTGTGCTCGATACCA
>Ga0247839_1004438_pt1 | contig 18036 bp, 11 predicted proteins | sample LaCruzMarch2015__6_FD_192405 | JGI IMG/M metagenome (GOLD analysis project Ga0247839, IMG submission 192405) | Freshwater microbial communities from meromictic Lake La Cruz, Castile-La Mancha, Spain - LaCruzMarch2015_16m | ecosystem: Environmental > Aquatic > Freshwater > Lake | place: Spain... | reverse complement strand
AATAGCCAAAGCCTCCGCCGGATTGCTGAAATGCCCTTAGTTTCTGTATCGTAGCTTTGATGTTGATCTGTATACGGTCCTTCATCTGCTGGTTTGGTTCGCTGATCTCCTCCACAAAAAGCTGCGGAAATCCTGAAGAGGTCGTTTGCTCAACACATCCATGCGGGTACTGAATCAGGTATTCCAGTCGTCGGCTCATGTCCATGGGGAAGAAACCTGAGACTTCCAGCATGGCCTTGTTGGTGCCTTCCATGCCGGGATAGGTAAAGGAGGTCTTCCAGCTTTGTCCGCCGGCAAGGGCCTTTTCTACAAATTCGGTTACAGGTGTGTTGGGATTTCTTACGTCGACTTCCAGGTTAGTTACAGCTTTCTCATTGCCACAACTAGCCACGACATTAATTTTCGCAATTCCCAGTCGTCCCAGGACTTTCAGATCAAAATCTATGACTTTGTCGCCAATCGCAGAAAAACTCAGGTTTTGCTGTTTGCTCCCATTCAGGCTCAATGGGCCGGAAACGCTGACTTCCACTTTGACATCTTTGATGTTTTTCTCCATGGCGAATACCGTGACCGGGAGTTTCAGGCTTTCCCCCGGGCCCAGCACCCTGGGTAAAGTGGCCAGTACCATCAAGGGCTTTTTCACAGGCGTGGCTTTCTCTGCAGCACCATAGGCGCCTTTGTTGCCAGCCACCACCATTGTCCGCACTGAGCCAATGTATTGTCCTATTTTTATGTTGTGGGTGGCTGTTGCTCCGGCTTTCAAATCAAAGGGACCCAGGTAGATCACCATCGGCTTGAAGCGATTTGCTTTTTTCTTGCTGCCATTGACTTTGCCTTCATCTCCTCCGATGGCAAAGACCTGTTCCAATTTTCCGCCATAGGCTCCAAGCACCAGGTCAAACATATCCCAGGTCTTGATTCCCAGTGCCTCCCGTGCATAAAATGTCGACCAGGGATCCGGTGTCTTAAACCGGGTCAGGTCAAGGAGTCCTTCATCAACAACAGCGATTGTGTAGGTCATGGCCCTGCCGTTTTTTTCGCTGATGCGGATACTTGCCTTTTCCTCCGGCCTGAGTACTGCCGGCATCGTTATGACAGGCTGGAGTTTTGTAGCAGGATCAGTAACAAGAATTGGGATAACGCCATACAGTCGGATGGGAAGGTCGTTGACAGTCTGGGCATGAGGTTGCACCAAAGTAACGTTAGCAAAGAAGTTCGGCGCCATTTCAGGAGTAATCTTGAAGGAGTATACGAGTTCTTTTCCCTTGGCTTCCAGCCAGTAAGCATCCAGAATTTTAGAGCCTGTTTCGAGGCTAAGCAGCGCCCTTCCCTGTCCACCGCAGGGGATGGTCAGCGTTGCCATTTCCCCGACTTTGTATTCGGATTTGTCAGAAGTGAAGCTGAGCATGGTAGCTGCTTCAGGGTCTTTGGCGCGGTCGCGGCTCTTCCAGGCAGGCCAGTCCATGTATACTGTGGTGCCCGCACTGTGGCCGCTTTCCGGGTCTTTGACACGGATCAGGTAACGGCCCCAGGAAGGGTAGGGTATCATCAAATCAAAGCTGCCCTTGCCGTTGACAGTGGAGAGGCTTGTACTGAAAACCTTTTCGCGTTCTGAGGATCCTTCGTAGGTGGCCAGATCGTTGTCGGAGGAATTCCACCACCATCGCCAACTCACTTTAAAGACCTCGACGCTGAGGTTTTCGCGGCTCAGGGCCCTTCCATTGGCATCGACAGTGGCAATTTCGACCTTGTGTTTCGCATCGGTTACCAGCATACCGCTGTAGCGTTCGCCTTTGGGGACCTTCAATCCTACAAAAGAAGTATAGGGAGCATAAGGAAGACTAAAGAAATCACTGCTGAAGTCGCCACCCTCTTCATAGACCCTCAGCATGAAGCTGGCATTCAGCATACCCGGGGCAGAAGTGCCGGCATTGAGGTCGGGGATGAAAGTCCCTTCTCCCTTGTCGTTGAGCTTGGCATCGAAGATGACTTGCTCCTCTCCGCTGAAACGTTTTCCCGGATCATCAAAAACAAAGTCTTTATAACCCTCGAAGGCAGTTCTTGCGGATTGCAGGTTGAGGTTGACTGTGGCCCTGAGGTTATGGGCAATGGCGCCTGTTAGCCAGGCCGAGCTCAGCTTTGCCTTGACAGTACTCTTCGCCATCAGGATTTTCTGGTTGAAGTCCAGGCTGATTTTTAATCGATTGGGTTTGATGGTTTCTATCTTCAGCGTTTTGGAGAAGGTAGCCCCACCTGCCCTGACGGTGGCTGTCCAGTTTCCTGTGGGGGCATTGGACTGAGTTGGAATCGAGAACCTGTAAAAGAAATTCGTTGCTTTGGTAACAATGATGCGGTTTGCCAATTGTCCCCTGGGATCGGTGAGGTCGAGGCTCACAGGGAGCTCTGGCGGGAGTTTCCCATTTTTGTCTTCCAGGATGAAGGTAAGGAAAAGGGTGTCGCCAGGTCTCCAGACTCCCCGTTCACCGTAAAGAAAACCCTTTACTCCCTTCTGCACCACGGCACCTCCGACATCGAATTTCGAAAGCGAGAGAGAGCTGCCATCGTCGAGTTTCAAATAACCACGCTGTTTGTCTTTCCTTGCGACGAGAAAGTAGGCCTTTCCACTGTAGCTGAGCTCTGCCATTCCTTCGCCATCCGTAGTCCCTTTCGTAATGCGCTGGTTCTGGTATGTGTATAGTTCAATTTCAACACCTTCCATGGGTTCAGTAGTGCGAAGATCGGTGATGGCAAAACGCATAGTGCCAGTCCCGGTAGATTTAGCGATGATGCCCATGTCTGAAGCCAGGATGTTGCGGCTTACAAAGCGATCCTGGGTGTAATAGGATGATTTGCAGGGGTCTTCCCGTTCTGTCCATTGGTAATCATCCGGATAATAGTCGTAATAATAGTCTTCATAGCCATCCTCATTCCAGCTTTGTTCTTCATCGCTATCATCTTCCTCTGCAGTTGTTTCAATCTGCTGCATCTCAGTTCCTGTAGACTTCCCGTCACCGGCACAGGCATACAAAGAATAGGATTTTTTAAAGCTGAAAGTCACACGGTAAATGGCCCCAGGGTCTTCCTCTATGAGCTTACTCAGGTCGATGGAGAAGGTGTTCCATTTTCCAAAATCAATGGCAGTCTTCCCACTCAAAGGCATCGTTTGTTTGTATACGATCTTTCCAACCCTTTTTAGTTCCCGTTCTCCACCCAGGGGATTCACCTGCAGGAATTGGGCAACATTGTTTTCAAAGATTTTCAGGATTTTTATATCGACTGCATTCAGGTTCACTGCTTCAAAGGGCAGGATCAGTCCGCTGGAGCGTGGCAAAATGACGCCATTGCCAATGAGCCTGACAGCAGGTTTCATGTCCTCAAAGCTTAGCTCTTCAGCAAAGGGGAGTGTCAGGGTTTTTCCGGCCAGGCTTTTTATCTCGGCATCTGCATAGAGACCGAGTTTTGAGCTGAGCCTTGTACCCGGGAATATTTTAATGGTATTGTTTTCAATGGTAAACTTCATTTTATCCTGATTGCCGATACGGATCAGACCGTCGAGGTTTTGTGTCGGTTCCAGGGGGTCAGAGAAAGTCAGCAGGATGTATTGTTCCGGTTCCTGGAATACCCTGACTGCGACTACACGATAATCATTCCGTGGAGGTATGACCACAACTTCCTCTCCTTTAATGTTGACATCCAAGGGTTTGCCATTCCATGTCAAGTTAACTTTCCCCTCTTTTTCTCCCCTCGTAATACTGTCGACCTGGAAGTAGTGTGTCCTTTTGTCGGGATCATGATTCCATGAGATTTTCAGGCTTTTGTCACCCTGGCTGGCTTCCAGCACTTTCTCGATTTCAGTGCCAATCACGTCGGCACTCATGACAACACCCTGAAGCTGGTACCTATCCGGCCTGTTCACATCATCAATAAAAAGTTTTTCCGTGCTGACGGCAAAAGCCTGTTGCAGAACTGAGAACTGATACCGGAACACTTTGAATTTTTGGGGAACATTGATCAGTTTCCCCAGCTGAAATTCGACATCATAGGTTCTTCCCGGGATGAGTTTTTCGGTAGGGGTAAAGACCAGTGTCCTGGCATCTGCCCAGCTCAGCTTTCCCTTGATGGCAGGAGAAAAACTGAAGAGCTTGTCGGGCATAGTTTTGCCACTATCCAAAGCAAAAGGGCAGTCATTGGCCAGTCGGATCCGGATGGTGGATTCGCAGGACAGCTGTCCGGAGCTGAAGGCGCTGATGTAATTGCTGAAACCGGGGTCGATCCGGGGAGGTTTGTGTTTGGACTTGCCGGTACAGGCAAAAAGGGAGAGCAGCAAAGCCATCATCCCCAGACGAAAAATCAATGAAGGATTCCCACGTAAGGATTTCATGATTGATGTTTAAAAGGTTGGAATTGAATAGGATGTGAGTGAGAGTCAAAGCGTAATTGTCGCTCTGAAATTTTAAGTGAAATTATGGAATTAGTTCGGATACAATTTAGAATTTTACTACCCAAATGTCACGAAAAACCAGGCGTGGTTTCAGGAGGTCGTAGATCAGGGCGCCGGCCCAGATGATGCCGGTGCCACAGCAGTCATTTTGCCCATTGTCAAGGTTCACGTCTCCGGTATTTTCGAAAGTAGAGAAATCTTTTTCCCTGGATTCAGAATAGCCTGCTATGATAAGTCCATAATCCGCAGTGGCTTCCAGGCAATTTGCCACTTCCCAGTTCTTGTCGCCCAGGGAGGACTCCCATTCCATCTTTCCAGAGGAGTCGAGTTTCAGTATCCAGAAATCACATTTGCCACTATTTTCGTTGATGTCCTCATAAAAAGAATAAGTGTAACCACCAACACCGAAGCCTCCATCCAGGGTTTGCACAAGGGCAGTGGCAACATCGTCCTTGTTTCCACCAAAAGCATGTTGCCATTCAATTGTCCCTTCGGGGTTCAGTTTCACGACCCAGAAATCTTCCATCCCATGGTATCCGCTTACATCTCCATCGGAGGAGGTCGTTGAGCCGCCAATGGCATAACCCCCGTCGAAGGTTGGCGTTATTGCCGCAGCTTTGTCGTTGCCGGAACCACCCAAAGTGCGCTGTCCAAGGATATTTCCTGCGGTATCGATAACAAAAACCCAGTAGTCGCTTTTCCCTTTGTTTTCGGTGATATCTCCGTCTCTGGAATAGGTATGTCCCGTAATAACAAAATCTCCGGAATACGTTTCTTTGATGTCAGTAGCTTCATCATTGGCAGAGCCGCCATAGCAATGTTGCCAGACCAGCTCTCCGGCCGCATTGAGTTTTATCACCCAGGCATCTTGTTTCCCGTGATTTCCGCTCACCTGGCCATCATTAGAAAAAGTATAGCCTGCAAGGATGTAGCCACCGTCTGCCGTGGACTGTATGCTGTTGGCTGCCTCGGCTTCACTACCGCCAAAGCAAGTTTGGCGGATTGGCTTGCCATTGATGTCGATGAGGGCGAAGAGAACATCCTTCCCACCGTGGTTGTTATCCTTGTTTTTCCTGGAAAAAGTGGTATAGCCTGCCAATCCGTACCTGCCATCCTGACCAATTGTTATGCTACTGGCCTCATCATCATTTCTGCCACCGAGGCTGAGCTGCCATATTAACTGACCATTGGGATCAAGGCGTAATGCCCAGGCATCTTTTCTTCCAAAACTCTGGGTGATGTCGCCTGATCTTGAGTCAGTGGAACCTGCCATGATGTACCCGCCTCCGCTTAACTGCCGAATGGATTTGGCCTCCTCTAGTCCTTCACCACCATAATATGCACGCCAGTTTAGAATTGTGTCTTGCGCAAAAATTGGCTTGTTAATGATTACTGTAAGCCAAAAGATAACAATCACATGTATCAGTGTGCTGACAATTACCTTCATAGGCATTGGGGATATCATTTGTGTTTTTCTCTATTGCCGACTACCCAATCTTACTGATCGTTAATAGTCGTTGAAAATCGAGTATTTCAAAAACCTTGCCATCATTTCGGATCAGGCCCTGTTCCTTAAATTCTTTCAGGATACGAATCACACTTTCGCTGGAAAGCCCGGTCAGATCCGCAAGGTCGCTGCGAGAAATGGGTAAATTAAATGTAGGGGCTTTAAAAACCCGTTTTGATAAACACAAAAGGATATCTGCAACCCTCCCATGGGCCTGTTTCATTGTCAGGCAGAAAAACCGACCATAGATCAATGCAGTATCTTCATTAAGAATGCTGATTACTTTCATCGCAAAGCGGGGATTGGAATTCAGCAACTGTTTAAAAAGGTTAATGTCGATCAGGCTTACACTGGAATCAATATAGGTGGCAACTGAATATAGAAAGGTGGTGTTGCCTTCAAAAATTGCAGGCAAACCAATAATGAAGTTTGAAGGAATAATTTTCAGAATGAGATCTTTGGGTCTTCCTTCTAAATAAACCTTCACCAAGCCTTCATTCAAAAGCATGATATGGGAGGCAAAAGAACCTTGCTTGATGATGGTTTCTCCTTTTTTATAAGTCACCTCAAGCTTGTGTGTTTCCAGTAATGCTCTTTCGTCCTCAGTCAAAGTTGCCAGGCAGGAAATGTGTTGCTTGTCAGTGAAACAGGAGATGGGGTCTTTAAGGAGTGTTTCCATAGAAAATTGAGGTGTTCTTTCGTCACAAAGCTAAGTTATATTAACAATGGTCTGTAAGAAATCATGCTAAAACCTGATATAAATCAGTGATTTCTGCCACAAATCCCGTCTTAAAACCTATCAGACCCCATGGCTTCTTGTTAAAGGTTTAACAATGCGCTGTGTAGTTTTGTGACCTAAGTCAACAATGAATTTCATTCATACCACAGTTTAACCTAAACCACAAAACAAAACCTTACACAATGACAAAAATTATCAGGTATTTCTTTTTTTTGGCGCTTATTCCAACAATCTACCTTGCCAGTTGTACCAAGGACAACACCGACACGGCTGCTACGGGTAATTTCACAGTTTTGAAGAATTATCTCGTCAGCCAGAACATGGATCTCGACACAGTACTCAAGAATTGGATTGTTGATGCTAAAATTATCCAGGCTGGCGGAATCGTTGATACCAATGATTATTCCATCCCATCACGTCATGTTCTGGATATCCGTTCTGCAGCTGATTTCACAGCTGGTCATATCCGCAATGCAATCAACGTTCCCTTGGCGAATGTTGTTACTTTGGCCAGAACCTTGTCAACAGACAAGCCAATCCTTGTTGTTTGTTATACTGGTCAAGTAGCTGGACAGGCTGTCATGGCACTTCGCCTTTCAGGTTTTAAAACAGCCCAGGTTCTTAAATGGGGAATGGCAACTTGGAATCCCCAGTTCTCAGCTGTATGGGAGAATGGACATGGCAACATCGCTGTAGGTAGTCCTAACTGGGTAACAACACCTGCTCCTACTTTCAATAGCTATGGCTACCCGACATGGACTTCAACAACAACCGATCCTGCTGCCTTATTGGAAGAGCGCATAAATGCGACACTGGCTGGCGGATTGAAAATTGTGACAGCTGCAGATGCACTTGCCAACCCTGCCGCATGGGATGTTATGAATTATTGGGGTGCAGCAGATTATACCGCTTTTGGTCATTTTTCCGGAGCATTTCAACAAGAATTTATTACCCTGCATAATGATGAAGTAAAGCACTTCAACCCATCCAAAGAAACTTTGGTTTATTGCTATACCGGGCAAACTTCCTCCATGGCTACTTTCTATCTCAACATGTTGGGTTATAATACAAAAGGCGTAAAATTCGGTGTCAATGCACTGAAATATGATGAACTCAAGGCCGCAAATAAGTCGGTTTTTAAAACTCCCAGCAACTATCCATTCGTAACAGGTAAGTAACGAATTTACTACAGAAAAGGGCAGGATCACTCTCCTGCCTTTTTTTTAAAACCATTTTATCATGAAAAAGATTGCTTTCCTTTTTTTGTTTTTAACGCTCCTTGCCTTGAAATCTTCTTTGGCTCAGGGCTGTGGTGATTCACCTAAAGGTGAAGGCGCCCAAGTCATCGGGTTTATTCAACCCCAGTTTGACTATAATTTCCATGGGCAGGATGCAAAGGGAAATTCATTGAATACGAGTACCTTTAAATTCAATAGAGCCAGAATTGGTGTCACCGGAGCCATCCCTTATGATTTTGAATATTATGTGATGCTGGAAACCAGCCCCTTTATCAGTGCTGGCGGCAATCCATATCTGCTTGATGCTTTTGTAACCTACAAACGACTAGGGCATTGGGCCAAACTCTCTTTTGGTTCCTTTAAATCGCCCATCAGCCTTGAACTTAATACACCCTGCAATGCGCTCTATACCATTAACCGCTCCAAAGTGGTTGATGATTTGACGACACCCAACCGCGACATCGGTTTTATGGTAAGTGGTGGCAGTGATTCACTTACAATTTTTGGTATTCCAACGTATAATTTCCTCAAGTATAGCTTTGCTTATACCAATGGAACGGGATTGAGCATCGCCGACAAAAACAGGGCGAAAAATATTGCAGGCAGAATCATCATTTCTCCCTGGGATTTCCTCAGTGTTGGGGCAAGTTACTTAAGTGGCAATCAACGTGATGCAGATTCACTCAACATCAATGTTGACAAAAGAACCCGCTATGGATTTGATGCAGAATTTAAAATGAAGAACCTGGTCGTACAGGCAGAATATCTATACGGAAGTGATGATGGCGCCTTTACAACGGGTGGCGGATGTGGTGGTGGGGGTGTTACCTATCCCGGGCCAATTACAAGAGCCGGATATGTGGTGATGGCCGCCTACATGTTCCCAATGCGACTACAACCTGTATTGAAATATTCTTCTTATGATACTGATCTGAAAACCGACAATGATCCTGTGTTTGATGTGAATGCTACAACAACATTCGGCCTTAATTATTTCTTCAATGACTGGACCCGTCTTCAAATAAACTATTGTATGAATACTGAAGATATTCTGTCAGTAAAAAATGACATTCTTGCAGTACAGATGCAGATTAAAATTAAGTAATTCTTATGAAAAAAATATCGTTTTTATTGTTCTTCACTGCTGTTTGTTTTACTGTTTTTGGAATTAATCCTACAATCACTGCCAAGGATTTTGTCGAACTAATGAAGTCCAACAAGGACCTTGTCATCATTGATGGCAGCAAGGCAGCTGACTATACAAACCAACATGTAAAAGGTGCTGTCAATATCTGGCATGCAGATCTTTTTGTCAGTGGAATTCCGGAAGGTATGCTGAAAAGTCCTGAGGAGCTGGCAAAGCTTTTTGGTACAAAAGGGCTGACCGAAAAAAGCAGGGTAGTCGTCTATGACGATGGCACAAATAAATATACATCACGTATTTTTTATGTTTTAAAATACCTTGGAAATAACAATGTCAGCATCCTAACGAAAAACATGACGGAATGGGAGAAAGTCCGGATCCCAATCAACAGCAATCCTGTGAAATTGCCTGCAGCCACTTTTACTCCTACGGTCGATAAATCCTTAATGATTGACCTGGCTTCAGCGAAAGAAAAAATGAAAGCCGGAAGCATCACCCTCGTAGATTGCCGGAGCAATGATGAGTTTCTTGGGCAGGATAAGGAAAAGAAAAGTCAGGGGCACATTCCGGGCGCCATTGATATTAACCACAAAGACTTGCTTAACGCGGATGGATCTTTTAAAACAAAAGCCGAACTCGAGCAAATGGTTTTGAAACTGGGTATTCCTGCTGAGAAAGAGTTAGTTTTTTATTGTTATTCCGGTGTGCGTGCCGCCGTTGGCTATATTGCATTTAAAGAGATTCTGGGGTTTGCTGTAGTAGAAGTTTTAGAAGGGGGATTAAACCATTGGGTACTTAACAAGGAAAATGTGTTAGAAAAGAATTGAGTCAAATCAATATTGATATCTCCTTTTTTGGTTAAGGGTTATCTTTAAGGGTGAAAGGCGTTCCGTTTCGGGCGCCTTTTTTTAGTGCCTGCAATTACCATGCAGGTGTCGTGCAAAGTTTTGTTCGCTTGCTGAACACTGCTTCGAAATTTCGCAAGCCTTGCTGCATCACTTCAGAATTGTCATCATGACAAGTCAGGCAAGCTCCAACCCTTAAAATCCTGCGCTGCTCCTCCATGTTGAAGGGCCGATGCCTGCTTCGGGTGGAGGCAGCATCTTTGCGTTCTTTCATGAAGCCCTGCCAGGCGTCTTCAGGCAGGCCATCAGCAGGGATATTCTCATATTTGGCTGAAAAGGACCATTTCCCCAAACCTGCTTTGGATGCATAAACCAGCTGTCCTTCTCCATAACCCAGTGTTGCGGGCTCGTTGTGGCAGGATTTGCAGGAACGCCCTTGTGCTGCTGTGTTGTGTGGGTCGATGGGCGCATACAGGCGTTTGAAAATTATGGCATTCGCCGCCTTTTTATGATGAGAGGCCAGGTCTATTGTCATGATCATTCCAGGAACAAAGGGGATGACCTCTCTTTTTCCCTTTTCACCTTCTCTGATCCCCAGGGTAGGGGGGCGAACACCATAGATGCCTGCAGATTCTGTCCAGCTGCCGCTGATTTCTTTTTGCTGAACCTGGTCATAGCCGGTCGCTGTGTTGTTGTATTGGTTATGACAACCCAGGCAGGTCGGCGCCTGCAAGGCATGACAGGCAATACAAGTCAGGCTTTTGTGGGCTTCAGCGGAAATGCAAACCTGATGGGGTGGTTTCATCGTGAGCTTCTTACCACTGTTTTTGGTTGTTAAAATGGGATTGCCTAAAGCAGGGACTTCAGTATTGACATAGATTCTGCCGCTGTTTTGGTTTTTAATGAAATTGCGATTGTCCTTCAAAAAGGGATTGATGCCCAGGATTTTTCCGGATTCTGCATCAATTCCTGTGATCCCGTGTTGTACATTCGGTTTTGTCGTATGACAATCCTCACATCGTGTACTCACTGCATCTTCTTTATGCTGATATTTCTTCCCATCGCCCATCATTTCATAGGAGTTGTGACAATCGACACAACTCATGCCTCCCCTGTGGTGAATGTCGTCCTCTTTGCGTTCGAAGACCCGATGACCTTCAATGATTTTGTACTGCCAGAGATCTTCCATGACAGTAATGTCGCGCTGGGTTTCAAAATAGCCTTCATAGCTGGTGGAGATCCTGCCAGACCGGTTGTGACAACTGAAGCACTTGTCGTCAGTGACTTGCAGGCTGAGGTTGGGATGCACAGCAGGTAGTTTTTTCAAGGGATCGCCTGATGCATAATAGTCTTTAACCAGCGCTGCTGTGGTTTTGTCATACACCAGGTGACAGGCATTGCATCCGCCTCCTTTGCTTAATTCATCGGGTGCCCCCGGGATTTTCTTATCCTGTCCGAGGTGGCATCCAAGACAAAGATTGCGGAGATGTTCATCCGCCGGGCTGTGTCGGATTTGCGAGGGATCTGACAGCAGATCAGGTGAATCTGTTTCGCCGAAAACCCATTTGTCGACAGCAATCATGCCACTGACGGTAGCCATCATGCTGGTATGAATGCGGTTTGTGATGTCGGAATGGCAGTTCTGGGTTCCACAGCTCAGCCTGGCATTGCTGAGGTTGCCGGGTACCAGGACCATGCCGCGGTGGGCTGCTGCCCTGGTCACGGCAAAGGGATCGCCGGCGTGACAGGAAACACAGCCGATGCTGGCCGGGTCATGTGAGGCTGAGAGCCCTTTCATCCCTGTATGGCATGCAAGGCAGGATTCATAACGACCCAATATAGGTTTGAACTCCGCGACCTTCCATGTGTTTGATGGGATTTCCGAAGCATAGATGCGGTCGAAGGCAGGTAATGCAAGATGGTGGTTTGTTTGTAATGAGAAGGGGGAGACAAATTCCCAGTTTTCTCCCCGGAAAAAGGTCCCAATTATGGTCAAAAATAAATACAGCACAGCAAGGATGCGCAGCAGCCACAAGACCTTAGGGTAAGAGTTCTGCTTGATCCACCGCATAGAATATATGATTATCAGCAACATGCCCACCAACAATAAGGCGAGTTGGGGAAGGCTGATCCAATGCAGCAGTTCCTGAAATCCAACAAAATACCATGGACCCTTGATCACAGGATTCAGGCCATCGTGCAGGGGAGCTCTGAAAAGTAAACTCATTGCTGTCAGCATAGCCAGGCTGAATAATAATGTGTTGCGCTTACTCCAAATGCTGCCGGCATGTTCGATGATGACAATGGCCAGAAAAATCGTCGCTGTTGCAATGTGGTGTACGTAAACTACTTGCAAATCCTGACCATGCCCAAGGAATACCGAACTCAGTAAGTCACCGGCAAAAGGGATTTTCCCAAGCAGCATTTGCAGGATGTGCCGCGCTTCAAGTCCTTCGAGGTCGCCTTTCAGGAAATAACCCGAAAGCATGACATAAAATATAAATACGAAGGAAAAGCATAACCTTAGCCATACTCCGGCTGTGAGATGTTGTAGCAGATTTTTCTTCAGGTGATTCCAGGCATGCCATAAAGCCAGGACTAAAAAAGCCTGGGCACTCCAGTAATGCAGATTCCTGCTGAAATCAGCCCAGGGGTTGGTAAGTATGAAATGACTTACAGAGGCATAGGGCCTGGCAATGTCAAAGGGCAAGGCCAGGATCATGCCGGAGAGGCCACAAATCACGAACACTGCAGTGGCAAAACCACCTGTTGTGGACTGCAAAACAAAGCTCTTTATGGCATCAGTGATTTTCACAATGCGTGGGTTTCAACAAGATAATCACCGGTTTTCGGGTCTTTCCGGTAGGCTAAAATTTCCAGGGCCTGCACTGCGGGCCCTTTGATGTTTTTTCCGGAGATGTCGTAGCGGGAGCCATGACAAGGGCAAACCAGAATCCCGGCTTCTTCTTTCTGTATCCTGCAACCCAGGTGAGTGCAAGTGCTCGAGAGGAAATGAACTTTTTTGTTTTGTCGGCAGGCAATGACACTGTCGAAAAAAGTAATTCCCTCAGGAAAATCCTTACTAACATGGATGATGGAATCTCTGTCCCGGCCGGCATTTTGCCGGCCCTCCATTTTATAGATCAACCACACAAAAGGCAACCAAAGGAAATAGGCCATGTTTTTTAAAGCGTCTCGCCGGTCCATCCAGATTCATTGTATTTCATGCAAATTTACTGTAATAAACCACTTCTGTCCGACCCGACAATTCCCTGCATCCTGCCGTTTGTAGCATTTCAGTCCCTGGTATGCAGGATTTGTAATTGTAAAATTGCGATCTGAAAATACAACTCCATATAAAATACAGCTCATCCAGGTTTCTATGCTGGAAATCACCATTGTTATCGTCCCTGAACTCAAATTAATTTAGAAGTATTTCAAATAACAAACATGCATAAATTAAATATAATATAATGCTGCATAATAGCCGTCTGTCAAGGGTTTCAGCGGATGAATTCTAAACATGACAATTATCATAAAATCGCATTACCAGGGATGGTCTGCGTACATTTGCCTTTGATTTTTAAAAGGCAATTCTTCAGATATTTCATTTCAACAAACTATAATGGCAAACCGCAGAGAGTTTATCAAGATTTCAGCCATGGGTGCAGGCACACTTGCCCTGGGTGCCGGGATCTCGCGTTATTCCATGGGTTCGACTTTTCTCGACGACCTTATGGCGATGGGGACTACTGGCAAGGAAAAGCTTCACCGTTATCCCACCTATTGTGAGGTTTGTTTCTGGAAATGTGCGGCATGGGTGTATACGGATGCTGAGGGCAAAATCATGAAAGTGATAGGCAACGAAGAAGATCCGCATTGCAACGGACGGCTTTGTCCGCGTGGCACCGGAGGCATCGGCATGTATTATGATGAGGATCGTCTGAAAAAGCCGCTGATCCGTGTTGAGGACAATGGCAAGCAGACTTTCCGGGAAGCGAGCTGGGATGAGGCCCTGGATCTGGTGGCACGGAAATTCAAGGAAATTGCGGCAAAATATGGCCCGGAGAGCATCGCCCTTTTCAATCATGGTTCACCGGGACATCATTTTGCACACCTTCTGAAGGCTTTTGGCTCTTCCAATGTTGTAGCTCCTTCTTATGCCCAATGCCGTGGTCCGCGTGAGGTCGGGTTTGAAACGACTTTCGGTGCCTCTGTTGGTGCTCCTGAACCCACTGACATCCGCGACACCCGCTGCCTGGTGCTGATTGGATCCCACATCGGGGAGAACATGCACAATGGGCAAGTACAAGAAATGTCGGATGCGATCGACAGAGGCGCAACCATCATCACTGTCGATCCCCGTTTCTCAACAGCTGCCAGCAAGTCCAAATACTGGTTGCCCATAAAACCGGCCACCGACCTGGCTTTGCTGTTGTCTTGGATTCACGTGATTATCAATGAGGAGCTATACGACAAAGATTATATCGGGAAATATGCCAAGGACTTCGACAAGCTGAAGGCGCATGTTGCCTCCATGACACCTGAATGGGCCTATGGCATCACGACCCTGGATCCGGACCTGATTCGCCGTACTGCCCGTGAAATGGCTGCAGCAGCCCCTGCTGCCATCATTCACCCGGGTCGTCATGTCACCTGGTATGGTGATGACTCCCAACGTTCACGTGCGATCGCCATCCTGAACGCCTTGTTGGGCAGTTGGGGAAGAAGGGGCGGCTTTTATTTTAAAGAAGCCATCAGCGTACCTGAATATCCCGGTCCTGAATACCCCAAACCAGCCTGGAGCTGGAAGGAGACGCTGAACGGGAAATACCCACTGGCAGGTCTCTCTGTTTCAAATACCCTTATCGATGCCTCCATCCCAGGACCTGAAAATCAACACCGTATCCATGCATGGATCGTAGCCGGTACCAACCTTCCGCTGACCATGCCCGACAAAACCACCACATTGAATGCCATGGAAGCACTTGACTTTATGGTTGTTGTGGATACCATGCCCATGGAAATCACGGGTTATGCTGATGTCATCCTGCCTGAATGTACTTATTTTGAGCGCTATGATGACATCCGGAATGAGGCCCATAGAGAACCCTATATTGCACTCAGAATGCCGGCCACGGAGCCATTGTATGATTCTAAGCCTTCCTGGTGGATTGCCAAACAACTCGCAGAAAAACTTGGCCTGGGCGCTTTCTTTCCCTGGAAAGACTACACTGAAGTCCTGGATTGGCAGCTCAAAGGTCTTGGATCCAGCCTGGAAGAGATGAAAAAACTGGGTGTTAAAAAGTTCCCCCGGAAAAAGGGTGACTTATATATGGTAGATGGAATAGAGCCTGTATTTGAGACGCCTTCAGGCAAGATCGAGCTCTATTCTGAGCACCTTGCCAGCCTTGGTTTCGACCCTATCCCCGTCTATACACCGCACCCTGAACCACCTGAAGGTTTTTACCGGCTGATCTACGGCAGGGCACCCATGCACACCTTCAGCCGTACAGCCAACAACCCCAACCTCGTCGACCTCATGAAAGAAAATTCTGTCTGGGTCAACCCCAAGGTAGCCGGGATCTGGAACCTCAAAAAGGATCAGTATGTCTGGCTGAAGAACCAGGATGGTGTCGTCTCTACTTTCCCGATAAAAGTCAGGATAACAGAAAGGATACGTTGGGATTCTGTGTATATGGTACATGGATTCGGACATCACAACAAAGAACTGAAAAGGGCTTATGGCCGTGGTGCCAATGATTCTGAGCTGATTACAAGGGTGGCCACCGACCCCCTTATGGGAGGCACTGGCATGCGTGGCAATTTTATCACTTTTATCACTGAAGACCCCGGAAAGGAGGCAACATCATGAGGTACGGAATGGCCATAGATACCCGGAAATGTGTAGGTTGCAGCGATTGTGTCGTAGCCTGCCAGACCGAAAACAATGTACCCATCGGTTACTGCCGCGACTGGGTAGTCGAGGTGATGGCAGGTACTTATCCTGAATTGGAAATCGAAATACGATCTGAACGCTGTAACCATTGCGAAAACTCACCTTGTGTACGCTGTTGCCCTACCGGCGCAAGTCATTTAGAACAAGGTGGTATCGTAACGGTAACACATAGTGAATGCATCGGTTGTGGGGCCTGCATCCAGTCCTGCCCCTACGATGCACGTTATTCTCACCCTGATGGCTATGTCGACAAATGCACTTTCTGCCTGCACCGGATACAGCAGGGCCAGGGGCCGGCATGTGTCGCTGTTTGTCCTACGAAGTGTATGTATTTCGGCGATCTCGACGACCCCAACAGCGAGGTAAGTATTGCCCTCGAGAACAGGAAATTCAAGGTGCTGGCGCCTGAAGCCGGGACCCGCCCTCAGATTTATTATCTTATCTAACAAGCGCAACATGAAAGAAGAATTATTCGTCAGCGGCAGGGCTATACCCAACATCGACCCATACCTTAACATCTGGCATTGGTCTATCCCTGTTTATCTTTTTTTAGGTGGATTGGCAGCAGGTTTGCTGTTTTTTGCCGGCTTGTATAGCATCCTGGGAAAAGAAAAAGAAATGCCGACTACCGTAAAATGGGCTACCTTCCTTGCCCCTGCAGCACTGGTGATCGGCTTGCTATGCCTGTTCATCGACCTGAAACACAAATTGTATTTCTGGCAGTTGTATACTACGATCCGCCTGCAATCCCCGATGTCATGGGGAGCCTGGGTGCTGATGCTCATCACACCCCTTTCCTTTTTGTGGGCAGGGAGTTATGTCAGGGAGCTGAAACCCTCCTGGAAATGGACATTTCCCCTCCTCAACAAAGTAGAAGTATGGGTAGCTGCCCATCGCAAAGGCCTGGCCTGGGCCATGGTTATCTTATCTGTAATTTTGGGCATCTACACTGGGATATTATTGTCAGCTTTCAACGCCCGCCCACTTTGGAATACTTCCTTACTTGGGCCTTTGTTCCTGGTCTCCGGCCTTTCTTCAGGCGTAGCCACCATCCTCTGGATGTCGAAAAATCATGCTGAACGGGTGCTTCTCAGCAAGATCGACCTGATCCTGATCGGCATAGAACTCTTTCTGATCATTCACCTGTTTATGGGTTTCCTGGCGAGTAATGCAGTTCAGGTGGAAGCCGCTCAACTGTTTCTGGGGGGTGAATTCACTGTGTTTTTCTGGGTATTCGTCGTCATTCTTGGCTTAGTATTCCCTGCTATCCTGGAAATTCTTGAGTTGAGAGGCATTAAAATCCCGGTGGTAATTCCGGCACTGATGGTCTTGATTGGGGGTTTGATATTCAGGTTTATCATGGTTGAAGCAGGTCAGATTACACGTTATCTTTATTAAAAATTTAATCTTAGCATTATGGCTACAAAGGAAATACAGGATCGCAGCAGGACATATTTAAATCCTTATGCTGCCGGGATCTGGCTGGGCCTGGTCCTGCTGATGACTTTTTATATTACCGGGCGCGGGCTTGGTGCTTCCGGCTCTATTAAAACAGCGGTGGCAAGCACGGTGAACACCATTGCACCCAAGCATGCCCAACAATCGCATTACCTGAGCCAGTTTATCACTGCAGATGAAAACCCGATGAACAATTGGTTAACATTCGAGGTTATCGGTGTCCTTGCCGGGGCATTAATTTCCGGCGCGCTGGCCGGGAGATTGAAGCTAAAGGTGGAACATTCTCCAAACATCACCTCACAACGCAGATTGGTATTTGCCACCCTGGGAGGCCTGGCTTTCGGCATCGGTTCTCAATTTGGCAGGGGCTGCACCAGTGGCGCTGCGCTGAGTGGTATGGCCTCACTTGCAGCAGGCGGTTTTATTGCCATGCTGAGCATCTTCGGTGCAGCTTATGCCTTTGCATATTTCTTCAGAAAAAACTGGATTTAAAAAATCGTATCATGGGACCATTAATAACACAAGGAATTATAGATCCGGCCTGGAACAATGTTCTGGCTGTATTGTTGGGGATGGCATTCGGCTTCGTCCTCGAATCTGCCGGTTTCTCTTCTTCGCGAAAACTCGCCGGGGTCTTTTATGGATACGATTTCGTTGTCCTGAAGGTGTTTTTTACTGCGGCCATCACTGCGAGCATCGGTTTGC
>Ga0247839_1004437_pt1 | contig 18045 bp, 15 predicted proteins | sample LaCruzMarch2015__6_FD_192405 | JGI IMG/M metagenome (GOLD analysis project Ga0247839, IMG submission 192405) | Freshwater microbial communities from meromictic Lake La Cruz, Castile-La Mancha, Spain - LaCruzMarch2015_16m | ecosystem: Environmental > Aquatic > Freshwater > Lake | place: Spain... | reverse complement strand
TATACGAGCCAAGCCGTTGCCGTACAACACTGGAAAGGCAACCTGAAGTACACGTCGTATGATGCTATTCAGGATATGATGAACAAAGCCAACTTAGCCAACGGAGGTGAAGATGTGGTTTCGTAAATAGTAAACTGTCACCGTGATGGTCACCGTAATGCACCGTAATGCACCGTAATGTCTGGTAAGTAATGGCACAGTCTGTTTACATCGAGTCATCCGTTATCAGCTATTTGGTAGCGCGACCGAGCCGTGATGTCGTAGTCGCCGCACACCAAGCGATTACCGAAACATGGTGGCAGAGTCAGCGGGCTGAATTTGATTTGCCGCCGCAGGGGGAATTGAGTTCCTTCTCACGTGGAATTTTAAGCATATTAACAACGCACAGACCAAGGCGCTGATAACAACAGTGGTTGAATCGCACGGCTTTGTTTGTCCGATAGTGTGCTCACCGGAAGAATTGGGGGCAGAAATATGAACGAAGATCCAATTGTTGCGGAAATCCGCAAGTATCGTGCCGAGCACGCAGAAAAATACGGTCGTGACTTGGGTCGCATTTGCGAGGCATTACGCGAAGCCGAAGCAAAATCAACCCGTAAGGTTGTGCACCGCAAGCCGCGGCTGCTTCCAAAACCTAGCAGCTAACATTCGCCTTATATGCGAGCGCGCGCCACAGGCGTCGTGCTACTTCAGAAGGTCATCAGGAGTTACGGTGACAGTTTACTAAATGCACTGAATGCGGATGGGCGTTGAACGCAACCCGTAATTACTGTATCTAGTAAACTGTCACCGTAATTTCGGTGCCGTGTCTGTCTCAACGGTTCCCGACGATCTAACCGATCCGGCTCCTGCTGTTACCTGGTGCGCCGCCCTCCGCGGCAATCACACCTTCGACGCTCACCCGCGAACTGCGTGCCTACTGCCCGCCAGCGAACAGGCGCCAAACCCCCAGGCCATTGATCGCCCGAACGACTGAGCTTCACCGCCCTCGACGGTGCCGCTCCGCATTATTCACCAACTATGCGCACAATTGGGGAGCCATCCACAACAGAGGGCTTCAGTTGAGCCCCTGCATGTCGTCCTCTAAATCCTCTACCATCCAGTTGCCGTCCTCCTTGTCCCACTTCTTCACCTTGCTCATCATATAGGCAAAGCAGGTCTGTGGCGGTATCTGGACCTTGGTGGTCACCGTTGAGGAGGTGCCGGTACTTACGTTCAGGGTGAAACCGGAGGTGCCCACTGGCGCGCTGGCCGATACGTCGACGCCGCTGGTGATCTTGCTGGCCAGCTCCCCCTCCATGACGATCCAGTCAGCGCTGACGATGCGGGCGTCGTTGCCCTCGTCTTTCAGGAAGTTGCGGGCAATGTTCGCGTGATTATTCAGCAACCTCTTCAGAGGGATTTCGGCCAGCGAGATCTTCATGAGGACGAGGTTGGCCGATTTTGCGGCATTGCGGCTGAAGCCGACCTGCCCGCCGGCCACCGTCAAGTACTTGATGCCGACGTTCACGTCAGTGTCCGAGAATTTACTCCATTCGATGGAGTAAGGCCCCGAAACACTGATGTCCACCTTGGCCAGGTTATCGGCTGAGACCGTGCCTGCAACGTCGAGGTAATTGGCGCTGCTGATCGGCGTCTTTTTCTTACCAAAGGAGACAAGATTGACGTCTTCGCAGCCGCCTCGAAAGTAGCTCTTGCCGGAATAGACGAACTTTGAGTCGGAAATCTTAACGGAGAGGGACATGACGACCTCCAGAGGTGGTTGGTGGAGCAATCAATCACGCAAGCTCGGTGAACTGGGTTGATTCCAATTCACGGTTCTTAATGCAGAATCGCTGTCGTCGGGACCGTGCTTTGCCTATTATCTCGGGATTGAGTTAGCGCAAAGTGGCGCCTGTCGCGGGCCGAAACCCATCGGTTCGAGAGGTTTCCACCATCCGGCGCATAGCAATAGAGATCGCGGCCTGGTTGTCCATGATTTGGCGACAACATTTGAAGACTACGAAACCCAATCACATCGGCTAAAATACTAGCCCGTCTCGCCAGGGTGTCAAGGTCATTCTAGGGTGTGTTATCAATTGTGTTCGTATGGGATTATCGGCCGCCCGCTACTGTTCCAGGGCGCGGATGTCGCGCCACATCAACCTCCGCCGGCTCGATAAAACTCCCGACGCGGGCGATGAATCGGCCCTGGCCTTCGCTCCCGGCGCGCGGTGCTCCGGCGGGATCCAAAGGCCGGGCCAGTACCTTGATCTCGGTATTGTCTGGGTGATTGTGGACGGCGATGATGGTCCCGCCCCAGCGCACCGGTTGCCCGGTGAAGCGCGCCGGGTCGTGCTGGACTTGGGCCAGTTCCACCGTCGATCGGGTGTCGATTCGCTCAGTCGCCTGGGCGGCCTTGATCACGGTTCCGGCCACGGGACATCGTAGGGTGGACAAGCGCAGCGCAGTCCGACTGCGCTAGCGCTTGTCCACCCTACGGCTGGAACGATGATCAAGGCCGCCTGGGCATACCAGGCGGCTCAGCGTTTGAAGGGCTTTGATCGCTTGCACGGGACCGCGAAACGACGTGGTGCGGGCGCATCCTCGCGGGTGTCATCCGCTCGATTACGACAACGACGCAGACGCTAAGGCTGTTCCTTAGTCAAGGGTTTTCAGGCGAGCGTGTCACCTCAAAACGGACTCCCCGTCAGCCATTTCAGCGGCGGTACCAGCAGCATTTGCAAGAGCACCAGACCGATCATGACCAGCATGGGCGAGAGGTCGATGCCGCTGATCGGCGGCAGTGCGCGTTGGGCCGGGCGCATGATGGGGTCAGTCAGCCGAGATAGGAGTGCGACGCCCGGATTGTAGGTGCCGGGGTTCACCCAACTCAGAATGACACGGATGAACACCGCGAACAGGAAGATGTTGATAATCAACTCGACCAGCGCCGGCACCGACCAGAGCAGCGCCCCGATGGGGAAGGCGCTGAAGCCCAGCAGTGCCGCCAGCAGGGCCAGTTCCGCGGTCTTGAGCAGCCAGGCGAGCACGATGGAGGCGGTATCCATCCCGGCGAGGCTCGGGATCACCTGACGCAGTGGCCGCAAGACCGGCGAGGTGACCTTGACGATGAACTGCGACAGCGGGTTGTAGAAGTCCGCCCGTGCCCATTGCAGCAGGAAGCGGATCATGACCACCGCGATATAGAGCCCGAACAGGGTCTGGATCAGAAAGACCAGTGGATTGGTGAGATAGGAACCGCTCATGACTGCTCCATCAGCGTCTTGGAGATCTCGACCGCGCGTTCACGGGCGGCCCGCGCGGCGCGGCCCACCAGTTCGCTCAGTCCCGCCTCGGTGAACACCGCCAGGGCACGCTCGGTCGTCCCGCCGGGGGAGGTGACCTGAGCGCGCAATTCAGCCGGCGGGGCGTCACTCTCCACCGCCATACGGGCGGCCCCCAGCGCGGTCTGGATGGTCAGCAGGCGGGCGGTCTCGGCATCGAGCCCGAGGTCGATCCCGGCTTGTTCCAGCGCTTCCATGAACAACAAGAAATAGGCCGGGCCGCTGCCGGAGATGGCGGTGACCGCGTCGATCTGGGCCTCGTCATCGACCCAGCGGGTGAGTCCGGCGGCGCGCAGGATGGTCTCGGCGCGATTGCGTCCGTCGTCGCCGACCTCGGGGCTGGCGTGCAGACCGATGGCCCCGGTCTGGACCATGGCGGGGGTGTTGGGCATCGAGCGGACCACCGGCACCGGCGAGCCCAGCCACCGTTGGATCGCCGCTTCCGGCACCCCGGCCATGATCGAAATCACCAGGGGTCCGAGCTGGCACACCAGATTGCCGATTTCCCGACACACGGCTGGCGCCAGTTGCGGCTTGACGCACAGAACCAGGGTGGCGGCCCCGGCGAGGGCTTCGCGATTGTCCGCGACGGTGCGCACGCCAAAGCGCGCGCGCAGGTCCTCGCGTCGCGTCGCGTCCGGCTCGGCGACGCAGAGGGCAGCGGGGGGATAGCCGTCGGCGATCAGGCCCGCGATCAGGCTGCTCGCCATGTTGCCGCCGCCGATGAAGGCGATGCTGGGTTTGCTCGTTGGCATAGCTGGATAAAAAACCGACTTGGGACAAGTTCAGGATCGAGGGCTGTCCACGGCGCGGTGCGTTATGTCCGACGCGACGGCCGTCCAGCGACCTCAGGGGTTGCTGCTATTATAGGGGCGCGCCCCGAATACCGCCGTGCCGATCCGCACCAGGGTGGCCCCTTCCAGGATCGCCGCCTCCAGATCGTCGGACATCCCCATCGACAGGCAGGCCAGCGGCTGATCCGGCGTGGCGAGCCGATCGCGCAGCAGCCGCAGCGCGCGCAGCGGTTCGCGCTGTTCGCGCGGGTCGGCGCAGGGGGCCGGCAGCGTCATGAGCCCCATCACGCGCAGCCCCGGCAGTCCGGCGCAGGCCGCGAGCAGATCGGACGCGGCGTCCGGTGCCACGCCGCCCTTGCTCGCTTCGCCGCTCAGGTTCACCTGGATGCAGACCTTGAGCGGTGCGCGGTCGATGGGCCGGTGTTCACTCAGGCGTCGCGCATGTCCGCGATCCGCCAGCCCATGCACCCAGTCGAACCCGGCGGCGAGCTGGCGCGTCTTGTTGGCCTGGACCCGACCGATGAAGTGCCATTCGATCGGCAGGTCCGTGAGCAGTGCCTGCTTGTCCAGTGCCTCCTGGAGATAGCTTTCGCCGAAGGCGTGCTGACCCTGGACAAAGGCCGCGCGGATGGCGTCGGCGCCTTGCCGTTTGCTCACCGCGATCAGACGCACCGACTCCGGCTCACGGTCGGCGGCCAGGGCCGCCGCCAGGATCCGGGCCTTAACCGCCGCCAGCCGGGAGGCGATGGTGTCGGCGGTCATCTTGGCGTCGCGCTCATCGATCCGGCACCGCGGCCGCCGCCGTGCCGTCCAGCAAGTGCTGCAACTGGCGCAAGGCCTGGCCGCGGTGGCTGAGCCGGTTCTTCACCTCCGGTGCCAACTCGGCGGCGGTGCAGCCGTGGCTTGGGACGATGAAGATCGGGTCATAGCCGAAGCCCTCGGCGCCGCGGGGGTCACGCCCGATGACACCCTCCCAGGTGCCCTGGCAAATCAGGGGTGTGGGATCATCGGCATGGCGCAGGTAGACGAGGACGCAGTGATAGCGTGCGGTGCGCTGCGCATCCGGGACTTGCTCCAGGTCCAGCAGGAGCTTGGCCAGGTTGTCGGTGTCCGAGGCGCCTGGTCCGGCGAAGCGGGCGGAGTAGATCCCCGGCGCGCCGTGCAGGGCGTCGACCTCGATCCCCGAGTCGTCGGCCAGCGCTGCCAGGCCGCTGAAGCGGGCGGCGTTACGCGCCTTGAGGATGGCGTTTTCGACGAAGGTGAGGCCGGTTTCCGCGACCTCCGGCACGCCCCGCTCACCCTGGGGAATCACGTGGATGCGCGCGGCGGCCAGCAGTTGGCCGAACTCGCGCACCTTACCGGGGTTGTTGCTGGCCAGCACGATGGACTCGCCGCGGTGGGATTGGGTCATGTCAGAGGCCCAGGGCTTCACGTTGCAGCGCATGAAGCCGGCGAATTCCCGCGGCCCCCAGTTCGAGCAGGGCGTCCAATTGCGCGCGGGTGAAGGGCTCGGCCTCGGCGGTCCCCTGCACCTCGATGAACCGTCCGTCGCCGTCCATCACCAGGTTCAAGTCGGTATCGGCGTTGGAATCCTCGGCGTAGTCCAGATCCAGCACCGGTTGCCCCGCGTAGATACCGACTGAGACCGCGGCCACCTGGGTGCGCAGCGGATCGACGGACAGCGCGCCGTTCGCCCGCAGCCCGCCGAGTGCATCGTAGAGCGCCACCCAGGCGCCGGTGATGGCCGCGGTGCGGGTGCCGCCATCGGCCTGAAGCACATCGCAGTCCAGGGTTACAGTACGCTCACCGAGTTGCGTCAGGTCCACCGCGGCGCGTAGCGAGCGGCCGATCAGACGCTGGATTTCGAGGGTGCGTCCGCCCTGCTTGCCGCGTGCCGCCTCGCGGGGGCTGCGTTCGTGCGTCGCCCGCGGCAACATGCCGTATTCGGCGGTGATCCAGCCCTTACCCTGGCCCTTCAGAAAGGGCGGTACCCGGTCCTCGACGCTGGCGGTGCAGAGCACCCGGGTGGCGCCGAACTCCACCAGCACCGAGCCCTCGGCGTGACTGGTGTAGCCGCGGGTGAAGCGGATCGGGCGCAAGGCGTCCGGTTGACGTGCTGATGGGCGCATGGGGCGGCAGTCTCTTGTGCGGTGGCGGTTATTGCGGCTGGTCTGCCGCATCCTGGGCGGCGTCCTTGAGCCGGTTATTCTGATCCAGTTGCGAGAACTCGGAGTGCGGCAGGTTGCCGACATGGCGCGTCAGGTACGCCAGGAGCTCGGCCGCGTCCTGCGGGCGTTTGGTCGGGTCCATGGCCATCGACCAATCGGCCGCCTCCAACAAAAAAGCAGGATAGCGGTTCTTGAGCTCCACCGTGGCGGGGATCAGCTTGTCCTCCTGATGACGGTCGATGGCCGGGGGCGGCGTACGACCTTCCATGCAGGTGCGGATGCTGGCGCCAACCGCGTAGACATCGGTCCAGGGGCCGACCCGACCGCCGCGATAGTACTGCTCGACCGGCGAATACCCGGCGGTGATCACTTGGCCGCCGCCGGCGCGACCGCGGCTGAGGGGGTGCACGGCACCCAGGTCGAGCAGTAAGGGTTGGTTGCCATGGCGCAGGTGAATATTCCCCGGTTTCACGTCCAGGTGCAGCATCGAGCGCGCGTGCAGCAAGGCCAGGGCGTCCAGGATCGGCATGAACACGTCCAACAGGAACGTGGTGCTCAAGCCGCCCCGGCGTTCCTGGATATAGCTTCCGAGGTTGCGTCCGCGTTCGTTCGGCATCACCAGGTAACCGGTTTGGTTGGCCAGGAAGAAGTCCAGGACGCGCACGATGTTGGGGTGACGCAGCGAGGCCAGCGCCTTCACTTCCTGGAAGAAGAGCTTGCGCCCGCGCTGCAGGTTCTCGGTGTACTGCGGCTCGATGGGCACCACTTGCCGGCGCTGATCCCGGGTGGCGATCTTTTTTGGCATGAACTCCTTGATGACCACTTCGTCCCCGGTCTCCTCGGTCCGCGCCAGATAAATCAAGCTGAACCCGCCCTTGCCGATCGTCTCGAGGATACGATAGCTGCCGAGCAGGGTGTCGTGTGGGAGGCTTTCGCGCGCGGCGGTCATGACGATGAATGCCGATCCTGTCGATACTCTGGGAGGGATCTCTGGGTGTTGACGCTGCGGACGTTCACTTGAGTGCGTTGACGGGTGTGCTCACCTGGGTCGGACGAACGGGTATGATAGCGTTATCCGCGTCCGCAATCTGCGCTGTTGCGTCGAGTCGCCGCGGGCGTCTTCCCCCCGCAACCTGAGGCATCCGGGATGATCAAGAGTATGACCGCTTTCGCGCGGGAGACCCAAGGTGGGCCATTCGGCGAGCTGGCGTGGGAACTGCGTAGTGTCAACCACCGGTTCCTCGAACCCCATATCCGCCTGCCCGAGGAACTGCGCGCCCTGGAAACAGCGGTGCGTGATCGCCTGGCGAAGCGGCTGCAACGCGGCAAGGTGGACTGTACCCTGCGTTACGACCCCGCGGTCGGAGTGGTCGGCAGCCTGCGCGTCAACCGTGCGTACGTCGAGCAACTGTTGGCGGCCGGGGATGAGATTTCGTCCCTGATCGGCCGCTCCGCGGAACCCTCGGCGTTCGATCTGCTGCGCTGGCCCGGGGTGATCCAGGAGCAGGAGCGGGATCTGGACCAGGTGACGGATGCCGCCCTGCAGTTGCTGGATCAGGCGCTCACCACGCTCCTGCAGACCCGCGCCCGCGAGGGTGAGCGCCTGGCCGCGCTCCTGCGCGAGCGCTGCGACCGGTTGCAGGAGTCCGCCGTGCGCGTGCGCGTACGCCTGCCCCAAGTCATGGCCGGGGTGCGCAAGCGGCTGGCCGACCGTTTCGTGGAGTTGCGCGCTGAACTGGACGCGGGGCGTCTCGAACAGGAACTGGCGCTGGTTGCCGCGCGCCTGGATGTCGACGAAGAATTGGACCGCCTGGAGGCCCATGTCGCCGAGGTCCGGGCCGTCCTGACCCGTGATGAGCCGGTCGGCCGGCGGCTGGATTTTCTCATGCAGGAATTGAATCGGGAGGCGAACACCCTCGGCTCCAAGTCCGCCGACGTGGAAGTGACGCGTGAGGCGGTCGAGATGAAGGTGCTGATCGAGCAACTGCGCGAACAGATCCAGAACCTCGAGTAGGGTGGATAAGCGCAGCGCATCCACCATCGGCCTCGCCGTCGGCACGCGGTCGGCGGCGGCGAACCAAATTTGGAACTGCTGCGATGAACGATGATCGGTTGACGGAGGCGCGCTGATGCACGAAGGTATCCTGTTCATCGTCTCGGCTCCGTCCGGTGCCGGTAAGACCAGCTTGGTCAAGGCCCTACTGGAGCGTGATCCGCACCTGGCCCTGTCGGTTTCGGCCACGACCCGGCCGCCGCGCTCCGGCGAGCGGGATGGGGTGCATTACCACTTCCGCGACCTGCCTACACTGCGTGCCGAGATTGCTGCGGGGGCCTTCCTGGAGTATGCGGAAGTCTACGGCAATCTGTACGGAACCCGTGAGGCGGACGTTCGCCTGGGGCTGCGTCCCGGACGCGGTCTGATCCTGGAGATCGATTGGCAAGGCGCGCGCCAGGTCAGAGCGCGTTTTCCGCAGGCGGTGAGCGTCTTCATACTCCCGCCATCCTGGGCCGAACTTGAGCGCCGCCTCTGCGGCCGGGGCACCGACAGCGAGGCCGTGATCGCCCGTCGGCTGGCCGAGGCGCGTGCCGACATGGCCCGTTGGCGCGAGTATGACTACGTGGTCATCAACGATCGCTTCAACGCGGCGCTCGCCGACCTGGCCGCCATCGTTGCCGCCGAGCGGCTGCGGGCCGCGCGGCGGCGGGGGCAGGTGGAGCAGCTGTTTGCCGACTTGCCGCCGGTCTGAGCGTGAGCCCGAAACCGGCTGGGATCGGATCCCCGTCGTTGTTGGTTTTTCGTTTCTCGTTTTTCGTCAGTCGATGCTTGATAAGCGTTAACTAAGAACGAAAAACCGAAAACTAAAGACCGTTCCGTCTATGTTAAGCTAACCGAAAAAGTCGGCTACTGGCCACGTTTGCCTGATGCCGAACACCTTACTTGGAGTAAGAGACACATGGCCCGAATTACCGTTGAGGATTGCCTCAAACACGTGGATAACCGATTCTCCCTGGTCCTGCTCGCCACCAAACGGGCGCGCCAGCTGGCCAACGGGGTCGAACCCACGCTGCCGTGGCAGAAGGACAAGCCGACCGTCATGGCACTGCGCGAGATCGCCGAGGGCCATATCACCAACGAGTTCGTGCAGGCCGCCCAGAAGCACATCGATGAGAGCGCGGCGGCGCTGGAGCAACGCCTGGCGTTGGAACTCGCCGCCGAACTGCGCGAACTGGATACCGATAAGGATTGAAGCGGTTTCCGGCAATCGCCTAAGCCCGCGAGTCCGACTTGAGTGGTCCACCGCGCTATCTGATCAGCGACCTGTGCGCTTACCTGGAGTCGTATCTCCCGCCCGAGCAGGTGAGCGAGGTCTACCGCGCGTATCTGTTTGGGGCCGAAGCCCACGAGGGGCAAAAACGTAAATCAGGGGAGCCTTACATCTACCACCCGCTGGCGGTGGCGCGCACCCTGGGCGAGATGCGCATGGACTACAAGTGCCTGATCGCCGCCCTATTGCACGACGTCATCGAGGATACCCCGGTCTCCAAGGAAGATCTTTCCGCGGGCTTCGACGACGAGATCGCGGAACTGGTCGACGGGGTCAGCAAGCTGTCCCAGATCGATTTCGCGTCCCGTGCCGAGGCGCAGGCCGCCAGCCTGCAGAAGATGCTGCTGGCCATGACCCGCGATATTCGGGTGATTCTGATCAAGCTCGCCGACCGCCTGCACAATATGCGCACCATGGGGGTGATGCGGTCCGAGGCGCGGCGGCGGATTTCCCGTGAGACGCTCGAGATTTTTGCCCCCATCGCCAACCGCCTCGGCATCAACAGCATCCGGGTCGAGTTGGAGGAACTGGGCTTCAGTCACTATTGGCCGTGGCGTCACCTGGTGCTGGAACGGGCGGTGCAGAAGGCTGCCGGCGAGCGGTCCGAACTGCTGGCCACGGTCGAGACGGCACTCAAGCGGCGGCTTGCGCAGGAAGAAATCCCGGGTGAGGTGACCGGGCGCTGTAAGAACCTTTACAGCATCTACCGCAAGATGCGCGATAAGCGGCGGTCTTTCTCCGACCTGGTGGACGTCTTTGGCCTGCGGGTGACCGTGGATCGGGTCGATACCTGTTACCGGGTGCTGGGTCAGGTCCACAACCTCTACAAGCCGGTGCCCGGGCGCTTCAAGGACTATATCGCGATCCCCAAGGCCAACGGTTACCAATCGCTGCACACGGTGCTGTTTGGCCCTCAGGGCGTTCCCATCGAGATTCAGATCCGCACCGCGGCCATGCAGCGCAGCGCCGAATCGGGGATCGCGGCGCACTGGATGTACAAGAGCGGAAGTCAGAGTTCAGCGCCGGCTCTGGCGTTGGCCAACGAGTGGCTCCAGAACCTGCTGGACATGCAGCGCAGTGCCGGCAACTCGGTCGAGTTCCTGGAGCACGTCAAGGTCGACCTGTTCCCGGACGAGGTCTACGTCTTCACGCCCAAGGGCCGTATCCTCACGCTCAAGCGCGGCGCCACCGTCGTGGATTTCGCGTATGCCATCCACTCGGATATCGGCAACACCTGCGTGGCGGCGCGCATCGATCGGCGGATGGCGGCGCTCAACACGCCCCTGCGCAGCGGCCAGACCGTGGAGATCATTACCGCGCCGGGGGCCAAACCCAACCCGTCCTGGCTCAACTTCGTCGTCTCCGGGAAGGCGCGGGCGAGCATTCGCGGCTTCCTCAAGAACCTCAAGCAACTCGAGGCCGAGGCCCTGGGGCGGCGTCTGCTGAACGCGGAGTTGGCCGGCCTGGGAACCGAGGTCGACCGGGTCGATCCGGTCCGCCTGAGTGTCTACCTGGAGGAAGCCGGCCTCCCGGAGATCGCGGCCCTGCTCGCGGAGATCGGACTGGGCAATCGCTCGCCGCTGTTGGTCGCGCGTCGGCTGGCCGGCGGTGACGGGGAGTTGCCCGCGCCCGAGCACGCCCCCGGAGCCGATCTCCACCCACATCGGCTCGCGATCCGCGGGACCGAGGGCATGGTGGTCACCTTCGCGCGCTGTTGCCGCCCGATCCCAGGCGACCCCATCGCCGCCCTGTTCAGCCCTGGGCGCGGCATCGTGGTCCACCGTCAGGAGTGCCGCAACCTCGGCAGTCTGGAGACCAAGCGGGACAAACGGCTGCAGGTCGAGTGGGCGCCGGAGCCGGACGGCGACTTTCCGGTCGAAATCCGGGTCGAGATCAACAATCGCCGCGGCGCCCTGGCGATGGTCGCCGCCGCCATCGCCGAACAGGGCTCGAACATCGAGAATGTCCAGTCGAAGGATCGGGACGGCATGACCACCGCCCTGGAGTTCCTGGTCGGCGTGCGCAGTCGCCGCCATCTGGCGCGCATCATGCGGCGGCTGCGGCAGATCCCGCTGGTGATCCGGATCGTCCGCGTCAGCCGCTGAGTTCGGCGTTGACGACATCCTTGCGACCGTCCCAGAGGTGCCAGACGAAGGGGCGGCGGTGGAAGCTCTCGCAGTGCTGCTCAAAGAATTCGTCGCGTAGCCAGTCCTCAATGGTCTTCGATTCTGCCCTCGTCGCAGCCAGTAGCGCGAGTTCGTTCAAAGGAGCCGGGGCATCCTGCCCCGGCGTCGGGGGCGGGACGCCCCCGCTCCAAGCAGCAGCGAGCAGCGCACGCCTGGCAGTCAGGCAGACGACAGGTGACTATCGTGCTTTCCAGAGGGGAACTTCGGTCTAACCCATGCAGGTTGGCCCGCAGTACGGCGGCGACGGCCTCGGTGGCGCTCAAGTCCTCCGGGACGCCCCGCCTCTTTTGGGGGGCGGGACGCCCCCACTCCTTTGCAAGAAACGTCCGCTCCACTCACGCTCACGCAAACCCGCCTTCGCCGGATTCCCAGCGATATAGCGTTGCACCGCATTGAGGTGACGCTCGTTGCGTATCAGCCGGTCCCAGTAGTCTTCCTGCCAGACTGAACCGGTACGCCCCAGGGCCTTGTTGATCGCCTTGGCAGTGAAGCTCTTCCAGGATTGCAGGATATCGGGTAGCCGATGCTCGCCCAAAGGACGGAACAGCACATGGACATGGTTGGGCATGACGACCCAGTCGCCCAACTCGTAGCGCTGACTATCGAAAAAGGCCAAGGCATCCGTGACGTTGCGTCGTACTGCCGGCTCACGCAGGATACAGGCGCCGTGACCGGCATCGAGCCAGTCCTCAATGCGTCTGGTGAAGCGCTCGTGGTATTCGCCGGTCGTGGCCGGGTTCCAGGGTTCCGGGTGATGGGCGAGCCAGGCTTGCTTTTCCTCTTGCCAGGCGCGGAGCTTGTCGGCGGGTAGTGAGTCGGCGAGGCGCCAGGTGACGAAGATCCAGGTTTCGCCTTGTTGCCAATGGGGGAGTGAGTTGCTGGTGACTTGGATGTCTGCGTAGGGGTTTACGAAGGGAGGCGGGGCGTCCCGCCCCGCTTCAAAGGGGTAAGGGCTTTCAGCTTCCGCGTAATCCGGGGCGGGACGCCCCGGCTCATCTCCAGGGGTCGGCACGGGAGAACAGGTCGCGCAGGCCCGGGTTGTCCTGGGCGGGGCGGTCCAAGAGGTCCAGCAGTGTCTGATATTCACCGCTGGAGACCAGGAACAGGCGCTGGTCGAGCAGGGTCTGTTCCGCCGCCTGGCAGGCGCTATCCAGGATGAAATCGGTTAGGGACTTGTGGGCCACCTCGGCAGCGCGGCGCAGCACCAGCTCCTGCTCGGGGGTGGCGCGCAGGCCCAGGCGCCCGGAGCGAGCCGTACGGGGTGGGCGTTTGGGAGGGAGGGAACCGCTGTAGTTGAGGGTGGAAGACATGCTTTATCTGCTAAGGTAGGGGCTGGTGCTTTCGTATGTTAGTACGCGGGACGCACGCAGTCCAAGTCATGCTAAAGCCGGGGCGGGACGCCCCGGCTCGTTGATGTATTGCTGGATCTCGTCCAGAACGATGACAGTGCAGGGGAGAAAGGAGCCGGGGCGTCCCGCCCCGGAGGAGTCGGGGGCGGGACGCTCCCGCTCCAAGGCGCGGCGGGCAATGGCGAGCATCTCGGCGATCCTGATGTCGTCGACCTTGTTCGGGTATTGCGCCCGCAACGCCTGAGCGACGGCCGCGGCGCTTTGCCGGCAGAAGTCACCCGGCCGCGTAGATCTTCCAGTGCGTGCGGTGGGACCGCCAAGGGGCCGGCATTCATCGATGCAGTCATCGGTGTCCGTTATCGCGTTCGACACCGCTCCCCGCCGCATCGCCGCGCCGCAGCGCGCGGGCACGCGCGTGGGCCTCGCTGACCGCCTCACGGACCTGACGGGCGCTCAGCGGCCGGTCCAGCACTTTGAAGGCCCCACCCTGGTTGACGGCCGCCAGCAGCAGGGCCGCGTTCGGGCAATCGGCGATCAGGATGCGGACGACCTTGGGATAGAGCCGCCGCGCCCGTTCCAGAAACGGGACGGCGGTGATGAGCGGCGGACGGTGATCGATCAGGAGTACATGGGCGTCTTCCCGCGCCAGATACTCCCAGGCGGCATCCAGGTCGCCGACCGTATGTGGGCGGCAACCCTGGGTGGCAAGTTCCTGCCGCAGCCAATGGCGCAGGCTTTCATCCGTTTCGACGATCAGCACCTTGCAGGTGCGGGCATCGCGCACGCGCGTCGGCAGTGCCAGCGGAAATCCATCGGTCAGGTGCGCGGCGATGACGTCCGGGGCGGCCGGGCAGCACAGCAGGAAGCCTTGGGCGAAGTCGCACCCGATGCCGGCCAGGAAGTTCAGTTGGCCCTCGGTTTCCACCCCCTCGGCGATGACCTGGATTCCGAGGTTATGGGCCATGGCGATGGTCGCGCGGACAATGGCCGCGTCCCCCGGTTCGCTCACCAGGTGCTGAATGAAGGTCTGGTCGATCTTGAGGTAGTCGACCGGCAGACGCTTCAGATAGCTCAAACTGGAGTAGCCGGTGCCGAAGTCGTCCAGCGCGATGGCGACACCCAGATCGCGCACGCGGTTGAGTTCCTCCAATGCCTGATCCGGATCGCGCAGCAGGATACGCTCCAGCACTTCGATCTCCAGCAGTTCCGGGTCCAGCCCGCCCGCATCGAGGACCACCTTGAGATCACGTGCCAGGGTGCCGGCGGCGATCTGTGGACCGGAGATGTTCACCGAGATACGGACCCGGCGCAGCCGCAGCCACTCCCGCGCCTGCGTGACCGCTTGCTCCAGGACCCAGCGTCCGACCGGATGGACCAGATCGCTGTGCTCGATCGCCTCGATGAAGGCGCCGGGCAGCAGCAGTCCGTCGCGCGGGTGCTGCCAGCGGATCAGGGCCTCCACGGCGGTGATGGCTCCGGTCTTGATGGCGACGATCGGTTGGTAGTGCAGGCGGAACTCGCCAGCGGCCAGCGCGCGGCGCAAGGCCCACTCCACCTCGACGCGTCGCCGTGCGGCCTGGGTCATCTCGGGGCGATAAAAGGCGATGCCGTTGCGCCCGGCCGTCTTGGCACCGTGCAGGGCGGACTCGGCGTTGCGCAGCAAGCTGGTGACACTGTTGCCGTCGCCAGGGAACACCGCCACCCCGAGGCTGGCGGTAATCGCCAGGCCCGGTAAACCGCTCAGGTCCAGCGGCCGGCTGAACAGGGTCTGGGTCGCGCGGGCGGCGAGGGCGGCCGCGTCCAGGCCGGCGTCGATCGGGCGGGCGATCACGAAGGTGTCGCCGGCCAGGCGGGCGACGATGTCCGCGGGCTGCGCCTCGGCCGTGAGCCGCAGACCGATGGCGCGCAAGACCGCATCCCCGGCCAAGTGTCCATGGCTGGCCACCACGTCCGCGAAGCGGTCCAGGTCCATGACCAGCAGGGCCAGCCGCCGCTGTTCGGCGCGCGCCAGTTCCAGGGCATCGGTGAGCTGAATGCGCAGCAGGGTGAGGTTGGCCAGCCCGGTGAGCGGGTCATGATGGCTCAGGAATTCGATCTCCGCGGCGGAACGGCGTGCGACACTCTGATCGCTGAGGAGCGCCAGGTGTTGCAGCACGCGGCCGTCGGCGCCGCGCACCTGATTGATATTGAGCCACCCTGGGTAGACCTCACCGTTCTTGCGCCGATTCCAGATCTCGCCGCTCCAGGCCTCGGTCAGTGACAGTTGATCCCACAGGGCACGGAAAAAGGCGGCATCATGGTGTCCGGAACGCAGCAGGCGGGGGTCCTGGCCGATGGCCTCCAGCGGGCTGTAGCCGGTGATGACGGTGAAGGCGGGATTGACGGCGACGATGCGATTGTCCGCATCGGTAATCAAGATCCCTTCGCTGGTGCTGTCAAACAGCGTGTTGATGAGGCGTTGCTGCTGCGCGGCGATCCGTTCCTCGGTGAGGTCGCGGGTGAAGGAGATCAGCGCCTGGCGACCGCGGTAGGGGACGCGGGTGATCGTGACCTCGGTCGGGAAGCACGACCCATCCGAGCGCTGGTGCTCCCAGGGGCCGCGGAAACTGCCGTGCGCCTCCAGCGCCGCCATGATGTCCTGCTGTCGCTGCACGGAGGGCACGCCGTCGGGCTGCACCGCGGGGGAGAACTCCGCGGGGTGGCGGCGTTGCAGGGCCTCCGGGTTGGTCAGGCCCAGCATGTGCGCGGCGGCCTGATTGGCCAGCGCTTCGCCGGTCTCGAGATCGATCAGCCAGATGCCGTCGCGGCTGGATTCGAAGATCCAGCGATATTTCTCCTCGCTCTCGCGCAGTGCGCGCTCCGCGTCGGTCCGCCGCAGGAACCGGCCGAGTTCGATGGCGACGGCCTCCAGCAATCGATCCTCTTCAGCCGCGAACGGGCGATCCGGTCCCGTGGTTCCCTGTTGCGGCGGAGCCGTCAGGTAGGCCAGGCGCAGTGCCCCGCGCTGCGCGGCGCCGACCCGAATCGCGGCGTGCTGCATCCAGGGAGTCACGCGGAAGCCCGGCGTCTCGATCAGGCAGTCATCGACCTCGATCCGCACCCGTGCCAGCGTTGGATGTTGCCAGGCGGGCGGCAGCAGTTCAGTCACCGCGGTCAGTGCCGGCGGCAGGTTGAGATCCGATGCGGCCAGGGTGCGCATGATGCCGTAAAGCGCCTTGAGCTCCTTGACGCGCTGGCCGAGTTGGTAGGTGCGTTCTTCGATGATCGCGCGTGCCGCGCGGTCATCGGTCATGTCATGGACGGTGCCCAGGGTGCGGATGGCGCGCCCGGCTTCATCGGCGCGGTGGACGCCGCGCTCGCGTACCCAGCGTTCGCCGCCGTCGGGTCGGCACACGCGGTGCTCGATGTCGTACGGCTCCAGACGCTCCACCGAGTGCCGATAGGCCCCTACCACCCGCTCCCGGTCGTCCGGATGGACCAGAGCAAGAAAGTCATCGAGGGTTAGCGGGGTGGCGGGCGGCAGCCCGAAGATATGGTAGGCTTCGGTTGACCAGGTGAGGCGGTCGTGTAACAGATCGAGCTCCCAACTCCCCAGATGGGTCAGGGCCTGGGCTTCCAGCAGTCCCTCCTGAGCGCGGCGCAAGTCGCTGATGTCTTTGCCCTGATGGGCAAGCAGCCGCTGCAGCAGTCGCTGATAAACGCCCTGGATATCCTTGACCAGGTCATGACGGGTGAGGATACCGACCAGGCGTCCACACGCATCTTCGACCACGAGACGCCGCACCCCCAGCGCCTGCATCTGGAGACTGGCCGCATGGGCCGCTTGATCCGGTCTTACGCGGTGCAGCGGCCGCGACATCGCCGCGGCGAGCGGGATCGCTGCCAAGTCCCGACCCGAGCCGATGAGGCCGATGGCGTCGCGCTCGGTCAGGATGCCGACCGCCCGCTCCTGGTCGGCGACGATGATGGAACTGATGCTCCGTTCGGCCATGCACGCGAGCGCCTGCGCAACATGCATGTCCGGCGGCAGGGCCAAGGGATTGCGGGTCATCAGGTCCGCGACGGTGCGTGGCTCCAGGAACTCGTCGACCCCTAAGGCGCGGCTGAAATCGGTTTCGGTGACGACGCCGCACAGCGCGCCTTGCGCATCCACCAGCACCAGATGCCGATAACCGCGCTGGGACATGAGCACATAGCCGTCCACGAAGGACAACCGGGCCGAGGCGGTGAGGAGATCGGGAGACCGGAAGGTCTCCAGCGGGGTGTCCAGGTCGTAATCGCCGCCGGCGACCAGCGTCAACGCATCGCGCTCGGTGAAGATGCCGACCGGTCGACCCGCGCGTACCAGCACCACGGAGCTCAGATGGCGCTCGGTCATCGTGGCGATGGCCAGGGAGAGCGGGTCGTCCGGCGACAGGGTGACAGGTGCCGTGGATTGGCACAAATCGGCCAGGGTCAGGTTCTCGATCATCTTGATTCTGGTTTTTTCGCGGCTGGCGGTGCGTCCAGCCCTATCCTACACGCTCCAATCTTTGAAGCGAGCACGCGCGTTGCGTCGTCGGTGTCCGGCGGTCGGTTGCGGTCATGCGCGCTCGCCGCGCTACGGCCTTGATCGTAATCCTGGCCAACGGCATGCGTAGTCAGGGCTTCCAGCCCTGACGGTGTCAGGCCAGGATGGCCTGACTACGCACCGGCGAACCCAAGCGGCCGGAATCTTGATCGAGGCCGCGTTGCCCCCGCCCGACCTGGGCACCAGGGGTGCGATCAGGGTGGTTCGTGCGGTGGCGGCAGACCAGCGATCCGATGAATAATCCCGCGACCCGTCAAGGGACTTAGACTTTCCCTACATCCTGCTAGGATGCGCACCTGCGCATCCCGGAGGTTTCCCCATATGCC
>Ga0247839_1004429_pt1 | contig 18078 bp, 9 predicted proteins | sample LaCruzMarch2015__6_FD_192405 | JGI IMG/M metagenome (GOLD analysis project Ga0247839, IMG submission 192405) | Freshwater microbial communities from meromictic Lake La Cruz, Castile-La Mancha, Spain - LaCruzMarch2015_16m | ecosystem: Environmental > Aquatic > Freshwater > Lake | place: Spain... | reverse complement strand
CCTATTAAATGAAAATCTTGAAAAACTAAAACAATGAAAGAATATACAATCAAACAAGTAACGAATAAAATATATGGGAAATATTTTACGAACAGTTCAATAATAGTTTTTTTCATAAAATTCTAAACTATTTTTCTTCGTGATAATCCTCTTCTGTATTTATGCTCCAAATATTACTTTTAGATTTCTCCCCAGAAATAATGTTGTTTACAGCAGTTATCGCTGTAAGCATTGAATGGTCTTGATTGTTATACTTATGCATTCCATTTCTTCCTACTAAAAAGAGATTCTCAATTGTATCCGTATAATCAGATATTATACTAAATTGAGAATAGGTTCCAAAATATGCGGGATAAGTCTTTGGAACTCTAATTATTGTACTATCAATTACCTCACTTTTATCAATAATATCTATGCTATGTAATTCGTCGATGGCGAATTTAATGAATTCATCATCTTTTTTCTCCCAGAGTTCGTCACCTTCATTACAGAAATACTCCAATCCAATCCACGCCTTATTAATATCTGAAACCATATAAGGTGACCAATTATTAAAAATTTGCAGTCTGCCCACTTTTACGTCTCTTTCCTGAATGTAAATCCAACTATCTGGCACCAACCCATTTAAAGTTTCTATTTTTGTTTCATTTTGAATTTTCAATTTGTTGAGCAGCAAACCAACAGTAATAAAATCACGATATTGCAATCCATTACTGATATCTAGAACTGTTTTTGGAACAGTATTGCCCATGGCAATCATTAATTCTTTAATGGGCATGGTTGAAAAGAAAAAATCACCTTTTAAAGCAGTTTTTTCGCCTGTAGAATTATTGATATATGTTACTTCATTAACTTGATTATTTGATAAATTTAGTTCTACAACATGCGCATTTTTAATAATTACTGCACCCTTCTCTTCAACAATTTTAGCTACTGTTTCCCACATTTGGCCAGGGCCAAGCTTAGGATACATAAACTGTTCTATGAGACTAGTATCCGTATTTTTTTGCTCAATTGATTTCTCACTTCTAAATATTGACTTCAATGCATGCAATAAAGCTCTGGAAATAGATAGTTGTTTAATTCTCTGAGCCCCCCAATCTGCAGCAATTTCAGTACATGGAACTCCCCAAACTTTTTCTGTGTAATCTTTGAAAAATGTTTTATATAATTCTGTTCCAAAACGACTTATAAAAAAATCTTCTAGCGATTTTACATTCTTAACAGGAAAAATCTGAATCCACATATAAGTCCACCCTATCTTAATAATTCTGCCAACTCCAAGTTTTGAAATTGTTTCCAAATTGAGGGAAATCGGATAATCGAAAAATTTCCTTAAAAAGAAAATTCTAGACAACCTATTTCGAATCAACATCACCTTATCTGTTTTCTCAGGATCTGGTCCATTAGGAGATAATTTAACCTGCGTTTTTTTCTTTCTATAATAAATTTCTTTGAGAATATCGTCCTTAGAATCAGAACCTTGAATTGGCAATATTTCTTGCCACCATTTCATAACTTTATCAGATTTAGAGAAAAATCTATGACCACCAATATCTATTCTATTTCCATTGTGGACCACGGTTTTTGAAATACCGCCAATATCATTAGATCTTTCAATAATTATTGGTTTTATATCAGTTCTTGTAACTAACTCATAAGCTGCGGTTAATCCCGCTGGACCAGCTCCAATTATTATTGCTGTTTTAGTCATTCTATGGGTTTTTATTTATTAAAAAGTAAATATTTTCTAGCAAAGAAATTCCAAAAATACACTATTATCGTTGTAATTATTTTGGAATATAAATAATAAAATACAAATAAATCTGTAAGAATCCATAATAAGACTTCTGTGATGCCTAATCCAAAGAGTCCAATCAAAGAAAAAAATATAAATTCATTCATTACATTCTTTATTTTTCTAGAATTGAAAACCCAAAGAATGCTTAGTAAATAATTTACTAAAAGTCCGAAAATAAAAGAAATTCCAGCGGAAACTAAATAGTGAATTTTGAATAAATCTGTTAATAAATATAATAATGAAAAATCAACTATAAAAGCTATTCCGCCCACAAAAGTGTATCGGAAAATCTGCACAAATAAATTATCTGTTTTACTTTTTAAAAGAAGGCTAATCACTTCAAATCTCAATAAATTCATAAATTAATTAGGAGAAACCTTTAAAATGAAAACCAATATAGAATTTATAGTAACTTCGAGAATATAACTTAAAAACATATTTATATTTGGGGCAATATTACAAAAAAAACTGAGAACCTATTTTAGGTTTGTATTTATTAATCTCTGTTTATAAAATCAGTAATTTATAATTTAAACAGGGTTATTCATTATCTAATCTCAATGAATATTCCTGCAAAAATTTTAAACTATTTGCTATGTCGATATGTAATACCCGGTCGTTTTCTACGAAACTTACCTCATTTCTGTAGTCGTTAACCAATTGTTGAATTTGAGGTGATGTTGCTGTGTTTTTTCTAAAGTGAATTGCTTGAGAAGCGGTAAAAAGTTCTATAGCAATTAGCTTTTCTAAGTTTTCAAAAATTCTATAAGCTTTTGTTGCTGCATTTGCCCCCATACTCACATGATCTTCTTGCCCCGCAGAAGAGTCAATGGTATCAATAGAGGCTGGTGTGCATAATTGTTTGTTTTGACTCACTATAGAGGCGGCAGTGTATTGTGGAATCATTAAACCCGAATTCAATCCCGGGTTGGCAACTAAAAAAGGAGGCAAATCTCGTTTTCCGGAAATTAATTGATACACCCTTCTTTCGGAAATGCTGCCTAACTCATGCATGGCAATGCTTAAGTAATCTAGAGCCATTGCCAATGGTTGACCGTGAAAATTCCCTCCCGAAAGTATGAGGTCTTCATCAGGAAAAATTGTTGGATTATCAGTAACGGCATTTATTTCATTGGTAAATACTTGTTTTACATGTTGCAAAACATCCCAAGATGCACCAATTACTTGAGGAATGCATCGAAATGAATAAGGATCTTGTACTGCTTTTTTGGGCTGATTAATGAGTTCACTACCCTTAAGCCATTTCCTTATTTGTGAAGCAATTTCTTGTTGTCCTTTATGATGTCGAATGGTATGAAGACTTGGATGAAATGGGTCTAAACGTGCATCAAAAGCTTCAATACTAATGGCCGCAATTGCTGTTGCCCATTCAATAATCCTTTCAAACTTAGTTACCAGAAATGCGCCATAAGCGGCCATAAACTGAGTGCCATTGAGCAAGGCAAGGCCTTCTTTCGATTGCAATTTTAGAGAAGCCCAATTCATTTTTTTGTTGAGATCGGAGGCTGGTATTTTTGTACCATTTAACATCATTTCACCTTCACCAATTAACGGTAGCGATAAGTGAGCTAAGGGAGCTAAATCTCCAGATGCTCCAAGCGAACCTTGCTGATAAATAACCGGTAGGAAATCTCCATTAAAGTAATCTACCAATCTTTGCACAGTTGAAAGTTGTACACCTGATAAACCGTAAGAGAGCGATTGAATTTTAAGGAGTAACATCCATTTTACAACTTCTTCAGGAACAGTTTCTCCCATACCACAAGCATGTGAGCGCACTAAATTTTCCTGTAATTGAACCAGAAACTCATTTTCAATTTTAACATCACATAAGGCACCAAAGCCAGTATTTATGCCGTAAATTGGTTCTTCAGTCCTTTTTAATTTGTCGTCTAGAAACTTTCTTCCTGCAACTATTTTTTGGCTGACTTCAGAAGAAAGAAGAATAGAGGTTTTAGTTTGAATGATTTTAGCAAACTCTTCAATTGAATGGAATTCGGGCGTAATGGGTGTACCCAACATTGTAGCGGTAAATTAGATTTCGTGCCGCAAATTGCATAAAATAAATGAAGTGTTAATTAACAAGCATTAACGAAAAATAGAAATTTTCTCACGAGTTAACTGCTCGTTTCCGGAAAGTTTTAGAAAATAATATCCATTTGCAATGGAAGACGGAACTTGAAATGTTGCGTTATTCGCGCCTTCCGAAACTTTAATGGCATCAAAAGAATGTACAATTCTTCCAGATAAATCAAACAAAGAGATTGTGATTAACTCTTGGATTTTTGTATTAATTGATAGCGTGAAAGCATCACAAACTGGATTTGGAAATATTCCAACAATTTTTTTCTCATTTTTTACAGAAATAGAGTTTGGAATATCCGTAAGACTTCCATTTGGAAAAACAATCCAATCTATCCAAGTGGCATCTTCGCCTGCAGATACCATATCATCTTTTTCATAGGCCCATTTAAGTGTGTGAGCACCAGCAGATATTACAAACTTTTCCTTCAGCCAATCTGAAGTGCCTGACCATTCGGCAAGTAATGCATTATCCAAATAAAATCTTAAAAAGTCATAACCATCTTCACAAGATATTCTTCTAACAAAACTCAAAGTATCGTCTTCTAAAACTGTATAATTGATTGTTAACTCTGAAACTTCATTGTCGCCAATATTGCCAGAAACAAAACTATTATCTCCTTGAAATTTGTTAACAGCATCAATTTCCCATGGAATTTCACTTTGATTCAGCCAAGGAAAATTAGTAAAGTCTGCTGATTCTGCATCTTCAACTATTAGTCCTATTTTCTCAATAACTGACAGATTAGCAGCATAAAATCCAAAAGCATTTTGAAAATCAAACTGAACTGAACTTCCTACGGGAGCATTTGAGTTAACTTGAAACGAAAAGCTATTAGAATTTTCAGCATTTATGTCTAAATCAAGCAGGTTCTGGGAATTAGTTAATGGTGCGATAAAAGCATTTGCTGTAATACTGCCATTTCCATTTAAAGCCTTACTGTGCCCAATATTCTTGTAGTTAACGGTTATAGTTGCATTTTCTCCAATATCTAATCTATTGTTGTTATTCCCGTTAACATCAGTAATCTCATAATTAGTGATAATAATTTTAGGAGCTTGGATAACCACAGAAACAACATTACTCCATTGGTTTCCATTATTATCAGATACCAGCACATCAAAATTTACAACTGTTTGGTCTTCAATTTCACTACTTACTACAAATTGAATACAAGAAGCAATATCGAAACTTCCACCTCCAACAATGGATGGAATTATGCAGGTATTGTTAAGAATTGTAATTCCTTGTGAAATGGTAGAAACTGTCGCTAAAATCTCTCCTGTAGGCATTCCTCCTTGATTAATCAAGGCTAAGCCAAGATTAACGGTTTCGTTATAATCTGCCAATTGATTTTGATTACCCAAAGGATCGTTAATTGGAGCAACGTCAACAACAACAAAAGCAGCTGAAGGTTGAATAATTGCCACTTTTCCTTGGTAAGGAATTCTATTAAATGCTGTAACTGTAACAGTTAAAGAATCAAGACTGTTAATTGCATCAAAGTTAACAATAGCAACACTTCCCGCAACATTCGCTTTTCCAAGAAGTATTCCATTTTGTGAAATAGCCACTAATGCATTTTCAATATTCACATTTACTGGAAAAACTGTAGCACCAAGATTCGTTGAAGTTGCATGATTTACTTGCATGGCTAATGGCTGAGCAGTTCTGACCATTAAAGTTGGGTCTCCGAAAATATGCCAAGTATTGGTCATTTCATCTCCAGCAGCGCCATAATCATCGTTCATTTTTAAACATCCACTGATGCTTATTCCTCCAAAGGTGCGTGAATTAATCTCAGAAATATTCTCAGTTAAAATATCAACCATTTCATCTTGAGCCGCCATTGGCGGATTCCAACTCTGGTTAATAGAAGACATAAATGCTCCCACTGCACCCGTTAAATTGCCATTATTATTAGCACGCAACCAGGTTTCTCCGAAACAGGTTCCATTATCAAATTCTCCATTAACACAGGCTACAGACCAAATAAACGGCAACTTATCCGTATTTGTTAATTGATTTATATTAGAATTACTAAAACCAGAAGAACCCCAAGATCCGCTTGAACCGTGTCCGCAATAATTTACAACACCAACACCAGCATTCAAAGCAGGAAAAATTGTACTAGCATTTGGGTTTCCGGCTCCATCTGCTTCTCCTTGAGAACCATCGTAAAATTCTAATTTCTCGCTATAAGTATACGTGAGTAGCTTATTTTGTATGTTTCTAATATGCTCCCAGTCCAATTCGTTATCATCACCTGGTCCTTGATCTGAAGCAATACCCATTGTTTTGGTGTAAAATGAAGAAATATTTGGCGTTTTTTCATATTGTAGAAATTTTTGCACTTGGGTGGCAACATGTGCTTCTGTTTCTGCGGATATTCTGCCTACAATAACTTCCGGATAAGAATCATTTCCTAAAATATAACCATAAGATGGATCGGACTTCCCGCCTGAGAGTGTTGGTGAAGCAATTTGAGCTATGTCGCCAACCAGCATTACATAAGCAAGTGGATGATTTTGATAATAATCAGCAATATAATTCTTGATGCTATTGCTGTTATTTCCTATATCAGCAACATTTACCATAGTTGTTTTTATTCCTTTTTCATTTTTCCATTTAATGGAAGGAAGCATAGCATTCATAAATGGTCCATGTGCTATTATCAGCAATTCCCCATCTTCTTCTAAAGCTGTATATCTTGAACTTGAATAATTCAAAAATTGTCTTTCGTACATTTGAGTTGACTCATTTGTAATTGCAAAAGGTTTGATTCTATTAAGAGCGTTGACTGGAGCCAAAGAATTTTGCTTTACCAGAATTGAAATTTGAGTATGAACTCTCAAAATATGTGTTATTGGATTATATTGAAAAGGGTAAATGGTAAGTGTTGCCCCTCGAAAATCATTGATTATAAAAGGATTTCTTAAAGACGCAATTTGAGAAGGAAAGAATTCATTTTGTTGATATACAGCACCTTTTGTTCTGTTATTATCATTAGGTAAAATAGTTCGGCTAAGATTACCAAGAGATGGGGCAATTGAAACGTTTTCATAATCAGTGTATTCATCTGAAAGTATCTCCACTTCCATACTTGCTAAATCTGGAATAATTAAAGATTTAGAAAACTTAGGTAAGTCTGGAGCTCCTGCCCTTAAAATAGGTGTTGCAGCTGATGCCAATAAAATTTGAGCTTCACCCGAAGACGTATTTACATTTTTAAAAGTGAAATCATTAACACTTACAAGTATATTGCTTGAAGAATAATCAGCAGCAGAGTGGATTAAAGTAATATCGTTTTGTTGTGCAGATGTTATACCTGCAGACATAAAAACAAAAAAGGCAACTTTCAAAAATTCAGCTTTCATAAGAAATTATCAGTTAGCTAAAGTAAGGTTTTATACTTAGAAATCAGCCACTATAAAGAGAAGTTATAAAATCCAAATTTATTTAACCATAGCTTAGAATTGGGTACAACTGTCATTTTACATTATTGAAGAAAATCGTATTTCAAGTAAAAATCTATTGTAAAGTAATAAAGGAAGCTAAAAATTACATAGAAAGCACAGTGGCCTATAATCAAATTCACAGTAAAATGAATGCTTCTAATAAAATAAATATCACAAAGCCTGTTGATTCTTGCATGTATCAGATTTGAGTTAAAACTTAAAAAATAGACTTGTGATACGCGTGTAGTTTTGATTCCATAATAGAAATACCAAGAAACACCTAAATTCAAATCACATGAAATCCTTACTTTACACATTTATTCTGCTACTCTCTGGAAGTTATTTTCAGGAATTATCAGCAGCAACCAAAACCTGGACAGGTTCGGTTAGTAATAGTTGGAATGAATCAAATAATTGGCAACCTTCAGGGGTGCCCACTGCAAACGACGACGTTTTTTTTAATGGAGAAGTGAGCAGTATAAATTGTCAGTTAAGTACCAACAAATCAGCAAAATCTATCACAATTGAGTCGAATTATACAGGAATATTGTTTGGTGCTGATAATCCTAACAGAATCCTAACAGTTATAGAAGGAATCAACTTAAACGGAGGAACTTTAAATATGAATCGCTCCCGTTTAAAAGTCTCCGGAAGTTTTGTTGTAAATGGAGGAACATTCGTAAAAGGTATTACTGGAATTCTATCATTAAACAATTATCTGCAAAATGGAGGTTTAACTCAAATTGGAAATGCGTCAACAACAATCTCTGGTGATTTTAACTTATCCGATGGAAGTGTTACAATTGGAACAAGCAATTTCTCTGTTACAGGAAATTATTCCCAAACAGGAGGAACTTTCTCTAAATCAGGAGGGTTTCTATATTTATCTACAGCAAATACAGTTACAATAAGTGCTGGAAATTTTAATTGTAACAACACTGCCGCAAGCTTTGGAACTTTTAATCAAACGGGCGGAACCTTTGATGGAGGAATAAATTCAATTTATTTTACTAACAACGCAAGTATTCTAAACGGAACACTTATAAAAAACTCTGGCTTCCTATATAACAACAACAATACACTCAGCTTAACAAATGCAACATTAACATTGACTTCTGCTATAGTTAACTTAAAAAATTTAACTGCTACAGGTTCAGATTTACAATTAGGTAGTGGAGCTATGTTTGTGGAAACAAATACAACTTTCAACAATTGTATTATTAATAAACTTAGTGGTGACGCAAGGTATTCAGTTGGTAATCTTTTTGAAATCAACAATTCTACGTTTACCCATGGCAATGGTCTACTAAATTTTGGAATTGTAAATGGTACACAATCTGATTTTATTATTGGAAATGGCACTTTTAATGCTGCTTCTGGATTCAATCTAAGTGATTCAAGTTCACTCACAAAAAGTGGTGGATTTGTAAACATTGCCACAGATGGTGGAGCCACAATACAAAATTCGACAGTTAATTTTTCATCTTGTGCAAGCACAACTACCGGAAATTTAACCATCGACGGCGGTCAAATTCAATTTGGAGCTTGTCCGCTTTATTTAAATGGAACATTAGAACTAACTAATGAAGCGACATTTAATGCGCCGAATAGCTTTTTAGAGTTAAAAGGAAATTTTAGAAACATTTCAGGAACATTTAATCACCAATTAGGAACCATTCGTTTTGTAGGAAGCAGCACAGTACCCTATTCTATTCTTGGATTTCCTACTTTTTACAAAATGGAGATTCAGAACCTGAGTGGAATTGACAATAAAAAGATTGAGATTTTCGGAAATATACTCGTTGAAAATACTTTAACTTTTAACAATGGAGCTTCAGCTCGTCGTGCAATTCTTATAGAAAATGGTTTTGCACAATTGGGAAACAATTTTAATGTAACCAATTACAGAACTACTGAAACAGTTTCAGGATCTGGAATTCTTAGATTTATTGGTGGTTCGAGCCAAACTATTGTTGGTTTGCCTGCGGTTGAATCTACTTGCGTTCTTCCAAAAATAGAGATAGATAAAAATGGAGGAGTATTTACCATGAATGGAATTTACAATTTTGGAAATGGATTAAATGTATTCGATTCTAATGTTGATATTTCAGATAACTCTGTTATATGTCTTTTAGGCGGAGAATTCAATTTTGGAGCTTTATTCGTTCCTACTGTAAAAGTTCTTGGAGTAGCTGATTTAAGAAGCAACCTTCTAGTACTTAACAATTTTGAGATTACTCCAAACGGATTATTAAACAATTTAGATAACCTTGTAAATGTTTCTGGAACTTTTCTAAATGAAGGATCTTTCCTGAATTACAACGGAACATTTAATGCAAGTGGCACATTTTTAAATCGAGGTTCATTTAATGCTAATCTTGGAGCAGTGAATGCATTACAAGGTATTGAACAAGAATTAGGTATTTTTGCTTGTAACCAAGGTCAAGTTAACATACTTGGAACTTTGCATGTATCGGGCGGAACATTCAGTGCAAACAGCGGTATCGTTGCAATTAATGGAATCATTTCGCAAACAGGAGGCACAATTAATGGAAATTTAGGAATCGGAAATATCTCTGTAACTCAGGACTTTATTCAAACTGCTGGTTTATTTGATGCACAAAGTGGTACTTTAAACATTGGAAGAGCATTAACTCTTAATGGATTGTTCTTTAGAAATGAAGGAACAATTAGCTTCAATGGCATTGGACCTCAGGTAATTCCTGCTTTGTTTTACAATAAACTAAACATTGCTGGAACAGGAAGACTCATTACAATGCAAAGTGGAGAAATAAAAATTGGGGCTGAGGTAGATGGATTTACACCAAACACAAGTAACTCATATATTACTACTAATAATACTATCAATTTTGCAAGAAGTGGAAATCAACAAGTAATTGGGTTTGCATATAACAACCTTACAATATCGCGTTCTGGCCAAAAAACAATGCTTGGAAATGCCAGTGTGAGAAAAGTTCTTACCGTAAACAACACTGCTATTTTCGATGCAGATGGTGCAAACAATAACAGAGTATTTACATTATTATCTAATCAAGCTCAAACAGCTTCAATATCTCCAATTTTACAAGGTGGAAGTATTATAGGAAATGTAACAGCTCAACGTTGGACAAGAGGCGGAATTCGTTCTAATAGATTTTTAGGTTCTCCTGTAGATACAACTAATGGTATTACTTTCCGTCAAATTAGAGATAATGTATTGTGCTTCAGTAGCGGAGGTGTTGGTTTTGATCCTGCTACAGTTTTTACTACTAATGTAAATACTTATGAGGAAGATAGACCTAACGGAACTGAATGGACGAGACCAAATAACATTTCAAATGTAATTCCAAAAGGAAAAGGCCTTGTGTTATTTCATTTAGGAGACCGCAACCAGGCTCCCATTCAAAATGGAACCATTCCCAATGCAGTAGTAGTTGATTTTAAAGGTGTTCCTAACCAAGGAAATGTAAGCTTACCAATTTCTTGCACGGGTGGATGTTCAGAAATTGATAATGGAAATGGATGGGCATTATTATCCAATCCTTATGCATCTCCAATAGATTGGGACTCGCCGGAATGGATTAGAAGCGGTGTTTCAAGTACTATTTTCATTTGGAACCCGCGTATCAATCAATATGCATCATATACTTCAGGAAACCCTGGAATAGCTACCAATGGAGGTTCTCGTTACATTGGACCAGGGCAATCATTCTTTTTAAGATCTACTTCTGATAACCCCGTTTTAACTACAACCGAAAGAATCAAAACAACACAGTTTCCTGATACTTTACTATTCAAATTAGAGGCTCCAAAAGAACAATTGAGTTTAATAATCGAAAACACAGAATTAGAAATTCAAGATGAAACTTTGATTGGTTTTGATGATGCAGCCAAAGAAGAATATGAAGAAGGAAAAGATGTATATAAAATTGATTTCCCGGGTGTAGAATTAAAAATGGCTGCAATAAATCTTTCAGGAGATAATTTAAGTGTTCATACTTTTAACGCTAATGGAATTTCAAAAGCTGGTAAAAGAATACCCTTGTCGATTAAAGGAGAAAACGGAATTTATTCTTTTTCTGCTAAACAATTAGAATCATTCTCTTCTGAATATACTTTCTATTTAGAAGATGCCTTTACACAAAAAATTCATAAATTGTTAAGCAACAATAGTATCGAAATTGAACTAAGCGAAAACGAACAATCAAAAGGAAACGCTCGTTTCAGTATTCTTATCAATAAAAATAGTCCTTACAATTCAGGACTTCAACAAGCGCGTGTATACCCAAATCCAGGAAACGGAAGTAACTTCAAAGTTGTTTTAGATGCTGAAGACCAAGGTAATTTAACTATAACTGATTTATTTGGAAATGTGGTTCATTCACAAACTGTTTCTTCAAAACAAACATCGGTTCAATTGCAATCACTTTCTCATCTGGCAAAAGGGATGTATGCAGTAATCTGGCAAGGTCAAAAATCTATGTTTAACGAACGTATTACTATTCAATAGAAAATTAAAACATCTTTTCTTAAAAGAGCTTTTTCTAAATTGAGAAGGCTCTTTTTTGCTTTAAATGCAAATGATTCGGGATTTTCCTTTTTTAGGATGCCTATTTAGCCAGGATTAGCTCAATAAGGTTGTTAAAGTGAGTTTTTCCCCTTATATACTTCATACATAACTATTGCTGCAGCAACTGAAACGTTGAGCGAACTGGTCTTGCCAACCATTGGAATTTTTACCTTTCGGTCGCATTTTTTGAGATACTCTGGACTAATACCATCTTCTTCAGAACCCATTACAATGCATGTTGGACCAGAGAAAGTTGAATTATAAATATAGGTATCGGTTTTTTCTGTGCATGCAACAAGCTGAATACCTGAATTCTTAAGGTAATCTAATGTGTCTTTTAGGTTAAAAGAGCGGCAAATATTCATGTTTAATAAAGCGCCAGCAGATGTTTTTACTGCATCACCTCCAATACGTGCACTTCCTCTTGCAGGCACAATTACAGCATCTATTCCTACACATTCTGCTGTTCGGCATATTGCTCCAAAGTTTCTAACATCAGTAACACGGTCGAGTACCAGCAGAAACGGATCTCTTCCAGCTTCGTAAACCTGCTGTAAAATTTCTTCTAATGGCACAAATGTAACAGGGCTCACAAAGCCTATTATGCCTTGGTGGTTGCTTCTGGTAATACGTGCTAACTTTTCTTGAGGCACAATTTGAACAGGAATTTCCCGCTCTGTTAACATTCTTTTAAGCTCCTGAATATGTGGGGATTTAATTCCTGCCTGTATTATTACCTTATCTATTTCAATGTCTTTGTTTAAGGCTTCCAAAAGAGGATGAATGCCGAAGATAAATTCGTTGTTATTACTTTTATTGTGTATAGGATTCATCGTTTTAATTTTGCTGCAATAGCCAGATCGTTAGCTTTTAATTTAAGCCATACTAAATCTGCTGCAGGTTTGGTATTATTCACTTCATCATTTAAAGCCCAACTCATTTGGTTTTTGCCCACCTTTACTTTCATTAATTTATTAATCAATAATATAAAATTATGATAGGTTTCTCTTTGGAATTCTGAAATAAATTTATTTCTGCGCAAGTATATTTTAAAAGCGTCGACCAAAGAGAAGAAGGCATCATATTCATTCATTTCAAAATACACTTTCATAAGCAGCGATTTCGAGTCTAGGTGATAATATACATCATTGAACTCTACTTTCAATAACATACGAAGAGATTTGTCGAATTCTTTTTTAGTGAAGTGAACCCAAGCCATAGAATAGGTAAATGCATTTTCACTAAACTCAGGGTTTAATTTCGATTTGTAATCTTCAATAAAATTATTTACCCAGTCCACCTCATTTAATCTCAATCCTGTGGTTACAATGTTCTTAAAGTCGGGCTGAGAAACATAGTTTCCTTCGTAAATGAGCCCATGCTCTACCATTTTTTGATATAATTGAAATATTTCTTCCAAGGCGGCAGGTTCTCCCTGATTTATTCTTTTGATGCAATAATTCTGGGCAAAAACGTACATACCACGTTGTTCTCGTTGACTAAATAGTCTTCCATTTTTTTCAAGCGCCGTTAATAAAGCTTTATAGTTCTCTTGATCGTTGTGGTTGGTCAGTGTAATATAAATCAACCTATAGATATGAACAGCAGGAATATCATCAAAAGAGCCATTTTGAAGGTATTGCACCATTTGGTCGAAGAAACTTAAGTTATACGAAACTTGAAGTATGTTTCTCCTATTAATCATTTCGCAATAATATTTAAACCCTTTTGCCAAATAAGTTATTTCAAGGTTATCAATTACCTCTTGTAAAGAAGTGTCGAATGCTCTGTTTCTTTTCTCTGAGGTAAAATCGTAAGATATTTCGTTAATATTATGCTGATTAAAATAGTAATTACTATCTCTGTAAGGATTGCTATTACTTATTTTTTTAATAACTTCAAGGTCCTGCAAAAAATACTTATCCTGGTTTCTTTTATTCAAACCCTGCAAAAGAAAGTATTTCTGCTGAAAAGTATTATTCCTATATTCCACAAAAGCTATAAATTCTTCCAGCAAAATAGTTAAATCAGAAAGTAAATACCTAAACTTCTGTTCCTCATAAACTTCGCCTTTATAGTGCTTTTTAAAGAATGTTACTTTATCTAATTGGTTTGATTCAAAATCTTGCTGATAAGGAATCAAATAGGATAGAAACTTGCTGATTTGCTCATTTTTATTGAAAAATTCAGAATTCGTAAATTGCAGAAACTCTTTCATTTCCTTTTTGGAGAGCGTTTTTAATAGCTGAATGAGTTTACTGGATTGCATCGTATAAATTCAGAATAGAGAATCACACAAAAATAGAAGTAATTACTTCGGTTTTACCATAGCCTTATTTTTAAATCGAAGATTGTTTCCGACAAAATTTGGAATTAAAAACCCATACAACAGCTTTATTTACTGAAAAAATGAAAATTTAAATCGTAATTGGAATTAAAAAAAATGTCGATAAACATTAAAACATGTATGCTAATTTTAAATTTGTTATTCCATACTTTTACAATACAATAAAACAACGCCTTATGAAAATCAAACAAATACTCCGCCTTGTTGCTTATGTTTTACTAATTTCTGCACCTAAATTTGTTATTGCAAGTAAAGATAATGGCTCTGTTCCAATTGTATTGACCATTCCTAATAATGAGCAAACTGCCTCTAGTTCTATAATTCATATCCGAGCGAGTATTCTGATTCCACAAGGACTTGAAATTTCTAAAGTAGTTGAAACAAGCAATTTGAAACAAGCTGAAGGACCTATCACATTAAGAACAAACTCAAGAAATGATGGAAAAGTAGACGTTGATATTATTATTAGAACAGTTTTCCATGCTACTAAGTTTCGACCTTTTACATCAGAACCCTTAGTTAGGTTAGAAGTAGGAGTTTTGAATTTTATAACTGTTGACAATATTTCCGGAGTATTTCAAAACGGTTCTGGAGCAGGTCAGAATCCTACGCATCTTCAAGATATCTCAGTAATTATTGATGATAACAATGAAAACCAATCCGGCAATAATATTACCAATGAAAGTAGTTTAAATCTTGGCGACTTCCAATTGAATGAGATAAACTCTATTCAAACAGTTAAAAACCAATTTGAGGAGGTTACACTTTATCCTAATCCTGTTAACAGTTCATTCTTAAATATTGCTTCTAAATCAGAATTTGATGGAATTACTGAAATTGTAATTCACAATGCCATTGGAAATATGGTAAAAAGACAAAACATAAATCAAAACACGGGTAATACTACCATTCAAGTGAATGTTGATGAATTAAGCAGTGGTATTTACTTTTTAACTGTAAGCAACTCATCAGGCAAAGCGGTTAAAAAATTTACTGTAGCTCATTAAGTCAATTTTTTAAATTTGTAAAGCGCACCCTCTAATTGGAGTGCGCTTTTTTTATATTATCTGTTTTCATATGTTAGATTTCTTTTGTGAAAAATTGGGTTAATCCTGTATTTTGCAATAGAGCGCGTTTTATAAAGGAAACACTTATAAAATCTATAAGTTTGAAAGGTAATTTTTTTACCAAAAAAGTTAAGTTGCAAAAAGGGATAATCCCAAATTATGCAATAGAAAAACTCATTCTTCGCATTCAATTGCATAATTTGGGTTAATATTATCTAATTTTGCAGCTGAAATGAAAAAGCCACTAAGTGCTGTAGTATCAACCCTCATTTTCACTTTTGTGATTGTATCTTGCAATGAAAATAGTGCTACTTGCGGAAAAGTCATTTTAAACACTCCTATTGCGTATTATGATTTTATTGTTGACCGACAAAATGAGATTATCCAAAAAATGGTGAAGCTCAATCAGTTGTATAAAGAAGGGACTAATAAAGAAATTAGCTGGCATTACAAAGAGCTTATTGCTTGCACAGATAGCAATCTCAATAAAATTAAACTTTTAACGCCCTACGAAAACGATTCTTCTTTAAAATTAAATGCCTTAAATTTAATTACTTACTACAGTAGAATATTCCACAATGAATATAAAGAAGTGGTTGACATATTCTTAGAAGGTTATAATCCTTCCGATGCCGAAATGGAAAGAATTTATAATATTATACAGGATGTTAAAAAGAATGAAACTGAGTTGAACACCCAACTTACAGAAGCGCAATTAGCATTTGCAAAAAAACATGGCTTCGAATTTTCAAATGATACAGGCCCCAAACCTCCCGATTTAAAAGAGTTGCAAGAAACCTCCGATAATCAATAACCAGCTTAACTTGAGCCAAATCATTATTCTTTAATACGTTCTTTACTTTTCCCTTTCCTCTTCCTCCCTTAAACTTTCAACTTTTCACTTTATACTTTCAACTTTCCTTGTCATCTAGATTTCTCCTCTCATTTTGCTTCCTGCTTTTTTCTAAAATTGATGCTCAAATAGCAGTTAAAATTATAGATACCGATGGTCAACCCTTACCTTTTGCAGCGGTTTCTTTAATAAATGCTAAAGATTCCTCTTTGGTAAAAGTTTCATTAACAGATACTTTAGGATTTGCTAAATTCTTTGAAACCAAAACTGACACTCAATTGGTGCAGACTCAATTGATTGGATTTGTTACTAATTATTCTGCTATCACCAGCGATACAATTTTTGTAACCCTGGCTTCCTCTGCTGTAAAATTGAAAGAATTTACTATTGCTGCAACACGTTCTATGGTAGAAGTACAAGCTGATAAAGTGGTATTGAATGTTGCAGGAACTATGAATGCCAGTTCAAACGACGCTTTTGAATTGTTGCGCAAAGCCCCCGGAGTTGTGATAGATAACAATGACAATATAATTGTTCAAGGAAAACAAGGAGTTAGATTTTACATTGATGGAAGACAACTTCCTATTTCAGGAAACGACTTGGTAGCTTATTTAAAAGCAATTCCCGCAGCTCAAATTGATGCAATTGAAATCATTACTCAGCCATCTGCCAGATTTGACGCAGCTGGAAATGCAGGCATCATCAACATTAGACTTAAAAAAGACCTTACAATTGGGCTAAATGGCAATTATGCAGCTGGTGGAAATTTTGGTGTTTACCCTAAATGGAACCAAAGCATAAGCGGGAATTACAGAAATAAAAAAGTGAATATTTTCGGGACTTATAATTGGAACAGAGGCCGTTATATTAGTAATAATCATTTTTACAGGGAGCAATCAGATAGCATTTTCGATCAGCGCAATATCAATCGTTCTACCAATGGAACGCATACCGCAAAAGCGGGCGCTGATTGGTATGTGAATCAAAAAAACACCATCGGCATCATGTATAATTTAAGTATCAACGATGAGTTAAATAGTGTTGAAAGCCTTACTCCAATTAAGCAAAGAGATGCCATTGCACCTTTAAAATATTTATCGGCTCAAAACATAAGTGAAAATCACAAGCAAAATCAAAACTTCAATTTTAATTGGGCGTGGAAAGACACTTTAAATCACTCTGCTACCACAGATATTGATTATGGTTTTTTCGACAATGTTTCGTTTAATTATTTGCCTAATACCTATTTTTCTAGCAATCTGGAAAATATTATAAGTGAGAATAACTATAGAATGAAAACTCCGTTACGTATAGATATTGCTAGTGTGAAGACAGATTTTTCTTTCCCATTTTTAAAAGGAACGATTAATACTGGCTATAAATTGTCTCACGTGGTGACCAAAAACCGCTTTGATTTTTTTAATGTTATAAATGGTGTTGATACCTTAAATCTTTACAGAAGCAATCAATTTGACCTTACCGAAACTATTGCAGCTGTATATACCCAATATGTTCGGAAGTTTAAAAAATGGGACTTTCAACTTGGAATAAGAAACGAATACACACAAACTATTGGTAATCTGAGCAGTGTTTTTCCTCAAGAAGATGGAAATGTGAGGAGAAAATACAACAATCTCTTTCCCACTGCGGGAATATCCTTCAATATTAATCAAAAAAATAGTTTAGGGTTGAGTGCAGGTCGCAGAATTGATAGGCCGAGCTATGCAGATTTAAATCCATTTGAAAGTCAATTAGATGAATTGACGTATTTTAAAGGGAATGCGTTTTTGCGACCACAATACTCTACCAATGTGCAACTTACTCACACCTATGCCTATGTATTAAACACCAGTATTGGTTATAGTTTTACAAATAATT
>Ga0247839_1004425_pt1 | contig 18087 bp, 16 predicted proteins | sample LaCruzMarch2015__6_FD_192405 | JGI IMG/M metagenome (GOLD analysis project Ga0247839, IMG submission 192405) | Freshwater microbial communities from meromictic Lake La Cruz, Castile-La Mancha, Spain - LaCruzMarch2015_16m | ecosystem: Environmental > Aquatic > Freshwater > Lake | place: Spain... | reverse complement strand
TCAAGCCTAGGCTACCAATCCCCCATGCAATATTTAAAGGATTGGTTAGCCAAAGGCAAAGAAAAGCTGGTAGCATGAAACCTAAGCTGATTGAAGGTGAAAAACAAGGGGAAGGTCAGTTGGCGCCAGCATGGAATTGTAGGCCCTGGACAGTTAGAAAGATTCAACAGCGGCCCTACTCAGATTTAAATTTGATTGAAAAATTAGAAAAACTTGCCATACCATTGAGAAATAATTTAATTTATCGAATGCTAATGGCCATCCCATCTCGAGCAATCGGCGAGATTAAGGTAGCTTTTGGTGGTAAAAATCTAGAATTGAAATATAAAAAATTGGACCCAGATTTTACTTTATGGGATAAGTATGATCACATAGCCGATGATGATGCATTTATAAGTATCGATTCACATTCTGCTATATGCTGGTTTCGAAGCAGGGGCTGGATTATAGAGTCCCACAAAACTTTATTTTCTAGATTTTCTTGCCGAGGGGAGGAGATACTTATTAAAAAACCTATAAAAAACAATATATACTGCAATGTATAAACCCAAAATATTACTAATAAGTAATATCCCTGCTCCTTATTGGATTTATGGTAGTGAATGGCTGCGATTAGATTTTGATTTAACTTACCTATGTTACGACAGGCCCAGTGAAACGGGTAGGCCTCAGTACTGGGATCAAGAGTTACCATTAAATTTCATTATCTGTAAAGATAGGTTGAAAATATACAACAAATACTTAGATTTAAAGATCTCAACGAGGATAAGAGAATTAAACCCTGACCTTGTAATCCTCGGAGGTTTTGCGGAAATTTTATCAAACTATATTGCTTATAGACATTGTAAGAAAAATAAAATCAAGTGTGCAATGGTTTCGGAAATATGGAGGAATAGAAGTGGGACCCCTCGGAGGCTTTTATCGTACATTGTTTCTAAAATATTCAATGGAATAGATTGTTTCTTACCTGTAGGTGAACATGCAGTCGAGTACTGGTCGGATTTCTTTCCAAAGGAAAAGTTACATCTCTTTAGGTACCCTACATTTATTGATGAATATATGAAGCATCCTTTGAGAAAGAAAAAAAATGATTTAACTCTTTTTTTCGGGCATAGATTGACGGAAGAATACAACCCACTAATGGCAATAAAAATACTCTCTGCCTGCCAAGTTAAATATCCAAAAACATCTCTTCTTATTAATAGTGCGGGCCCACTCAAAGATAAGATTTTAAATTATATTAATGAAAATAATGTAACTAATGTAAGATGGATAGATATTAAAAGTTACAGCGATTTAAGTATATATTATAAAAATGGTGATGTCTCATTATCACCATGTATTTATAGCAATGGGAATATTGGAACTTTAGAGGCGTCCGCGTCGGGGATGCCAATATTAATTAGTGAGCATGTTCATTATCATGGGAAAATTATTAATAAATTTAAAAATGGCTTCATTCTGAAGCTATCAATTTTAGAATTTGTCAGGAAGATCTTCCAATATATTGAAGATGATGAATTATTAACCTGCCACAGCAATCGGAGCAAAAAATCTGTTATGGAATTGAATAATAATGAGTTTTTAAAAATATTTTCAGAATCAGTAAAATTTACATTAAAGAAGAAATAAATTAAATATACTAAAGTAGTATGAAAAAATATATATCAACATATTTCTATAATGATGTAGAAGATCTCGGTGCAATTTATGGGAATATATCCATACCATTAAATTTACAAAATTTGGTTTATTGGAAAACTGTCTATACATTTTTTTTTACCGCTGTTGTATTTAATAAAAGTAGTGATACTAAATTTATACTTTTTACTAATATATCGGATTTTCCTCATAGATCAGAGCTTGAGGCAATGGGGGTAATTATTTACGACGACCTTTCCTTAACTTTCCGAAATCCTGCTAAATGGGCTACAGTAAAATTCTTTTTTGATGTTATAGCATATATAGAAAATTGCGATGATTTTAGTGAAGGCGATGGGTTTATATTGCTAGATACTGACGTTATAAGCCAACAAAGCGCTAAACCAATTTTCGATCTAATGCAAAAAGAGGTGCGGCCAATAGCTTATTCCTTCCAGGAGAGAATTCAATTGGAAGAAGAGTTTCATGGAAGCAAAGTTGAGGCATTGGAGGTAATGTTAAGAGAAGAAACTGGTAAAATAATCAAAGTAACTGAATATATTGGTGGAGAATTTTTTAGTTTTAAAAAAGGTTCAATTAATAGCTTAATTGAAACATTTCAAAGTCTACTTAATTATAAAGGTAATCCAGTTTTATTGACTGAAGAGCAAATACTAACAATTGCACATTCCAAGAAAAAATTTTTAACTTATAAACCAGCAATCTATCGTTTGTGGACTTCTTTATCTAACTTTCACATACCCTTCGATTACAAAAAATATATTTTTTTACATTTACCCTCTGAGAAGGAGGGCGGGTTAAGTAAATTGTTTTATTTAACAATTCAATTATCTGCTCTTGAATGCTCTGAAATGACCCTATCTGCTTTGTTCAAAAAAGCAATGCCCCTACACAATAGACTATATTTTTTATTTCTGAAATTTCTTATAAAAATTAATAAATACCTAAAATAATAAAAATATTAAACGTATCTATTCTATAAGGAAGTTTTTTTGAGATCACTGATAATTATCACCTGGAATTTACTCGATAAGGAGTATCAAAGAAAATCTATATATATATTTATATTGGTTATTATTGGAACTCTTCTTGAAATGATTGGTATTAGCGCGATCGTCCCCATTATTTCTTCCATGAATACAAATAAATTTCCGCATTTATTGGGATTCATGGAAAGTTATTATTTAAATATAGATTCAATTATTATATTTTTAGTATTAATATTTATAATATTTTATATATCAAAGTTGTTATATTTATCTTGGCTATCTTGGAAACAATCTGAGTATATTTATTCAATAAAGTCAAATATATCTCAGCGTTTATTTAACTGTTATTTAGATCAAAATTATGACTTTTATCTAAATAAAAATTCATCTGAATTAATAAGGAACATAGCTTCTGAAAGCGCTCTTTTTGCTACAGGTGTTCTCGTTCCTTTAGTCCTGTTATTAACAGAACTTTTAGTTGTTTTAGGAATAGCTATTATACTTTTTTATGTAGAGCCAGCCGGTGCTAGTATTATATTTTCTATAACATTAATTGCCATGTTTTTTTTGAATAATCTAACCAAGAAAAACATGAAAAAGTGGGGTGAATTGCGTCAGATTTTAGAGGGAAAGCGCATTCAAATTGCACAAGAGGGGCTGGGAGGAATAAAAGAATTAAAACTTTTGGGTAGGGAAGACTACATAAAAAAACGTTATGAACACTATAATTTTGGAGGTTCCTCGGTCGAAATGAAGCAGTTGGCTTTTCTGCAGTTGCCTCGCTTTATTTTAGAGGGTATAGCGACTATTGGCCTAGGATTACTTGTTGTTATTCTAATAAACAAAGGCGACGGAATTAATACTGTTATTCCTGTTTTAGGTTTATTTGCTGTTGCAGGATTTAGGTTGCTGCCATCTGCTAGTAAAATTGTTACTTCTATCCAGTCATTAAAGTATTCATCTGCTATTATTTTACTGATCAAAAGAGAGCTCAATATTTCTATTCCATCAAATATAATCTCTAGCGTTGATATTGTATTTGAAAAAAGTATATCTCTTGTTAATGTTAGTTTTTCTTATCCAAATTCTATTACCCCTGTATTAGAGTGCGTAAATATTTCAATTAAGAAAAATAATATTGTTGGAATTATTGGCGCTAGTGGAGCCGGAAAAAGCACACTAGTGGATATTATTTTAGGTTTGCTTATTCCGGTTGCAGGCGAAGTCAGAGTTGATGACATAAATATAAATTTCAACTTAAGATCTTGGCAGCAAAAAATTGGGTATGTTCCACAAAGTATTTTTTTATCAGATGATACGCTCAAAGCGAATATTGCCTTTGGGCTTAACGATTCAGATATTAATAATGAATCTTTGATTGCTGCAATAAAAGGAGCGCAACTAGAGCCATTAATTTTAAATTTACCCGATGGCTTGAATACTATGCTTGGGGAGAGGGGTATTCGCTTGTCGGGTGGGCAGCGTCAGCGCATTGGAATTGCGCGTGCACTTTACAATAACCCCTCGGTATTGGTCTTTGATGAAGCTACTAGCGCTCTTGACAACAAAACCGAAGAGGATGTAATGGATTCAATCAATGCTTTAAAGGGCACTAAAACCATAATAATAATAGCGCACAGATTGTCAACGCTTAATAAATGTGATTTTTTAGTAAAAGTAGATTGCCAAACTGCTAAAGAATTATCTGATATTTCGATGTTAAAAATTTAAATATTTAATGATATGATAAAAATTTTTAAAGGCCAAATATATTGGGCTGTTTTATCAATATTTTTTTTAACTATTATCTATGTAAATATATCCTATTCTTATAGCGCGATGTTTTACATTACAAATTTTTTAATAGTTTCAATTAGTTTGTTTTTACTTTCTACTGGTTATCAATATACTTACTCTTTAGCTAAATTATTTTATTTATTTATTTTTTTCATGTTTGGAATTGTTCCGTTGAATGACATTGAAAACGGCAATATCTACTGGGGTGGTAGCCCTATTGCAGAAAATTTTTATACATATGGCAATTTTTTAATATTATCTGGGCTTTTTTCTTTTTATATTTTTGGGAAAATTAAATTATCAAAAGTTAACTCAATAATCAATTTTTTTGATAATTTTTATAATAAAGAAATGAGAATTAATCTTACCTCAAATATATTTTTCTTATTTTCTTCAATAATTATCACAATCTATATTTTAAATTTTTTACATTTCGATTTCTATCATATTTTTTTTAGGGGGTCGATGGATGGCAATTCATATGATGATGATCAAATAACACTTTTATTTTTTAATAATGTAATTCGCCCTATACCTATTTTTATTTTTATTTTATATAGATATTATTCTATTAACTCTTGTAAATTAAGCAATCATATCACCGGTATACTCCTTTTTCTTCTGGCGGTTCTTTCAATTTCACCTACTTCAATTGCGAGATTTCAAGCTGCCACTCTTTATGGGGCGCTATTTATGACGTGTTTCCCAAATTTTTTGAACGGGGCCTATAGAATGCAATTAATTTTTATTTCTGGCATTTTGTACTTCTTTCCTTTTCTCAATAAATTTAGAGATTTTAATTTTGATACTTTTGATTTCTCTGTTAGCCTAGACTCTATGAATGAAGGGCATTTTGATGCTTATCAAACTTTTGTACGTGCAATTTCAGTAGACTTTGTTAGTTATGGCCACCAATTATTAGGCGTCATTTTATTTTTTATTCCCAGAGTATTTTGGCCTCAGAAGCCTTTGGGTAGTGGTGCACAGCTTGCCGATGATACTGGCCTGTTATTTTCTAATATTTCCATGCCTTTTTTAGGTGAAGGTTATGTCAATTTTGGATTAATTGGTGTTTTAGTTTTTTGTGGTTTTTTAGGATTTTTTATCAGCATGCTTGATAATATTTATTGGTCTTTATTAAACAATGGGCGAAGGGGTATTTTCGCTATTTTTTATTATCTTTTATTTGGACTACTTTTTTTTATGCTGAGGGGAGACCTTCTTTCATCGTTTGCTTATTCCGCGGGCTTAATTTGCTCGTTACTCCTCGTTTCTTTTTTTATAAAGAAAATTCCTAGTTAGGATTGGATTTCTCATCACCATTTCTTCAAAATTAGGGGTTCATTAAATTGCACTTAGGCATTGATGCTACCAACATCCGTATTGGTGGTGGAATCACTCATCTTGTTAAATTACTTCAGAATGTTGATCCTATTGCCTTCGGATTTAGCCACGTTACTGTCTGGACATCTGAATCTACGGCAAAACTATTGCCCGAACAATCTTGGCTCAGTAAGCGAAGTTCCCCGTGGATGAGTAAACCATCGATGTTTCAATTGTTATGGCAACAATTTAAATTGCCACGCGAACTCTCTAAAGCTGGGTGTGATGTCCTTTTTTCTCCGGGTGGTACTCTTCCATTGAGGTGTCGTTTTCCCTCGGTAACGATGTCTCAGAATTTACTCCCATTTGAAGTTGCTGAAGCCGCTCTTTTTGGGCGCTTCAGTTTCATGTACGCAAAGATGCAAATACTTCGCCTCATGCAAAGCAAATCATTTCAAGTTTCTTCTGGTGTGATATTTTTAACTCAGTACGCTCATTCTGTTGTTGTAAAGACACTTGGGAGAATATCTTGTCGAACAATATTAATTCCACATGGTATTGAAATGCGCTTTCTTCAATCGCCTCGACCTCAAAGATTGCTTTCTGAATGCACGGTTGATAATCCATTTCGTCTGTTATACGTCTCTATTTTTATGCCATATAAACATCAGATTGAGGTTGCATTGGCAGTGCGTCAACTCCGAATGGAGGGAATTCCAATTCAAATTAAATTCATTGGAGATTCTTGGGGTGGATATGGTATTAAGTTTCTTGAGTTATTGGATAGGTTGGACCCAGGGCAGGAGTTTCTCCATTGGAGTGGTCCTGAGTCTTTTGACGTATTGCATAGTTTTTATCAAGATGCTGATGCTTTTATATTTGGATCTAGCTGCGAGAATTTGCCTAATATATTGATTGAATCAATGGCTGCCGGCCTTCCAATTGCCAGCTCAGATTGTGGTCCAATGCCGGAAGTGCTTGGTAATGCTGGCATTTATTTTGATCCCAGGGACCCTTTATCGATAGCTAATGCACTTCGCAAGTTGTTGGTTGACATGCCTCTTCGGGCAAGATTAGCGAAGTTAGCTTGGATTAAGGCCAATACTTATTCTTGGAAAAGATGTGCAAGTGATACATTTGAATTTATTGCGAATGTGGCGCGACATAAATCCCTTTAGAAGATTGTTTAATCCTCGATGTACTTATATGAAATTGGAATATTACTGCACTTAAAATACAGACCCATTTTACATGCCGAATTATTTGACGGGGGCTCCAAAGTATTTAAAACCAAATAGAGCCTATTCAATATATGATGTTGGGTGCGGTATGAGAGGGTTTTTACTTCGTCGGCTTTGTGCAATGCAGTAATGAGATATAGGACTTTGCGCCTTTTTTGTTGAATGGCCTGCTTTAGAAAATTTTTCATAATTCTTGAAATTTAGTATTCATAAGTCTAATAATGTAAAAAAATTTAATTGAAGGTGTAAAAAAGATGCTGTCGATGTTCAAGAATAAAGTGCTATTAATTACTGGGGGAACAGGGTCTTTTGGAAATGCAGTTCTCCAACGTTTTATTGATTCTGAAATTGGAGAAATTCGTATTTTCAGTCGAGATGAAAAAAAACAAGATGATATGAGAAGGAGGTTCAACAATACTAAACTCAAATTTTATATTGGCGATATACGTGACTACCAATCCGTTCTAAATGCGGTTCGTGGATCAGATTTTATCTATCATGCGGCTGCACTTAAGCAAGTTCCTTCTTGCGAGTTCCATCCAATGGAGGCTGTTAAGACAAATATTTTTGGAACTGAAAATGTACTTGAGGCCGCAATTAATTGCGAGGTTAAGCGTGTTGTCTGTCTCAGTACAGACAAGGCTGTCTATCCAATTAATGCGATGGGAATTAGTAAGGCAATGATGGAGAAAGTTATAGTCGCTAAATCTCGCTCTTCAACGCAGACGGTAATTTGTACTACTCGTTATGGAAATGTGATGGCTTCACGCGGCTCAGTAATCCCTCTTTTTGCAAACCAAATTCGTGCTGGTCATGCAATTAGCATTACCGATCCCAACATGACTCGCTTTATGATGACCTTGGACGATGCTGTTGATCTAGTCCTGTTCGCATTTGAGTATGGTAACCCTGGTGAAATTTTTGTCCAGAAGGCTCCAGCTGCGACGATTGACACTTTAGCTAAAGCGCTAACTGAATTGCTTGGTGCTCCGAGCCACCCTATTCATGTCATTGGTACACGACATGGTGAAAAGCTGTTTGAATCATTGCTTAGTCGTGAGGAGATGGTTGCCGCCGAAGATTTGGGTGATTATTACCGCATTCCTCCGGACTTGCGGGACTTAAATTATAGTAAGTTTATTGATCAGGGAGAGGTGCTTATATCAGAGGCTGTTGAATATAATTCGCACAACACAACTCGATTAAACCTTGATGGTGTGAAGAAATTATTAATGAAATTACGCTTTATCCAGGCGGCAGTGCGTGGAGAGCTTCATGAGCCCGAGGAGTAGCGTGAAAGTATTGGTTACGGGCGCGAATGGCTTTATTGCCAAGAATTTAAAAATTCATCTTTCTGGGCGTAAAGAGATTATTCTGGTTCCTTTTACCCGCAATAATCACTTTACTGAGCTTCCTGCTTTGCTTTGTGACATAGATTTTATTTTTCATTTGGCAGGCGTCAATCGCCCTGAAGATCCCAAAGAATTTATGATGGGTAATATCGATTTGACCCAAGAACTTTGTAATGCGATTGTTGCAGGTGGCCGTACAATACCAGTGATTTATAGTTCATCAACCCAGGCCACACAAAATAACCCGTATGGAATGAGTAAGCGAGCTGCTGAGGAAATATTATTTGGTTTACAAGTCGCTAATGGTAATCCTGTACATGTTTTTCGCCTTCCTAATGTATTTGGCAAATGGTGTAAACCAAATTACAACTCAGTGGTAGCTACTTTTTGCTACAACCTTGCGCATGATTTACCAATAAAGATTAATGACTCGACGACACCGCTAAAGCTGGTATATATAGATGATGTGATTAATCGTTTTATCCAACTCATGGATAATAGTGCGGATCGCAATGTTGATGATAATGGCTGTGAGATATTGCATCCCCAGTACACAACTACGGTGGGTGAATTGGCTCACCAACTTCATGCATTTAAAGATAGTCGCGTAAATTTAATAACCGAGAGAGTAGGCGCAGGGCTAGTTCGCGCCTTGTATTCAACCTATGTGAGTTATCTACCCACAAATTCATTTGTTTATCCGGTACCGCTACACGGAGATGCTCGAGGTGTATTTGTTGAGATGTTAAAAACGCCTGATTGCGGGCAATTCTCTTATTTCACTGCCTATCCTGGCGTCACTCGGGGTGGTCATTATCACCATAGCAAAACAGAAAAATTTTTGGTTATTAGGGGTGTTGCTCGCTTCAAATTTAGACATATGTATACAGATGAAGAGTTTGAATTGGTGTCAAATGGAGAGGTGCCCACAATTGTTGAAACTATTCCAGGATGGACGCATGATGTCACCAATATTGGAAGTGACGAACTTGTTGTGATGCTATGGGCTAACGAGATATTTGATCGTACTCATCCCGATACCTACGCATGTCTACTAAACTAAATAAGTGTATGAAAAAATTAAAAATTGTATCGGTTGTAGGTACGCGACCTGAAATTATTCGCTTATCTCGCGTATTGGCGGCCTTAGATGAGTATTGTGAACACATCCTAGTTCATACTGGCCAGAATTACGATTACGAGTTAAATCAAATTTTCTTTGATGATCTTGGTGTTCGCAAGCCAGACTACTTTCTTAATAGTGCTGCCGATAGCGCTGGCGCGGTACAAACAATAGGGAATTTGATCATTGCGGTTGACCGTGTTTTGGAGGATGTGCAACCCGAAGCGATGTTGGTTCTTGGGGATACTAACAGTTGCTTATCTGTAATTCCTGCAAAACGGCGAAAAATTCCCATCTTTCACATGGAGGCTGGGAATAGATGTTTTGATATGCGAGTGCCAGAAGAAACAAACCGACGTATTGTCGACCATACTGCTGATGTAAATCTTACTTACAGCTCCATCGCGCGAGATTATTTATTACGAGAAGGTTTGCCTCCAGATCAAGTAATTAAGACGGGAAGCCCAATGTACGAGGTGTTGCATCATTACTTACCTAAAATCGAAGCATCGAGTATTTTAGAAAGGCTTGGGCTTGAAAAGCAGCGCTATTATGTAGTGAGCGCTCATAGAGAAGAGAATATCGACTCTGAACAAACCTTTGCAAAGCTGGTAAATGTGCTTAATGCTTTGGCCGAAGATAATAATTTGCCAGTTATTGTTTCAACGCACCCACGTACGCAGCATCGAATAGATAAAGCTGAAGTGAAATTCCATTCACAGATTAGGTTACTTAAGCCATTAGGTTTTTTTGATTATGTGAAGTTACAGATGTCTGCAAAGGCAGTGTTATCTGACAGCGGTACGATCAACGAGGAATCTTCGATACTGAACTTTCCGGCTCTAAATTTACGGGAGACACACGAACGTCCTGAAGGTATGGAGGAGGCCTCTGTAATGATGGTGGGGTTGGAAGTAGATAGAGTGCGACAAGGCTTAGATATTCTGGACTCTCAGCTGCGAGGGTCAAACAGGAGTCTGCGGTTGGTGGCTGATTACAGTATGCCAAATGTATCTGGCAAGGTTGTTCGAATAATTCATAGCTACACTGATTATGTCAATCGTGTAGTTTGGAAGAAGTATTAAGTTCGTCGTGCGCATTCTTGTTGTTACTCAGTATTTCTGGCCAGAAAATTTTCGTATTAATGACTTGGCTTCTGAGTTTTGTGGTCTTGATCACGAGGTAACCATACTGACAGGGTACCCAAACTATCCTTCTGGGATGGTTTTTCCAGAGTTTAAATTAAACCCATCTGCCTTCGCAAAGTTTCAGAGTGCCAATGTAGTTAGAGTGCCCGTAATTTCACGCGGTAAAGGCGGGCTGATGTTGATGTTGAATTATGCAAGCTTTATTATATCGGCGACAGTGCTTGGGTTTTTCCGTTTGCGAGGCCAGAAGTTTGACGTAATTTTTGTTTTTGAGCCCTCACCTATAACAGTTGGCCTACCAGCAATCTTTCTTAGTTACATTAAGCGCGCACCACTTGCATTTTGGGTTCTTGACCTTTGGCCAGAAACCCTTGAGGCTGTTGGAGCAGTTCGCTCGAAATATGTTTTGAAGGCTATTGGCAGCTTGGTAGCCTTTATCTACAATCGCTGCGATTTAATCTTGGCGCAATCGAAGAGTTTTATTCCGCAAATTCGTCAGTATTGTAAAGAAGAGATAAAAGTGGAGTACTTCCCAAGTTGGTCAGATGCTACATTTGATTACTCAATAGTTGATTTAGCTGAAGAAGTGCCTGCAGCAGAGGGGGTATTTAGCATTATGTTTGCCGGGAATATTGGTGATGCGCAAGACTTCCCAGCCATACTTGATGCAGCTGAAGTGGTTAAAGGCAATAAGGGAATACGGTGGTTGATCGTTGGCGAAGGGAGGGCAAGTGAATGGGTTAGATCTGAGGTGATTCGACGTGGTCTTGAGCATTGTTTTCTGTTGCTTGGTAATTACCCTGTAGATCGAATGCCTTCATTTTATAAGCATGCCGATGCGTTATTAGTGTCGTTAAAGGCAGAATCGATTTTTGCAATGACCATTCCCGGGAAACTTCAGTCCTATCTTGCTGCCGGTATTCCTATACTTGCAATGCTAAATGGAGAGGGAGCGGAGATCATTCGTAGAGCAGGCGCTGGTATATCTAGTCCGGCTGGAGATGGGTTTGGATTGGCGAACGCAGTAATCCATATGGTTAATATGAATATCGATGAGCGGCTAGAAATGGGTAGGGCTGGCTTGGCTCTTAGTGAGGAGGAGTTCAGCCGAGGAGCTCTCATCTCCAAGCTATTGTCGTGGCTTGATGGGTTGTGTGTAGTTGAAGGTAGACATCAGGGGCGTTTTAAATGATTTTAGTAACGGGAGCGTCCGGTTTTGTGGGAGGGGCTTTATGCGCAAGTTTAGTTAATCGCTTCCCTTTGCGTATCTCGGTTCGAGATAAATCTAAAACTGAGTTGTTCGCAAATGTAGATATCTTCGAAGCATCCCTATCCCCCGATCAGGATTGGTCGTCTACACTTTCTGGAGTGTCGGCAGTGGTTCATTGCGCCGCCCGAGTGCATGTGATGAGCGAGGAAGCCGCGGACCCTTTATTTGAATTTCGCCGAACGAATGTCGATGGGACACTTAATTTAGCTCGTCAAGCTTCTGAAGCAGGGGTGCGCCGTTTTGTATTTATAAGTTCGATCAAGGTTAATGGAGAATGTACAGATTTGGGTCATCCATTTGCGGCGGACCAAATTCCCGTGCCAAGTGATCCCTATGGAGTTTCAAAGTATGAGGCTGAAATGGGGCTTAGGGCTTTATCGGAAGAAACTGGGATGGAAGTAGTCATTATTCGCTCGCCTCTGGTCTATGGTCCGGGGGTTCAAGCGAATTTTCTGTCGATGATGAATTGGTTGCAGCGAGGGATTCCACTGCCACTTGGTGGTGTTACAAAAAATCGTCGCAGTTTTGTCTTCATTGATAATTTCGTTAGTATGATTATTGCGTGTATAAATCATCCTGCGGCAGCTAATCAGACATTTCTGGTATCGGATGATGAAGATCTGTCAACCTCAGGATTGTTAGAGCGCATGGCTTCAGCGCTAGGACTACCTTCGAAATTAATCGCAGTTCCAACAGTTTTAATCATACTCGGAGCAAGGCTAATTGGCAGATCTGATTTTTCACAGCGTCTTTGCGGCTCTCTACAGGTTGATATTAAAAAAACCAAAGATTTACTTGGCTGGTCGCCGCCGGTGAGTGTGGCTGAAGGGTTAGGCCAGACTGCAGCACACTTCTTGAAAATGAAATCTTGAAACATATTCTTAGCATGAAGCGATTATTTGATCTTGTATTGGTGCTCTTTGTTACTGTTTTTTTCATGCTACCGATTTTAGTTGTGGCCATTGTCGTTCGATTGACTTCACCTGGGCCTGCACTGTATTGGTCTAACCGCGTAGGCAGGTTTAATATCATCTTTAGAATGCCAAAATTTCGCACAATGCAAGTTGGTACTCCCGCAGTAGCAACCCATCTCCTTTCTGACTCAGGTCAATACTTAACTCCTGTTGGCTCCTTTTTGCGTAAGTCCAGTTTGGATGAGTTGCCGCAACTTTGGAGTATTTTGATTGGTGATATGAGTTTTGTAGGGCCAAGACCTGCATTGTTTAATCAAGATGACTTAATTGCTTTGCGAACCCAATATGGCGTGGATGGGTTAGTGCCAGGATTAACTGGCTGGGCTCAAGTCAATGGTCGTGATGAATTATCCATTCCAATCAAAGTGCAGTATGAGGTGGAGTATCTCCAGAAACAGTCATTTTGGTTTGATCTGAAGATATTGGGCTTAACTTTTCTAAAGGTGGTTCGCCGAGCCGGGGTTTCCCATTAATTTGGTTCTTTTGAATGCATTTTCTATTTTTTGCCGACCCACTTCCACTAGTAAGATAACTACCAACTTAGCATTTATTATGCCGAGTATATTTTTAGAGCAGAATGGCTCATCTGTCTTACTAAATACTAAATTCCCTTAACTTGGCTATATAATTTATAATCAAATTCGTGCCCATTAATGCAACTAAACAGTCACTATTAAACCTTCCTCGCCCAATTAAGAGGGGTGTTGTGATGTACTGTGATGTGATTATTTGCGCATTCAGTGTTTGGCTGGCTTTTGGGCTTCGCTTAGATCAGTGGGGCCATTTTCAAGGACAGCAGTGGATAGTTCTCCTTGCCGCGATTGGATTTTCATTTCCCCTCTTTATTTCTTTTGGCTTATACCGGGCTATTTTTAGATATGTTGGCTCGGCTGCACTCGCCTCCATGGCGCGTGTTTTCATTATTTACACGGGCTTATTCTTCTGCACTTTTACACTTCTTGGGGTGGATGATGTGCCTCGGTCAATTGGCGTCATTCAACCAATCTTACTGTTTATCGGAATTGGCACCAGTCGATACTTTGTGCGCTATTGGTTAGGTAGCATCAATAATGTTCAAAAGTCCTTTCACCGAACTCAGCCTGTTGCGCTGATTTATGGAGTTGGATCAGCAGGCCGTCAGTTGGCATCAGGCATTACTAGCAATAAAGAAATGTTGGTCAAAGGTTTTATTGATGATGACCCTCACTTGCAGGGCAGTACAGTGAATGGGATCTCTGTATACCCCAGCATAGATGTGCAAGATCTTATCCATCGACTAGATATTACGGATGTGCTTCTGGCTATTCCCTCAGCTAGCCAAGATCGCAGAAGTGAAATTATCGCCTCATTAAACGGATGTGGCGTACGTGTTCGTACCTTGCCAGGACTCATTGATTTGGCCTCTGGTCGGGTTAGGATCTCAGACTTACATGATCTGGATATGAATGATTTGCTCGGCAGAGCGGTGGTCCCTCCAGAAGTGGGGCTATTGGAAAAAAATATTCGCAACCAAGTTGTATTGGTAACTGGAGCAGGCGGCTCAATCGGTAGCGAGCTATGTCGTCAGATCATTAAGTTTTCTCCTAAATCATTAATTTTGATTGATAGCAGCGAGCATTCCCTCTATTTGATCTATGAAGAATTAAAGAAGGCTCTTATTGGCTTAGAGGATGCTCGTTTGGCAGGCGGCGTTGAGGGTCAAGTTTTTTCGCCTCATCCGGCCTTACCAATTAAGTTAGTGCCCTGCTTGGCTTCAGTACGTGATGGGGATTTGCTCCTAAAAATCTTTAGAGCTCATCAGCCAACTACGGTCTTTCATGCGGCTGCATATAAGCATGTTCCTTTGGTAGAGCAAAACCCTGCTGAAGGCATTCGCAATAATGTTTTTGGAACATTCACCTGCGCCCAAGCGAGCCTAGAGTACGGCGTAAGCAATTTTATTTTAGTGAGCACTGATAAGGCTGTCAGACCAACGAATATCATGGGTGCCAGCAAGCGCATTGCTGAGCTGGTTTTACAAGCAATGGCGGACATTAAAGACGATCATTCAACCAATTTTTCAATGGTGCGCTTTGGTAATGTTCTCGGATCATCGGGCTCTGTGGCGCCACTTTTTAGCGCTCAAATTGCCGCAGGCGGTCCCATTACTCTGACGCATTCTGAGGTGACTCGTTATTTCATGACCATTCCTGAAGCGGCGCAGTTGGTGATTCAGGCGAGTGCCATGGCTGTTGGTGGAGATGTTTTTGTATTAGACATGGGCGAGCCCGTGCGTATTCATGATTTGGCTGTCAAGATGGTGTATTTATCGGGCCTATTGGTCAAGGATGAGGCTCACCCTCATGGTGATATAGAGATTGAAGTCACCGGTTTACGTCCAGGGGAAAAGCTCTATGAAGAACTCTTGATTGGGGATAATCCACAGCCAACGGCTCACCCAAAAATTATGAAGGCACATGAAGAGTTCTTGTCTTGGGATGAGTTGCAGCAAGAGCTTGAAAAGCTTAATGTTGCGTTGGATGCATGTGATGCTCAGTTGATCAGAGGTATGCTCAAAAAGTTAGTGCCTGGCTACCAGCCTAATGGCGATGCAGTAGATTGGAATGGGGGGGGGAATTCCTAAACCATGAGCCCCACGTTTAAGCTTGATGCTTACACCATGATATTGAGGCACATCTAAAATGATGATGGATTATGCCAGTTAATGCATTTCTCTCTGATCTTAAGCAATTTTTCATAGATTCATTCTCGGATCCTGTATATCAAGAGGGAGTCTTGTATTTCATCATTGAAGAGCTGCCCAATCCAAGAGATTCAGGGATCTTCAAAATTCTATGTGGCAGCACTCAGATTGCTTTGGATGCGGTTACTCTAGATGAGCCTGGTGTTGTTATTGCTAATCAGCTCATTGGTTTACATGCCGCCACCATTCGTAAGTATCCATACCAAAAAATTGAATATGTGAATATTGCACCTTGGGCTCAGGAAAAAATTGAAGCTCGTATGGCAAGGATTAGTTTGAAGATTTAGTCTTTACCCGATGCATTTATCCGGATTGTTTAGGGATTTCATCCAATCTATTCAATCCATTACTTTTATTACATAAGGCTGTTATGGAAATTGACAAAAATAGAAATGATTTGCTTATTAAGAGTCTTGAAAGTAAAAATGCAAAACTACCCTGCTCAAGGTGTGGGGAAAATAAATTTGAAATAGTGGGTGAATCATTTATACCCATTCAAAATAACCCAAACTCAATAGTTATTGGGGGTCCATCTGTGCCAACTGCGCTTGTAGCGTGCTCAAATTGCGGAAATATCTCTCAGCATGCACTCGGGGTCCTTGGAATGTTGAAAGGTTAATCATGCCAGATAAAGAAGTTGTATATTCCGATAGGCCATCTGCAGCTCTCATTCAATTACAGTCAAAGCAACTTGATTTAGAGTCTGGCATTTTGGGGAAAATTTTTGGCGGATTTAAAAATGCTCCGTCTAATATTGCCGGACTAGTTTTGTTTCTTCTAATCTCGACGGGCATTGTTGTTTTGTTTGTTGAAAACTTAAATATGCCTGCTGCTGAATATTGGAAGTATTCGACCTCAATCATTACGCTTATTTTGGGGTATCTATTTGGTAGAAACAGCGGTTAATCATATTCATTTTGTATTTCTCATACAATTTTTGACAAAGAGATGCCGCTTGCAGTAAGCTTTCACGCTAATGTAGAGTAGACATAAAAGTCTAGACTGTAAAGTCAATATGCTCAACGTACCGCATCACCGTATCGGTCTTTGACCATCTTCCGCGCTGCATGATGATTGGCATACTGGCTCCTGAGTTCAATAAATCCTGAGCTGCGCCTACCCTCATAGAGTGGCCACTAATTCCCTTAATTTCCGATTCACTAATACCCGCCTTCCTGGCAATCCGTTTATAAATTCGATTGATCTGACCTGCTCCGATATTAGGGCTTACATCTAGCGATCTATTGAGACCGCAAAACAGCATCTCCTGATTTTCAGGGAGATGCTTCATCCACGTGATTAGTGCCTGATGAGCTCTATGACTTAGGTGGAGCCATTTTCCTGCGGAATCTTGATCAGTCTTGCTTTTTCTCAAGAGAATGGATGAGATTTGAATATCATTTTTAGTGTTGATTTTGACATCTTTAACTTGTAGAGATACTAGCTCACTACGTCGGCATAAGGTGTCATATGCCACCATTAATAAAGCCCGATCTCGAATGCCCCTGATGGAATCATCGGTAGCCGATAACATTTTGTCCAAAGTGTCTTTGTTAATACTTCTAGCTTGATTTGCAGAACGCCCCAATTTGCGGTGCATTCTGCGCATCTCCAAGGTAACATCAGGATCTTTGGTGGGGTCGTCAAAGCGATTAAGTTTATGAATTGCAGAGAGTCCACACAGAGCCCTGCGAATGCTGGCGGACGATCTGTTGCTTCCCGTTAGTTTGCAAATGTACTCAATAATTAAATGAGGCTCAGCAGGTAAGGCGCTTGAATTTCTGTCATGACAAAAGTGTATGAAATCACCAAAATCAGCCCTATAAGCTCTAATCGTAGATGGTGCATAAGCACCTTCAATTTTTATGACTGTTTCTTGAAGAAGCTTTGTCGCTCGTTCTAAGTATGAGGTTGCGCTCTCAATTCCAGAGCCTTGATTGACCTTGCCAACTAGCTGAAGCCTTCTTTTAGCTGGACTTTTAGGTGCGGATTGTGCAAAATCTTGATTATTAAGCATTTTTTGAACCTCTTTTGTTCAATTTTATAAATAATTAGTTCTTTAAAGAACTAATATAATTCATTATAGGATATATTTAGTTTGATTACAAGCGCTCAAATTCGTGCTGCAAGAGCGTTGTTAGATTGGTCGCGTCAGACTCTTTCACAGAATTCTGGCGTTGGAATTTCTGCGCTTATGAGGCTTGAGGCTTCCTCTGGAATTCCCAGTGGAAACATCAAGACGTTTGAGGCCGTACAAAATTCATTTGAAAAAGCCGGCATCGAATTTATCGGCACGCCAGACGATGGCCCTGGCGTTCGACTATTTAATAAAGAGTAGGCAATGACTAAGTCCTCGTCAGTTTGACCTTCCCCTTGTTTTTCACCTTCAATCAGCTTAGGTTTCATGCTACCAGCTTTTCTTTGCCTTTGGCTAACCAATCCTTTAAATATTGCATGGGGGATTG
>Ga0247839_1004423_pt1 | contig 18092 bp, 19 predicted proteins | sample LaCruzMarch2015__6_FD_192405 | JGI IMG/M metagenome (GOLD analysis project Ga0247839, IMG submission 192405) | Freshwater microbial communities from meromictic Lake La Cruz, Castile-La Mancha, Spain - LaCruzMarch2015_16m | ecosystem: Environmental > Aquatic > Freshwater > Lake | place: Spain... | reverse complement strand
TCTCGTGGCTCATGTTGGCCAGAAACACCGATTTCGCCTGACTGGCCTGCTCCGCCGCCTCCTTGGCCCGCACCAGTTCGGCCATCAGCCGGACCCGGTCGGTAATGTCCTGGATGGTCCCCACCAGGCGTGCCGGCCGGCCGTCCTCGTCGTGGAACATTTGGCCCAGCGCCATCAGGACCCGCTCCTCGTGCGCGAAGCGGATGATCCGATATTGAATCTCGTAAAGCTTGTCGGGGTGTGCCGCCAGGTCTTGAATCACCGCCTGCAGCGCAGCGCGGTCGTCAGGATGGGCAAGCGCAACGATCGTGTCCTTGTTGGGTACGAAGGTTTCCGGCCGGAGGCCGAAAATGCTGAACATCTGGGGTGACCAGGTGACCGCATCGGTCAGCAGGTCCCAGTTCCAACTGCCGACGGAAGCAATGCGCTGCGCGTTTTCCAGGCTCGCCCGGCTGTATTCGAGGTCACGGGTCCGGAGGCGGACGCGTTCCTCCAGTTCCTCGTTGAGCCGCTGCATGCGCAGCGCATAGGCGCGCTGCTCGGAAATATCTCGCGTCAGCACCACGCTACCCAACCAGTCGCCGCTGGGGGCACACACCGGCGTGATCCGGATCTCGAAAACCTGGTCCGGCAGCCCCTTGAACGCGGTCGCCTCGAAGACGTATTCCCGGCCGTCGTGAACGGCCTGCAGACCCTGACGAATGTGTTCGGGGTCCAGACCCAAGGCATCCCGCAGCACCTCCAGCGGCCGACCAATGGCATCCTGTTTGCCCAGTCCGAAGATGGACTCTGCCGCGGGGTTAAAAAAGGCGATGCGATGCTCGCCGTCGATGGCGAAGATACCGAGATGGCGCGAGGAGTCGAGGATGCTGTTGAGGAAGGTGCGCTGCTCCAGGAGCGCCAACTCGGCCCGTTTGAGCGCGGTGACGTTTTGGCGGACGATCAGCGCCCCCTGGAAATCCCCTTGCAGGCGGGTCGCGACCAGATGGAACCAATGGGTGTCCCACGCCAGCTCGGCAGCGACCTCGATCTGGAACTGGCTGCGCTCCCCCGCCAAGACCTCGCGCACCCCCGCCGAGAAGGCGCTGCCACCCAGGGCGGTATCCTGGTCCGCGGCGACGATGCCGTGAAAAATAAGGCCTTGCCAGGCCGCCGGAGTGGTCCTGGCGTGGCCGCGAGCCAGTTCATAATCGAGCCAGGCGTTGTTGACCATCAGGATCTGCGCGTCACCATCGAGCACCAGAACATGGGACTCCATGGCCTCGGTGATGGAGTGCAGGAGGCCGCGGCTGCTGTCCACTTCCTGCTGCAACTTGGCCAGGCGCTGGTTGGTCCGGCGTTGCTCGGTGATGTCGGCGATCAACCCCTCGCGGGCGACACACAGGCCCCCTTCACGCAACACCCGCCCGGCATCCCGCACCCAGACCTCGGCGCCGTCGGGCCGCAACAGACGGTACGCAACGGTGTAACCGTCACCGCGGCGGAGCTGATTGTCGCGTTCACGCTTGATCCGCAGCCGGTCCGCGGGCAGCACCAAGTCATCGAGGCTGAGCGCTTGCTCACCCGTGAAGGCATCGAGGGCATGCCCCAGCAGACCTTGCGTATCACCACAAACCTGCTGCTCCGGGCAACCCTCAATGGTCGACACCCGATAGCAAACGACGCTGCCGAGATGAGGCGCCAGCAATTCCAGGGACGGGTTGACCCAGTCGGTGGTTGGCAAGGGGGGTGCTCCTTGACGGGTTGTGATCGGCTAGTAACGAGTTGAGAACAAATCAAACACAGCCTTGATCATCGTTTCGGCCGTAGGGTGGACAAGCGCAGCGCAGTCCACCGAATCCCGCGCCGCCGCTGGTGGGCTGCGCTGCGCGCGTCCACCCTGGGATGCCGCGTGGCCGGACCCTTGATCGAGGCCCTTTCCGGTTATGGCCTAAAGCCAGGTCAGAAGCTGTTCGCGCAATTGCATGGCCGCAAACAGACTCTCCTCATCCCAGGCCCTGGAATAGCCGTGGCGCACCTGCACCCATTTCTCGAATGAATGGCGCGGAGACAGGCGTTGGCCGTCGGGGGTCAACTCCAGGGGTTTTTCGGGATTGCCGGCCCAGGCGATTGTTCCCGCCTCCTCGGGGCGCAGCAGGTAGATGCTGACCGGGACATTGCCGAGGCGCTTGGCCCGCAGACTGACGGACAAGACCCCATGCACCTGGTCGCCGCCGGGCTGGAGCGCCGGGACCAGGGCCTCGGGCAAGTGATCCAGCGCGAAGACGGCCTCGCCCTGATTGCGCAGGCACCACTGGTGCAGGGCCTGCACTGTCCCAGGATCTTGCGGCTCGCCGAACAGGGAGGGCGCGTTGTCGATAAAGAGGGCGCCGCTGGGCGCGCCGAACACTTGGGCGAGCGTGGGGAATTCGCGTGCGATGGCCTCCGGCAGCGCCATTCCCAGGGCTACATTGGCCTTGATCGGTGCCAGACAGGCGGTCAGCGCTTCATAGATCGCCCGCCGGGCCGTCTTGCGGACGGTCTGCAGCGACTCGACGAATTCCGCGGCGAGTTCTTTGCAGCGCTGGCGGCGCTGCAGCGAAATGCGTTTCGGCTCAGGATGATGGCAGGCAATCAGCCCCCACAGCTTGCCGTCCACACTGATGGACACGGAGAATGACGAGCGCACATTCATATTGTGGAGATACTGCGCGTGTACCGCCGAGACCGAACGCAGGTCCGACCAGGTCTGTTCGAGCGCGGTCGCGTCGCCGTTGCGGCTCACCAGGGCGATCGGGGCCGCCGCCGCGTCCGGAATGTGTCGATAGGGTGTCTGGGCATAGAGCCCACGGGCGATGGCGGGGATGTCCGACGCGGGGAAGCGCAGTCCCAGATAGGTGCCCGTGGACAGCCGCACTGTTTCGGCGAGCACCTCACCCGACCAATCGGGATGAAACTGGTAGAGCATCACCCGGTCGTAACCCGTCACTGCACTCACCACCTCCACCAGACTTTGCTGCAGTTGCCGGAGTTTTTCGGTATCGATCGGCGGTCGGAGCGCTAAGAGCCGGTGCGCGCTGGGGTCGCTCTCATCCGGAATCGTGGGTTCGAACTCCAGGTGCCAGCCGGCACTGGTCGGGGAAATCAGCACATCGAGTTCGCCGCAGCCCAAGTCCAGTGCCCCGAGCAGGTGGATACGCTTGCCAGCACTGGTCGGCAAGTCCACCAACTCCGGCAGATAGCGATCCAACCAATCCCTGCCATCCTGACCCAGCAGGGTCTGCGGGTCCTCCCCGAGCAGTGACGCGGCGTTGGCGCTGACATAGCGGAACGCACCGGACTGCTTGTCCATGAACAGGAGCACACCATAGGATTGGATGAGCCCCGAGTTGGCCAACCGCTCCCGTTCGCATTCGAGCACCTGAGATGGATCGACATCGGTCATGATCTAAGTCTCCGCGGGCCCGTTAACCCATGATGAGGAGGCTGACTGCGTGGGCCTTGATCATCGTTCCGGCCGTAGGGTGGACAAGCGCTAGCGCAGTCCACCGAACCCCGCGCCGCCGCTGGTGGACTGCGCTGCGCTTGTCCACCCTACGATGTCCCGTGGCCGGAACCGTGATCAAGGCCACTGCGTGTTTCAGGTGCACTGCACCCCTGCACCAAACCGCAGCACCGCGATCAAGCTGCCCGCCGCCGGGCCGTGAGCCGTCAGGTGCAGCGCTCGACCCTCATCAAGAGAGTCGATGGCGATCGTCAGATCGGGCGCGGGCAGGAGTCCGGCACCGCGCTCGGGCCATTCCACCAGCCAGAGCGCCGTCTCTGCAAGCAGATCGCGCAGCCCCAGATATTCCAGTTCCTCGGGGTCGGCCAGGCGATACAGGTCCAGATGAAAGACCCGTATGGCGCCGATTTCATAGGGTTCGATCAAGGTATAGGTGGGGCTGCGCGCGGCTCCACGGTGGCCCAGGCCGCGCAGGATGCCGCGTGCCAGGGTGGTCTTGCCGGTCCCCAGATCGCCGCGCAGATAGATCACCAGATGTTCGGGCAAGTGCGCGGCCAGAGCCGTTCCAAACGCGGTCTGCGACTCGGCGTCGGGCAGCCGGATCTCGATCGACCCAGGATCGCCGGTTGAAACCCCGGAAAATTCAAACGTCGTCATGCTGGTGCCCAAGCTCCGCGTCAGCGCACGCCATTGGCGACCGGCCGCAGGGCCGCCAGGATGTCACCGGCGAGCAGACCCTTTTCGCCGTCCCGTGCCGCATGGTCGCCCGCCGCCGCGTGCAGGCAGACGCCGACGGCGGCGGCTTCTTCCCCGTCCAGACCCTGGGCGCGCAACGCGGCGATGACCCCGGTCAGCACGTCGCCCGCACCCGCGGTGGCCATGCCCGGATTGCCGTCGGAACACAGGGCCGGTGGACGCTGCGATTGGCCCTGAATCAGGGTCCCGGCCCCCTTCAGGACCGCGACTCCGCCGTAGCGTTGTCGCAGCATATCCACCGCCGAAAAGCGGTCCTGGCCGATCTGCGCCGTGCTCAACCCGAGCAGCCGCCCGGCCTCCCCCGGATGCGGGGTCAGGACCCAGTCCGGACCGGCACCGGGCTGCTCGGCCAAGAGGTTCAGCGCATCGGCATCGACCACCAGCGGCTTGCCGCAGCCGCGAACCCGCTGCCAGAGTGCGCGTCCCCAGGAACCGCGCCCCAGACCGGGACCGATGGCGATGACGTCGACCCGCTCGATCAACCGATCCAGTGTCCGTCGGTCCGCGACCGCGCTGACCATGAGTTCCGGCCGGGTCAGATTGAGTAAACCGGCATGGGCCGGATGGGTGGCGATCGTGACCAATCCGGCCCCGGCGCGTAGAGCGCCCTCGCCCGCCAGCCGCGCCGCTCCGGACATGCCGGGCGCTCCGCCGACCACCAGCACATGGCCGAAATCACCCTTGTGAGCGCCGCGGCGACGCCGGCCCAGGTGGGTGGACTGCTGCGCCCAGTCGATCCGCCGGGCCGCGAGGATCTCCTGGGAATAGACCAGCGGGGGCACGTCCAGCGTGCTGAAATGGATGGCGCCGCAGTGGTCCGGGCCGGCGCCGGTGAAGAGTCCTTGCTTCAGACCGATGAAACTGATGGTGGCATCGGCCTGCACGGCCATTCCCAGCACGGTGCCGGTGTCCGCGGCCAACCCCGAGGGCAGGTCGATCGCCAGGACCGGGGCGCCCGCGCCATTGACCGCCGCGATGGCTTGGGCCGCGAGACCACTCACCGGTCGATCGAGCCCGATGCCGAACAGCGCATCCACGATGACGCCGGGCCGGCGCGGCACGCCGCCGAATGGTTCGACCACGCCGCCGGACGCACGATAGGCCGCCAGGGCCAGTGCCGCATCGCCGCCGACCCGTTCCGGATCACCGACCAGCAAGACCTGCACCTGAAGGCCGTCCGCGCGGGCCAGGCGGGCGACCACGTAGCCATCCCCGCCATTGTTGCCCAGCCCGGCCAGCACGGTGACGCGCTCGGCCGCCGGCCAGCGGGCGCGCAGCAGATCATAGGCCGCGGTTCCGGCGCGGGTCATCAGCACGATCCCCGGAATGCCGTGCGTCTCGATGGCCGCACGGTCCAGTGCCCGGACCTGCGCGGCCCGGTAGAGCGCATGCGGCAGTTGATCGGTCGCGGTCGGCGGCATCGCAGCGGCCCTCACCCACGCAGGTGATGATAGATATTGAGATACTGCTGGCCGGGCTTGTTCCAGGAGTTGTCGGCGCGCATGCCGTTAGTCCGCAACTGACGGAAATATTCCGGGAAGCGGAACCAGAGCCCGATGGCGCGATCCATCGCGGCTTCCAGACTGGCCGGCGTGAGCTCGTCGAACAGGTAGCCGTTGCGTTCCTCGAACGGCTTGTCCGAATAGTTGGCGTCGAAGACCGTATCCGCCAACCCGCCGACCCGCCGCACGATCGGCACCACGCCGTATTTCATGGCGATCATCTGCGTCAAACCGCAGGGCTCATAGACGCTGGGAATCAGGATCATGTCGGCCCCGCCATAGATCAGGTGCGACAGCTCTTCGTTATAGGTCAATTCCAGGTGGCAATCGGGATTGGCGTCCATCTCGTGCTTGATGCCCCAGAACAGCTCATTCACTTTTGGCTCCGGGGCTGAGCCGAGGAGCACGAACTGACAGCCGTTTTTCAGCGTGTGATAGATGGCGTGACGGATCAGGTCCACGCCCTTCTGCCGATCCAGCCGACTGACCACCGCGATGATCGGCTTGAACACGTCTTCCAGCCCGACCCGTTCGCGCAGGGCGCGCTTGCTTGCCGCCTTGTTGGGCAGACTGTCGGGGCCATAGGGCTTGGGCAGATGGGTATCCAGCTCCGGATTCCACACCGAATAATCGATGCCGTTCAGCACGCCGCCGAATTTCCGGTCATAGTATTGCAGCACCCCCTGCAAGCCCATCCCCTGATCGGTATGCTGGATCTCCCAGGCATAGCGGGGCGACACCGTGGTGACGAAGTTGGAGAAGACAATCCCGCCCTTCATCAGGTTGCCCGCGCGGTGACTGACCGGGTCGAGCAGCCGCTCCATGACCAATAAGCGATCGGGCCGCAGACCGACCTGACGCAGCACGTGCTCGCCCACCACCCCCTGATGGCCCATGTTATGGAGCGTGTAGCAGACCCGCGAATGGGTCATCCCCAGCGCCTGATAGATCTCATACAGCAGGACCGGCACCAGACCGGTCTGCCAGTCATTGCAATGGATGACATCCGGATGCCGGCCGGACTTGTACATGAACTCCAGTACCGCGCGGCAAAAAAAAGCGAAGCGGTTGGGATCATCCGGCTCGCCATAGATCTTGCCGCGCCGAAAGAAATTCTCGCGGGCATGCTCGTCGATGAAATAGCACTTGAGTCCGTCGACCTCGCCACATTCGACGTCGCAGTGAACCCATTGGTCGTAATAGGGGACCCATAGATCCTGATGACACTTGGTCAGACCCCGGATCCGATCGAAACGCAACACGTCGTACTTGGGAAGGAAGATCTCGACCTGGTTGCCGCGGATGGCGAGTTCCCGCGCCAGGCCTTGGACGAAGTCCCCAAGACCGCCGGCCTTGGCAATCGGCGCGCACTCGGCGCTGACCATCGCGATGTACATGAGCCCTACCCCCTAGATTCGCTCGTGTGTCGGCAGCGCTCCGCGTCGCCACTGGTTGATGCGCTCCCTGGGGCTGCTGGGCGGACGGCAAGTCCGGAACGCGGCCCAGGGATGCGAGGGTGGAAGTATAACCGCCGACGGGTCGCGACCGACGCCCCCTAGGGCTCAGTCGTCACGCTGCTCGCGCAGTTCCGGGGGCGGATGCAGCGCCAATGCCCGGCGCAGCAGTTCGGGATCATCCACCAGCACGACCAGTTGGAACCGACCGCCGGGTCCCACCCGATACGGATGACCGAACAGATCGATCTCGGTGCCGGGCACCGCCTGACCGCTGATCCGCAGTTCCGCCAGGATCTGAACACCCATGGACCGGACGGGCTCCTGGCCGTAGGACAAGGGCGCGAGCGGTCCATAGGTCACCGGCTCGGCCGCCGCTGGTTTCGCCGGGGTCAGCAATTCCGGAAACACCGGGCGGACCGGCAACGGCGGATACTTCGGTGAATCCGCCCGGCCCCCGTCCTCGCCCGGCGCGCGCACCTCCTGCGGCACCGGCAACCCCTGGGCCACAGGGTCCAGGATGACCTTAAGGGTCACAGGTTCTCCGGTCGCGCCGCCGGGTGAGGTCGGCGCGGCTGGGGCGAGCAGCGCGACCGGTGCCGGACTGGCGGGCGCGGTCGGCGGGATTGAACCAGCGCCCGGAGGCGAATGGCCGGCGTGCTCCGCAATCAGGCGCAGGGCGAGCGGAAAGATCGGCACGGGCCGCGCGTCAGTCGGTCGCTGGTCGGCCGGCTCCCCGGCTGCTTCAGCCGTGTCCAGGGCGATCGGGGCCGGCGGCGTGGTCCGCACCGAGGCGCGCGGAACCGCCGCCGCCAGGTGGGTGAGATCGACGCCGACCTGGGCGACATTGTCCAGGTCGTTCGAGCGGGCCAGCATCAGCCACCCGCCATCCCCATTGATCAGACCAAGTTCCGCGCGGTAGCGTCCGTGGTCAAGCGGCACGCTGAACTCGCGAAACCCGCTTCCGGACCGGGCGACTGCTGCCAACCGGACCTCATCGAGTTGATCCGAGCCGCCATCCGGGCGCAGGCGCCGCAGCCGCATTACCAGCGTGGGACGTGCGCCGGCTACGGGAAAGGAACCGACCGCCTGCTCCAGCGTGTCGGGTTCCAGGCGCCACTGCACCCGCAGGACACCGCGGGCGGCACCGTAGAGCACCACGCCAGTCCCGCGCTCCTCGCCGGGAAAGTGCGGCGCCAGTTCGGCGGTCACATCGGCCTCGGCAGCGGGCGGACATGGGCCGTCCGACCCCGGATGAGCGGACGGCGGCCCTGGATCTGAGGTTTCTCGTTCCGTGCTCATGACGGTCCCCTGGACCGTCGCGCAGCACTCCGGGTTCTCTTGCTGATCACCGGGCGCGACGCGGCCCGCGTGCCTCCGCGGTCAAGCACGGTTCACCCTATCAACGCCTCTCTGTCCGCTTGGGTCCAGGCCGACCGCCGCCGGGATGCACCCTGGCAGGCGGCGCGCCGCGACGCGTCGCAGTGGTGGTCGTGTCCGGCAGGGTATCCAGCGCATCCCCGGCCGCTTCGAGCAGGTTGGTCGTGACCGTGACCTCCAGCGGGCTGGCGCCTCCGGCCTCGGCGGCATGGGTCGCTGGTTCCACGGGATCAGGCGGCCGGACACGCGACAGTTCAGACATCAACGCGGTGGGCGGATCGCCCGGCAGTTCAGGCGGCTGATCACCCGGCAGTTCCAGCGGTTGCTCACCCGGAAGCTCAGGCGGCTGCTCGCCCGGCAGTTCCAGCGGCGGTTCAGACGGCAACTCGGTCACGGCCTGACCGCTTGGGGTGGCCTGACCTCCCTGTTCGAGTTCCGGCGGCCCCTTCGCGGAAACCGGCGGGCTCAGCGCGGCATCCAGGGACGCCGCGACCGTGTCCAGGTCTTTGAACGCCGACGCGGTCCGCTCATGCAGGAGCGGAATCCAGGAATCACCCCACACAAAATAACAACTGGTCTCGGCCTCCAGGATCCGTCGGCGGGCACGTTCCAGCGCCTCCCAGCAATGATGGACACGCCGGGTCGCATGCAAGCGCGCATGCAGGTCCCAATAACGCGCACTCAACCGGGTGACCTCCTCCACCGCCGCTTTCTGCTCCGCACTGCCGGCCCATTGGGACAGATCCGGCACAAAATCCGTGCCGACATTCCAACTGCCGGTCTGTACCTGGGCATGGGCCTGCGGTGGATGCTGTTCAAGATAGGCACTCAGTGAAACGGGGTTGACCGGATACTCCCCGCCGCGGTAATGCTCCATGTAAGGGGCGAAGAAATAGCCGAAAAACCCGGATCCCTCGTGGGGCTCACGAAACCAGTTGCCGTTCTCCCCATCGGACCAGGTGGTGACCAACCGCGGCTCATGCGGGCGCGCCGAACCCCCGGTGCGCCAGCGCACCTCGTTCTGGAACCAGGTGGCGTCGAGCCCGGTGTGCTGGGCGGCGGACACATCGCGATCCCGCGGTACCACGGTGATACACACGCCATTATGGCAGGCCAGGTAAGGGCGGAAGACATCGCTGATGCCGTCCTCGGGCAGCACATGGATCCCGTCGGCCACCACGTAGTCGAAACCCGCCTCGACCAGAGCCGGGATCATCTCCATGGTGAAGGCCAACTCCGGCGGCCAGAAGCCGCGGGGCATGCGGCCGAAGGCGCGCTGCATGGTGACGCGTCCCAGTTCCAGTTGCTCGGGCCAATCCTCCCGCGGGATGAGCGGAAAGATCGGGTGATGCTGGCCCATGCCGATCAGTTCGATATTGTCCGCCTGGGCGTAACCATCGAGCATCGCGGGAATATCCAGGATGTGACGGTAAAGATCGACAACCCGCTGGTCCAGCAGTTGATCCAGCAGCCCACCGGAGAAACCGACGTGCAGTCGGGCCACGTCACGATACCGCGCGGCGTAGCGCACCGGGCGCTCGTAACAGCGGATGATCTGCTCGGCCTCCCAGGGGTTAGCTTCGATCAACAGGCGCAGATTGCCCGGCGGCTGATGCATGTGCAGCCCAAGGGCGTGAAAGAGAGTGCTTGTCATCGGTTCCCACCGCGGCTCCGGCCGGCCCTCGAACGGGGTCGTACCCATAATGGTGATCATCGCACGGCCCCAGGATCAACGCCAGATCGGCGCCGGAGCGCGGCGGCGCCTCAGTCTGGGCAGCCCGGTCCAAAGCCGGAGGATCGACGTTGATATCCTCGCAAATCCGACGCACTTTGCGCCTCGGTGTGAGATCATCCACGCGGTATGAACAGCAACCCCAACCCGGCCTTCGCCCGCTCTATCGGCATCGACTACTCGGGCGCCGCCACACCCAAGTCCAGCCTCAAGGGGCTGCGCGTCTACCAGGCGGATCGGGCAGCGGTGCCCACGGAGGTCCTGCCCAGCCCGCGCACACACTGGACGCGGCGCGGGATCGCGGTCTGGACGGCCGCCTGCAAGTTGCCCTCGTACCTGCCCTGACGCCGTCGCAGCGCGCCCTGGCCGACATCGAAGGGTGGATCCTCGGAGTCGACTGACGCTCAAAGCCCGTGCAACAGGCTGAGCACCATCAGGCGCGAATCGAAAAGATATAGCGCCCCAGCGATTTGTATTGGCTTCCGTATTCACCGAGATGCGGGACTCTTGGTCCATTGCCAGGCAGATAAGTCAGGACCACGGAACGCGGTGTTCCCCCATAGGCCAGGGATGCCCTGCCGTCTTTCAGGAAAGTGGCTAAGACGCTGACGAACAGCCGAATATGCGCGCGACTGCGTTGCTGCGAATCAAGCGTGACGATCGGCCAACCATCGAAGTCCCGAGCCCGGCCATGGCTATCATAGAGTCCAAGGCCGGCGAACCGATACAGGGTCCCTTTATTCGTACCAGGGATAGCCTGGCCGATCCGGATCGCCGCCAGGATGCGCAACAGTTCCTCCTCGTTCATCATCTCCTCCTGCTGAATTTGGTTGGGCGAAGTCTCTGCGCAGGGCCTTGATCATCGTTCCGGCCGTAGGGTGGACAAGCGCTAGCGCAGTCCACCGAACCCCGCGCCGCCGCTGGTGGACTGCGCTGCGCTTGTCCACCCCGATGTCCCATGGCCGGAAACGTGATCAAGGCCCTGCGCGGCGTAGACCATCGGTCCGGCCAGTGCCTGGGCGTCGTGCACTGGAGGTCGAGGCTCTAGCCGGACGAGAACCACGCAGACGCGGTGTCGATCGGCTTAAGCCTCCGCCTCCGGTCTGTTGGCGGCCTGAATAACGGCCAAGGCCACTAGGGGCCTTGATCATCGCGTATGCCTGACACGAGGCAAAAGGAAAGACCTGCCACTTTCTCCTAAGCACTCGTTATCTTGGGCGAAAGTTGAGCCAATTTTCATTCATAGTCGCTCGAATTGAGTAAACCATCCCCGCAATTGTCTTGTTCCCGGAATTCATTGTCCCAGGAATTCCACTGATCCGGGTTTTGCACCACAGTCATGCAACCTACCAAACCATACTGTTCATCATAAACGTAGCCTAAGTCGTCAAAGGTGTAAACTCTACCCCACAGTGAGATCCTGTTATCCGCCGGTTTGGCAGGAGTATCAGGATAACTCCAAGTTCCTACATTCCCTGTACCTTGGTTGTATCCTGTGCAATCGAAACTACCCTTCGAGTATTGCACAACATAGGTTTCCCCTCCTTGCAGGGTTCCCATAGGATCGGTGTGATAATCGCCGGTATATATCCGGTCATCGAACTTGCCCGCTGTCTTGTCAAATACCACTATGATTTGTCGTCCGGATTCTATTGCTCTTGACCAAGCTTCCGGATCGCCGCGATAACCAGGTCTTGACGTCATCCATTGTCCAAACGTTGCTGTCTGCGAATTACCGCCGCGGTATGAGTCTGTCGGTAAACTTGAAATTGGGAGTTGCTGCACGGTAACGTTATCAGACCCTCCAGAACACATTGGGTGAGAATATGGATACCACTCCCCATCGGAGCCTTGGCATTGGGCCGCATCTGCTGATGCCGGGAGCAAAAAAAGTAAAAGTAGTAATAATTTTAGCACCTTAACGCTCCGCTGTTTGCTCGTTGAGACTGCCGGACTCGGCGCCTTCCTCGATACTGAGCGCGAATTGCACCGCGACGGGCGCATCATTTGGCCAGCGCGGATGGGATGGGGCAACCGCCGTCACCGACGAGGTGGCGCTCGCCCATCAGCCCAGCTCGAAGGTCGTAACGCCGAAGATGCGCTCGTGCGCAAGCTCCGGTGGCGGACCCAGATACATCCGGGCACAGCCGAAGACCTCGATCATCTGGTGTTGGTGCGCGAGCACCAGCGCGGTCGGGTTGTTCTCCGGCGTGTCGAGGAACAGCGGACCGCCGGCGGCAAACACGGCGAGATCCGCGTAAAGGGCCATCGCTGCTTGCGCGTCGTCAGCGAACAAGGGGCCGATCTTGCATCCGTCCCGACAGCGGCGAACCACGCCATAACCGCTCAGTTTCCCGGCACGCCGACAGCCTAAGGCCAGGCCATCGGATTGGCTGATCCACCCGGCCAAGAACCCCGGCCGCGGGGCCGGGAAGCAGGTGCGATCGTACGCAAGGAGCTGTTCGAAAGGAACCTCGCCGAGCGGGACAATCGCTTCGTTGCCAACCACCGGGGTAACGGGAGGGTTCGGAATCTCGGCGCGAAACCGGATGTCGCGATGCGCGAAGACGAAGCCGCCCTTGGCGTAATAGTCCTGCATGGCAAAGACGCCATCCAAGCCGACGCCGGCGCCCGGCCGCAGCCGGGCGAGCAGGCGCTCCCGGAGCGCATGCCAAATGGCATTGCCGAGACCTTTGCCGCGAAAGGCCGGCTGAACGATAAAGAAACCCACGAAGCCAAATTCGCCGTTGTAGGAGGTGATGGCTCCGCCGCCAATCAACTCCCCGTCAAGCTCCGCGGCAATGAAGGCGGCGGAGTCGGTGGCCCAGAACAGCTCGGCATCATGCCGGCCGGGGTTCCAACCCTCCTGCGCGGCCCAGTGGACGAGCACGTCCACCTCCGGACGGGTCATACTACGGATCACAAGCCCATTGATCATGGTGATGCGCTCGCGGAAATAACGGTCGTAGGGTGCCAAATTTGCCGATGGGATAAGGAACCAGGCTCAATTAATCAGGATTTCATCTGTTGTTAACAAACCATACAGAATAGTCATCAAGCAATTGGTAGTTCGCTGAGTGCTCATCTCGATCTTTTAAATCAGCCAAGGGTAATGTGAAACTCTTCTTGTCTGTTACTCGCTTCACATTGGCCAGGATTCCATATCCTTGGTCAATCTCTTCATCAAAACCAAGAAGTTCAAAACTATCGGTGTAAGAGGGCTGACTCCTTTTCAGTCTCTCATATTCTGCTTTGCCGCCATGCCCAAAAACGTAACGCTCTTCCCAATCGAAGCCTTCAATGCCGGTTAAAAAACATGGAAAACTTAAATTATTCCTGAGATAAGCAAGATATGCCATCAAGGTCTTATCATTGACTTCGGGCACTTCGTCCGAACCCAGGACGCCGGCAATCCTTATTTCTTGCTCGTCATCTTGTTCGTCATAATCAACCATAGCTCACCTGTGTCATCGTGTATTCTTGAATCATTTTTACCGATGCCATGAACGTGACCCCGTTCGCCCGGCATGTTTTTCCTGAGGTTGAAGGCTTGCAACTTGTGCGTCTTAACTATCGGCATGCGTTAAGCGACCCAGACAGCGCGCAAGGCTAGGCTATTTCTCATTCATCGGAATGCTACAATGCGAGCCCTGACCCCCTTCCGCTACAAGGCTCGATACTGGGCTCGTGGCGCACGATTACCCAGGCGGGATTCACACCCGCTAGAACACGCGGCATTGCCAGGCCGCACTGACCTTTTTTTTCCACCTCAACGCGACTTAGTGCCGATATAGAGGGTTTGTGATTCAACGACCTTCACGCGGATGGTTCGGCCGAAAATGAGGTCACGGGTGCGCTCTTCAAGCTTGCTCAGCGGCGGCAGGTCTCCGTCGCCCAAGAGGAGGAGGTTCACCGTTCCGTCCGCCGTTTCGGCATCAACCGACATGAGCCGATATCCGGAACCTTCGAGCCACTCTTGTCCAAGGGCGTAGGTTCGCGCGGAGATCTTGTTAGTGACGATCAGGTTATAACTGGCTACCGAGAGTGGAATCACGATGATCAGTAAGGCCGCGAAGGCGATTGCCACCGCTCGGCGTCGTGCCCTCGCGTCGAACGGCGCCGTCGCGGCCTGCCGGAACCCCATCACGACGAAAACAAGCGAGCCGGTGAGCAGGATCGCCACGTAGTTCGTTACGAAAAGCAGCAGGCTGCCGGAGGCGAGATTGGGTTCGCCAAGAGCTAACAGAATGCCCGCATTCGCCAGCGGCGGCACCAACGACACCGCAATGGCTACGCCTGGCAGCGTGTCGGAAACATCCCTGCGCGATATCGCAAAAGCTCCTGCCAAGCCAGTGGCAAGTGCCGCCATCAGGTCGAGCAGGTGCGGTGATGTGCGGATCATGATCTGTTGGATTGCCTCGGGATGCGTGATCCGTGCGATCGGCAGCGTCAGGACGAATCCCACGGCCACCGCCATTGCAATCCCGGCAAAGCTTACGAGCAGCGTGCTGACGATTTTACTGCGGTCGCCAATGCTCACGCTGAACGCCAGCCCCATGATCGGCAGCATCAATGGGGCCACGATCATGGCACCGATGACAACTGCCAGCGAATCGCCCAGAAGCCCAAAAGTTGCGATGCTTGCAGCGAGAACCAGCAGACTGGCAAACCTAAAAAACTTGGGCCATAGCTGTGCCCGCTCAAATATCAATGTCTCGCTGACTCGTCTTACCTCTTCCGCGTCAACGGGTCCCCCGTGCAAAATCTCAGCGAGTGATTTGGACATAGTTCAAAAATCTCAATGTTAATGTCAACAGCAAGAGGGTAGCTGATATAGCGGATAAGGGTCCAGGCTCAATTAAATCCGGCAGTCAGCGGAGAATTCAATCGAGCCTGGCCCCTTATCCTTTCCGCCCCCCTGTATGTTAAGCTCACTGCCCATGAAGCAAGCGATTATATTCTTCGTGAGTATCAATCCAGACCCAAACAACGTAGTCGCCTTCGTCTTCCATAGCGAGCGCCCGATGATCGCGGCCGACCCGAGCTGACCAAAGTTTTCCAACTTTCTTGAAGCGTAATGAAGGATGACGCGGGTTCTCTCTGAGATCTGATAGTTCTTGCGAGCGATTTCCTGGACTGGTGCCGGTAACGCATGGAAGTGATTCCAGAAACGCGCCGTCGTCTTGTGCTTCACAGGTTGCGAAGACTCCCGGCCTTTTTCTCATCAAGGGCTTCTTCGATCAAGAAATCAAGTCTTCCTGCGGCAGAATCCCTTTCGATTTCTTCATCCCAAGCTTGCCAATCCCGCTCGGATAACCAGTGCGTTAGCCTTATATACTCGCGGTGCGGCAGGGCCTCAATATCTGATTTGAGATCTTCAAATGTTTTCATGCGTGAGACCTCTATTCCTGTGCATTTCAGAAACGAACAGATCAAACATAGTGCGACGACTTTCCCACCATTCAACAGTTGCATTTTGGTTTGCCGCAACTCGAATGTCATTGCTCGGTCGCGATGTGAGATAGCTGACAATTGAGGGTTCCAAATAGACGGTTGGGTAGACAATCCTTCATCTTTTTTACCAGCCCCATCGTTTCTTGCTCATCATCAATCCCGGACAGCGCGCGAGGTTAGGCCATTTCTCATTCATCGGAATGCTACAATGCGAGACCTGACCCCATTCCGGGCGTGATCCCATTCCGGTACCGAGGTATCCCCTCAAATCTAATCGACAGATCAGTAAGTTGGCGGCAGTCGAGGCGGGGATAACGTGGTCTGTCCCCTATTCTTCTCTCTATTCTTCTCCGTCGAGATCAGAGGAAAGTCTTCAGGCTTGCGAATTGATTCAACCGAAAGATCGACGTCAAGTTTTGGCCAATATAGATGGTTTTCCGTTGGACGTTCAATCTCGGAGAGTTGCTCAATGGTTGCCGACTTAAACCACGGGAACTCTGAGAACCGTATAGCCAATTCCTCATCATCCAGCAAAAGCCAGAAACAATGCTTAGATACATTGGTGACTTCAGCAGCCAAAGTGGCGATGCCAGGCATCTTGAATCTCCTTAATATGCGCTTCAACGACTGCTTGCGCTTGACAAATTTGCATACTTGAAAGCCCGATATTCACTGCCAAGTGTACCGAGGGAGTCAGCCAGAATTTCGCTTCGCCATCCGGGTGTGCAACGTGGACATGGATGCGGGTCTCCTCGCGAGAGAAGAAAAACAATCTGAACTGGCCGTCACGAACGATTGTTGGCGCCATCTATACACTATGCCTCAATGGTGTCGGGCTAACGGGGAAACCGTGGTCTGTCCCCCAAAGTCTTGCTATGCCTCAATGGTGTCGGGCTAACGGGGAAACCGTGGTCTGTCCCCCAAAGTCTTGCCAAGCCGCACTGATCCCTTTCCCGACCCCTTATCCTATTAGCACGACGCCTGTGGCGCGTGCTCGCTTTTAAAGCGTATGTTAACCAACTTTCCTATGATTGACGTCGAAAGTTTGGGGATGAGGCAATGGCAAGGTTTCGTCCATCAGAAGATCCAGAGCTTCCTGACCATTCTTAAGCGCCTCTTCGTAGGTAGCGCCGTGCGTTAGCGCATAAGGCCCGAACTCCGGGAGCGAAGCGATGTACGCCTGGTCTTCTTCAGACCATTGAATTAAGATACTATAGTGTGCGTTCATTTTTCCTCCGGAATGTCTTGAACGAATCTGAGAACAGCAGCTTCCTGATATGGTTTTGCGTCATCTCCCTCCCCTCCAGACAAGATCAACGCGTCATGAAGTTTAGGATGCGTCCATTTTGTATGACTCCCTTTTGCCTTTTCACACGTACATCCAGCCTTTAGCAAAATGGCTCTTAGCTGTCTAATTTTCTTTGGCATTGAGGCCGCCTTTCATGCGGGGAGTTAAGTAAACTGTCCCCGGAATCCCGCCACAATTGCTGGGTGAGCTGTCTTGTCGCACTTCGTATAAATGAATTCGGGATCTAGATCGATTCCGCTCGGCCATTCGACGCTGTCGAAGGAGATACGCACCTGGTTAAAAATTTCGGGATCTCGTATTCTATTGAATACGCCGAAATTTAAAAATGGCTTCATGTCAAGGTAACCGCTTTCGTCATTATCGAATTCAATGAACAAAACGTAATCGGCCAAAGGCGATACGTGCTTAGCAGAAGGGTGCATGGTGTGCCTCGCTATTGCAACGGCGGAATTCTGAAGGGTTCTTCGCCGTTCATGACAAGATTCCAGTCAGCCATCAAGTCCTCTTCATGTAATTCCGCCCATGCCAAGACCAGCTTCGCTTGCTTCTTTGGCAGGTTTCCCTCTTTGATCTCGCAAGTGCGAATGTCGACTACAGCTTTGTGCTCTCCGTAGTAGACATGAAAATGAGGAGGCGGATGTTCACCGGGAGCATAATACATCCGGATGATGAGCCCGTAGAACATCGATATGGTTGGCATGATCTTATCCTAGCCTGTCCGCGCCTAACGTGTTGCCCTAGGCGGCGCTCGCCACCCACGAACCCTGCAAACCAGCTTGGACCCTGATGGCGCGCGCTCGCTCTTTGGCGCTCGTTAGGCAATTATTGGATTCGTAATTGAGCCTAGCCCCTTTTCCGCAGGGTAATAATCGTGGTCTGTCCCCTATTACCCCGCTGAATATGTAACATGAATATGGGGCAGTTTATGTTGTTTATTGTCCATGAAATACATATAAACGATGATCCCATAAAATGCTGAAATTGAAGGCATGATTTCTCTCAAAGCTATCGGCGCACAATA
>Ga0247839_1004419_pt1 | contig 18106 bp, 19 predicted proteins | sample LaCruzMarch2015__6_FD_192405 | JGI IMG/M metagenome (GOLD analysis project Ga0247839, IMG submission 192405) | Freshwater microbial communities from meromictic Lake La Cruz, Castile-La Mancha, Spain - LaCruzMarch2015_16m | ecosystem: Environmental > Aquatic > Freshwater > Lake | place: Spain... | reverse complement strand
AAACTACCAAATTTAATGTTGTTTCTACTCAACCATCTAAAATTGCATTCTAAAATATTTTAGATTTTTATACAGAGTTTTGTATAAAAATATAATGACAAAAATTTTGTCATAAACCATGTTTTTTGACATAGCTCAAATTATTTACCTTTTTTTATAAGTCAGAAGTCTTGAAACTTCTCCTTTTTTCATTTTTTTTCAATTGTTTTGAAAATGATTGTTTTGTCATAAAGTTTTGTCATTAGACTGAAAGCAGTTTAAATTTTTGATGTTTGGGATTTTGCCATTTTGTCATTTTGTCATTTATCCTTTTCACCGCCTCTCCTATATTTACCAGTCGCCTCTAACATTTCAATCATCCTTCTCTTACCCAATTTTTTTATATTAGAAAGCCCCGTTGGAATACCTTCAAAATTTTCTCTCTTAACTAATCCAGCCAATAAATCACTTCTATTTTTAACTCCAACTGGGCGACCTCCTTTATCATCGATATATTGCTTGATATTTGTTTTCAAATTATTCGGATTTATATTCTCTTTGCCGATTATATTCATTTTCACCTGTTTTTTCAGGGCTGTTTGTGTCGCCTTTTGCAATCCTGCAACAAATCCCGCCCTAATTCCTTTTCTAAAACAAACACCTGGGCGTTCTCTTACTTTATTTTTGCCTAATGGCTCATTATCACTACATACTCTTTTCGGTGGCATATTTATTATAAGTAAATAAAATATTTTTTTTAATCATCAGGTAATTCTTCCGGCTCTTGGTTGTTTTTCTTGACATATTTCAATGTTCGCTCAATCTCGCTATTACCCATTTCTTCGGTTGTTTTTCGAATATCCATTAAATCAACATCTCCGTATTTCTGTGTAAGGAATATATGGCGCAACATACTACTGCCGATATTTCTACCAAATACATTATTAAGAATTAAATTTATTTTTGGCTGTTCTATTTTCTTACCTACGCCATTAACTATAAGATATTCGTGCGGATTTTTCAGTATCCATTTATTAATAATATTACGAAGCGCATTAGGTATTTTTATTTCCTGTTTTCCAAGGCGTTTAGAATTCTTATATGCATTAAATATCAAGGTCGCCTCTTTCTTCCGCCCTTTCATTACCATGTAGTTATCGCTTTCTATATCGGGATTTCTAATTTTGAATTGTGCGTAATCAAGACTACGGCGTGGTGGAATTAAAACATACATACTTAACAAGACAAAATCTTGCAACTTATTAAACTGCTTCTTATTAAGTTTTTCAAGTTTGAATAAAGGTTCGGCCTCGGTTCTTAAACTTTCATATACTTTTAAAACTTCATCCCAAGTGATATAATTCTCTTCTTGTGATTTAGTTAGTTTCTGCTTCTCTTCTTGTTTTTCAGTATCTTCTGCATCAAAGTATAACTGCTTCCGTAAATCTTCGATAATATCTGCTGTTTCTTTAGGTGTTTTATCCTTCGCATCAAGAGCAACTATAAAGGCGCTTAATTTAGTCTTACGAATATTAGGCCGATAAGTCATTAGATTTTCAAGAATTTCTTTATGATACTTGATTATATCATCAGTGGTTTCAATAGTCTTGCCCATATCTCGAGCAGTCTTATTAATATTACTCATATAAGTCTTAATCGAACTTTGCGTAAGATTTGGGCGGTTTTTTAAAATCGTTTCACGAATTTGATTTGTCATATTTTTTATTAATATAAATATTTTTTTATTTTAAAATAAAAATATCAAGTAATATAACTATATTGATATAATAATTTAATTTGTTTAACAATATAAGTTAATATATATCAATATAGAACCAAAAACATATATATAATGATATAAAAAATATTTTTTATACTGATATTCTGGTATAATTACATCAATATAGAACTATATTAACTATTAACTCAATAAATAATCATATTAATATAGTTCTATATTACATTTTTTCTTTAATTATATATTTAAAGAACGATTTTTTAAAAAAAGAAAATGAAAAATTGATTTTTTAATTTAAATATTTATAAATTAAATAGATATATCAAATGCAAGTAATTAAAGAGGTTATCGACTATCAATATTTAAGGGGTGAAATGGATATGAATTTTATCGAATATTATTTTACTATTCATCACCCTATCTATAATATCTACTATAAGAGATATGAATAAATTAATTTAAATTTTATTATGTATTGTATATAATAAAATGTATGGGTTTCTAAAAAAAATAGGAGATGCAACGCTTGTTGATAAATCGATTAATGATTTGTATCCTGATGAGTATCACGGCGTAATTAAACTACCAAATGGTAAATATACTTGGGCGCAATATATGGGCCCGGGCAGTAGAGTTGATTTAAGAGTGCCTAAAGGCCAAGAAGGTTTAACACCTATCGATAGAGAAAGTATGGCCCACGATATTAGATATCATTTATCTACAACGCCAGAGGCAATTAGGGCAGCAGATAATAAATTTAATGAGGTTATTGATAGACTGCGGCGTGAAGGTAAAGAGGATGAATTCAATCTTAAGCAAGCCGAACTAATCAAAGTTAAAGTGTTTTTGGAAGGGAATGAAATATTGCGTAAATTTATAAGAAATTTTAATACTCGTAAAACAGATATTCAAGATACGCCAGAATTAACGAAAATGTTTGAGGATAAATTAAGAAAATTAGAGCAAGAAGGTTATGGTATATTTGGCGACCCTGTTGATTGGTTGGCGAGTGAGGCGGGTTATGTTGCAAAATCAATTGGAAATCTTGCAAGAAATTCAAGTGTAAATCTTAAGAAATATCAAAGGGGCGGATGTGATTGTGAAATGCAAGGATATGGTGGCGATGAGGTATATAACTTTCAACTACCTAAATGTAAGCTGATGTTTTAGTTTTTATTTTGATTTATATTATATTCTTTGTATAATATAAATGAGTATAATACCAAATTACTTAGCATTATATAATTTAAGTCAAATAGAAGCGGATATATTAATAGTGAGTGATTTAACTGCGACGACCGGCACGATTTATACATTAAATAGCACTACTGGAAATATAACGACTTTGAATACCACGACCGGCAATATAACAACGCTCAATACAACGACTGGAAACATAACTACAGCAAATATTACTACACTTCTAACAGATTTATGGAGAGGCTCAACAGCAAGTTCAAGTATGGTTATTGGTGTTAGCGGAGATTCAGGCACTCTAACAAGTTGGCGAAATTTGATAATGGAAGCAAATAAAACAATCACATTAAACGCTACTGGAGGAAAAATAATTTGTGATACTTTTACAGGAACCGCTGTTGGTAGTGCAATTTCTTTATTTGGCACAAGCACTTCAACTATAAGTTTTGGTAATCTTTCAGGCGGTATTTTTTCAATAAATCCAAACACAACTATGAACGGCAATTTAATACTTGCGAGCTCAAAAACAATAACTTTAAATGCAACCGGCGGGGAAATCTTAAGTCCTAAATATAATTCGACAAGTTCCACACAAGCATTAACAATTGGTGGCACAAACACAACATCAGAAATACGAATTGGTGGAGCATTAACAAGTGGTATATTAGAACTTGGCACGATTGGAACTATGACTGGCGGTATCAGATGTAATGGCGATTTATCTATAGGAACAACAGCAAACAATAAAGGAATAGCGTGTAATTTCTTTACAGGATTACAAGCGACAAACCTTATAAGATTTTTACAATCGACAACAACGGGGAGTGTGCGTATTTGCGAACAACAAACTTCAGGTGGAATTACAATCGGTCATCTAACACCCGCATCAGATAGCGGAACTTTAACAATAAACAAAAATACTACACTTGGAGCCGGTAAAAATCTAACAATAAACTCTATTAATAAAATTATTTGTAATACTTATGAAGGAACTTCTGCTACAGAAAGCATTAATTTATTTACAACCACAAGTGGTTCGCCAACATTTCCTACCATTTCATTAGGCAATACTACAAATTCAGGAGCATTTATCATAAACCCTAATACAACTATGAATAATAATTTATCACTTGCAAGTTCAAAAACAATCACTTTAAATGCAACTGGCGGTAAAGTTTTATGTAATGTTTATACTGGAACGGCTACTTCAAGTAATTTAACGATTGGCGAAAGTGGAAATACAGGGGATTTATTAATATATAAAACAATTACTACAGGTAATACTTATTCAGGTAATAATACTTTTTCAGGCGGAAATACTCATTCGGGTTCTAATACTTTTTCAGGAGCAACAAATACATTTAACAATACAATTTTAGGAAATACTATCCAAGGAACAACAGGGGCGTCATCAATTAGTTTATATGGGACGACAACTGCTTCTGTTAATTTCGCAACTGCTTTATTAAATAGTGCTTTAACTATTGGTAGTGCTTCTTTTGTTGCTGGAACTAATACTGGTTCTGTTGCTATCAATTTACCATTAAATTGTAATCAAAAAATAACGACACCAAACATACTTGTATCTGGACTTACAGCGAGTAAAATGGTCTTGACTGATGGTAGCAAAAATCTAATAAGTAGTTCATACACTGATGCAGATTTTGTTCTCAAGGCTGGTTCAACTATGACTGGGACGCTTAATGTAAATAATATTCAAGGCTCTACAACTTCAGCCTCTATTACGCTTTTTACTAATAGTAGTGCATCTACGCCGACGATAACGATTGGAAATACCAGCGGGGGTAATTTAATTATAAATCCTTCAGTTGTGCTGTCATCTACCAAAAGTTTAAGTTTGACGACATTAAATTCGAATAGTTCTACTACATCTCTTACAATTGGAGGGAATATTACAAACAACGATATGAATATAGCGACAAGCATTAATGTTGGTAATATCAATATTGGCAATAATTCATCAGTTAACGCGCCTATAAACTTAAGGGGGCAAGTTGTAGTTGGAAATAATAAAGATTTAGTAATGCAGGGAACTGGAATTATATTATGCTCTACTTATAATTCTCCTTTGGCTACCACTACTATGTATATCGCTAATACAAGCACAACGGGGTCTGTTTTTATAGGCGATGTGCAGACTTCTGGTGGTATTTCACTTGGAAACAGATTTGGAACAGGTCAGTGTGCGGTAAATACTAAATTTAACCAAATACGGCAGGTTTCAAGTATAGACAGGGCTTCATTTTTTAATGTAGCGATAGGAAGTGCTAATAATATTTTCCAAAGTAGTATGATAAAAGCAAATGCTATGCCTCCTATTTATGCTTTCGCTCAAACAGATGGTTGGAGTGTTTGGGAAAGCGATACTGAAAATGAAGGTAGTTTTATAGGTCAAAATGGGAATACGACAATAATATGTAATCCCGGCGATTACTCTGCCTTCCATTGGCAAGACGAAGATACTATGGGCTCAGCCTCAGGTTTCAAATTTTCTGTGACAGGAGTTATGAGCACAAGTTCAGACCGCAGACTAAAGAGAGATATAAACCCTATAACTGTGGCTTCTGATTTATTAGATAAGTTAAGCCTGATTGAATATGTAAATTATAAAAAAAAATCACTTAGCGAGGAGAAATACTTTAAAAATGGTAAATTACGGCAAAAATATCAAGACATACACAAGGGGTTGATAGCTCAAGATGTAAAACAGATTTTTCCAGAAGTGGTTGAAAGAGAAGGCGAATATTTTATGATGAAATACGCTGAAATCGATATATATTTCAATATGGGCGTGCAGGAATTAATCAAGCGAGATAAAGAGAAGCAGACTATTATAGATGACTTGAAAAATAAGGCGACTGCAAGCGCAATTGCTATCGATGACTTAACTGCTAGAATCATAAAATTAGAAAAAATTTTATTAAATCATTAAATAAATGAATTCTATCATAACTGGGCGAACTAATCCTAATGTGCGTTTCAAAATTCAAGGGATATATCTATGTCAAAAACTCAATACGCATATTAAATGGAAAAAGGAATTTGGGTTAAAATTTTATTCAATATATTTTCTATATCTTATAATAAAATATGTATGTTATTCAAGATTACAGCAAACAACAGGCGAAGAAATTAGGGGTGGAATTACGGCCATCATCTAATCCCAAAAAGAAAATTGATGTATATAAAGGAGGTAAGAAAGTTGCGTCTATTGGTGCTACTGGCTATGGAGACTATGCAACAACGGGGGATAAAGAACGGCGGAGATTGTATAGAATAAGGCATAAAGGTGAGGATAAGAAAATTGGCAGTAATGGCTATTATGCGTGGTATATTTTGTGGTAATTAATTTCTTGTATAATAATAAATGCCGCCAAAAGCAGATATAAAATATTATTCTTTCGAAAAACCAAATGGTAAAATAGATTGTGATAAAGCAATATCAATTACAGCAACTATAATAACTATGGCTTGTATAGTTGGATATTTTATATATATCACAACACGATAGATTTTTTAAACTACGAATAAGTTTAAAAATTATTTAATCATCCTCAAGTAAATATATCTCTGGTAAATTTAATACATAATCATTTTCACGAAATTCTTTCACATGTGTGCTGAGAATTCTGAAAACTATTTTTCGGTATGGTTTCAACTTTAGGTTTCTTTTATCATGTGCGATTTCATAATGTATCACCCCTTTTAATGGTTTGCTTTCTTTAGGCATTTTATTATAAATGAATATTTTTTTAAATTAAAATTCAATTTTTTATTTTCGATTTTTTTTTTATCGGAAGAAAGAAAATAAAAAATTGAATTTTAATTTAAAAAAATATAAATTAAAATAAAAATGTCTTCTAATAATAAAATGGATGAAATGATATGTCTTACAGAACAAGTTGATATGACTGCATTACAAACTATAATTAATAATTTTGATGCACTGAAACATCACTTTGAAAAGGAACCCGAAGAACACGGCGAAGAAAGTAAATATGATATCGCTACTTTAAAAGGTATTTTAGTAAAATACTTTAAATCAAAAAAGAAAAAAGGAAACGATATTACATATGGATTTGCGGGTAAAAATAAGGATGGCCGAATGTTTAGTAAGGGCGATTGTTCTCTTCAAAGTTTGAAAAAAATCATAAGACATACTCTTGCAAGGGATATTTATTATGATATTGATATGAAAAACGCGCATCCAACTATTTTATCACAATATTGTGAAAAAAACGAAATACCTTGTCCTATGTTAGACGAATATACCAACGATAGAGATAATGTAATTAATACTCTTATTAAAGTTTACCCTGATGTAAGTTTTGATGCAATGAAGAAACTTATTTTAACAATCATAAATGGCGGTGGTGGATTGGAAGTGTCAGCTATGAATGATTGGTTATTGAAGTTTTTCTACGAAATGAAAGAAGTTAGGGAGCAAGTTTGTAAGAAAAATCCTAATCTTGTAAAAAGAGCGAGAAATAGAAAGGAGTGTAATATTGAAGGAGCTGCAACAAATTATTTACTTTGTATTTTTGAAAATGAAATTTTGCAATCCATAAGAACATATTGTAAGTCAGCTGATATTGCGATAGGTGTTCTTGTTTTCGATGGTATTATGATTTATAAAAAACATGAAAGGGGTGAATATGATGTTAAAGAAGTTTGTAGAAAAGCAAGTGAATGGATTGCATTAAAAACAGGATGGTATATCGATTTAGTTGAGAAACCTATGGATAAAGGTTTAGATTTAAGCGAATATTCTATCGAGGGAGAGGCTGAGATTATCGAATATGATGATAAGTATGTTTTGACAGCTGAAGAACAAGAAAAATATGTTTGGACTGATTTCTATATGGAAACGAGAGAACCGCGAAAAAATAAAAGTGATTTATTTAATTTTTTCAAAACAAGGTTCCCTTATGTTTGTAATAAGTTAAATGTTGGCGAAGGGTTATATGTCAAAAAAGAAACTCTTGAAAACAGAATTAATCTTGTAAAAGCAAGATGGGGCGAATTGTATTACTATTTCGATAATGATAGTATCGCTATTATAAAACAGAAATATTTAGTAGAAAATACTTGCATAACCACATATAGTGAATTATGTTATAAACCGAAAAATGATATACTAAATCATCAGTTTAATACTTGGAACAAATTAAAAGGTGATGTAGATATTATTATTGAAACTGATATCAACCCTTTATTAAATTTTATGAAAGAAATTATTTGTAATAATAACGAGAACTTATACAAATATATCATTTCATGGTTAAGGCAGATTTGTAAGACGCCTTGGAACAAGACGCAGTCAGTTTTACTTTTTTATAGCGACCAAGGGACAGGAAAAGGGTCATTTGTTAATTGGTTGATTAAATACTTATTTGGAACTCATAATTCGACATACGCCTCAGTTAATACGATTACACAAAAACATAATAAAATTTTATCTAATAGGGTTTTTATTGGGGTTGACGAATTACCTACGCTTGAAAAGCAATTTCATAACTTATTTGATATATTGAAAGGTCTCATAACAGAACCTTATCTTACTATCGAGCCCAAAGGTTTAGAACCTTATTTGATAGATAATTTATGCAATTTTATATTTATGACAAACAACAAGAATTCTATCAAAATAGAAAAGGGCGATAGAAGGTATGTTGTATTCGAAATAAATGAAAGTAAAATCGGTGATTTTAAATATTGGGATTATATGCATAAAGAAGTTTTTACAGAACAAGTTGCAAATAATTTCTTTAAATATCTAATAGATATAGATGACAATAATGAAATGATTGTTAATTTACGAGAAATTCCGAATACTAAAATAAGGGAAGAAATGAAAAATATGAGTTTGTCAAATATGGAATTATTTATTAAGGATGTAAGAGAAAGAGCGGGACTTGATGGGTTTGACTTCGTATTATATGATGCAAAATGGATTAAAGATTATTATGGGAATGATATCTTAGAAAAAACAGATATATGTAATCACGATGATTATAAGGATGGGCAAGAAATTATAATACGGAAAAAGGATTTGTATAGAATTTATGAAATGTGGTGTTATAATAATGGCGAAAAAGCGAGTAAAATGAGATACTTTAATAATCATTTAGAAGAAGTTAGAAAAACGATAAGTAAAAAAAATAGTTTAGGTGAGATTATAAAGGATGATAATGGCAAGGATATTATCGAGAGCGGTGTGAGGTGTTATAAGGTTTAGGATTGAAATATAATTTTTTTTAATAATTATATTTTAGCTATGACAAAATGACAAAATGACAAAAGTTTTGTCATAAACCATGTTTTTTGACATAGCTCAAATTATTTACCTTTTTTTATAAGTCAAAAGTCTTGAAACTTCTCCTTTTTTCATTTTTTTTCAATTGTTTTGAAAATGATTGTTTTGTCATAAAGTTTTGTCATTAGACTGAAAGCAGTTTAAATTTTTGATGTTTGGGATTTTGTCATTTTGTCATTTTGTCATTTTTTTCTTCAGCTCATAATCCAGCCCATCTGCCCCCATTCTACTATACCATATAACACCTCGCCCACAACATTCTTCTTGTATTAGACTATCCATCTGCCCTGCTCTTTTGACAGAAAAAGTAAAATAAAAAATTGAAATTTTAATTTAAAAATATATTATATATAATAAATTAAAATGTTGAAGACTGAAATAACTCATAAAGGCACTTTAAAAGCAATAGAGAAATATGAGATATGTGATGAAATGATTGAGCTATTAGAAAACATAGATGTTTTGCGCTTATTCATAAAAAATTTATCACGCCGTAAATGGCAGAGAGAACATAAGGACTATTATACGAAGCGTTATGAACTCGTAAAAAAAGGCGAATATGAAGTTGGGAATGTTGTGTATAATAAAACACCTATCGAAGTAGCTAGTTTATATCCGCGAGAGACGATTGAAAAAACGCCCGAATATATGCGCCAATATAACAGAGAATATTACCATAAGAAAAGAAAAACTAAAAAGGTAGTTGAAGCACCAAAATTATGCTGTGAAAAATGCAAGTGTGAACTGGCTGAAACATTAGAAATTATTCCGGAATAAAAATTTTAAAAAGAAAAAGAAAATAAAAAATTGAATTTTTAATTTACGATTTTAAATTAAAAATATATTATGATGAAAACACCTGAAATGACCGAATGTTGCGTATGTTATGAAGATAAACAAGTTTATTATTCTTGCGGATGTTGTAAAGAAGGAAAAATATGCGGTGATTGTTGCATATCTATACATAATAATTGTGATGATGCTAAAGAATATATTAAATGTCCCGTATGCCGAAGTTATAATTGGAAATTCCTTTATGATAATTTAGTAAATATTTTAGATGATTTTTTTGAAATGATATGCAGACCCAGCTGGAAACCTGTATATGAAATATGTTATAGAAATAATGGAACTAACGATAAGTATTTTGACAATAATGACGATAATAATAAATCTCTATTTTCATTTTTTAATCATTAAATTTTTATACTTGCAATTAAGTATAAAAATGCGCCCATAAATCATTAGACATTCCGAAACCGAATGTATTTTCTTTTATGATAGTTATATATAAAAATGCATCTGCCGGTCTCTTGTTTAGTTTATATTGTGAGTAAAATGCTCCAATATTTTGCGCCATAGCCATTATTTTATTATCTATTAAGAAAAATACTGCCTCGTTGGGTTTAAGTTGTATATGCTTACGAATACTTGCAATACAATACCCGAAATTTTCTGTTTCTGGCAGTAAGAACCTTCTTTTAGATATTTCTATATCATTATTAGGTAGAATAATAGCTGGGACAAATCCGTAATATTTGCTTCTAATAGTCTGGCAATCACCCATTTATTAATCATAATTTAATTCTATTTTTTTATTAAAATTCTGCCGGAATTCTTCTGTGCGGACATTCATATACAAGAAGTTAAACGGCGCTTCTGTGGCGTGCTTGTATAAATTCCAAAATTTTTCGAATGCAATTGACAAATCTAATACCTTATGAATATATTCTAATTTTTCAAGGCTAAATGACCTAAAGGCGAAGAAGTAGTCAATTTGTAATGTGCTTTCTGGCCGTATATCGTGCAGATATTGGCTACTTATTATACAAGAACTACCGCTATGACGATGTTGCTTCAATAACCTTGCCACGGCAGGGTTTTTCAACTGGCTACTTATATCATCGAATATAAATAAATTTTTAGGCGCTTTTTTCTTTGGTTTATATTCTTTCTTTTCTTTTACGCCTTTACCTTTGAAAATTTCAAATGTAGGTTTCTCCGGAGGCGGTAATTCCTCCTTAGCCGGAGCATCAACTTCCTCACTCAGCCCATCTAATATTGTATCTAACACATTCTCCCGCCCTTCTTGTATTGTATCAAATAAATTAATTTGATTACCTCTATTCTGAAGCATTTTTATAATTTCAATCCAGCTCGTATCAATCTTATATGTGCTACAGAATATCCACATAATAGTTCGCTTATCCGTGCATTTTTTTACTATTTCGTTAATCAGGCTCGTCTTACCTGATTTTTTTTTAGAACAGATAAAAAGCGTCCAGTAATTTGAAGGCATTAACTTATAGCCTTTTATTTTTGTAATATCTGCAGGATTACAATCCACTATAGGCTTAACAGATATATTATTTAATGTTGTCTCCTTTATCATTTATTATAAATAAGAATATATTAAAATTTAATACTTACATTTCTAGCCAAATGACTAATTCTTGTTAAATGGTCGTTATATGCTCCAAGTCCTTTTAGCTTCTTATTTTCTTCTTTCAATAATTTTATTTCCTCCTCCGCAAGTCGTTTCATTTCCGCCTTCTCCTTTCTCGTCGCCTCTTGATGCTCTTCCAACCATTTTTTAGTTCTTTCCTCGATATCATTTTTCTCTTCTGCAAATTTAAGTTTGGCCATTTTCTCCTCAACTTCTTTAACTTCTTCAACTGGCTGAGGTTTAATTTTATGATGAATTTCATATTCATGTTCTTCATCACTTTCTTCCTCTTCGCTTTCTTCCTCGTAAGTTTGAGCATCCTGTTTCTTAGCCTCAGCCACACCTTCCTTCGCCTTCATAATATTTTGATATACCCTTGATTTTTTTAAATTTTCAAGTGCCTTAATACTTCGTTGGTCTACGCTACCATTCTTATTTAATCTATGACCTTCGTCATTTCTTAAAACTTCTTTCTTAGCCATTTTGTTTTTTATTAAACAAGATATTTTTTAAATTTTAAAAATTTTATTGATAATATATAAATGAGTATATTTGACAATTCAAGCACTAACCCCGTAGTAATAAGTTTTAATAGCAAGGATAGAGTAGGCGGTGAAAATAGTAATTTCATATCGAATGCGGTTGAATTAGGGATAAATAAATATGATAGCGTATGTTTAGTTCAAGCATCAATCCCCCGCTCGTTCTATAATGTCGCCACAGGTTATAACACCTTTACATTAAGAGAACCCGCCCCATTATTAAGGACTATTACAATTACTATGCCAGTTGGTTCATATAATAAAATAAATTTTGCATCAGTATTAGCAACAACCCTAACCGCAGCCAGTTTAGCATCTGGTAATAGTTGGACTTATGCTGTGTCATATCCATCGGCTCTTGTTGGTGATACCTTTAAATATACCTTTTCTGTATCAGGAAATGGAGTTAATCAGCCATCATTTATATTTACGAGTAATATGAATAGGCAGTTAGGCTTCGAAGAAAATACTACATACGCATTTACCGCCAGTTCATTAGTTTCAGCCAATTGCATAAATTTATCATACATTACAAGAGCATTTATAAAATCAAATGTATGTTTAAATGCTCAAGACGGAATATTGGAAGAAATATTAAACTATGGCTCATTTCCTATGTTATCACTTTGTTATTATCAACAACTTTCATTTGACCTAAATACACGCACATATAATACAAGTTCTGCTAATTCTTGGAATTTCGCCCTTGTTGATAGTTTTGACCGCCTAATTGACCTTAATGGTATACCTTGGAGTTTCAGCCTTGTTTTCTATAAAAGAAACGATACACATCAAATACATAAGAATGAATTAATGATAACAAATGAAGAACGCTTATACAAAGTATTGCAAGAACAAGAAAAAGTAAAAGAAGAAATTAAAAAAACAGCAGAAGAAGAAATAATACAACCGGCAGCCATTTCATCATTACCAGTTATTAATTTACCGCCATTTTCATCAACGAATACAACAATGATGCAACCAGTTTTCGAAATGCAACCATTCGGCTTGAGCGAGACTATTTTTGAAGAACCCACAACAATATCACAAGCCAGTAATTTGTAAAAAAAAAAAATTATGTTTTATAAAAAATTTAAAAAAAAATAATTCCCTTAATAAATAAAACAAATGCAATACGGAGGAGAAATTATTAGTGAAGAGTTAAAATACTCGCCCACAGTTCAAAATCATTCAACCTACGCTTTTAGGAAAGTATCGCCCCAAGGTGTTTCTACTCAAATTGGACTATCATCGTCTTCAAGTGTAGGCCCTACGGAATTTATTATACCGCCATCGGTTTTTAATCCAGCCAAATCGCGCATAAACTTCCAACTTGAATTACCAGACCCAGGTGCTACGGTCAAAGTTAATTGGGTTGATGCCAACGCCCTATCTATGATTAGTCGAGTAGTTTTATATGATAGTAATACCAATGCAGTATGGCTCGATTGTTCTAACTTTGAAAAATATGCCGCTATGGTAGTCCCAGCTGGGACTAAATATGATGATTTTAAAACTAAGGCGACTTCATGGGCTTCAACTACATATGCCCAAACTCTCCCAATTTTAGGTGACACTGCGGCAGGAAGTAGCCAACCTTTCCCAAGTGAAGATATTCAAAAATCGAACTCACTTATTAATGTTACACATCTTAATACAGTTGCTGCAGGAACTACTGCTTTTAATTCTTTTGAAGGGCGCAGATATTTACTTGTAGGGGCAGATAGTGAAAAATCATTTTGGGATGTATCTATACCGCTTGACGCTTTCAAATTAACTGCTTTGGCTCTTAATAAGAATTTGTATAATCCGGCCAACTTGGTGTTACAGATTTATTGGAACGCCGTCGATAATTTTGCATGGTCTTCTACAAGTTTAACAAGTCCTATAGCTGGAACTGCCGCCTCTCTTGGTAGCTCAGGTATTTATATCAATAATGTCGCCTTACAACTGGCAAACGAGCAAAACTTATCTATTATCTCTAAAATCCAACAACAAGTAATGTCAACTGGTATCTCAATTCCAATAGCCTATCCAACAACTACAAGACAATCAATTAGCGACTCTACTGCTCAATCATATCAGCTCAATTTGACAAAAGGATATGGCCAGAGAATTCTCGCCTTAATTACTGCCCCCTTCCAGAATCAGGCTGCAGCATCTATAACTATTAACGCTAGAAATTCTCATATCCGTGGAACTTTACAAACCTACAACACTTTTATGAATAATGTAGCTACTAAATACCAATCAGGATATGATTGCCGTCTAGCCCAAGACTTTTATTATGGTAATAGAAAATATCTTGAAAAATCAGTAGTCCAAAATCTCGGCGAATATGCAGTGGCTGAATGGATACATATCGATAGCTATTTCGGCGAACGGCCCCTGCACGAAATAGACCAAACTGAAATTGATGGGTATGATGTTGGTGCGACGGCAAGTGCTTGGCAAATACAAGCCAATTTTGGGTCTTCACAATCGACAACCTGGATTACTGCAATTATCGGGCAGAAAATGCTTACTCTTTCCAGCCAAGGTTCTATGGTTGCTTAATTTAATTAATCTCTAATTCAACTAACTTAAAAATAATAACATAAATGCTAAATGCAAAACGAGTTGTAAATAAGATTTTAATTTAATTTCAAAATTAAAATCCCTAAATTAGTTAGTTTCTTCTGCCCCGTTGAATTCAACTACCATACCAATATAATCAATACCATCATTAAGAAGGCCCGAAGTAGTTGCATTAGTTCCGCTCATATTCACTATTCTAAAATTATAATAACCTTGAATAGTAATTGGATTTTTTACTTGTATTTCAATATCCGAAACAGAGCCAGAACTATAAGTAGTATCTTGGTTTAAAATCCCCCAAGGTGAATTAAGCCCAAAAGGACTTATAAGCATTACATAGTTAGTTTCACCCAAAGTCTCTGCCTGATAACTCATACTTTTTATATGAATATGTTTAACTTGAAAGGGCACATTTATCTGCACACTATCACTAATAGATGATGCATTAAATCTCAAAAATATTGCTTGTGTTTGTTTCATTTTATTATATGAGAATATTTTTTTATTTTTATATAATAAATATGAGACCGCAACGATTATACAAAACTGATAAGGGGCAATACTATTTTATTATCGACGGCAAAAGGAAATACATCAGAATTCCTAAAGGTATTACTGAAGCCGAGTTAATGAAGTTAAATACCAGAACAATCTTGGCACTTTATGGGAAAAGAAGAAAAGCCAGAAAAAAAAGGAAACTACCGCCCAAATTTGAGAAACCCATAATAAATGGTGAATTAGGTAAAAAATTATCTGTTGATAATGAGAAAACAGCATCATCCGCTTTCGTTCAACAAGGTAAGCCAATAACCCAGATTTCTGAAGTAATTACATCTGCAAAAGAAAGCGGTGAAACAGCAAAAGGTTTTAAGAAATTAATCGAATATGCCGGAAAAACTGCAAAAGGTTTATTAGAAAATGCAACATTTAAGAAACAGAAACAAATTAAAGCATCAAAAGAACCTGAAATCGAGTTAAAACCTTTTCAACAGAAATTATTAGACTCAACACAAAAACAAATCTTCCGCCTTGAAAATCAAATCGAGAATGAAATGCGAATGACTAAAGAACAAGATAAACCAAAAAGAAAAGTAGGGAAGCCGTTAGGTAAAGAACCGGAAGTTAGGCCCACTACATTATATAAAATAATGCTAAAACAAATTTTAGAAAAAAGAGATGAAGAAATTTCAAATAATAAAAGACCAACGCTGGGTAAAATACCTACATTAGAACAGGCTAATAATTTAGTCAAATCTGACAAACTCGATTTATCAGAGAAGATATATAATGAAGCAATTGCATTATTAAAAAATGAATTACGAAGAATAGATGAAAGTGATGTTGAATATTATAGTGAAACAAGTTCGGCAACTCCTATGGCTGAAACCGAAATGAATAGTGCTCCAGAAACGAGTAGCGATGGTGGTGCCGAAGAAAGTAAAACTAATAAACCTAAACGATATAAACAAACTAAAGTCGGCGAAACACCTGAAGGAGGCGATATTGCTATAGTAGAAACTGCCACTGATACTTCATCCGATACGCCATCAGTAAAAGAACAAGTAAATAAAGCGATGGGTTTTGGCGGTATTGAAGAAGGCGGTCTATATAATGATGAAATTGCCAAAGTTATTAGAAAAAGAGTGGGTCGAATGATACCAGTAATACCATCTGATAAAGTTAATAGTCTATTAAATCATGTTGTAAAAGGAGATAAGAAATTTGCTGCCGTAGTAAATACAAACCCCAGCACAAGTGATGGAAGTGGCACAGATGGATATAGACCCGGCCATTGGCGTGCTTTATTTATCGATAATGAAGACGATTTCCCATCAGTAGAATATTTCGACCCACTAGCAGAAGGCCCACCCGAACCTTCTTTAGTTAATATTATGAGAAAACTATGCAAGAAAATAAACCCAGAAAAATTATGCTTATATAAACAGAATGCAATAAGGCGACAGGCCAAAGAAAAAAGCACCTGCGGATGGCACACTATGCAATTTATAGATGACCGCTGGAATGGTGTTCCTTGGAGTGAGGCGACAGGTTATGAGAATTATATAGAGAATTTACCATATCCTGCCGATGATAGTGTTGATGGCGAGGCAGATGTTTCAAAATATATTAAAAAATATAAAGTTTATCTATAATAAATGAATGAAAACACAACTTATACTTATGACTGTATTTGTAGCACAGACTTGGTTTATACTATTTTATCTGTGCTAGGGTTTGTAGTTCCGCTATTAATTAGTGAAATACTACCCTTATCAAATTGTGAAGCCAACGGCATTATCGATGGTATTATTAAATTATCCAGAAATAGAAAAAAAATAATACCAATAAAAAATTAAAAAAAAAATCATTACTATATAATAAATGAAGACTAAACGAATGAAAGGAATGGGCGATGCCCCTATCAGTAAATTAGAAGTATTAGATAAATATCCTAAAATTGCAGAGGCATTACAACAATATGCGGCCGAGAAACAATTAGGTTCAGGTAGAATGATGGGTTCAGGCTGGTGGGATGATTTCGTAGGTTGGCTCAAGTCAAATAAAGTAATTTCAAGTGCCAGTAAATTAGGTGCTACTATTGCAACGGCTTTCGGTGCAGTTCCTATCGCCGCGGCCTTAAGTGCTGTTTCTGCCGGTTCTTCTGTATTAGGTTATGGCTATGTAAATACTATATCGAAAGTTGGGACTAAAAAAAAAATGAAAGGTAAGGGGCCATTAAAACAAACCATGAGGGGCCTCGAAGGTAAAACACTTATGGGTAGAGGGCCAATTTATTCTCAAAATGGAATGCTTGTTAAACAACCTAATCAATCAGGTGGCGGAATGGTTCGCAATGTAATGGGCGGTGAAACTACCAAATTTAATGTTGTTTCTACTCAACCATCTAAAATTGCATTCTAAAATATTTTAGATTTTTATGCAGAGTTTTGTATAAAAATATAATGACAAAAATTTTGTCATAAACCATGTTTTTTGACATAGCTCAAATTATTTACCTTTTTTTATAAGTCAGAAGTCTTGAAACTTCTCCTTTTTTCATTTTTTTTCAATTGTTTTGAAAATGATTGTTTTGTCATAAAGTTTTGTCATTAGACTGAAAGCAGTTTAAATTTTTGATGTTTGGGATTTTGTCATTTTGTCATTTTTGTCATTTATCCTTTTCACCGCCTCTCCTATATTTACCAGTCGCCTCTAACATTTCAATCATCCTTCTCTTACCCAATTTTTTTATATTAGAAAGCCCCGTTGGAATACCTTCAAAATTTTCT
>Ga0247839_1004417_pt1 | contig 18119 bp, 12 predicted proteins | sample LaCruzMarch2015__6_FD_192405 | JGI IMG/M metagenome (GOLD analysis project Ga0247839, IMG submission 192405) | Freshwater microbial communities from meromictic Lake La Cruz, Castile-La Mancha, Spain - LaCruzMarch2015_16m | ecosystem: Environmental > Aquatic > Freshwater > Lake | place: Spain... | reverse complement strand
CCTGTTAAACCAAACAAGAAAGCGTTCGGTAATGCATTTCGCATGGTTCTTCCTAAATCACCTTCTTGAGTTCTGTGTGCTTCATCTACCAATAAAATAATGTTTTCTCGTTCATTCATATTCGGTTTCGCATTTCTAAATTTATGCATCATCGTAATAATGATTTTTCGAGTATCTTGTTCTAATAATTCGTGAAGTTCACTTATGCTGTCAGTAGTAATGGTATTGGGAATTTCAGCACCGTTAAAGGTTGCGGTAATTTGGGTGTCTAAATCGGTTCTATCAACTACAATTAATACAGTAGGGTTTTGAAGGTCTTGTTGTTTTCTTAATTTTTGCGCTGCAAATAACATCAGGTTTGATTTACCTGAACCTTGAAAATGCCAAATGAGTCCTTTTTTTATTTTACCATCCTTTACCCTTTCAACAATGGCATTTGCGCCTTCATATTGTTGATAACGACATACTACTTTTATTTTTTTCTTTTTACTGTTTGTAGCATAAATGGTAAAATATTGCAAAATATCTAACAACGTAGATGGTTTAAGTAAATGTGTCATTTGCTTAGCTACATCATGCAATCCAATAAAATGACTTAATTCGTCTTTATCATCTTCTATACGCCAAGGAGCCCAAAGTTCTATAGGTGTGCGTACACCTCCAATAAATATTTCTTTACCTTCAGTTGCAAACGAAAACACATTAGGTACAAATAGTTGAGGTATGGAATTTTCATAAACAATATTAATATCGTGTGCTCCATCAAACCATGTAACAGCTGGTCGTACAGGTGTTTTTGCTTCTCCAACCACCAAAGGAATTCCATTAACGAACATCACAATGTCAGGAATTTTGGTTTCTCTGGCTCGCAGTTTAAATTGATTGCAAAGAACAAAACTGTTATTTTTTATAACTTCAAAATCAATTAGTTTTATGGCAACATGCTCATTGTTTTTACCTATAGGAAGCGTTATTTCATTGCGAAGCCATTTGGCAAATTCTTCGTTGGCTCTAACCAAACCCACATTGTTTACAGTAATAAGAATGGCTCTTAATTTATGTATTACTTCTTCAGCTTTTTCCGGATTGGCTGCAATTGTAGGATTCAGGCGGCAAAGCGACTCTTTCAACTCCTTTTCTACAAATACTTCAGTTATGTCTCTAGGTAGTAAATCGGCTTGAACATATTTCCATTTTACTGAATCATATTCAACTGTATCTTCTTTTACTATATTGCCTTGCACAGCATTTAAGTTCACTCCAGTAATTTGGTGAATGATAAAATGTTCTACAGTATTTTGTTCGTTGAATGCCATTGCAATTATTCAATTATTATAACATCACTCACTCTCAATACAAAACCACCTGTGGCATCTTCAAATTGTTGGCTAAAATTCTTACCTCCTGCTTTGAAATTTGGTCTTTGTTTATTTGCAATATGTCCATAATGACGTGCATAGGCTGCAATACTTGCATCTCTTTTAAAAAGTCTAATTGTATTTATAAGCTGACTTCTTGCTTTACCAGGCCATTTTCCACCATCTGCATCTTTGAGTTCGACAAAAATTAGTGCATCTTTATATGTTATCATTCCTTCACATCGTTCACCTTCACCCCAAGGTATATTGATACACTTGTCTATTGCAGTGAAAGTGACTTCTATTTCATGATCATTTTCAACCCAAGCAATCCAAATTTTATCGTTTGTAAAATCTAATGCGGCCGGTGGAACATCATAAATTCCAAAAATCTTCTTTGAAGTTATGGTAACGCAATTACAATCAAAAAAATCTATCGCCATCCTTTTTCAATTTCTTGTAGTTGTGCAAATAATTCATTTGAATCCTCCAGCTTACTATTTAATTCATTATCATCAGATGGTAAACCTTTATAGTCTTCCAATTTTTTTATTGTTCCAACCATTTCATTTAATTCATAAATTACTAAATCATCAGCCTTAATCGTTGATTCAAGGGGAACAATTTTAGTTAACTTGTTCAATGAATCTTCCGAGTTCAAATTTGATTTAACCATTTCAGCTTTTACACAAAGTGTCAAATAATTTATCAAATACGGACTATGAGTAGTCATGATCAACTTATTCCCCTCATTCATATTGTTAAACTCTAACAAGCTATGTAGGATTTCCCGTTGTGAGTTTGGAAATAAGTTTTGCTCAGGTTCTTCTACAATATTTATGAAGGCCATTTTATTAAACTTTTTAGAAAGTACTGAAATAGCTGCACGTTGCTGTTCATATGAAAGGTTATCATTAGAAAGAATATCAGCTGCATGTTTTTTAAACCTTTCCAATTCGTCATTGCTCATAGGTTCAGAAGGATTTTGCGATTGCTTATTAACATTAGCTGCTAAATACCTAGAAACTAAATACAATGGTACAGTTGATTGAAAACCACTTGAAGCCTCTACCAATCTAACTTTATAATCATCATCTTTAACTTTTCCTTTGATATGCAGAATATCATTTTGTTTGTCATAAACTAAATCAACATTATTGATTGGCAATTTTATAGACCCTTTAATTTCCTCTTTTGCTTTTTCAAACTCAATCAAAAATTCTCGTAGTGATTCAGAGGCTATTTTAAGTTCCTTTGTGTTTTTTACATAAGAAATAAAATTTCTTTCAGCAGGTACATACATAATTTGGGGTAAAGGATACTCCTTATTTTTTACTTCTTCTATTTTAAGTGTATCCTTTTCAAATTTGATAATGTATGAATCACCAATATACTCAATATAAGAATGGCCTTTGTCAATTTCTGGCAAATAGTTTTCCATTCTAAAATACCCTAAAAATTGATTTTTTAGTTTATTCTTTTTAGTAAACCACTTTATATCATAGTCTCCTCTTGTTAAGGCTTTTTCAATCCAAAGAAAAGTTGTAATCAATTTTGCAACCGTACTTTTACCACTACCTTGATTACCTATAAAAACTGTCACTTTTTTTATATCTATCCATCCATCGTTTTCTACTAATCCTTCTTTGATAGGGCCAAAGTTTTTTATTCTAATTCTGCTCATTTTATTTATTTTAAAGCTTTTGCGAATTTAATAATTAATTCGCTTCCAAATACGCATCCAACCATATAAAAGAATTTTTATATTCTTCGTAGTTTTCACTTATATATTTTTAGGAAAAATATATAGATCCCCATATGTTACCAGGCTATTGCTTCAGGAGCTTGATTAAATAAGGTCTGAAGTTCCGCAATATGATTTCTTTGCCGAATCATCTCTTTCCAAACACTTGGGTGGGAATGCATTTGTATTCCTTCAATTATATTATCGATTTGCCATTGAGGCGAGCCACTATTCCTATGGAAAACATATTCGGTTAGCCTTGCTTTATAATCGCCATAGGCTTGTTTTCTTGCTTTTCTTAAAAAAGCTCTTTTATTAAGTCTTAATGTTTCAAGTGTATATTTAGCTCTTAAGTAATCAGTAGTTGTAGGGTCAGGTAATTCTGCAAATTCAAAAGAACCAGTTTGCAAATCCAACAAGAAAAAGGTTAGCGGGTCTTCGGTTTCTAAGTTAATAAATGCCTGTTGACCAGCCATTGGTGGGTTTGGAGGTGGCAATGGCGGTCCATTCTTTTTCCTTTTGGTAGGTTGATTACTTACAAGTTGGTTATTTGCTGGATTTATTATAGCACATTTATTACTCTTCTTTGTATTACACGGACCACATGAATAAAAATAATTAGTCCATTGGTAACAATAATCAGGATATACATCTTTGGGTAATAAATGTTCTACTTCATCTGCCTTTGAATCTTCGCAATAATGGCATCGTTCTGCACCACTACACATTTCGATGAGTTTTTCTTTTACATCATCAAAAGTTGTATTTCCTACTACATTCTTTTTAGGAAAATCATCTTTTGCAAATTCAACTTGGGCTGCAAATCCAACTTGACTATCAACATTAGTCTGATATTTAACTAATTTGGCTGCTGCATTTGGTGAAAGTATTGGTCTTATTAATTGAATCATACTATGCCGTTGGTAATATTTTTTGTAATTCAATTACTCTCATTTTCTCACCCTCAGAAATTGTTCCTTTGAAGGATTTAACATTTAAGTCTGCCAGTTCTTTTAACATTTTTTCTGAATCTTCTGATTGACTTACTTCTTCGCCAAAAATTTCAGTACCATAGGCATCTAAAACATTACCAAAAATCAATCTATTTCTATCATCTCCGATAACTTGTTTTGATTCATCCTCACTTCCTGGTGCCGCTAACCTCCAAATTGTTCCGCTTGCGGAAGCACGGCAAATTAATGGACTATGAGTAGTAACAATAAACTGAATATTTGGGAAGTAATCTGTAAACCATTTTCCAATTCTTGTTTGCCAGGTTGGATGCAAGTGTGCATCAATTTCATCAATTAACACAACCCCAGGTAAATCTATTGTTTTTTGACTATTATTATGAAAAACCGCATCCGCACCATAAGTTTCAATAACAAATCGAATTATATCAATAGTAACACTCAAGACAGAACGGTATCCATCACTCATATCATATAGTGATACATCAACTCCATTTGCGTCTTTCAGTTTTATACCATCAGAATCTATATCATCCAATAAAATTGCGTCTGATGGCAATAGTTTAGATTCATTAATAAACTTAATTATACTTTCAAGTGTAGTTTTTGCCTTTGGTTTTCTAGGTGCATCTAAAGCTAAATCTTTTAGCCATGCGGTTAATTGAGTAAGTGCAACATCATCTCTAAAAGCAGTTAAACATGCTCCTAACCTAGGACGTGAAGTTATCAAGTGAGCAAATACTTCCACTCCACCACGAAGCCTTCTGTATGGCCCATAGGCAGCTGAAAACCAACCACTATTACTATTTTTCCCCCATAATGCATTATCTGGAGTAATCTTTCCAGAAATAGTTACCTTTCCATTTCCATTGATTCTATCTATTTCAATTTTTGATGTAGCGGTAGGGTCTTTTTTCATACCATAACTTGGCTTGTCAAATTGATTGTCTCGGATAATTTCTAGTGAAACAATTCCTTTTTTTTCGTCAGGATGCAACCAGTTTGCAAAGTCTTCAAAACTTGATAACGCTTGTGCATCGGTTGGTCCTATCAAGCCTAAAGCTATTGACCTTATTATTGTTGACTTACCTGCCCCATTATCTCCAATAATCACATGCCAACCAGCAGGATTTTTGAAATTCATTTCAAACATTTTGATTGAACGAATATTTTTTATTTCTAATGATTTTATATACATAATTCTGTATTTTATGTTTCAAATTTACAATTCTTTCTTATTCTTCTTTATCCCAATATTTCTTTCAATAATTTTTGCTTCAAATTTTTCAAGGTTGTTTTTTGTTGTTTGAGTTGTTCCATTGTTGTATCAAACTGTTTGAAAACTGTAATCAATTCTTTTTGTTTTTCTTTTTTGGGCAGAGTGAATTCTTGTACCGCCAATGTTTTGTTTTTGATGGTTGGTGAAAGTGAACCTTCTGAAATTTGAATGGCTCTGCTCATGAATGTGTCACTTTGCATGAAGTAAGGAAGAAAATCTTTTTCAATATGGGTTTCATTGGCTCTTAAAATCATACTGTGTGCCGAAGCAATGCCATCAAAATGTGAAACAGCAACCTTACGTAAATAGGCCCTGCGTTTTCCAAAAATCACATCGCCTTTGTATATTTTAAGTTTGGTTCCAATTACGTCATCAGGCGTTCCAGTTCTTTCAATTTTTAAGTTGTCAGCATCTAAATGTTCTAAGCCAACATAAGTGGCGAGTTCAGTTTTCTTTGGTTCAACTCTTTCTGAAATATTGATAGCTATTTTTTCAAACTTTACCGTTTCAAAATCTTTAACTTTTAAATGATTTCCAAATTCTTGTTTCTCGCTGAATAAATCTTTGAGCAATTTATGTTTCAGTTTATCCAAATGCTGAACCTGCCCATCCACCTGCTCCATAGCCGTTTCTATAGATTGAAAAAGGGCGGATATTTGTTTTTGCTCTTCGAGTGGTGGAAGGGGGACTTGCAAATCTTTTATTCTGTATATAGGGATAAAATCAATAGTTGTTTTACCACTCAACTGAAGCAACTTGTTTTTTAAAGTCGAAGCATAATTAAATAAATACTCTGGAAGAACTTTCTGTACATCCTTAATTACAAGTCCATTGAATTGTTGGTTTGTGGTTAGAGGTATTTTTGTGAGTGCATATTCACCAATAGAAGCAGTGCAACATAAAAGTATTGTATTGATTGGCAAGAATTTTACACTTGATTTATTAAAAGCTAAATCAGTTATTTTTTGTTTAGTATCATACACAATTCTTCCATTTTCTCTTATATCATCAATTGTGAACCATGGTATTGTTCCATTTGTCCAGAACTCCTTTTTAGTTCTTAGAGGAGTAGAACCAACTGAAATATCACAAATATCAGAAAGGTTAACAACATTCCATTTTTCTTTAATTAAATTCATGCTTCAATTCCAATATTTCTAAGTTGACCAAATAAGTTTTCTATCGAAGAATTAATTTTTGTTTGCTTAATTTTTACTTCCGCAATTAAATTTTCAGTATTGTGTCCATTCTCTATTACAGTTTGCTTTACATATAGCTGTATACTTAAATTGCCATTATTTCCCAAGACATCTTTATTGCCAATGGTTTTGGAAAGACCTTCAACGTCTTTGAACTTCCAATAGACATCGCTTATTTTTTTTATATGCTGTGGTTCAAGCCAGGCGTTGGTTCTTTCTATACGTAATTCATCTTTTGCGTCAATAAAAATAATTTTACCTTTTCTTTCTTTTGGCTTTTTCATGCGGCACACCAACAAACAACTTTCCATACTGCTATTGTAAAATAGGTTTTTGCCCAAACCAATAATAGCATCTACGAAATCTAATTCAATCATGCGTTTGCGTATTTCGGCTTCGCTGTCTCTAAACAACACACCATGTGGCCAAAGCACTACACAACGGCCTGTTTCAGGGTTCAGGCTTTTCATTATGTGCTGCTGAAAAGCATAGTCGGCACAACCTTGCGGTGGCGTTCCCCAAATGTTACGTCCAAAAGGGTCGTTCATCCACTTGGCTTGGCTCCACTTTTTTACGCTGTATGGCGGGTTTGCCATTATCACATCAAACTTTTTCAGTTCGTCATTTTCCAATATCTGTGGGCTGTCTAATGTATCGCCCTGCACAATCAAAAACTCATCTACATTGTGCATAAACATATTAATACGGGCAATGGCAGAGGTAATTAGGTTGAGTTCCTGTCCGTATAGTTTAAGCGTTCGGTATTCTTTTCCTTGCTCTTTTAGGTGCAAAGCGGCACTCAGCAAAATACCACCACTGCCACAGGTAGGGTCGTAAATACTTTCGCTGCTTTTGGGGTCTGTAATTTGGGTCATTAGTTTTACAACAGTTCGGTTGGTGTAAAACTCGGCTGCTGTATGTCCGCTATCGTCTGCAAATTTTTTAATTAGGTATTCGTAACCTTCGCCCATAATATCGTGGGGTACTTCGGCAATGGTTAGTTTCATTTTACTAAAATGCTCAATCAGGTCAAGCATTTTTTCGTCACTCATTCTGCGTTTGTTGGTCCATTGGGCATCACCAAACACATCATGCAGCATTTCAAAGTTGGCTTTCTCAATGCCGTTCAATGCTTTTTGAAGATATTCACCCACATCAACGGTTCTTTTTCTAACATCATCCCAATGGCATTCTACCGGTATTTGAAAGCGGTGGTTTTCGGCAAATTCAGCAAAGGTTAAATCACCATCACTTTCAGCTAATGCAGTTTGGTATTCTTCATCCCATAAATCACTCACACGTTTAAAAAACAACAATGGAAAAATATATTGTTTAAAGTCGGCCGCATCAATCATTCCTCTAAGAATATTTGCTGCACCCCATAAGTAATCTTCTAATTGTTTTTGAGTCATTTTGTAAGTTTAAAGTCTGTAATAAAATTTGCTTGAATAGGTTCAGTAATTACTTAAAATTTTTATCAATAAGTAAAACTATCCAACGCACATTTTACATGTTCAATATTAAACTAATTTATTACAAATGGCATAGCAAATATTTGTTTTTTTTATGGTTATTTTATTTGCTGCATTCAATGTTGTTGGTGTAGCCATTCTAACATTTAAAAAGATAGATTTTGAATAAAAATCATTTGTGAGTTTCAATGCACTTTGTTAACAAAGAAGATTCTTTCAGAATGACGACAGTTGACTTAATCATAGCCTATTTTTAGTGTTTTCACCTAAGAGTTTTTCTTATTGTTTAATGAAAACTCATGCACAGGAACCACAAAAAAATCCCGAAGCTTTCACTTCAGGATTTTTGTTTATAAAACCTATTGTCCATCGTCTAAAATCTATCAACCATCAACTATCAACTAACAACCATCAACTAACAACCATCAAATAAAAACCATCAAATAAAAACTATCAACTAACAACCATCAACTAACAACCATCAACTAACAACCATCAACTAACAACCATCAACTAACAACCATCAACTAACAACCATCAACTAACAACCATCAACTAACAACCATCAACTAACAACTAACAACTAACAACCATCAATTAACAACTAACAACTATCAACTATCAACTAACAACCATCAACTAACAACCATCAACTATCAACTAACAACCATCAACTAACTACCATCAACTAACAACCATCAACTAACAACCATCAACTATCAACTATCAACCATCAACTATCAACTAAAAACTACTCAACCACTTCCAACCTAGCATCCACACCCGTATTCACCTCCTTAGTATAGTTCTGCACATTAGCAAACCCAACATTTACTGTATAAACCCCTGCATCTATTCCATTAAATGTCACCTCACCATTAGCATCACTCACCCCCATTATCTCAGGCGCATTGTCCTCAGCCTCTTTTATGTTTACTTTTATTCCTTCAGCAGCACTCCCATCAGCCTTCTTCACAGTCACCTTCAAACTAGCACTACCCGGTGGCGATACCAAGCTTTTTAAAACACTAAAAGTAAACAACTTCTTCATTTCATCATTGCTTCCAAAAAGCATCTGCCCATCAGTCATAAAATCCATCATACTTTTATACAACGCGTTATTAGCACGTACTTTAGCAGCCGTATTTTCGCTAGTTTGCCTAGCCACCTTAAAAGCAGCATATTTTGTAGCAAACCCATCAGCAGCCGCAGTAACCTTAGCCCCAAAAGCAGCAGGCATAAACCCATCAGTAGTCAATATAGCCTCATTGGCCTTTATAAAAGCATTCATTTTTAGGTTCATACCTATCATATCCTCCCAATTGTTCAACCTTGCACCTTCATACTCATCTAGCCCAGCAGCCCTATAATTAATCGTCCTCAAATCAGCCTCAAAAGCATCGTCAATATACCCCTTCAAATACTGAAAATTCTTTACACTACTAGCCCCTAAAGGCAACATCTCCACCCTCAAAGTCTCGCTCGCAGCATCCCTCACATCAGCATCAGGCAGCGCCATAGCAACCACCCTAGCAGCCTTCAAATCAGCTACATAAGCAGCAGTATATTTCGTTTTGTAATCAACAAACACAGGCAGGTTAGCCTCCAAATTCGATATAGCAGTTTCGTTTATCGAATACAATTCCAATTGTGTGCACTTATACACAGCAGTTTCTTCTTTAGCCATTTTTTTAGTTATTATTTATGATTAAAAATTAAAAATATTTTATACACAAATATATAAACCAAACACAAATAATCAATTCCCTACCATTTCCTAAACCTATCAATTTCTAACTAACCCAATAATTAATTTACAAAAAAACAAAACCCCATTCACCAATTATTCCATTACTACCCAGTAACCCACATAAAACCAACGTTATACAAACATATTACCCGTCCCAACAAACCATTTACACCCAAAATTAAGTACATATCTACCTCCAACCATAACTATAACTTAATAAAATAGTAACTTTAGCTGTCTGCATCAGTCATTTATGCTGTCAGTAAATGTGACATATGCTGTCTGTTTTTTCATTTATGCTGTCAGTAAATGTGACATATGCTGTCTGTTATAATCATTTATGCTGCCTATAAATGTTATATATGCTGTCTATTATACTCACTTATGCTTCCACTCATATGTGCTCCCACATTCGCAAGCATCTTTGCATACGTTCGGTGTTTTCAACGAATAGTTTTATAAAGGTTGGCGAAAACATAAACCTTAGGCAATAAAAACCACGTTGATACATAGATTACAAAGCATAAACGCTATGTTTTCTATGTTTCTATGTGGTTCAAGTTTTTTAAACATGTACACATAGCATATCTCTTTGCTGTATTCGGTGTTTTCAACGAATAGTTTTATAAAGGTTGGCGAAAACATAAACCTTAGGCAACTAATATTCGTCATTAGGCGAGCGTTTGCCCGTCATACCAATGCATCGGTAGCGGGCCAGCTTTGGCCTCACACGTGGAAGCATCGTACACTGAGCGGAGTCGAAGTGTTGTCTAGTCCCGCTTTGCGGGATTGCATACTTTGAATTTATACTGAGCAAAGTCGAAGTATCAATGGAAAAAGTATGAATAAAAAAGATGAAAGTTAAATTCCATGCAAATTTCCATAGAAACGAGATTCCTACTGCATGAAGATGATTGAGGATATTAGTTAAAATGTAAATAGTTGGATTCGCTGCATGAAGAGTTTTTGTTGTTGGGCTTGTTAATGCATTGATTCATTGCATACAGTTGTTCCTTTTTACCTAACGTTTATAATTTATTGTGTGGTGAGAACACCAACCATATTCATAAAATTTCATTTCTAATCAATAAGTTCAAATTCAATATTTCCCATTTCTTTTCCATTCACTACTACTGCAATTTTGTGCTGTCCAGCATAATGTTTTCGAGTAGTTAAATTAGCAAATAATTGCTTTTTATTCACTTCAAACACTTCATTTGGTTTTAGAGTGTAAGTACCTATTTGAAATATTTTTGGTAATTGTTTGCCATTAGCTTTAGCATAATAAACCTTGTATTCTAACCTAACTTTTGTTTCTTGTTTTTCTAATAATGTTATTCCAAATTTAAATTGTAAAGATCCACCAATTGGTATTTTATTTTTATCAATTTGTAAATAATTCAGTTCGGTTTTTATTTGATCATTTAACCCAAACGAATTCAATATTTCTGCATGTCCTTTTTTTAACAACCCACGACTGGCATGTTTTAAAACCCAGTCAATTTCCTCCGATTTATTTTGCCAAATATTTATTATTTGTAAAACAATTTGTGGATGATCTTTTGAAATATCGTTGATACAATTAGCCACACTTCGTCTTACATATTCATGTTCATCGGTAATTAAATTATTCAAAATTGGAATAATAGGAGTAGGGTCTTTTTTAAATTCAGGCAAAGCCATAGCCCACGGTAGTCGCGGCCTAATGCCCTCACTAGCCAAACGCCTAACATGGTAATTTTTGTGTTTACTCCAAATCAAATGTTGTTTAATCATCTGGGTTGGATATTTAGTTATAAATGGTCTTACCGCAAATTCACTGCTCGAATATTGGGTAAAATGTGTCAAAGCATCAATCGAAATTTCCAAGTCATTTAAACCATAAACTTCTACAAAATCGGGAAATACCATGGCTAAAAAACCTGTAAAATGGGGAGCTGTATTTTTTAAAACATCAATTTGTTCAGCATAAGGCAAAGGAATTGCTTCATGCAAACAATTTGTTATATGCCTCATTCGTTGTTTCAATTCTTTATTATCCCAATCATGGTTAAATACGTTACTTATAAATTTTGATTGGTTAAAAGGTTGATGATAAACTGCAATACTTTTAGCCAATTTATCCATCAATTCTTGGTTGTAATAATTTTTTAAAAGTTCCGCCATTTATAATTTTTTTATTGATGCAATCATAAACAAATTTTATAAAATCGAAAGAAAAGTAAACCATAATCTGTTCCTCAAAAACAAAAATCTATTTTAAAGCTTGGTGTTCATTTAAATTGTTATGACAAAAAATAAAAAAATAACTATTGTTTTTGTAATGGTTAATTTTACATTTGCAGTCCTTTTTGCGGATGTGGCGTAATTGGTAGCCGCGCCAGACTTAGGATCTGGTGTTGAGAGACGTGGGGGTTCGAGTCCCTTCATCCGCACTAAAAGAAAAATGAAATAAGACTGGAACTAATATTTCAGTCTTATTTTTTTTAACAATGAACTATAAATAGAGAATAAAATAAATACAATGAACGTAACATTTGATAAAAAAGATGCTATAAACGGCACTATTTCAATACAAATAGGAAGTGCAGATTACATGCCTACCTATGACAAAAAGCTTAAAGATTATAGAAAAAAAGTAAATATTCCCGGATTTAGACCAGGAACTGCACCTTTAGGAATGATTGAAAAACAAGTTGGAATCAGTCTTTTGCTAGAAGAAATAAATGCTTTGGCTTCTAAAGCTTTACACGATTACCTTACCGGAAACAAAGTAAATTTATTAGGTGAACCAATTTTAAATCAAGATACTTTAGTTGAAAAAATAGAAAAAGGAATTGATTATAACTTTGAATTCGATTTGGGAATTGCTCCAGAATTTGAATTAAATATTGGTAAGAGCGATGAATTTACTCGTTACACAGTAAGTGTAAATGATGCTGAAATTACTGAAGAAATTAACCGTATGCGTAAGCGTTTTGGCAAATTAGAAGAAGTAACCATTGCTGAGCAAGATAACGACATGGTTTATTTAAACTTGGTAGAATTAGCAGACGATAAAACTGAATTAGAAGGTGGTGTTAAAGCCGATAATGTTCCAATGTTATTATCGATTATAAAAAATGCTAAAGCAAAAGCTTTACTTACTGGAATAAGCAAAGGTGCTACTTCAACTGTTAATATTTTCTCGTTGTTCAATAACGATGAACAAGAAATGAGTCATGCTTTAGGTGTGGCTAAAGTAGGCATTGCCGACTTAAATCCTAACTTTAGTTTTGAAGTAGTAGATATAAAGCGCAATATTGAAAGCGATGTAAATCAAGATTTATTTGATGCTGCTTACGGACGTGGGAATATTACTACTGAAACAGAATTAAGAGCTAAAATTAGCGAAGATATCAAAGGTTTTTATTCTGGCCAAGCCGAACATTTGTTAGAACATAACTTGATGGATACTTTAGTGGCTAAGCACCATGTTACTTTACCTGACGAATTTTTAAAACGTTGGTTAGTAAACAGATATACCGATAGATTTACTTCAGAAAATATTGAAACTACTTATTTACCTGAAGCTATTTATATGAAAAACCAATTGGTTGAAGAAAAAATAATGACTGCATGTAAAATAAAAATTGAAGAAGCTGATATTAGAGCTGCAGCAGTTGAATATACCAAACAAATGTTTGGTGGTTATTCAATGAGTGGCCTAAACGAAGATTTGATTAATCAATTAATTGAGCCAAGTTTAAAGAAAGAAGATTACAGAAGCAAAATGATAAATTCGGCTGTAAAAATGAAGGTAAATGCTGCTGTAAAAAGCATGATTACTATTAATGAAAAAGAAGTAAGCAAAGAAGAGTTTATGAAAATAATAGAAGATCATAACCGCGCTCATCACGCTCATTACGAACATTAATCAATAGTTTTTATATTGAAAAGCTGCTCGAAAGGGCAGCTTTTTTTATGGAAAAATTCTATAGGGACAAGGCATGCCTTGTCCCTACAAATGATAACTAACAAAAAAAGCTACCCCAAATTAGAGTAGCTTTTTATATTTTCTATCAACTGACAACCGTCAACTGACAACTAAAGCACAGAATTTACTTCGTGGTAAGGTAATCCAAATGCATCAGAAACACCTTTATAAACTATTTTACCTTCAACTACATTTAAACCTAAACGTAATTCTTCGTTATCAGTACAAGCTTTTTTCCATCCTTTGTTTGCTAATTGTAACGCATATGGTAAAGTAGCATTTGTTAAAGCCAAAGTAGAAGTATAAGGAACTGCACCAGGCATGTTTGCTACGCAATAGTGAATAATTCCATCAATTTCGTAAGTTGGATTTTCATGAGTAGTAGGCTTGCAAGTTTCAATACATCCACCTTGATCAACCGCTACATCTACTAAAACTGTACCTGGACGCATCATTTTTAACATGTCGCGAGTAATTAAATGAGGTGCTTTTGCTCCTGGTATTAACACCGCGCCAATAATTAAATCAGCAGTTTTGATAGCTTCTCTGATATTGTATTCATTACTAAATACAGTTTTTACGTTTGCAGGTAAAATATCGTCTAACTCGCGTAAACGAGGAATTGAAATATCCATAATGGTAACATCAGCAGCCATACCAGCAGCCATTTTAGCAGCTTGAGTTCCTACGATTCCACCACCTAAAACCAAAACTTGAGCTGGTTTAACACCCGGTACGCCACCTAACAAAATGCCGCGTCCTCCCATTGGTTTTTCTAGATATTTTGCACCTTCTTGAATACTCATTCTACCTGCTACTTCGCTCATTGGAACTAATAAAGGTAAAGATCTATCTTTTTTCTCAACTGTTTCGTAAGCTAAGCAAATGGCTTTACGGCCAATCATGGCATGAGTTAACGGCTCATAACTAGCAAAGTGGAAATAGGTGAATAATAATTGACCTTCTTTGATTAAAGTATATTCCGATTCAATGGGCTCTTTTACTTTAACAATCATTTCGGCTTTACCATAAACTTCTTCAATGGTAGCTAAAACAGTTGCGCCAGCACCAGCATATTCTTCATCCGAAAAACCGCTACCGTTTCCAGCAGTTGCTTGTACAAATACTTGATGGCCTGCTTTAACAAAAGCAATAACACCCGCAGGGGTTAATCCTACACGGTTTTCGTTGTTCTTAATTTCCTTTGGAACTCCAATTATCATAATTATATTATTTAGTTTTACATTTAAAAATGGGTTGCAAATTAGCCCTTATTTTCACCTAAACAAATTAGTTGAGCAATTTCAATTTTTGAAGGAAAAATCCATTAAATATAAATCTAATAAATATATTATTGACTATTCAATATAAAGCATTTAATTGCAGTTAAATTCAATGAAAAAACTCCAACTTTTATTTTTATTGCTATTGCCATTTTTGGTAAATGCTCAATATCGTTTTACCTTTAAATTAGCTAATATCCATTCATCTGCCTATTTTGAAAGTAATAATAGTAATTATTTCCTAGATGATGACCCTAAAACAAGTTCTGGTGATTTTTTTCCGCATAACAACGCATATAGAACAAACGCTGAAAACTCTTTAGATTGGCCAGAGGCAGCCAGTACAAGTTTTTTAACTGATATTGGAAGAAGATATTCTATGGAACTTACCATTGAAAAAAAATTGAAAAACAATTTTTATTTGGCTTCTGGTTTTGAAGTTGGTGGAAGGTTTTTTTCAGTTAAAACTATTGGAGTTGAACCGGGCTATATTGATAATTGGAGACCATTAGTTTACAGAAGTTATAGAAATTTTTCTATTCCATTTTCAGCATTTTATCAGTTAAAAATTAATAATCGTTTTTCAATAAAACCAAATGTTGGTTTTTCCATAAATATGCCTGAATCTTTTAGCCAAAGGCTCATGAATGATTATTATGTTACAACTTCATTTAGCCCAATTTACTTAATGTTGACAATAGGAACCGAAATAAATTATACCTTTAAAAAAGGAAACGCCATTGCTTTAACTGCCATATATAGCCAAGGATTTACCAATATAATAAAAGATTATTTGACCGATTTTAGATCTATAAATGACTCCATTTGGGATGTAAGTGTTGGTGGAGATAGCGTAAAGGTAAGGTTCGATAAAAGTTATGTTAACAAAGTAGTAGTAGCAAGTAATGGCACCAATTTTAGCCTTGGAATAAAGTACTACTTTTTGCCATTTGGTAGCAATGAACCGAAATTAGATAATAAAATAAACTTCACAAAAATAGATTTTAGTAAAAGGGTTTTAAATAAGCCAACTGAAATAATGGTAGATACTAACTACGTAAAACTATGTATGTGGGACGACCAAAGAATAGATGGAGATTCGGTTGCAATTGAATACAAAGACAGTATTATTTATAACAATGTAAGATTAGATGCAACCAAAAAATGTATTTGGATAAAAGTAGAAAAAGGGCAGCCAAACTATTTAATTGTTCATGCGCTGAACGAGGGAAGAGTTAAGCCGAATACTGTCAGACTTACATTGCAAAGTAAAGGAAATGAAGTTCCTCTTTTAGTGAAAACGGATTTAATTAAATCAGGAATTTTAAATATTTTATTTGAGTAGCCAATCAAATTTTAGAAAAAGCAAAAATTAACCAAAAGAAACTGTTTAGGAATTTGATTTGTAAAAAATAAACAAAAAACGCTTTGGGTTGTATTATATTTGCAGGCTAATTATAAAAATACTTAGCTCTATAATTTTAATGGCAAAGAAAACCGAAGATAAATGTTCATTTTGTGGACGAAACAGAAATGAAGTTCAATTTTTAATAGCTGGACTTGATGCACTGATATGTGAAGACTGTACTAAACAAGCAAATAGAATCATTAGTGAAGATGCAGAAGTAAAATCGTCAACTCCTTTAAATAAATTAGTTTTACTAAAACCAGCTCAAATAAAAGCCCATCTTGACGAATACGTAATTGGCCAGGATGAAGCCAAAAAAGTATTGAGCGTAGCTGTTTATAATCACTTTAAACGCTTATTGGTTAAAAGCAAAAAGAACGATATAGAAATAGAAAAAAGCAATGTAATGTTGGTTGGTGAAACAGGAACTGGCAAAACTTTATTGGCTAAAACTTTGGCTAAAGTGTTGGATGTTCCATTCTGTATAGCCGATGCAACAGTGATAACCGAAGCTGGTTATGTGGGCGAAGATGTAGAAAGTATTTTAAGCAGATTGTTGCAAGCAGCCGATTATAATGTAGAAATGGCGGAACGTGGCATTGTTTATATTGATGAAATAGATAAAATTAGCCGCAAAAGCGATAACCCTAGCATCACCCGCGATGTAAGTGGCGAAGGCGTTCAACAAGCTTTATTGAAAATTTTGGAAGGAACCATTGCCAATGTGCCTCCTCAAGGTGGACGTAAGCATCCTGACCAAAAAATGATTCAAATAAACACTAGTAACATATTATTTATTTGTGGTGGTGCGTTTGATGGAATTGATAGACACATAGCTAGAAGGTTACAAACTCAAGCCATTGGTTTTAAAAACGAAGAGGAAATGGGTGCTGTTAACGAAAAAAACATGTTACAATATATTAGCCCAGCCGATTTAAGAAGTTTTGGATTAATACCAGAAATTATTGGTCGTTTACCGGTGCTTTGTCATTTAAATCCTTTGGATAAAGAAGCATTACGTAATATTTTGACCGAACCCAAAAATGCCTTGACCAAACAATACAAATATTTGTTTGACTTAGAAAAAATAGAGTTACAGTTTACCGATGAAGTGGTAGATTTAATTGTAGATACCGCATTTGGATTTAAGTTAGGCGCACGCGGTTTACGCAGTATTTGCGAAGCCATTATGCTTGACTTAATGTATGATGCACCTGATTTGGCTGTTAAAGGAAAAATTGTAATTGACTTGGATTATGCTAAAAGTAAAATTGAAGCATTGAAATACAAAACTTTTCAAGCTGCTTAATATTTAGCCACAGATTACACAGATTTTTTGGGTTTCATACATAAGATTTCTTTTTCAATGGGTTAAGCCCGTTGCTATAAATATGTTGTTCCACCAGAACTTTAAAGCAAAAACTATGTTTTCTTTTTTCCATGTGGTTCAAAAACTTAGTTACTTAGCGAATCATTTAGGCTTCAGATTGCACAGATTTTATTTTTAAACCATATAAAACTATGTTTTCTATGTTTCTCCTATATAACTCCATGTAAACATCTGTATATAAGCACAATTCTAAGCAGCTTTTCTTAACTTTTCGAGCTGTTTCTCTAAATATTTTATTTTATTCTCTTTGTATTTTAAATCATTATTTGCAAGCATTTCAGGGCTGTAA
>Ga0247839_1004416_pt1 | contig 18129 bp, 19 predicted proteins | sample LaCruzMarch2015__6_FD_192405 | JGI IMG/M metagenome (GOLD analysis project Ga0247839, IMG submission 192405) | Freshwater microbial communities from meromictic Lake La Cruz, Castile-La Mancha, Spain - LaCruzMarch2015_16m | ecosystem: Environmental > Aquatic > Freshwater > Lake | place: Spain... | reverse complement strand
TCGGCTACCCCGGGTTAGTTTGCACTTCCAAGGGTATGAAAGTTCCGAGGTCCTGCCAACCTCCCCGACACCGATGGCTGAGTTCAGCGCTTGGTCTTGGGCGGATTTATGATCAAGGCCGTTGTCGTTGTCGTTGTCGTTGTCGTGGTCGTAATCGGAGAAGCGATGCGATTTGGGGTGCGAGAGAATCCGGGGCGCTACGATAACATCGATTACGACAACGACAACGACAACGGTGCGAAGAGTATTCCCCCAGCGCATCAACGCTCATCCGTGCGCAACGGATAGACCCGCTGCAGCAACGGCGAGGTCATGATGGTGGTAACCAGTGCCATCAGCACGAACATGGAGAAGATGACAGGGCTGATGACGTGTAACTTGAGCCCGATATTGAGCACGATAAGCTCGGTCAGGCCCCGGGTATTCATCAGCAAGCCCAGGGCCCGGGCCTGCGGCGGGTCCACGCCGCAGCCGCGGGCGGCGAGATAGACCCCGGAGTATTTGCCGATGACCGCCGCGGCGATCACGAGCCCGCAGACGCCCCACAGCCAGGGGGTGTTCAAGACCTCGAAATGGGTATTGAGCCCGCTGTAGGCAAAGAAGATCGGCAACAGGAAGGTGGCGACGAAGGTCTCGGTCCTGGCCTTCAGCGCCTCGGTGAGGCCGGTGTTCTTCGGCATCAGAACCCCCAGCAGGAAGCCGCCGAAGATGACATCGATGCCGATCCCTTCCGTGACGATGGCCGACAGCAGGACGGCGACATAGATGAGCGTCAGCATCCACTGTGTCAGTTCCCCGGTCCGGTTGTACTGGCGGCCCAGGCGTTGCAACGCCCAGCGTCCGGCCGTGACCATCAGCAAAATGAAGACCGCCAGATAGAGCAGCGTCGGCAGCGCGTCGGCCATGCTGTTGGTGCGTGTGACGGCAATCGCGGTGGCCAGCAACAGCCAGGCGCTGATGTCGTCGATGGAGGCGCAGGTGAGGGCCAGGGTCCCGAGCGGCGTCTGTTGGAGATTGCGGTCGGTGATGATGCGCGCCAGCACCGGAAACGCGGTAATGGACATCGCGGCGCCGACGAACAGGGTGAAGGCGGTGAATGAGGTGCCGGGCGCGTCGTTGATGGAAAACAGCACCGTATAGGCCAGGACGGCGCCGAGCAGGAAGGGCAGGAGGATACTCACATTGGAGGTGATGACCGCGATCCTGATCTTTCCCCGCAGATACTTGGGGTTCAGTTCCAGCCCCACCAGAAACATAAAGATAATGAGCCCAAGCTGCGCCAGCAGATAGAGGAAGGGCGCCGTGGCGGGCGGAAACAGGGTCGCAAAGGCCGTGGGCGAGACCAGTCCGAGCAGCGAGGGCCCCAACATGATCCCGGCGACGATTTCACCGACGACCGGTGGCTGCCTGATGCGCATGAACGCGAGACCAACGAGCCGCGCCAGCCCGATGATCACGGCAATCTCCAGCAGGATGAGGATCAGCGTGTGATTGGTCATGAGACCCCGGAAGATGGAAGTCGCCCGTGGGAGCGACTTTGCCGGTAAAGCCGCTCCCACAGGGTCCCGGCCATCTCACGGGCCTCCCTGCCCGTCGGCGGCCGGTGGTCGGCCGCCGCGCCAAGAGCAGGGGATCAGTAGGGGTTGGGCACGACGCAGTAATTCAACACGGCCCCCTGGTAACAGGGCTGGTAATAGACGCCGCCATCGACATAGTATTCCTGATTGGCGATGGCGACCCGCTCGGCGGCCAGCGGCAGGGAGGCCACCGCGGCACCGACCGCCAGACCGGCGACCGCGCCCGCGGCGACTGCGCCGCCACCGTAATAGCCGCCCCAGCCCGGTGCCCCATAGCCGTAACCGCGATTTGGCCCGCCCGCGACGACGGCGCCGTCCGGCGCCCGTGCCACGTAATCGCCGCCCGGACCGCGCGCGGCGAATGAGCCGTCCGGCCCGCGCGCCACCCCGGCATCGCCATAGCGGTCGACGCTGACGTCGCGGTCGACGTTGACGTTACGGTCGACGTTGACGTTGCCGTCGGCACTGAAGCTACGGTCGGCATCGACGTGATCGCCGCCGAAGGCGCCGCCGCCGTCGCGGAAGCTGCCGCCGCTGAACCCGCCGTCGCGAAAGCCGCCGCCACCGCCGTGGAAGCCGCCGCCGCCAAAGCCCCCGCCGAAGCCCCCGCCGCCAAAGCCGCGCGCCGCCGCGAGCGACCCCAGGCCGGCCAGGCCGAGCGCCGTCGTGACCAGCAAGGCCCCGCGCAGCATCTTCAATTGGCTCGTCGTCATGGCTTTTCTCCTGTCGGGGCCGGGGTCATGGCGGGGCCGCTGTCCGGGGTCTTGGCCGCCGCGGGCGGCGGCGGCGGCGGGGCGAACTTGATCTGCTTCACGCCGGGCCCTGGGTTATAGGTAAAGGTATCCGGCTTCAGCTTGGCGGCGGTCTTCCAGTCGCTCAAGACCGCGGTCCACTGCGGCGCGGCCGGCAGGTTCTTTTGGTTGATCAGGATCTTCATCGGCAGCGGCCGGTCGCCGGTCGCGACCCAGAGTTGGAACTGGATGTCCGCACGGTCGAACGCCAGGTGCTCGGTGGCCACCCCGCCCACCTTGCTCGGCCCGACAAAGAGCGCGTGCCCCTGGCCCTTCGCCAGGTGCTCGCACAGCCGAACGCTCGCGAGGTCGCCGAGCGGCACCCGGAAGCGCAGTTCGCCGTCGGCCTTGGCCAGGGCGCCTTCGATATCGCCGGGCGCGGGCACGCTGGCGTAGACCTTCTCACCCACGTCGACCAGGGTCAGGGTCTTGCCGTCGAACAGGAACTGCTTGTCGAACAGATCGCCGGCGGCATCGACGCGGAGCTTGTCCGGCCGCTCGACGAAGGTCTCGGTGGTGAAGCCGAATTGCAGCTTCTTGCCGCCGATGTAGACCTCGTCGTCCGTCACCTCGGCCCGGAAGGAGAACCGGTCGAGCGATTTCAGGTAGGCACACATGCCCGCCACGATCTTGTCCGGGTCCGGCGGCGTGCCCTTCTCGGGGGCCGCGGCGGCCAGCATCGGACCACTCAAGAGCACCAGGCACCCCAGGGTCGCCCGGCTGTTAGACTTAAGTCGCATGAAACTCCTCCTCGGTTAAGATGACCTTCCGGCAGTTCGCGCGCTCGCGCCGCGTGATTCTACAACTTAAAGGCCCGCGTGGGAGCGGGCTGGCTGTCGATCAGGCGATCCCAGTTCGGCAAGCGCGCAAGCGCGAGGAAATTAGACAGGATTAACAGTACTTTACAGGATTGACAGGAAAAGCAGGAGGCGAGGTGCAGCAACAGGAGATCCTGTAAATCCTGAGAAATCCTGTTAATCCTGTCCATTTCCAACACTCGGGATGGTTCCGACGTGGTATCGGATTCTATGCCTCGCGGTACCAGGTTGTCGTCGCCGGACTACTTGGCCAAGTCTGCGCTGCTGTCCCCGGCCATACCATTGAATGCGGCGAGCGGGATCGACCGCACCTCCTTGACCTTCTTGAGCTTCTCGAAGTCGAACTGGTGGTAGTTCAGGCCCTGGCAGGTGGGCAGATAGAAGCGGCCCCGGTTCAGAGGTTTCACCGGTTTCTCATGAAAGGCGCACGCGAGTGGTTTGCAGAACATCCGTTCAGTCCACCACCGTTCATGAAGTGGTAGCGCATCACATGGCACTCAAATGGGATAGGCAAAAAGCTATGTGGGCATTGGCTACCAGTTCAATAAGAAGTTGGACGCCCTTGTCGGATACCTGGTCCAATATGTGACTGCGAGAGCGGCTACTTTCTCTACGACGTCACCCGGCATGGGCCCTTGCCCGGTGTCGCCGCGAAGTTCTAGCCCGTGGCTGCACCCCGCGACGACGAGCTGCCGGGGTTCCGCCCCGGCACGGGGGCAAGCTGCGCAGTGGCACTCGAAGGCGGCCGCCCGGCGGTCCCTTGCCGGACGGACCAACAGGGTCCGGAAGGCCCCTCAGGCCGCCTTTTTCAGGACGCCGACGATGAGGAGCAACACGACCGCGCCGACGGTGGCGGTCACGATGGCCCCGATCAGCCCGTAGGCCGACAGCCCGAGCAGACCGAAGACGAAACCGCCGACGACGGCGCCTAAGATGCCGACGACGATGTTACCGAGCAGGCCGAAGCCGCCGCCCTTTAGCAGGATGCCGGCCAGCCAGCCGGCGACAGCGCCGATGGCGAGGAAGATCACGAGGCTGATAATGTCCATGGAGGCTCCGATGAGGTCAGGGGAAGGTGGAGGAGGTCAACGGATCGGGTCGGTCAGGGTCCGGTCGCTTGCGTGTCAGGCGTGGAATTGCCCCCGCAGCAAGGCCGGGGCTGCCGCCGGGACCGACCGTCGCACAGCGTACAGACGATGGCGCGCGGCTACAAGGGTTGTTCAGTCGATTGCTGGGTTTCGCGGCGCTCTACCCAGCCTGCGGATCCTGCGCGGATCGGGCCGCCGACGCCTACCCTCGCAATCTCTCGCCTTGAGAATACTCAAAGCCGCACGGCGCATTCAGGGTATCCGGAGTTGCCGCTCGCGGCCTTGATCATAACTCCGGCCCCGCGCCCTTGCGGCAACCCGTCGCGGCCTGGGGGCCGCTCCTACGCCGTGGGAGCGGCCGCCAGGCCGCGACGGATGTCCCCCTTGACGTGGCCGGAGTGATGATCAAGGCTCCGCTCGCTACTCGGGAAACAGCAACTGCACCTGTGCCCGAATCTGCCAGTCGGCACCGTTGTCGGGCGTCACGACGTTATAATAGGCCGACACTTGCACATTGATCGGCTGCTTGCCGAGATGAAAGATCTTGCCGATACCCCCGCCGACGGGAACGACCCACCGCTGCCCGCTCGCGGCGGTCCAATCGACGGTCAGGATCGGCGAACTGGTGAGGTAGAGGCCGCCCTTGAAATTGTAATTCAGGAAGCCCTGGATCAGCCCGTTGTTGTAATAGCCGCCCTGCCGATCGTGGCCCAGAGACCAGATGTTGTTCATCAGGACGCCGTAGACCCAGGGGCTGTCGTGAGCCACATGCAGTACGACGAACGAGGGCCCCAGACCCCAATTCCTGTTGCCCAATTCCCGGCTGGTGTTCGTCGGCAATTGCACGGCCGGACCCACCCCCCAGACCCCGCCGCGGGGCTTGGCCGGCGAGAGAAAGGCCGTAAAGGTGGTATCGCCGATACCGATGGTGCCGTCGCGTTCCGGCCCCAGCGCGGGCATCCACATGACCGGCATGACGGTGCGCGTGATGAGGTTCCAGTCGTGATTGAGCGGCAGCGGGATGACCGGCTGGATGTTGAGTATGTTCTGCGTACCCGCCTGCGGCCCGTAATGGAGATTGGTGTTGTTCTGGAACGGCAGGCTGATCATGCGCGCCACCGGGTTCTGCGCGAGCTTGGCGAGGTCCTCGTTGCTGATTGCGGCGGGCGCCGGGGCGGCGGCCACCGTCATCATCACTGCCGCGGCGGCCCACCTATTTGCATCGTGTCTGGTTGTCATTGCTGCTGGTTCCGTATCTGGGGCGGATTGCTCATTGTATTCTCCGATTGCTGACAGGATTGCCCGGCAGGAGGCCGCCGGGGCGGGACGCCCCGGCTCCGGGGCAGGCGCGGATGACCGCCGGCGGCCGCCGCGCCGGGCTCTCGGCCGCGCTGACGGTGGTCCGCCGCGCGATCGGCGGCTGGTCGGCGCGCCGGTCGAAGATCATCAGCCGGCCGGTTGCGAGTCCGAGTCCGTCCAGGTAGCCGTCCAACCGGGCGCGCCCCGCGGCGAGCGGATCCGGCGCCCCGTCACGCCAGACCTTTGGATGCCGCCCAGTTTCTACGCTCGAGCGAGCGCAAGCGCAACGCCGACGGGCGCCGCCGGGACGGCGTCCGCACGAGGTCCGCCCAACCCGCATCGTCGCTGGCGGCTGAGGCGTGACACACTGATTCAGTAAAGGGACAGCGGTGACGGCACGGCCGACCAGGCGCACCTGGTGTTGACCCGGCGGGTGGAGCGCCGAACCGTGCGGGGGCCTTGATCATCGATCCAGCCGATCAGCCAACTGGGAGGTCTGTGGTCCGCACAGCGGACCCTACGGCCGCGCGCCCGTAGGGTCCGCTGTGCGGACCAGCGCCCTCCCGTCCAGCAGGGCGGCCGGCGTCATGATCCAAGGCCCGCGCGGGCCTGCGGTCGCGGCGCCGCCAGGGATTTTTCGGTCCCATGGCATGACCGTTGCCTTGAGACTGGCTAATGGTCTTTGATGCACGCCACCCCCACCTTCGCGAGTCATGACGCCACCCATGAGCAGCCGCCCTGACCCCTCGATCCGCGTAGAGGCCCCGGCCCGGCTGCATCTGGGATTTCTGGACCTGAACGGCGGCCTGGGCCGGCGTTTCGGCAGCCTGGGTCTGACGATCGACGCCTTCGCGACCCGGCTACGGGCCGAGCCGGCCGAGGAATTCAGCGCCGAGGGACCTGGGGCCGAGCGCGCCCTGGCCTATGCGCGGGCCTATGCGAGCGCCCGCGGCCTGCGCGGCGGGGTGCGTATCCGCTTGACCGAGACCATCCCCGACCACGCGGGCCTGGGCTCCGGGACCCAACTGGCACTGGCGGTCGGCACCGCCTTGGAGCACCTGTGCGTCGCGGACACCGCGGGCGCGGCGGCGGACTGCCGCGGCATCGCGGCGACCCTGGGGCGCGGGCAGCGCTCGGGCATCGGGATCGGTGCCTTCGAGGAGGGCGGCTTCATCTGCGATTGCGGGCGCGGGGACCTGACGGCGGTGCCGCCGGTGGTCATGCGCCTGCCCTTCCCGGCGGACTGGCGGGTCCTGTTGCTGCTGGATCAGCGGGGGCAGGGTCTGCACGGTGAACGGGAGGCGCACGCCTTCGCGCAACTGCCGCAGTTCCCCGCGGCCACGGCCGGGCACCTGTGTCGGCTGCTCCTGATGCAGTTGGTGCCGGGGCTGCTGGAGGAACGGTTCCAGGACGTGGCGGGGGCGATCGGGGAGATTCAGCGCGCGGTCGGCGCCCACTTCGCCCCCGCCCAAGGCGGCTGTTTCGCCTCCCCGGCCGTAGCCGCCGCCCTCGATTGGGCGACGGCGCAGGGATTCGTCGGCAGCGGCCAATCGTCCTGGGGCCCGACCGGCTTCATCCTGGCCGCGGACCTGGAGCAGGCGCGGGCGCTGGAACTGGGGCTCAAGGCATGCCTCGGTGACGGCTCGCCCCTGGGTTACCGCATCGCCGCCGGGCGTAATCGGGGCGCCCGCGTGGACTGCGAACCGGACCCGATCGAGACAACCGTGCAGTCCGTCACCCGCTGAGGCCTGTCGATCGGCAGTCAGCGAGCAGTAGAAGAGAAGTCATCCACAGATGAGCACAGATGAGCACAGATTATTTATTGGCTTACGCTTGGTTTGAAGCTCATCTCGCGGGTGATTGTGACAGTAGCGATAAGCGCATGACCAGTTGAAGAAAATCTGTGTTCATCTGTGTTCATCTGTGGATTCCAAGATTACAGAACCCCATCCACCGAATTACCGGCCTGAGCAATCCCAGTGGAAAGACCCTATCTCCTGCACATGATCACGGCCGCGAAGAACCTGAGCCCCTTCGACGTGAACATGGCCTATGACGCCGGCTGGACGGCCTGTACGCCCTACACCCATGTGGCCCTGGAGGAGGTGACCGGACTGATCCAGGACGCTATCTTCTCCCGCGGTCCCCGGGGGGTGGCACGCACCGGCGTCTTCCTGGGCGGGCGCGACATCCATCTGGCCATGGACATGTTGGCCGCGGCCCGCGCCGCCATGGTGCCCCCCTTTGAGGTTTCGGTCTTCGCCGACCCGAGCGGCGCCTTCACCACCGCCGCGGCCATGGTCGCCGGGGCCGAGGGCTGGCTGCGGCGCGGTTTCCAGACCGGGCTCGCGGGGCTGCGGGTGCTCGTCTTCGGCGGCACCGGACCGGTGGGCTCGGCCGCCGCCATCCTCTGCGCCCGCGCCGGGGCGCAGACGCAGATCGTAAGCCTCCTGGACCTGCCGCGCGCGCAGGAGGCGGCGCGGCATTGCAACGAGCACTGCGGGGTCGCGCTCAGCGCGGCCTATGTCGGTACCGACGAGGAGATTCTGGCCCTGATGGAGGATGCGGATCTGGTCTTCAATGCCGCGGCGGCCGGCGTGCAGGTGTTGCGCGCCCACCAGGTCGGCCGCTCCCCACGGCTGAAGGTCGCCTGCGACGTCAATGCCGTCCCGCCGGCGGGCATTGAGGGGATCGGGGTAATGGACAACGGCGCCCCGCTCCCCGGCGCCGCGGGCGGGGCCCTGGGCCTGGGGGCGCTGGCCGTCGGCAACATCAAGTACCGGGTCCAGCAGGGCCTCCTGCGGCAGATGCACGAGGCGGGCTCGCCCCAGTACCTGGGGCTGGACGCGGCCTTCGAGATCGCGCGCCGACATGTCGAGTGAGCCCGCCGACCTGCTCCTGGTGGCCACCAGCGCGCGGGCCATCGCCGAGTCGGCGGTGCGCGGCGGCTTTCGGGTGCGGGTCCTGGACGGCTTCTGCGACCTGGACACCCAGGCGCTCGGACCCTGCACCCGGGTACCGCTGGTGGACCTGGGGGCGGGCTGGGGTCTGGAGCCGCGGCGCCTGGGCGCGGCGCTGCGGGAGGTCGCCGCCGCCGGATCGGACCTGGGCCTGGTCTATGGGTCCGGATTGGAGTCCGCGCCCGAGGTGCTGACCAACCTGCCCGCGGGGCTGCGTCTCCTGGGCAATGACCCCGCGGTCCTGCGCCTGCTGCGGGACCCGCAACAGTTCTGCGCGCTGCTGGACGGGCTCAACATCGCGCACCCGCAGACGCGCCTGGACCCGCCCCCGGCGGACGACCCCGGCCGCTGGCTGGTGAAGGCGTGCGGCGGGTGTGGTGGTCTCGGCGTCGGCCCCTGGCGCGCGGGCGATCCGCGCCCCGCGGCACCCCACCTGTTCCAGCGTTTTCAGGAGGGCGACCTGAGGTCGATCCTGTTCATCGCCGATGGCCGGGGGTTCGAGGTCATCGGCTGCAACCGCCTGCTGGTGGCCGACGCCGACCCGCGGCGCCCCTTTCTCTATGGTGGGGCCATCGGCCAGGCGGCCCTGAGCGACCCGGCGCGCGCCACGGTCACGCACTGGTGCCAATCCCTGGTCGGCGCGCTCGGGCTGCGCGGTCTCAACAACCTGGACTTTATCCTGCGCCAGGGGCAGCCTTACCTGCTGGACATTAACCCCCGGCCGTCCGCGACCATGAGCCTCTACGAGGGCCAGTGCGAGGGCCAGTGCGAGGGCGGTTGGATTCGGCGCCACGCGCGCGCCTGCCTGGGGGACCTGTCCGGGGAGGCGCCGCGGCGCGCCGCCCAGGTCGCCGGCCAACGGGTCGTCTATGCGACTGCCGACCTGACCACCCCCGCCGACGGCCGCTGGCCCGACTGGTCGCGGGACCGCCCGCCGGCCGGCACCGCAATCGCGCGTGGCGCGCCCCTGTGCACCGTGCTGGCCCAGGGTCCGGACGCGGACCGGGTCGAGTCGATGCTCGCCCTCCGCGCGGAGGAAATACGTGAGTACGTCAGTACGGGAGTAGGGTAATAGCGAATTCGCGCGGCTCGCCGCATTAACGTACTTCCGCTTCTCGTTCCCAGGCTCCAGCGTGGGAATGCAGTGCGGGCGCTCCGCGTCCCGTCTGGTTACTGGACGCGGAGCGCCCGCTCTTGCTCCCACGCAGGAGCGTGGGAGCCAGCAGCCGTGAGTACGCGAGTACGGGAAGAGCGAATTCGCGCGGCGCGCCGCATCCGCCCCGTACTAACCTACTTCTTCCTAAAAAGGCACTGCGATGACTGAACCAACGATAAGCCTGAACGCCCTGACCGCCCCTCTCGTAGACGCCCTGGTAGCCGACGCGCCGCGGCTGCGCCTGGGGCTCGAGCGCCTGGACAACGGTTGCCGGGTGGTGGACGGGGGCATCGACGTACCCGGGGGCCTGGAGGCCGGTCGGCGCATCGCGCAGGTCTGTCTGGGCGGGCTCGGGCGGGTCAGCCTGCGCGGCGGCCTCGCAGTGGGCGGCCCGCTCGGTGATTGGCCGCTCGGGGTCGAGGTCTCGACCTGTGACCCGGTGCTCGCCTGCCTGGGGAGCCAGTATGCCGGCTGGGGCCTGAGCCACGGGGAGGGCAAGGGCGCCTTCCAGGCCCTGGGCTCAGGCCCCGCGCGCGCCCTGACCGGCAAGGAGCCCCTGTTCGCGGAACTGGGTTATCGGGACCACTGCGAGCGCGCCGTGCTGGTGCTGGAGGTCGACCGCCGCCCCCCCGCGCCCCTGGTCGAGAAGATCGCCCGCGACTGCGGCATCGCACCAGCGGGGCTCACCCTGATCCTGACCCCGACCCGCAGCCTCGCCGGCACCGTGCAGATCGTCGCCCGGGTCCTGGAGGTGGCCCTGCACAAGGCCCACACCCTGGGCTTCGACCTGCACGCCATCCGCGACGGCTTCGGCAGCACCCCCCTGCCGCCCCCGGCACCGGACTTCGTGACCGCCATGGGCCGCACCAATGACGCCATCCTCTTCGCCGGCCAGGTCCAACTCTTCGTCACCGGCACCGACGCGGCCGCGCAGGACCTGGCCCTGCGACTGCCGAGCGGCGCCTCGCGCGACTATGGCCGACCCTTCGCCGAAGTCTTCAAGGCCTGCAACTACGATTTCTTCCAGATCGACCCGCTGCTCTTCAGCCCGGCGCGCATCCGGGTGACGGCCCTGGACAGCGGCCGGACCTTCTCCGCCGGGCGGGTCGATGCCGAACTGCTGGCCGCCTCCTTCGGGTGCGTCGCATGACCGCGAGGCCCCGCCCCGCGCGCACGCGGGCCGCGCCCGCCGTCGCCATCTTCACCGACGACCCCGGCTGGCACGGTGCGCGCCTGTGCGCGGCCCTGGCCGAACGCGGCTGGGAGGGACGCTATGTCTCGCTCAAGGCCTGTCATTTCGACCTCTCGGCAACAGGGCCGGGCCTGCACCTTCCTGGTTTCGACGCCCTGCCGGACGCCGCCTTCGTGCGCGGCGTCCCCGGCGGCACCCTGGAGGAGGTCGTCTATTACCTGGACGTGCTCCATGCCCTGCGCCGCCTGGGGGTCCTGGTCTACAACGACGGCGGCGCGATCGAGCGCAGCGTCGACAAGGGCATGACGAGCTTTCTGCTCCATACCGCGGGGGTCCCGACCCCGCCGGCCTGGGTCGTGCGCGATCCCGACGAGGCCGGCCGGGTGCTGGCACGGGAACTGGCCGCCGGCCATGAGCTGGTCCTGAAGCCGCTGTTCGGCTCCCAGGGCGAGGGCCTGACCCGCCTGAGCGGCAAGGACCACGCCACGCTGCCGCTCCCCGTCGGCAACGGCATCCACTATCTCCAGCGCTTCATCCCCGGGGACACGGCGCAGGCGCAGGACTTCCGGGTCTTCGTCATCGGCGCCCGGGCGGTGACGGCCATGCGCCGGAGCGCACCCACGGGCTGGATCACCAATGTCGCCCAGGGCGCCACCTGCCACCCGGCAGACCTGACCCCGGATCTGCGCGACCTGGCGGAGGCGGCCGCCCGAACCCTGGAGATGGCCTATGCGGGGGTCGATATCCTGCGCGACGCGGCCGGGCGCGCCTGGGTCATCGAGGTCAATGGGGTCCCGGCCTGGAAGGGGCTGCAACAGGTGTGCGGGTTCGACCTCGCCGCCGCCCTGGTCGCCGACCTGTTGCGCCGCCATCGGGGCGCCCCGCGCATGGAGGCGGTGGGATGACGGCGCAGTCCCGGGGCGAGTGCGGGGACGCGGCGCGGCGGCGGATCGGCGACGCCTACCGGGCGGCCTGCGCCCTGGAACTGGACGCGCTCAAACCCGGCAACGTCCACCGCGCGTCCGCCGGGCACGGGATGACCGTCGCGGACTTCCTGACCAGCGCCGCGGTCAGCGCCGACCCCCTGACCGCGCCCGGCCTGGGACTCGGGGAGCGGGTCTACCGGGCGGTGGCCGCGACCCGTGCGGCCGTCGGCTGCAATACGAATCTGGGGATCATCCTGCTCTGCGCCCCCTTGATCCAGGCGGCCCTGGACCCGGCCGACCCTTTGATGCTGCGCGCGCGGCTCCTGAGCGTACTGCGCACTGCCGATCGTCGCGACATGGACGGCCTCAACCGGGCGATCCGGCTCGCCGCCCCCGGCGGCCTGGGTGAGTCGGCGCAGCATGACGTGGCCGCGCCAGCGACCGCCGCGCCGCTCGCGGTCATGGCGCTGGCGGCCGACCGAGACCTGATCGCGGCCCAATATGCGACGGGCTTCCAGGACCTGTTCGAGCGCGCGGTCCCGCTGTTCGTGCAGTTGCAAGCCCGCTGGCAGGACCCCGCCTGGGCCGCCGCCGGGCTCTACCTGGATTTTCTCGGGCGGTTTCCCGACACGCACATCGCCCGTAAACTGGGGCCCGCGCGGGCGCGGGCGCTGACCCGGCGGGCCGCGCCCATCGCCGCCGACCTGGTCCGGGCGGCGCGCCCGGAACCCTTTCGGGAGGCCCTGCTGGGGCTCGATCGCGACTTGAAGGAGGCCGGGCTCAACCCCGGCAGCTGCGCGGACCTGACGGTCGCCTGTCTGCTGATCGCGCGGCTCGCCCCCGCGGACCCTTATTCATCAGCCGCGGCGGATACCCGCCGCATCCCCCGCACCGGACCGGACACCCCGGACCCGATGCCAGCCATCTGAAAAACCAAAGCGAAGGAGACAGTACAATGCCAGTCATCAACAAGACCCTGGTCGGAGAGTCCGCGGTCGGCGACCACCACGAGGTCGCCCATATCGACCTGATCATGGGCCCGCGCGGCTCCGCCGCCGAAACCGCCTTTTGCAACGGCCTGGTCAACAACAAGGAGGGCTTCACCAGCCTGCTCGCGGTGATCGCGCCCAACCTGCCGTGCAGACCCAATACCCTGATGTTCAACAAGGTCACCATCAAGGGCGCGAACCAGGTCAAGAAGATGTTCGGCGCCGCCCAGCGCGGTGTCGCCATGGCGGTGGCCGACTGCGTGGAGGACGGCACCATCCCGGCGGCCGAGGTGGAGGACATCTTCATCTGTGTCGGCGTCTTCATCCATTGGCAGGCCGAGGACGACATCAAGATCCAGGAATACAACTACGAGGCGACCAAACAGGCCATCAAGCGCGCTATCACCGGTGAGCCCAAGGCCGCCGAGGTGCAGCAGCTGAAGGCCGCCGCCTTCCACCCCTTCGCCGCCCACAACTGAGGGTCCGCGGGACCGGGCGCCAGCGGCGCCCGGTCCCGCGTGGTCAATGATCTGTCGGGTCCGCTGTGCGGACCAGATGGCGGCGACGCGCCGCGGTCCGCACAGTGGACCCTGCGTGAATTCGTTGACCCCGGCAGGGACCTTGCATGAGCAATCCGGACTGGGCTAGCCGTCGTCCAGTTCAGCCAGGTCGCCCGGCGTGATGCCCCCCTGATGCAGCGCGGTGGAGACGAGCGCCCCGGCCACCCCCAGCGCACGCAGTCGCCGCAGGTCCGCCCCGTCGCGCACGCCGCCCGCCGCATAGACCCGGTGGCCGGGGGCCAACTGGCGCAGGGCGCCCAGGCGGTCCAGGTCCGGACCCTGGCCGCTGCCGACCCGGGCCAGGGTCATGAGGATCAGGTCCGTCGGCCACAGGTCGGGCCGCCGGTCGAGCCCCGCCGGCCCCAGGAACTGGTCGGCCCGGTAGTCCAGGGACAGCACCGGGTCATCCAGGCGGGCCTTCAGGTCCGCCCACTGATCGAGATCGGCAATGGATTCGCTGCCGATCACGGGTCGGGCCACGTGGGCGAGCCGCGCCAGATCGGTCAGGCCGCGGTCGACCCACAGACTGACCCCTGGGTGTTGCCGGTGCAGCCGCTCGACGACCTCCAGGTGACCGGCCGCGCCGCCGATGGCGTCGAGGTCGGCGAGATAAAGGACCGCGAAGGGGTGGAGCCCCAACAGGGCCGCGGCGACTGCCGCGGGCGCGGCCGTGGGACACCGGGGGCTCGTGATCGGCGCATAGCAGCGGCGGTCCCCGAGCCGTGCGGCGACCACCAGGCCGCCCTTCAGGTCGATGACAGGAATCAGTTTCATCTCAGGTTCGCCATGCGCGTTTTCGTCTTTGAATATGTGACCGGTGGCGGCCTGCTGGGGGCCGAACTGCCCCCTTCCCTGGTGCGGGAGGGGGACCTGATGCTGCGTGCCCTGGTCGCCGATCTCGCGGCCCTGGACGGGGTGGAGTGCATCATCACCCGGGACGCCCGCCTGGCGCCGGCCCACCTGCCCGCGGACTGCCGCCCGGTGCACGACGCGGCGGACTTCCCCCGGGTCTGGGCCCAGGCCCTGGCGGGGGCGGATGCGGTGTGGCCCATCGCCCCCGAGCACCAGGGTATCCTGGAGGGGATCAGCGAGGCCATCCTCGCGGCCGACCGACCGCTGCTCAACAGCCGCCCGGCGGCGGTGCGCACGGCCGCCAGCAAGCTCCGGACGATCCGGCTCCTGGAGGCCCAGGGGGTGCCGGTGGTACCGACCTTCGGCGCCGCGGACCGGTTGCCGCCGCTGCCGGGACCCTGGGTCCTGAAGCCGGACGACGGGGTCGGATGCCTGGGGATCCGACTGTGCCGCGACCGCGACAGCCTGTCCCGCTACTGGGAGCAATTGACGCAGGCGGACACCTTCGTGGCCCAGCCCTTCATCCAGGGCACGGCGGTGAGCCTGAGCCTGCTGGCCAAGGACGGGGAGGCCAGCCTGCTCAGCGTCAATCGTCAGCGCATTGCCGTCATGGACGAGGGGCTGATCCTGTTGGGCTGCGTGGTCAACGGACTGGGCGCGGGGGACCCCCGGTGGCGCCGCCTGGCCGGGGACGTGACCGCAGCCCTGCCGGACCTCTGGGGCTATGCGGGCGTGGACCTGATCGCCGCCGCCGAGGGCCCGCTGGTGTTGGAGGTCAACCCGCGCCTCACGACCTCCTATGTAGGTCTGCGAGAATCCTTGCAACGCAACCCGGCGGGCCTGGTGTTGGACCTGCTGGCCGACGGCGCCCTCCGGCAGGGCGCCGTCGGGGGCCTGGCGGTCGACGTCTGTCTGGAGTATGCCGGTGCCGCGTGAGCGCTGGTTGGGGTGGGACCTGGGCGGCGCCCACCTCAAGGTCGTCGCACTCGACGCCCGCGGCCGAAGCGAGGCGGTCCTGCAGGTCGCCTGTCCCCTGTGGCAGGGGCTGGACCACCTGGATACGGCCATCGAGCGGGTGTTGGGGTCGCTCGGGGCGCGCGCGACCCGCCACGCGGTGACCATGACCGGGGAACTCACCGACCTGTTCGAGGATCGCGCGACGGGCGTCCTGGCCCTGATCGAGCGGATGCAGCGGCGCTTTCCCGCGGAGGAGGTTCGGATCTACGCGGGCCCCGCCGGCCTCCTGGCGCCGGCCGCCGCCGCGGCGGCACCGGATCAGGTCGCCTCGGCCAACTGGATGGCCAGTGCATCCCTGGCGGCCCGGCACTTTCCGGAAGGGGTCCTGGTGGACATCGGCAGCACCACCAGCGACCTGGTACCCTTCCGTGGGGGGCAGGTCAGCGCCCGCGGCTACCACGACCATGAGCGCCTGGCGGCGGGCGAACTGGTCTACAGCGGCGTGGTGCGCACGCCGGTGATGGCCCTGGCCCGGCGCGTCCCCTTCGGCGGGCACTGGGTGGCGCTGATGGCCGAGCACTTCGCGACCACCGCGGATATCTACCGCCTGACCGGGGAACTGCCCGCCCACGCGGACCTGATGCCGAGCGCCGACGGCCGGCCCAAGACCAGCGCCGCCAGCGCCGGACGGCTGGCCCGGATGCTGGGGCTCGACGCCGCCGCCGCGGCCCCGGCCGCCTGGGAGCGGCTGGCCGCGCACCTGGCGGAGGCGCAGTTGCGGACCCTGGCCGAGGCCTGCGACTGCCTGCTCTCGCGCGGCGAACTGGCGGCGGACGCCCCCATCTTAGGGGCCGGGGTCGGACGCTTCCTGGCCCGCCGCCTGGCCGCTCGGCTGGGGCGCGCCTACCTGGGATTCGGCGCCCTGTTCGAGGGACAGTCCCCCGGCGCCCCGGACGGTCCCGAGGTGGCGGACTGCGCGCCCGCGGCGGCGGTGGCGCGACTGGCTCTGGAGGAAAGTACGTGAGTACTGAAGAAAAGTACGTTGGTACGGAAGTACGTGAAGAGGGAACTCCGCCCCAGCGGACGAGGCTCCCCCGTACTAACGTACTAACGTACTAACGTACTGACGTACTGACGTACTCTTGGTTGACGATGATGCGCGATCCGCCCCAAGTCTTGGACCTGCCCTACCGGCCGGACAGTGCCCCACTGTTTGCCGCACTGCTCGGGCGGGCCTGGCCCATGTTCCTGGACAGCGGGCGGCCCGGCTGTACCCAGGGGCGCTACGACATCCTGAGCGCGGACCCCCGCCGGGTCCTGGTCACCCGCGGGCCGACGACCGAGATCCGCACCGGGTCGGTCGTCCAGGTCTCCGGGGCCGACCCCTTCGAGCTGGTACAGGAGGCGCTCGGGCCCGCCCGCCCCGGGGTGCCGGATTTGCCCTTCAGCGGCGGGGCCATCGGCTGGTTCGCCTACGACCTGGCGCGTCGGCTAGTGCCCCTGCCGAATCTGGCGGCGGACGCCGAGGGCACGCCGGAACTGGCACTCGGCATCTATGACTGGGCGCTGGTGGTCGACCATGAGGCGCGGCGTAGCCGACTGGTGGGCACGGATTTTGCTGACCTTGAGGGCTATCGGCGCCGGTTCGCCGCTGCGCCCACCGACCGCGGGGCGGAAGCGCCGCGGGTGCCCTTCAGCGTCCTGGACCGGGTGCGCGCGAACCTGAGCCGGACCCAGTATCTCGACGCCTTCGCCCGCATCCAGCGCTATCTGCGCGAAGGCGATTGTTACCAGGTCAACCTGGCCCAGCGCTTTGCGGCGCCGACCCAGGGCGACCCCTGGCTGGCCTACCGGGAACTGCGGGTGATGAACCCCGCCCCCTTTGGCGCCTACCTGGGGACCCCCGATTGTCAGGTGCTCTGCTCCTCGCCGGAGCGCTTCCTGCGGGTGCGCAACGCCCTGGTGGAGACCAAGCCCATCAAGGGCACGCGGCCACGCGGGGCGGACCCGGACGAGGACCTGCGCCTCGCCGCAGAACTGCGCGCGAGCCCCAAGGACCGGGCGGAGAACCTCATGATCGTGGACCTGTTGCGCAATGACTTAGGCCGCGTCTGCGCCATCGGCAGTATCGAGGTCCCGACGCTCTTCGCGGTGGAGTCCTTCGCCCGCGTCCATCACCTGGTCAGTACCGTGTGCGGGCGCCTGGCGGCGGGCCGTACTGCCCTGGACCTGCTGCGTGCCTGCTTCCCCGGCGGCTCCATCACCGGTGCGCCCAAACGACGGGCGATGGAGATCATCGAGGAGTTGGAACCCAATCGGCGCGGGATCTACTGCGGGGCCATCGGTTATCTTGGCTTCGACGGGGCCATGGATACCAATATCGCCATCCGCACCCTGGTCCACTCCGGCGGCCTCACCCGCCTCTGGGCCGGGGGCGGGATCGTTGCGGACTCCGATGCGCAGTCCGAATACCGGGAGACCTTCGACAAGGCCGCCCCCCTCTTGGACCTCTTGGAGCGACTGCGAGTCAACCGTGTGGATCGTTAAACTCGGCGGCAGCCTGACCGCCTCAAAACACCTGCGGGCCTGGCTCGCCGCCCTGGCCAGCCGCCATGACGTCGTCGTGGTGCCGGGCGGCGGCCCCTTCGCGGATCAGGTGCGCCGCGTCCAGCGCGCCATGGGCTTCGACAACGCCACCGCCCACGAGCTGGCCCTGCTCGCCATGGAGCAGTACGGCCGCGCGCTCTGCGCCCTGCAACCCGGACTGGCGCCGGCCGCGAGCCTGTCGGAGATCCGCGCCCTGGCCTACTCCGGCCTGACCCCGGTCTGGCTGCCGTCCGCGCTGACCATGGCCGAACCGGACCTGCCGCGGACCTGGGACCTGACCTCCGACTCACTGGCCGGCTGGCTCGGCGAACAGCTCCAGGCGCAGGCCCTGGTCCTGGTCAAGGTCGCGCCCCTGCG
>Ga0247839_1004414_pt1 | contig 18131 bp, 9 predicted proteins | sample LaCruzMarch2015__6_FD_192405 | JGI IMG/M metagenome (GOLD analysis project Ga0247839, IMG submission 192405) | Freshwater microbial communities from meromictic Lake La Cruz, Castile-La Mancha, Spain - LaCruzMarch2015_16m | ecosystem: Environmental > Aquatic > Freshwater > Lake | place: Spain... | reverse complement strand
TAGACGTTTTCCGGCGGAGTAGCCGGCAGGTTCGTCGCCCCCGCAATGGCGGCAAAGGCTTCCGTCAGATTGGTGCTTCGGCTGAGATTGTAGATTTTATTCGACGCGCTCGACCAGCGAATGACCGTCCCCTGAGAAGTTGCACTGCCGCCGGTAATCCTCAGATTCGAAGCGGCATTGGTCGGATTGGTGCCCGCAATATATTCCTGCCAGGTCAGCAGTCCGTCTCTGTCCGCATCCGCCACGGCATCTGCTTCAAAATTCGTCAGTCCATACTGCGCCAGCCACCAAAACGGCGTGTTGGCCGGGTCGGCAGCAAACCCTGCGACAGTCAGACTGCCGGCACCGAGCGCATGAAGCGCGGAGACATCATAGGTTCCGGAAGGAAGCCAGTTTGCCCCGCCGTCCAGGGAAATACAGCCCACCGTATCGGTGCCGGTAAAATCGAGATTCAACGTAGAATTGGTAGCCAGCGTCAGCACGGCGAGATCGCCGATGCAGTTGGTCGCACTGAGCATCAGCGTCGCGCCGCCCACCACCGTGACGTTGCCGGTACCCAGCGCGCCGCCTGAGGAGGCGATCAGCGCCCCGTTGGAAACCGTCGTGCCGCCGGTGTAGGTATTGGCTCCGGACAGCGTCAGCGTTTTAGTGCCTGCTTTGATCAGCTTGCCATTGGAGATTATGCTCGCCACGGTAGAGTCAGCACTCACCGTAATAGTCCGCGTGCCGGAATTAAGATCCATGGTTCCGCCCCACTGGGTATTGGTATTGCCGCCCATAGTAAAATTGCCGGACACTGTCATCTGATTGGTGATGATGGTTGCAGTGGTGTTAGCATGAGTGAATGTGACCCCGTTTCCGATAGTGAGCGGCCCCAAACCCAACGGGGTGCCGGTGCCGTAGTATTTGATGGTTCCGCTGTTCAATGTCAGTCCGCCGGTAAACGTGTTGTCGCCGCCCAGAGTGACAGTGGCTCCGGAAATAACAACGGTCGTTGTGCCGGCATTCGTATTGTCGCTGATGGCTCCGGTAATATTGATCGGCCCTGTCCCAGCTAGCGTGACTACATACGATGTGTCAGTGGTGCAGTTGCCCAACGTTCCGACAGAGAGAATATTGGTGGAATTGTTAATCCAGGACTGGCTGGCCCCCATCTGAATTTTATTCACGGTGGCGGCTCCGGCGTTGGTATTCATCACGATGCCGTTGCAACCGAGCATCAGCTGCTGGCCGGATGCACCGACAATGGTGATATCAATCGGTGCCGTCGGCGTGACTCCGTCGCCGAAAATCAGGCCGTTGAGGCTGTAGTTAGAGTCGGTGAACTGGTTTGCATAACTGGTCTTATAGAACCGCGCGATGTTTGAGGTCAGGTCGTTGGCAGGAAAAACGCCGCCGTCCCAGTCGTCAGCGGTTGAAAAAGCACTGGCCGTGGCTTGCGAGCCGTTAAAGTCGCAGATCATTCCGTTCGTCTGCACAGTAATCTCTACCGCACTCAGCGGATAATCAAACACCCGGACGTCATCCAGCGAACCTTTGTACCAGCCCCATGCACTGCCGCCCCAGGTTGACCCGCCGGGATGCGGAACGGTTCCGTCCGCGCTGTTGGTCGCGGTCAAAACTCCATTGATGTACAACCGGGGAAAGTTGTTGCTGTAGGTCACTGCAACATGTGTCCACGCCGAGGAGGAGACCGTTCCGACCCAGTCGATCACAGTCGATACATTGGCCGCTCCATTTTCAACGACTCTGATTCCGTTGGTTCCGACTGAAAGGTTGACGGCGGTATGATTTGCATTGGTATCCGGACTCGCGCCGGAAATCACATAGCTCTGACTTCCGCCCTGATTACTGCCGGTAATGCCTTTGGCTGGCTTCACCCAGGCCATCATGGTGAAGTTAGTCATGACGGGCTGGAACTGCGGCGCGATCATCGTGACGCTGTCGTTGGTTCCGTCAAAATAAAGTCCGGATCCATATCTTCCGGACGTCCACACGGCACCGGTAATTGCTCCCTGCTGAAGATAGTTCCGTCCGTGAACGGTGCTGTTGGCTCCTTCTTCCAGTTCCCATAAGCCGACGAGTTCCGGGCGGTATTCTTGAGGCAACAGGAAAATCGAAGCCGTCGGCTCGCTGTTGGTAATATCCACCGCCGGGAAGGTGAAAAAGCGGTTGTCGTACACCAAAACATTGCTGCTGCCCTGAGCGATATTGATCCCCGTTCCTTCATAGTCGTAGAAGCTCATCATGTTGCCGGAAATATCGACGTTACTGTTCTTGCCGCCTTCCAGCATGACATAGGTGTTCAGCGGACGGTTTCTTGTCGTCCCGGATTTGAACAGGCAATTATCTCTGACGTAAATATTTGTGCAGTTTGAAAAACGCAGTGTGCTGGATGGATCATTAGTAAAATCAACGATCCACAGGGTCTCCGAAAGCAGGAATGATGCTTCGCTCGCATTGGAAACCACCAGATTATTCCTCGCATGGATATGGGCATTGTAATGCGCAAATGTTCCGCCATGTGCATTGACCGTTAATCCGGTAGCTATTAAGCCTGAGCAGAAGCCGGGGCCTCGAATATTTATCGCTCCGCCGAGACTGTCGATCGAGCCGGCCGTGTCCGTATCCGTCACTTTACCGCCTTGCCAGTCAAAGCCGTAACCGCCGGTTATTTTTACTCCGGTCGCGTCTACAAAATCGTAGAGATTTATCCAGTTGTTTTGCAAAAGCGGACGCACCAGTCCCTGACCAATCAGCCCGGCTTTAAAGTAAAAATCGTTGCCGGTGGCGGCAATCTGCACATCATGCAGAACAAGTGAACGGGGGCCGTTATTGGTGCCGTTTGATTCTGCTATTTCAATTGCGGCGGCTGAATTTGACCGGCTGGCATACAGCCCGAAATTACTGATTCTGACTGGAACCTGACTTGTACAGGTTATTTTAAATATCCCGTTGGTCGAAGTCGCCTCAATGGACGAAATCTGTGCGCCGTCCCCGCAGATCGCTATTCTCTGCCAGTTGGTTCCACTTTGTGTCAGCACAACCTGTTTGGACAGATTATACCGGCCCGCTGGAAAATAGAGGGTCCCCTGTCCCGAACTGTTCAGCGCGTTTGTGAAAGCCGTTACCGCAGCCATAATATTTGTCGTGTCATCAGCAACCCCGTCACCTTTGGCACCATAACTCATCACGTTGATGATCGGGGCGTATGCATTGGCGCTCCATTGGAGATTTTCACCCGTACGGTGTGCTGCCGGACTGTCATAGAACGGACGCGGGGCGCCGTGAACGATATATGTGTTGATGCCCTGATCGACAATATTCGTCTGTATATTGGTGTTATTGATGATTTTGGTCAGGGCAACATTGGTGCCGACCAGAATACTGGTACCGAACGAACCAAACTGGTTGTACGAAATCGTGTTCTGGTTATCCGTGCCGACACGGTCTTCCTGCAGTACGATGCCGTACTGGTTGGGTCCACCGGAAAAAGTGCATTCTGAGATCGTCGCTTGGCGAAGTTCGTTTCCATAGAAGTTCGTATAAGGGCCCGTTCCGCCGCAACCGGAGAAAATAGTGTGATGAAAAGTTGTGAAATTTTTATGGTCAATATACACCCCGATCTGACGTGCACTAATGAGGCTGTTAAGCGTTCCGCCGCCGGAAGACGAAACCGCCGCATCCTCACCCAGCCGTATCCGCACGCCGATATTGACGTTGGTAATGGTGCTTTCCGTCATGGTGTTCCCTTCGCCGCACTCGATGGAATCAACGGCCACATCCGCATCACTGATAAAGCAGCCGGAGACATCGAAGCCGTAGTGGTTGGTGAGCGAAATACCGCAGGTCATGCCCGGAAGGTTCCCGGTGATCTTTACGTCGTCGAATACCGGACGGTTTGCGCCGACCGCCTTAAAGCCGTAATTAAAATAACAGCTGGTGTCTGCGCGGGTAATCTCCACGTTCCGCAGCCAAGGTGTTGTGCGTGTAAAGACATTTGTGCCCGTCAGCTTGGCAATCTCAACGGCTGCTCCGGCATTCGCCACGCCTGCTTTGATCTGCAAATCCTGAAGCTGAACTCTGAAGTTATACAGACCGCGGTCATCATTCACGCTGAAGAGCAAAGCCCCGTTGGTGCTGGTCGAATAGATGACCGACGCATTAGGCGCATCCCGTCCATTACCCCGGAGGGTTATCCCTCCTCCATAAGCCAGCGGATTTGTTGAAGCAAAGGTAAGCTGGTTGGTAATCTTGTAGGTGCCTGCCGGCAGATACAGGCAAACTCCGGCACCTGCCAGCTGATTGGTGGACAGATAATCGAGCGCCCTTTGCAGTGCGGCCGTGTCATCGTTCGTCCCAGTGCCGACAGCTCCGAAGTCTTCCTTGGCATTCACTGTTCTGCCGGTTACGGCCAAGCCCTGAAGAGGACCCAGCACGAGAGTAAGTGAAATAAGTATAAAATCGATCCGCAAGTTTTTCATAAACATATTCTCTAGGTTGAAATTAACTACTGGTGTACATCGATCCGATAAAAGGTCGTATTTCCATTCTGATCCAGATTTGTATAAATATTTTCAGGGGGAGTCGCAGGAAGATTGCTTGCCCCTGTGACACCTCCGAATGCCATCAAAAGGTTTGTCGTCCTGACGAGATCGTAAAAACGATTTGATTCGCTCGACCAGCGGATCACCGCACCCTGAGAAGTTACGCTGCCGCCGGTAATCCGCAGATTCGAAGCGGCATTGGTCGGATTGGTTCCCGCAAGATATTCCTGCCAGGTCAGCAGTCCATCATGATCGGCATCCGCCATCGCATCGTCGTTGAAGTTGGTGAGGCCGTGCTGCGCCAGCCATGAGTACGGCGTGTTTGCCGGATCATTGGCGAAGCCTTCAACCAAGAGGACGCCTGAGCCGGTATACGTTCCGCCGCCGAGTGCATCCAGTTGGCTGGCGGTGTAGCTGCCGTAAGGCAACCAGCTCGTTCCGCCGTCCAGCGAAACCCTGCTAACCATATCGGTACCGTTGAAAGTCAGGTCCAAGGTGGCGTTAGTGGCCAATATCAGGCTGGCCTGATCGCCAAGACAGTTGGTTGCGCTGAGTGTCAGCGTTGCGCCGCTCAGCACCGTGACGTTACTGACTCCGAGGGCCCCGTCCGAGATACCAATTAGCACACCGTCGGAAACGATGGTGCCACCGCCGTAGATATTGTTCCCGGATAATGTTAGCGGATCGGGGCCCGTCTTGATCAGCCCGCCGTTCGAGATCACGCCGGAGAATACGATATTGGTATTGGCATTTTGTGTCACCGTCCGCACTGCTGCGCCGAGATTCATCGCTCCGCGAAATTCCACATTTGCTCCGCCGCTCATTGCAAAATCACCGTTCACCATCATCGCATTGGTTATGACAGATGTCGGGGTGCTGTTGGCGTGATTAAATGTAACGTTAGTGCCGATGATGACTGCACCACCACCGAAACCTCCAACGCGATTTCCAAAGAAACGAATAGTGCCCGCATTAAAATCCAGTCCACCAGCGAAGGTGCTTATCGTCGAATCAAAACTAAGGGTCCACACTCCCGCACCATTCTTAAAGACCTTTAAATCGCCGCCAGCAGTTCCGTCCGAAATACCGGCTGTCGTATTGTTTTGCGAGGTGGCAGCGCTCACACCATCGAGATAAAGCGTGGAGATATGGCCTGCTGGCGAATTCCCTGAAACAGTTCCTGTGACCATCAAGCCTGCCGCATTTCCGGCGGCATCATTGCGAATAGTTGCCGAGCCGCCGTCACCCATGATCGTAATGTCCGAGGCAACCGCGTCGTTATGATTACCTGTCCCGGCAAGGGTCTGAATCACGCCGCCGTTACTTAATTTAATCGCTCCGCCGGTAAGTGTGTAAGCATTGGTGCTGGTATTCCCGAACGTAATCCCATTGATGTTGCGATCGGCGTCGACGGTGACCGTGCGGTCCGTAGTGAGTGCAACATCAAAGGTCGCAATATTCGCGCTGTTGGAGCCGCCGGGAATACCGGGGACGTTTCCACTTGTCCAGTTAACCGACTCAGTCCAATTACCAGACTCATCAGTTTTCCAACTGTCACTGGCCGAATCCGGTATCGGTTTATAAGTCGCAGTTACAGTGACGATCTGTGACGGCATAGTCACGGTGGTAGCAGCTGAACTGACATTCGCCACATACTGGGTGTCGCCGGCCCACCGGTCAAATAAAGTCCCGTCCAACCGGACATCCGCAACAATATCCACCAGCTCGCCGTTGGTGTACGAACCGCTGCCACTGCCGCCGTTGACCGTCAGATCATAGTAGTCTGCCCCGCCCGCCGGGCGGCTTTTCAGCAGATACACAGCGTCACGGGCCGGCACCGTAAGAGTGCCGCTGACTTTTCTGCCGTCGTTGATATCGGGACGGATATCGCCTTTCAGTCTCCAGTACTTATTCGTACCCAGGTTGACGACCCAATCGGCCGTCTCTGATTCGTTAAGGAAAACCTTCCCGTTTGCAAAATCCCTCGAGAGACGATCCACACAGCCCTCGTGAAGCTTAATGTTTTTCAGCCAAACTCTGCCAATCGCTTCAGCAGCCCCGAACTCAACCCGGAAATGCTCATTCGGCGCACAAACGAAACTAAGCCGGTATGTGCGCCAGTTTCTGGTGGCCCAGACCCCCATTTTTTCCGTGGTGGTTCCATGCTCTGAAATCTGTATATAAACCGGCATATCCGGATAGGACTTGCCTTGATAGACGGCTGTGTCATCAGCCTTGGCATCGAAAATCAGCGTGTATTCCTTACCGGCGACCAGCAGAAAATCCCTGTTCAATTTGAGCTTAACCCCGTCGCAGTCTCTGTTTTGATTTTCCGGAATTTGCGTTACCGTGATCTCAATCCCGTTCGTGTCGGTTACCGCTCCCGAAACGGTTGCTGCATAGTTGCTGGAAACCACCGTATTCCATGTGTCGTTAGCGAGAAGGTTCGTCGAACTCAAACCGATCAAATCACGCTGAGTCGACTCCAAGGCTCTTCCCAGCCATGTATAGTTGTCCAGATTTCCGCCGCGCTGTTCATCCCAATCAAACAGCCCCATATTTTCACCGCTACCGTACGGATGCGGCATCCCGGCCATGAGTCCGGCGGCAAACTGCTTACGAAACATCCAGTCGTTATCGGGCAGCACTCCGCCGTAAGTGGTGGTCGGCGCCCGGCAATAGCCGTAGCTGAACGCCGGCTTGACTTCGGCATGCTCAACCCATTGGGAAAGCAAATCGAACATTTGCGAAAATGAATTGCCGTCACCAAACGTTTCAAACTGCACGCCGTTGACATACCGCCAACCTCGATACCCGGCACTCACACGGGTACAGTCATGCTGGATGATCTTGTCCGGTCCGGCGATTTCGCGCACGATCTTCACATGTTCCTGCCAGCCCAGGCTGTAGACGTTTACCCCGTTCTTAAATCCCCAGTCCGGCTGAAGGTCGAGATCCACATCCGCCTCATCGCCAGCTAAACAATAAACAATATCCGACTCCGTCCCGTCATTCAGACCATCCCGGATGGCAGCTCCTCTGCCGCGCCCCGCAAACTCAGCCCAGTTTTCGCCCGTTACAGGATGACGGGGACAGACCAGACTCATATTCGGTTTGATCTGGGATATTTTTCCGTTGATCTGCCAATTCGGGATGAAGGCCGCGACGGCAGTCTGGCCAGCCGTAAAACTTTTTGCCGTGGTTCCCGTTCGGCCCCGCACCACGGTGAGAATATTGTTCGTCGTATCGACGCCAGTCACGTTGACAAATTCGTAAGTTCCGTTTGTTCCACCCACATCAGAAGTAAGGAACTTAGGGCTCCCCAGCGCGTCGCGTTCATAAATGAGTGCGTAGTCGTTGGTGGTAAAACGAGCGGCATCCACCACCCCGATCTGGGTGTTGGTCGTGCTGATCGCGGAGCCCAGCAGACATCCCGCCCTATAGAGCCAGAACCCCGGCCAAACATTTCCAGTTTTACCACTATCGATGCCGACTGATCGGTTTTCGCTATCTACCGCCCGGGGGTTCATCGCAATAGTGATCACATTCGGGAAATTTGTTTTAATTTGATCCATTGCCGAGACACTTCCATGATGCACCGCATATCGTCCGGCGTTTGCCAGCGCATCAAACTCATGATTCACGGCACCGTTGGTCGAAAGAAGCGTCTTAAAGCCCATGTTGATCGGAAAAACATCCGGCAGCTTTACCAACTGCCCGATGTCGCAACGATAAACGGTTCCGGTGTTCCATCCATTGAATGCAAAGTGACTCCATATCGGCGCACTGGTGACAGCGGCCCAAGACAGCGAAGCAGAAGAGGAAGCGCCGAACGGAATCTGCACGGACACCGCGGCCGTCTTTTTATCCATGTCCAGAGTCAGACTGACCTGCACATTGGTTCCTGTAAGAACAATATTCGTTTGCGCCACGACAGTATTGGTTCCAATCCGTCCGGCCAGGTCGATAATGCCCGCGCCGCTCACCCGGCAATAGATTTTGTCGGTCGTCTGATTAATCAAAAGATTGGTGCTGGGCATCGCGACCTGCCAACCCACACAGGCGCTGTTGGTGCCGGACGGCACAGCCCAATTCATGACCGCTGTTACCATACCGGCGGGCGTATTGCTCACAGTGACCGCCGAGTTCCCTCCCAGCGTCAGCAGGCCGTTGCCGTACCCGGCGGTGCCGCCAAAAACAGCAGTACCTGATGACACATTCCAGACGATACCGCTGACGCCACATTCCGGAGATTTGTTGCTGATCGTTGTCCCGAGCGTGATGGATGTACGGTTGCTGACACCTGTTCCCCAACTGAATGTGTCAGACACCAGAACCTTCGCATGAACTTGAAGCGTCGCTACGACGAATAAAATCAAAGCGTAAGTTATCTTTTTAGCGACTCGCATGATGTGTTCACCCGCCCTGCTATTTCAGCTCCAGCCAAAGTACACCTGTTTAAAATATGGTAGTGTTTTTTAGCAAAAATACAAGGAAGCAAATCCCGGCCGACCGGAATAAACTGAAGCGTACGGGCTGAGCCAGCGGATAATTAATCAGTCGCTTCTGTGAATCGTAAAGAAGGTGACATCGTCGTCGATCAAATTCACCACCGCACAGGAAGGATGCATGCCTCTCCCCGCAGCGCCGGGGTTGATGATGCGGGTCTTTTCGACCCGCTCATCCCGGCGGGTATGTGAATGACCGAAGAAGACATAATCGTAGACGTTGGAACGAACAATGGCCTCGAAATGTGCCTCATCGTCACTATGCAAAACAGCAATTTGCCGGTTGGCCAGCGTAAGATGCGCTACCCGTCCCATAAGATTGATGCCGGACTCCTCTGAAAAACATCCAAGATTCTGGTGAATATCACAGTTGCCCAACACCGCATAAATCGGGATATCCAGTGCCTGGAAAAGTACGGCCATTTCAGTAAGAACCATGTCGGAGCCGACGTCACCGCAATGAATGACTGCATCAACCGCCCGAAAGATGAATTCGCGGGAAGCGGCCAGAGCCAAATCCACCTGCCCATGTGTATCGGATATGATGCCGATTTTCACTTATGTCCCCTCTTTTCGTTCTTGGCCTGAAACGCGCAGGGTTTATATTAGCGCGATTCTCAACCAATGCGAGCGGAGACTTAAATGAAGAGCGTTAAGATTGTCGGAGCAGGCGGTTACGGCGGCGTGGGCATCACGGAATTACTCCTGCAGCATCCGGAATTTAAAATCGACTGCCTAGTGGCGGCGACCGAAACCGGAATGAAGATGAGCGATCTCTACCCTCACCTGAAAGGCTTCTGCGACGAACTGATCCGGACTCCGGATGACCCGAAGGCGCAGGAAGCCTACGACGCTGTATTTTTTTCCACGCCCGACGGTGTCGGTATGCAAACGGCGGCCGCCGAACTGGCCAAAGGTGCGCATGTTGTGGACTACAGCGGCGACTTCCGGTTTACCACGCCGGAAAAATACAGTGCCTACGCCAATTTCATCGGTAAAAACCCCGTTCACGCCGCGCCGGAACTGCTTCCGCAAACGGTGTACGGACTTTCCGAACTGCACCCGTTCGGCAAAAAACAGAAACTGGCTGGTAATCCCGGTTGCTTCGCGGTCAGTTGCATTCTCGGCCTCGCGCCGGCAGCGGCTGAAAAGCTGATCGACCCGAAGAGCGTCATCTGCGACTGCAAAACCGGCGTTTCCGGCGCAGGCAAAAAACCGGCGGCGACGTTTCATTACCCGGCGCGGTACGAACAGATTAACGCCTACAAACTCGCCGGACACCAGCACATGGTGGAAATTGAACAGGAACTAAGCGCGTTGGCGGGCCAAAAGATTCAAATCACCATGACCGCGCAGGTTCTGCCGCTCTGCCGGGGTATTCTTTCCTGCCTTTATGCAAATCTCAACGAAACCATGAGCGCCAAACAGCTGATGGAAGCCTATAAAACATTCTATGCCGACAAGCCGTTCGTGCGGATTTTCGACAACAAAGCCGCCATCGGTACGGCGCAAGTCAGTGGAACCAACTTCTGCAACCTGATCGTCGATGTGGATGAACGGAACAACCGGTTACGGGTGATTTCGCACATCGACAACCTGATGAAAGGTCAGGCGGGTAACGCGTTGCAGAATATGAACCTCATGTTCGGCTTCGATCCGATGCTTGGACTGAACTTTCCCGGACGCTGTCCATAACTGTCGGCATGATAAAAACTATCCATCGCGGGCTCTGGCTGGCAGCAGGAATTCTTTTTCTATTGATCGGAATTGTCGGTCTTTTGCTACCGGTTGTACCGCAGCTCCCGTTTTTCCTGGCGGCAATCATCTGCTTTATGCGCGTCTCTACCCGATTCCGCACCTGGATGGAGAATCAGACGTGGTTCATCCGGCTACGTGCACGTTTCAGCAACTTACGTCATCCGCGATGCTAATTCTGCGCGAAAAGCCGTTGTCGGCAGGCGGGTCTTCCACTACACTGGCCGCGCTTTATGGATCCGAAAACAATCATATTCTCTGCCGCGTTCCTGTTCGGGGTGCCCGCGCTTATTCTGGCCGGACTGGTTATACGTCCGTTCAAAAAATTCCTGATGGCGGTGATGTGTTTTGCGCTCTGCTACCCCGAACAGCTCTCTATGAACCTTATGTCACGCGAAGGTTACCGCATGGCCACCCGTGGTTTTGAGCTGGGTCTGTTTGACATGTGCTCGATTGCACTCTTTTTTATCATGGTAATCCAGCCGCGCGGCAACCGTTTCCGCTGGTTCCCGCCGTTGACTGTTGCCAGCGGCATCTACATCCTTTTCGTCATCATTTCGTGGTTGCATGCTCCGGGTCGCATTCCTGTTCCGGCTGATGTATACGCGGCCAACACGGTCGGCGATTTTAAATTCTATGACTACTTCGAAACCGGACTTTATCCGCTTTTCGAACTTAGTAAAATTATCCGCGGCGGATTCGCCTATCTCATAGTCGTCAACTTTCTGCGGGATGAGGAGCATTTCCGCGCCCTGCTCGGCGCATTGCTCATCGTCGCCTTTGTGATTACCTTCGAAGCGCTGGTCGGTCGCTATGTCAGAGGATACCACCGCATCTCTGCTACCCTTGGACACCCAAACAGTCTGGGTACGTTTATGGGCATGATGGGCACTCTTATGTTCGGCGTGGCACTCTTCCGCAGCACATTCATGTCCAGTGGACTCTTTGCCCTCGCCACCGCCGGCGCGATGATCTCGGTTCTGCTCACCATCTCACGCGGTGCACTTTCCTCGCTGGTGCTGGGACTCTGGCTGGATGTCTCCTCACTTTTTCACCGCTATCTGAACATCAAAAACTTTACCATCCTCTTTTTCGGGTCACTTGTTGCACTGGGGATTTTCTTTGTCGCTGCGGACACGCTCTCGGCGCGTTTTCTTGTACAGCAGGACGCCGTTTCCGATATTGAATACCGCGGTCTCTACAACGAAGAAGCCCGCAAAATGGCGAACGATCACCTCTTCGGCGTCGGTCTCGGAAACTTCTCTGCCTACTCCTGGTTGAAATACGGTCAGGCCGTCGGGCTCAATGAATACGGCACGCCCGCTCACAATCTTTGGTTTCTCACACTTGGTGAACTGGGCGTTCCCGGCTTGCTGGTATTCATCTTTTACTGGTTTCGCTTTTACTCCATCGGACTGCCATTTCTCTTCCGCCGCCGCGCCGCCCTTTTCTACGCCGTCGCGGCCTCAGCTACAGCCGCCAGCATGATCGGTCATATTCAAAACATGCTTCAGCTTTCCTACCGCCAGACATCCATCTACATGTTCAACCAAATCCTGATCGGCATGGTGGTGGCCGCCTGGTATATCGACCGCGATACGCGCCGCGAGGAACGTGAAGCCCGTCGCATGACGAAAGTAAGCGCCGCTTGACGGAACTGCTTATGCCCATCCGTACAAAAATTGTCTGCTACGATGACAACCCGGACTACGGCGGCCATCAGGTTATGACCTGCCTGGCTGTCGAAGCGCTTGCGAAATCAACCGCATGGCAGCCTGTATTCTTTTGCAGCCCGAAAAACACGCGGCTCAGTAATCGGCTCAAAGAAATCCAAGCCGCCACCGGCAATCTTGAAATCCGCGCCACCCCGTTCACCACCCGTAAACTGCAAGGCTTGCGCAACCGCTTTGCAAAAAAAACGATCAGCACCCTGCACAAACTGCTCGAATCCGTGCAACCCGACCTGATTCTCTGCATTCAGGGTGAAATCGAAGACGGCTCGCTGGCTCTCTGCGCCGCAGAAGAAATGACTGCGCCGTGCATCAGCTACATTCCCGTTCCGCATCGGATGGCACTCATGGGTGCCAAACTCGGCGCAATACGCGACGAACTTAACGCATGGCTCTTCAAGAAACCGGACGGCTGGATAACCATTAGCGAGTCGATGAAATCGCTGCTTGAAGAGCGCGGTGCCATAGCGCCGGTCGAAGTGGTTCATAACGGCATTGATACGGGCCGCTTCACGCCACGAGACAAAACCGCAGCCCGCCTCACTCTAGGACTTCCGCCGGACAAAACCATCCTCGGCACCATCGGCCGTGTTGAATTCAACCAGAAGCAGCAGGACTTTCTCGTCCGGACTTTCCTTAACCACTGGAAAGATAATCAGGCAATGCATCTCGTTATTACCGGCGACGGCCCCGATCGAGAAAGGCTCACAGCACTGACCGACAAACACGGCCTCGGGAACCGGGTCACCCTGCTTCCGTGGCAGAATGACAGCGCGCTTGTTTACAGCGCACTCGATCTGCTCATCATTCCTTCACGCTTTGAAGGCGTGCCGCTCGTCATGCTCGAAGCACTTGCCTGCGGAATTCCGGTCATCGGCAGCGCCCGCGATGGCATGAAAGACCTGCTTCCCGTGGGCTGGACGTTTGAAACCGAAAACAGCAAGGCCCTCGCCGATGTCGTCGAATATGTTTTCACAAATTGGAAAAAGGATTTTCCGACGTTGCAGGCTAAAGTACGCAGTGAATATACCATCGAAAAGTTTCAGCAGAATTTTGAAGCGGCTCTTGACCGTTTCCGTATAATGAGCCGCTAATGTACCTCGAATTTTTCCAGCTTAAAGAGTTTCCGTTCAACGTAACACCCGATCCGCGTTTTCTCTTTTTTTCAGCCCGACATCGTGAAGCCTTCGAGTCTTTGCTTTACGGTGTCGAACACCGCAAGGGCTTTATTGTACTTACCGGCGAAGTCGGCTGCGGGAAAACAACCATTTGCCGGTCGGTACTCAACAGCCTGCCCGGCACCACCCATTCGGCACTCATCCTCAACCCGTCAATCACCGCCGCACAGCTTGTCCGCTCCATCCTGCTCGACCTCAACATTGAGCCGAAAAGCGGCGACAAGCTGGTACACATCGCGCAGCTCAACCGGTTCCTCCTCCAATGTCTGGAGAAAGGTGAAAATGTCGCCGTCATCATCGACGAATCACAAAACCTTGATCCCCAACTCATGGAGCAGGTGCGGATGCTGTCCAATCTGGAAACCGATCAGCACAAGCTGATGCAGATTATTCTCTCCGGACAGCCCGAGTTGAAAGAGCGCCTTCAGCGCTCCGAAATGCGCCAGCTGCGTCAACGCGTTATGGTTCACTGCGATCTCGTGCCGCTTTCAGCTATTGAAACAGCCCTTTACATTCAGCACCGCCTGACCATCGCCGGCGCCAGTGACCCAGGCAGCTGTTTCCAGAGTACCGCCATTGAGCAGATTCACGCCAGGGCGGGCGGTATTCCCCGCCAGATTAACACCGTTTGCGACCGGGCACTCCTATCCGCTTACGTTCGCAGGGATCATCAAGTCACGGTGTTGGATGTAGAAAATGCGATGACCGAGCTGGCATCATTAATTGGAGTTCAAGGAGATTGGCAATGAGCTTGATTCAAGACGCACTGAAACGGCAATCCGAAGAACAACCCGGCATCCGCCTGTCCGGAATGCCGGTTCAACCGGGCGAATCGCCCGAACCGCCGGTAGACGGGAAAAGCACCCGGCAGATTCCCATAAAATTGACCGTCGCTCTATTCGTTGGGTTGATTGCCGTGCTGACAGGATTGGGCATCTACCTGATCAAACCGAAGCCAAGGGTCTCGCCGCCGGTTGTTCAAAAACCAGCGCCCGCCGCTCCCATCGCTGCGCCTGCACCTGTTATCACTGCCGTTCCTGAACCGGTCGCAGTTCCTGTTCCGGTGCCGCCGGTTCCGGTTGTCGAAACGGCAAAGGTCGTAACCGTTGCTGTAACGGTTACGAAAGAAGAACCCGCGCCGGAAATCAAACCAGTGTGGCCCGAACTGCGGCTTACGGGTATTGCGCAGAGTGACAACCAAAGCATCGCCATCATTAACGGTAAGATGCTTTTCGCCGGAAGAAAACTGGGTGAAGCGATCGTGAAGGAAGTTCATGAGACTGACGTTGTCATCGAATACCGCGGCGAGAGCCGCATCCTGTATATTAACGAATAGTTCGCCAAGCCGCCTTCGCCACAGGGTTTCACCTTGAAACCGGAAGGCAAAGTCTCCGGATACACCAAAGAAACCATATGCAGGAAAAGCAGAAGAACTTTAAAAACCCCTTTAAAAAATTTGAACCTAAAGGGCTTACGATTCTCTATGAGGATCGGGATATTCTCGTCGTCGATAAAGTGTGCGGCCTATTAACGATGAGCGACGGTAAAGCGCCCGCGGCCACAGCTCATGAACTGTTGAACGACTATGTACGCCGGGGAAATCCAAAATCAAGAAATCGTATATTTATCGTCCACCGTCTGGATCGAGAGACCTCCGGAGTACTCGTGTTTGCCAAGACGGAGGCTGCAAAGCAATACCTTCAGGATGAGTGGCAGGAATTTCAGAAGAAATATTATGCCGTCGTCTGCGGAATCCTGCCGGAAAAGGAAGGTGTAATTACCTCCTATCTGGCTGAAAACAGCGCCTTTAAGATGTATTCCGTCTCGGATCCAAAAAAAGGCAAGTTGGCAAAGACCGGATATCGGGTAATGAAGGAATCCTCCAGCCACAGTCTTTTGGAAATTGAACTGTTCACCGGCAGGAAAAACCAAATCCGTGTTCATTTGGCCGATAAAGGCTGTCCGGTGGCAGGCGATACCAAGTATGGCGATAAGGAAAAGGATTTTAAAAAACTCACGCTCCACTCGGCATCCCTAACCATTACGCATCCGTTTTCAAAAGATAAGATGACTTTCACTTCTATGATCCCCGCCTATTTTGAATCGCTGATCAAAGGGGCTCAAAAAATCTGCAACGCCGAACTGAAATAAAACCAAACTGGCACAAACCTTATGAGAAACAACGATATCTTACGCCGCCTCCGTTACACCTTCGACTTGAAGGACTCGAAAATGATCGCCCTATTTGCCTTGGCAGATTTTCCGGTAACCTGGGAACAGGTCAGCGGCTGGTTAAAACGAGACGATGATCCTTCCTGTCAGGAATGCAGCGACACCCAGCTGGCAGCTTTCCTGAATGGTTTCATTATTGAAAAGCGCGGGAAAAAAGAAGGACCGCAGCCCGTGCCGGAAACCGTTTTAACGAACAATGTGATTCTCATGAAGCTGCGGATCGCGCTGAATCTGAAGGCCGAAGACGTGCTCGAGATTATGAATCTGGCCGATATGCCGATCAGCAAACACGAACTCAGTGCCTTTTCCCGCAAGCCGGATCATAAACACTACCGCGACTGCAAAGACCAGCTACTGCGCAATTTCCTAAAAGGCATACAGGTTAAATATTGCTCTAAGCCGTAACCCTATGCCGCAGGAAGGAAGATGGAAAAAGTAGAACCTTCTCCGTAGCGGCTTTGAACGGAAACTGTTCCACCGTGTGCCTGAGCAATGTGTTTGACGATGGAAAGTCCGAGACCGGTTCCGCCTTCCTGACGGCTGCGGCCTTTATCCACACGGTAAAACCGTTCGAAGAGCCGGTCGAGATGCTCTTTTTCAATTCCGTAACCGTGGTCTTTTACTGACAGCACAATACCGTCATTCTCGGCGTGGACACCGACCACGACGTTCTTCCCGTCAGCACTGTACTTGACCGCATTGCCGATAAGATTGATAAGCGCCTGCTCGATGAGCGGCGGATTGACGACGGCAGTCAATTCTTCGGGGCACTCGACACAGATAGTGATGTTCTTTTCCGCGGCACGCCGGGCGCAGACTTCGACGGCAGAATTCATTAACCCGCAGAGACCGGCCTTCTGCATTTCCATCCCCTCTTTACCGCCCTGTTCGAGGCGTGAGAGCATAAGCAGATCCTCGATGATCGCGTTTAGCCGGTCGGCGTGCTTGGCGACAATCTTCAGGAAGCGTTCGGCTTCAACCGGGTCTTTAATCGCGCCATCCAGCAGCGTTTCTACAAATCCTTTGATGGAGGTAATCGGCGTTTTTAATTCGTGTGAAACGTTGGCGACAAAATCGCGCCGCAGATTTTCAAGACGGCGCAGGCGGGAAACGTCGTTGAACACAACAACGGCACCGATACGGCGGTTTTGTAACCCAAGAAGATTGGTTCCGCGTGCCTGAAGATAGTAGGTTTGGTTATTCTGAACCACCAGTTCGCACTCGCGGGTTTCCTGTCCTTCGAGAACTTCGGCGACGAACCGCTGTAACTTGACGTTCCGGAAAACCTCTTCGATGCTGCGACCTGGCGCGGTTTCAGGCTGAAAAACATTAAAAAACTGTGCCGCCGCTTTATTCAGGCTGATAATATGCCCATCGGTATCCACCGCCAGCACACCTTCGACCATACTGGAAAGCACAGCCTCTCGCTGATTGCGCTCTTTACTGACAGTTTGCAAACGTTCTTCGAGCTGGGCGGCCATCTGATTCATGGTTTCGGCCAGCGAGCCGATCTCAACCGAACCGATTGAATGAAGCCGGTACGAAAAATCACCGGCGGCAAACCGCTCCGCGCCCTGTTTAATGCGCTCCAGCGGCTGTGAAATATGCCGAGAGACAACTAAGCTCAGGAGCGCCGCCAGCAATAGAACCACAACCCCGCCCCATAGCAGGCTGTGCTCTATCCCGCTGAGAACCTCATTCATTCTGAGCAACGGCATAGCCGTACTGACCACTCCGGTCAGCTCGTTATCTCGATAGACGGGAACAGCGACATAGAGCATGACTTTACGGACGCTGCTACTAAAACGAATGGATTGCCCCGTCCGCCTCTGTTCAATCGCAATTTTGACCTCCGGGCGGTCGCTGTAATTTTCCATTTGCTCGCGGGATTTGGCGGACTCACCTGCAACTGTACCGTCCGGAAGAATCAGAGTAACACGCGCCGGCGACCTGGCTCCCAGCTTGGCAGCAACCGCATTGAGATAGTCCAGATTATTTGCGTCGAAGCGGTCACGCACCTGCTCAGCGGAAAATAACGCCAGCGCTTCGAGATTGTCAGCAACTTGTTTGCGGTAAAAGCGCTCCACGGTGGAAGCAAAGACTGCGAAACAGACCAGAAGTGTAAAGAACGTGACAATAAGATGGCCGGGATAAATCTGCCAAAAGATGCGCCGTGTGTGC